>Ga0310834_101143_pt1 | contig 18038 bp, 13 predicted proteins | sample SM_ome_2_FD_201314 | JGI IMG/M metagenome (GOLD analysis project Ga0310834, IMG submission 201314) | Sorghum-adapted microbial communities enriched on stacked mutant (SM) sorghum from Joint BioEnergy Institute, Emeryville, California... ... | reverse complement strand
ATCGCGTTGATCACGATCACCGCGACGATCGTCCGCTGGAACCAGCGCGCCTCCACCATCCGGCGGATCCGCTCGCGAAACGGCACGCTTCCCCCCTCATCCCATGAATGCGGAAGATCATAACGAACCACCGCATCCCGTCTTCGCCATTCGGCGCGACACGCGAAAGGCCGCCCTCGTGGGATTCCGGAGGGCGGTGCGCGCCGTGCGGGGGGAGTCGTGGGGAGGTCGGGCGTCCGGCCTGGTCAGGTGCCCGGGCGGGGCGGGCCGAAGGGCTCGATGCGCGGGTCGGCGTGCACGCCCTCGCCCTCCTCGGTCAGGGCCTCGGGGCGCACCCGGCGCGCCGCCTCGTCGCTGACCCGCACGCCGTACAGCCCCGTCGCGGGGTCGAGGGGCACCAGCCCGTAGCCGGCGTCGACGTCGTCCTCGGACAGCCCGAGCTTGCGGGCGGCCGCGGCGAGGGTCGCGTCGCGGGGAAGCCGGACGGTCATCAGGACCATGCCCTCACGGTACCCCGGCCCGGCCCCGCTGCCCAGAGGCCCGGACGGGCTCAGACCCGCCGCGCCTCGAGGCGGCGCAGCGCGGCGAGCACCGCGGGCGGGTTGAGGATGCCGTACCCGTAGTCGTAGTCGAAGCCGATGTCGCTGCGGTCGTCGGCGGTGCGCTGGAGCAGGGTGCGCAGCTCGGCGGGGGAGAGCCGGCTGGCGGGCCAGCGGGTGCGGATCGCGGCGACCACGCCCGCGGCCACCGGGCAGGCCGCCGAGGTGCCGGAATCGGGGGAGTCCGGGCCGTACACCTGGGAGCCGGAGAAGTGGGTGTACGCGCACAGGTCGGGCTTCTGGTCGCTGAGCCTGCCGGGGCCCTGCGAGGAGTAGCCGACCCGCTTGCCCTCGACGTCGACGCCGCCGACGCTGATCACCTGGCCGTGCGAGTTCGCGCCGACGATGGGCCGCTCGGGGAAGGCGCACCGGCCGTCCGGGCAGTCCCGGCCGCAGTTGCCCGCGGCGAACAGCACGTCGGCGCCGGCCTGCTCGAGGCTGCCCACGATGATGTTGAACGGGTGCGCGGGGTTGTCCGAGTAGTTCCCCGGGTGCCCGACCGGGAAGTCCCAGCGCGGCGAGAACGAGCCCCAGCTGTTGCTCACCACCAGGGCGCGGGACTCCTCCGGCATCGCCTCGAGCACGGTGCGCAGGTGCGCGAACGCGGCCACCGCGTCCGACAGCAGGCCGTCGATCGCCGACCCGCCCGGGCGCTGTGACAGCAGCACCGGCAGGTCGAGCAGGGTCGCGTTCGGCGCCGCGATCAGCGCGTCGAACGCGCACATCGTGCCGTGGTCCACCCAGGCCTCGCCGGGCCGCTCGCTCACCCCCTCCGGCACCAGGCTGCGCTCGGCGTCGAGACGCACCTCGCGGCCGAGCACCTCGCGCAGATGGGCGAGGTTGATCCCGGTGTCGAGGATCGCCAGCGGCACCCCGGACCCGTCGCAGCCCTCGGCGCGCAGCCCGGCGGTGTCGAGCAGCTCGGCCACCCGCTGCCAGTCGCCGACCGGCGGGTCCCCGGCGCACACCAGCCCGGGGGCGATCACCGGGTCGGCGAACACGCCCGCCACCTGCCGGTGGGCCACCGGCAGCAGCGCGGTGCGGGTGGTGATCTCGTCGTCGCCGATCTCGCCGCGCACGAGCACCGTGGCGTCCTGCGGGGCCATGGAGAAGGCCACCCGGCGCAGCGACAGCGGATCGCCCCCGCGGGGCACCGGCCGGGGCACGGCGATCGGCGGGAACGACTCGTCGAGCACCACGCCCGGCAGCCGGTCGGCGACGTCGGAGGCCGAGGTCGTCACCTCCGGGTCGGCGACGGCGGCCACGACGTCGGGCTCAGGGCGCAACTGGATCATGACCCGCATGGGACACCACCACGAGGTGAGGGGAGTCGGACGGAGCCAAGATTCGTCCATCCGCCCGGCCGCCGTCCAGTAGGCGAAACCCGGCGAGCGTGCCGATCAAGGTGTAAGCCCGGCAAAAATCCGCGGCCAATTTCGGCGGGCGCGCGGTTGCGGGGACGCGGCCCCGGTACGGCGAGGCGGCCGGACCCGCCCGCCCGGGTGGGCGAGGGACCGGCCGCCGTGCGGTTCGCGGTGAGGTCAGGTCAGGTTGCAGGCCTCCTCGATCGACTGGGCCCCCTCGTTCGGGGTCGGGCTGCGGCGCGGCACCGCGGTGCGCTGCTGCTGCGCGGCCGTGGGCGAGGCGCTCGCCACCGCGTTCGTGCCCGGGGTGGCCGACGGGGTGGCCCCGGCGCCCGCGGCCACCGAGGAGCCGCCGGAGGGCGCGGCGCCCGGGCTCGGGGTGGCGGTCGCCCGGGCCTGGGCGGCACGGCCGGACCGGGCCGACTCGACGATCGCCCGGCGGGTGAGCCGGCGGATCTTCTGCCAGTCCGGGTTGCCGGTGTAGATGGTCGGCGGCACGAACGGCAGGCTGGTGATCTTGGCGTTCTTCACCTTGAGCGCGAGCGGGACCAGGTGCTCGAGCAGATCACGCGGGATGTCGGTGCGGAACATGCGCTTCGCCGCACCGGCGATCTTGTTGAAGTTGGCGAGCACCACGCTCGGCGTGGCCTGCTGCGCCAGGGCGCCGATCACGCACCGCTGCCGGGCCATCCGGTCGAAGTCGTCGCTGCCCACCCGGGACCGGCCGTACCAGAGCACCTCCTCGCCGTTGAGCCTGCGGTAGCCGGCCCGGATCGTGCCGGCAGTGCCGTACAGGCCGCCCCACTTGATGTCGCGCTGCACGTTGATCCGCAGGCCGCCGATCGCGTCGATGAGCGCGGCGAAGCCGTACATGTCGACGAGCGCGTAGTAGTCGATCTTCAGGCCGAGCGTGTGCCCGATCGCGTCCTTCAGCGCGTGCCAGCCGCGGTACCGGCCGCCGCGCTGCACCTCGGGGTGGTTCTCGGTGTAGTACCAGACCTCGTTGAGCAGGCCCTGGCCGGAGTCGCCGAGGAAGCCGTTGGGGAACTTCTCGGCGAGCGGGCTGGTCTTGGGGAAGCGCACGTACTGCAGGTTCCGCGGCAGGCTGAACAGCACGGTGTTGCCGGTGCGGGTGTCGACGCTCGCCACCATCATCGTGTCGGTCCGCACGCCCTCCCGGTTGCCCGCCGCGTCGCCGCCGATGAGCAGGAAGTTCACCCGGCGCCGCCCGGCCCACGGGTCGTGCGCCTGGATCGGCGAGGCGGACGCCTCCGGCTCGGTGGGGAAGATGTCGTTGGCGACGTCGCGGGCGGTCTGCACGGTGGTGGCGGTGAAGCCGAACGGCAGCATCACCACGACGCACAGCAGCCCGACCGCGATGCCCGAGATGATCTGGCCGTCCCGCGGCAGCCGCTGCGGGCGCAGCGAGATGTAGGAGTGGAACAGCAGCGCGAACCAGGCGAGGGCGAGCACGATCGCGATGACGGTGATGCCGATGAGCGTGCTCTCCTTCACCGCGAAGCTGCCCAGCCCCGCCAGGCCGCCCCGGGTCACCGCCACGATCGCGGCGGTGACGGTCAGCAGGAGGAGAGAGCCGAAGACGATCAGGATGGCGAGGCCGAGGCGGCGCCGGCCCGCGCGCAGGTGCGCGATGCCGGGCAGCACCGCCGACAGGGCCGTCCAGCCGATGACGGACGCGGTGGTCGGCGCCTTGGCGAAACGGGGAGGTCCGCCCGGTTTCGGTCGGTCCGGGCTCTCTTCCTCGCCGCCGGTCTCGGCGGATTCGGCCGGTGCTCGCCCAAGGCGTGTGGTCAACACCGCTCCCTAACTGTGTCGCGGCCGCGCTGTCGGCCGTGGGTGCCGGCTGTGGGGCACCGGGGCGGGCCAGGCGCGGGCGGCCGGGCACGCGCATGCCCGGCCGGGAGCGCCCGGCTTGCCCCTAGATGTACGCGGCCGACCTGGCCAAACCCTGATAACCGTCTCCGTGAGTTCACGGAATGGGGAGGATTCTAGCCCTCATATCCGGACAACATCGACGGAAGGGCGATATCTTGCGATCATCCGGTAACCCGAAGGTCAGGCGTCGCCGCAGGCCGGCCGCGTGACGGCGCCCGCGCGGCCTACGAGACCGCCGAGGCCGAGGCCCGCCAGGTGTTGCACTGCCGGGCGTTGTTGTGGTCGAACCCCATCCGGAACCACCGCAGGTTGTTGGCGGGGGAGCCGTGGTCGCGCGGATACCCCGGCTGGTCGCCGACCCGCGAGTGGAAGTAGTAGAGGATGTTCCGGCCCTGCGACGTCACCGGGTAGCTGGGGGCCGCCGCGCGCATGAACATCCCGGCGAGGCACGTCGCCTGGAGCTCGAGCCGGCGGCTCAGCGCGAGCCGCGTGCTCTGCGAGGTGGACTGCAGCGTGCGCTGCCACCAGGCGTCGGTGAGCCCGGCCAGGTACTGCACGTGGTGGCCGTACTCGTGTGCCATGATCGCGGTGAGCGCGCCGTGCCAGGAGGTGACCGTGCTGTACCCCGGCATGTTGCCGAGGCCCCGGGTCATCGCCGAGGTCGACGCGTAGATCGTGGTGTTGCGCGGGCAGTAGTAAGGGACGATGCTGCCGCGCGGCGGGTAGTCGCCGCAGGCGCCCCGGCCGCGGACCGCGGCGATCGCGTACCCGGGCGGCATGTGCGGGATGCCGACCTTGCGCAGCGAGGTGGCCCACGCGCGGTTCATGCACCGGGCGGTGCGCAGGAACAGGCTCTTCACCTGGGCGTGGCTGCCGATGTTCACCGACCCGGCCGGGCAGCTCACCGTCGGCAGGCGGCCCGCGCGGTAGAGGCTGTTGTTCTGCAGCGACCGGTTCACCGCCGGGGTGCGCTGCACCTGGGTGGGCTGCCGCTCGGCCTCCCGCGTCGCCTCCGCGGTCCGGTTCGGCAGGTCGATGTTCGGCGGGCTGTACGGCGCGGGCGTCGGCGGGGTGAACGTGAAGCTCGGCGTGGGCAGCGCCGACACCGTGTCCGGGCCGTCCTCCTCGCCCAGCAGGTTCGCGCCGATGACGAGCAGCACGAGGATGCCGGCGAGCACGCCGAGGAAGCCGCCGATCGCCGCGCTCGCCCCGGTGCCGCTGCGCCGCCGGGCGTGGTGCGGGGCGCCGAGGGGGTGGGCCGCGGGCGGGTACGGCCGGGGCGGCATGGGCGGGCGGGGCGGCGTGCCGACCGGTCCCGGCGGCGGATAGGGCGGCCGCGGCCCCGGCGGGTACGGCCCGGCCCCGTGCGGCCCGGGTGGCGGCGCGGGTGGGCCGCCGTACCCCTGCGGCGGAGGCGGCGGCGCGTAGGGGCCCGCGGGACCCGGCTGCGGCGGCATGCCCTGGGGCGGCATGCCCGGCGGCGGGCCCTGCGGCGGCATCGCGGCCGCGAAGCCGCCGCCCGGCGGCGGTGCGGACGGGCCGGGCGTCAGGCGCGGGTCACCGCCCGGCGCCGCGAACGTGTACGAGAGCGTGTTCCCGTCGGTAGGGCCCGGACCGGAAATCCCCCCCGGTTGTGGTCCGTTCCAGTCGGGATTCGGCGAATGCGGCGGCGGGTGAGGTCCGTTCGTCGCCACGTCGTTTCCCCCCTTCTGAGATCCCTACTGCGGATCTTTACCGAATTTGGGGCAAAACTGTACCGATTTCCCTCCTGTCACGGATGTCGCATCAGTTAATTACGCGGAGTAATCGAGCGAGGTGATCTCCGCGATGTTCCGGAAACGACGGGGGAATCTGTCCTAGCTTCGTTCCATGAATCTGCAGCAGCTCCGATATGTGGTCGCCACTGCGGAGCACCGCACGATGACCGACGCGGCCAAGTCGCTGTATATCGCGCAGCCCGCGCTCTCCCGTGCGATCCGCGATCTGGAACGCGAGCTCGGCATGACGCTGTTCGCCCGTTCCGGGCGGGGCGTCGTCGTGACGCCGGAAGGGCGAAAGGTCGTGCGTCTCGCCCGCGAGGCGCTGGGCGCGGTCCAGCAGATCGCGGACCTGGCCGCGAGCGTCTCCGGCGGCGCCGGTGCCGAACTCCGCATCGCCACCACACCCGCCCTCCAGCCCGGGCTGGCGAGGGTCCTGGTGCCGAGGTACAACGAGGAGCACCCGGCCGTCCGCGTCGTGCCGGTCCCGTGCGAGGGCCGGGACGCCGTGGTCAACGCGATCCGCAGGCAGCGTGCCGAGCTCGGGCTCACCGACCTGCCGGTGCCCCCCGACCTGGTCGGCCGCCCGGTGAAGTGTCAGGAGATGGTGCTCATCGCGGCGGCGGATTGGAACCTTCCAGAGCCGGTCCCGTTGTCCCGTCTCAACGGGATGAAGCTGATCCTGCCCCCTCCGGGAACCCCCCGCCGCAGGGAGCTGGACCAGCTTCTCGCCCACCACAGGGTGGTCCCCGCGCCCGCCCCCGAGCCCGACGAGCGGATCGGCTGGGTCGGGGCGGTGCGCTCCGGGCAGGCCGCGCTCCTCGGTCACCGCGGCCTGTCCGAACAGGCGAAGCGGGCCGGTCTCGCCATCCGGTCGCTCGATCCGCCGATCCGCAAGGTGATCGCGATCGTGCACGCCCGGCGCCGGCTCCCCACGGCCGCGCAGAACTTCCTGGCGCTCGTGGAGCGGGGCTCCGCCGCCTAGCCCCGCCTCCCCCCGGAGCCGCCCGGGGCGGGTCCGCGGAGCCGGTCGATTTTGGACCGTTTCAAGACCCTCTGGGCATGGTCCGCCGGTACGGCGGAGGCCACCGGGTGCCGGGTGGGAGGATGTGACCGACGGGGCGGCCGTTCCGCGCCGAGGCCGTCCCGTCGATCCGGTCATGCCTCGCCACGGCGCGCGCGGCAGGCCGTACCTTGCCGCACTTTCACCGCCTGTGCCGGGACCGCGCCGCACGCCGTACGGCTCCGCCGTGCCGTTCCTCCGATGCGCCCCGGGGAAATTCCTCTTCCTGTCGATCTTCCTACCGGCCTGATCGGTGTGATGGCAGAATTGCCCAGGCTTTCGTAACACCAGCGGTTTGGGGTGTTTGTCGCCACTGGGGCCGCGGCCACACGGGCGCACCCCGGGTGCTCGTTCGCGAGGTGGTGGAGATGCGGCACGTATTCGGCCTCCTGGGCGGCGTCCTGCTCACGGCGGCCCTGCTGGTCGGCACGGGCTGGGCCGGGCACGCCATCGCGCAGCGGGCCCCGGAGGATCCCACCTTGCTCAACCAGCAGCAGGTGCTCATCGGCCTGGGCGTGCTGGCGGTCGTCGGCCTGATCCTCGGCGTGGTCATCGCCACCCGCGTGTCGCCGTTGGCGGTGTTCGTGCCGTCGATCGTGCTGCTCGCCTGGACCGTGGTGTACGTCCTCGACGTCGACCGGGCGATGAGCCTCGCCCCGGTCGCCGGCAACCTGCCGCAGGACCTCATCCTGGCCGGCCGTGGCATGCAGGCCCTGCTCACCTCGGGCGTCTATCTGATGCTGGGCATCGCGCTGTTCATCCCGGTGCTCATGCCGTCGCGGTGGGCGCGCCCGGACGAGGACGAGGACTACGACGAGACCGAGTCCTATTTCTGACGTCCCGCTGATCGGCGTCCTGGCTCCTGGCGAGTTGCCTTCAACGTCTTTTTTGGGCTTTTCTCGCCGCATTTACCGGTGTTGTCCGGTAACCGGCGTCCTGAGTTTTGGTGTGCCCTGATGTCCCTGCTGGACGCCGGTGTCGCGGCCGATGGCCGTACCCGGATGCGATCTTCGCCTAGGGGATATTCGGCCTACGTCTGGCACAGGTGGCATTTCGCCATCAAGCACTGCTTTTCATTACATCGTGACCTTACTTTGAGGAGATAATCCGCTTACCTTTCGATGCCGATTGTCACCGGCAGGCCACCCACGGCATCGGGCCGGGCCAGAGTGTCCAGAGCGGGACACCCGTCCGGAGAGAGGTCGACATTCCCGATGGCGCGTGGCGGAACAGGCCCCGGCGGCATGCCCCCGGGCGTGGGCCCGCTCACGGCCGGGGATCCGGTGGTCATCGGCCGATACCCCCTGCTCGGCCGCCTGGGCAGCGGGGGCATGGGCGTGGTGTACCTCGCCGAGCACCCGGAGGGCGGGCTCGTCGCGGTGAAGACCCCGCACAGCGTCCACCTCCTCGACCCCACGCTCCGGGCGCGGTTCGCCCAGGAGATCGAGTTCTCCCGGCGGGTCGTGCCGTTCCAGACCGCCGCCGTCATCGAGGCCGGCATGGACGGGGACCGGCCCTACCTCGTCACCGAGTACGTGCCCGGCCCGGCGCTCTCCCAGGTGGTCGCCGCGCGCGGGCCGCTCGACCCCGGCCTCGCGTACGGCGTGGCGCTCGGCGTGGCCGCCGCGCTGCTCGCCGTGCACGACGCGGGCCTGGTGCACCGCGACCTCAAGCCCGCCAACGTGCTGCTCTCCCCGGCCGGGCCGTACGTGATCGACTTCGGCATCGCGACCGACGTCGACGTCGCCACCGCGTACACGCAGGCGGGGCGGATCATGGGCAGCCCCGGCTGGGTCGCGCCCGAGCGGCTCACCGGGGGCCGGGCCACGCCCGCCGCCGACGTCTTCTCCTGGGGCTGCGTGGTCGCCTACGCGGCGACCGGGTCGCACCCGTTCGGCACCGGGGACGCCGACGTGCTCGCCCGCCGCATCATGCTCGAGGAGCCGCGGCTCGGCGCCGTGCCCGACCTGCTGCGCGGCACGGTCACCGCGGCGCTGCGCAAACGACCCGGCGAGCGGCCCACCGCGCGGGAGCTGCTCGGCGCGCTGCTCGCCGCGGGCGGCGTGGGCGCGCCGGGCATCGCCCGCGACGCCGACCTGCGCGCCGCCGTCGCCGGGATGCTGCGCGAGGTGTGGCGGCCGGTGCCCTATCCCGCCCGGGACGGCGACGACGCCGAGGGCGGGACGGCCCGCGGCGCGCGGCGCGGCGCCACCCGGGGCCGCCGGGTACGGCGCGGCCTGCCCGCGGGCACCTGGCACCGCGGCCGCGCCAACACCCTGCTCGCCGCGGTCACCGCCGCCTCGCTCACCGCGTTCGCGCTCGTCATGGTCAACAACGACCTCCGCGTCCACCTCGTGCCGGGCACCCCCGAGCGCATGCCGTACGTGGTGCCGGGGAGCGCCACCCCCGAGCCCGCGGGCGAGACGCGGACCGGACGGCCGGTGCGGCCGCGGGCGGTGCCGAGCCGCACGCGGCCCGGGCGGCCCGCCGCGAACCGGCCCGAGACCGGCCGGGCCCGCAGGGTCGGCGGGGCCGGGGAGCCCGGCGGCGAGCGGACGCCGCGCGCGCGCCGCCGCGCCACCCGGCCGCCCGCGCTGGACGTGCCCGCCGCGCCCACCCGGCCGCCGCGCAACGAGTGGCTGCCGGACATCGCGGAGTCGCCGATCGTCAGGCCGCCGATCGTGCCGCGGCCGACCAGGGGCGAGGAGCGGCCTCCGTGGTGCCGGGGCCGGGGCGGCCCGTGCGGCAGGCCCACACCGACCGGGGCGCCGCGCCCGACCGGCGGCCCCACCCAGACCCCCGGCCAGGGGACCGGTGCGCCGGACCCCGGCCCCTCCCCGTCCGCGACCCCCACCGCGCCGGAGGCGCCGGCGTCCGGCTCCGGCCCCGCCTGAGCCCGCACCCCGTCCCGGGCCCGCGCCACCCCGGGCCGGGCGGGGTGCGGCCGTGCGGCCCGGGACGCGAAACGGCCCGGCCGGGAAAGTCCCGGCCGGGCCGGTCGCCTGGGAGCCAGCTCAGAATGGCGACGTCGGTCGAAGCGGTGTGGCGAGCCCGAGGACCGTCAGTGCGCCGTGACGAACTGCTCCTCCTCGGTGGAGCCCTTCAGCGCCGTGGTCGAGGAGTCGGGCGAGATCGCCGTGCTCACCAGGTCGAAGTAACCGGTGCCGACCTCGCGCTGGTGGCGCGTGGCGGTGTAGCCGCGCTGCTCGGCCGCGAACTCGCGCTGCTGCAGCTCGACGTACGCGGTCATGCCCTCGTGCGCGTACCCCTGGGCGAGCTCGAACATCGAGTAGTTGAGCGAGTGGAAGCCGGCCAGGGTGATGAACTGGAACTTGTACCCCATGTGGCCGAGCTCGCGCTGGAACTTGGCGATCGTGGAGTCGTCCAGGTGCCGCCGCCAGTTGAACGAGGGCGAGCAGTTGTAGGCGAGCATCTTGTCCGGGTACTCGGCCTTGATCGCCTCGGCGAACTCCTTCGCCACGGTGAGGTCGGGCGTGGAGGTCTCCATCCACAGCAGGTCGGCGTACGGCGCGTAGGCGAGGCCGCGGGCGATGCACGCCTCGATGCCGTTGCGCACCCGGAAGAAGCCCTCGGGGCTGCGCTCGCCGGTGAGGAACTTCTGGTCCCGCGGGTCGATGTCGCTGGTGAGCAGCGTCGCGGCCTGGGCGTCGGTCCGCGCGATGATCAGCGTGGGCACCCCGCAGATGTCGGCGGCGAGCCGCGCGGCGTTGAGCGTCTTGATGTGCTGGGAGGTGGGGACCAGCACCTTGCCGCCCAGGTGGCCGCACTTCTTCTCGGACGCGAGCTGGTCCTCGAAGTGCACGCCCGCCGCGCCGGCGGCGATCATCGCCTTCATCAGCTCGAACGCGTTGAGCACACCGCCGAAACCGGCCTCGGCGTCGGCCACGATCGGCGCGAGCCAGTAGGTCTGCCGCTCACCGCCGTTCGGCGAGTCGGCCGCCTCGGCCCAGGCGATCTGGTCGGCGCGCAGCAGCGCGTTGTTGATCCGGCGAACCACGGCGGGCACCGAGTTGGCCGGGTACAGGCTCTGGTCCGGGTAGGTGTGGCCGGCGAGGTTGGCGTCCGCCGCGACCTGCCACCCCGACAGGTAGATGGCCTTCAGACCCGCCTTCACCTGCTGCACGGCCTGGTTGCCGGTGAGCGCGCCGAGCGCGTGGACGTAGTCCTCGGTCTTCAGCAGGTGCCACAGCCGCTTGGCGCCGAGCCGGGCGAGAGTGAACTCCTCCTGGATGGAGCCGCGCAGCCGGACAACGTCTTCGGCCGTGTAGGTCCGTTCGATGCCCTTCCAACGCGGGTCGGTTTCCCACTCTCGCCGCAGCTCGTCTGCGGCCACCTTGAGGCGATCATTCATCGGTTACTCCCTCTGGTCGTCCCCTGGGGCCTGTTTCGAGTGTGTGTACCGGCGAGTCACTACATCAAGGTGACCAGTGCAGAAGGAGGGACTTTCTTCTCTAATCGGAAAGATCGTGCCGTCTTCGACGGAGAAGAACTGCGAAGTTTCTGCTGTGGACTAGACCAATTCCATGTGACGGCGATCACTTTGTCGATCAATCCGCCGTGGCCAGGCCGGGTCGGCGGGCGCGGCGGGCGGGGGGTGGCGGGGGAGTGCGGCGGCGAGGGGCGGGCCGGGACGGCCGGACCGGGGGTGCGGGCCGGCGGGCGGCGGTACGGCGTGCCGGGGCCGCCCTCGGCCGGTGCCGAGGCCGCCCTCCGGCTAGAAGAAATCAGGATTTTTCGCCTAAGATCCCTGCATGGGGTCGTTGGTGAGCGAAGAACCGCTTTCTTTGACGCAGGAGCTGGACCTCCTGGCGTTCGGCCAGCGCCTGCGCCACCTGCGCAAGCAGCGCGGGCTGACCCTGTCCGAGCTCGGCGAGCGCGTCTCCAGGGCGCCGAGTCAGCTCTCGCTGCTGGAGAACGGCAAACGCGAGCCGAAGCTGTCGCTGCTGAAGTCGCTCGCCGCCGCGCTCAACGTACCGGTGGAGGAGCTGCTGCGCCGGCAGCCGCCCAACCGGCGGGCCCAGCTCGAGATCGCGCTGGAGGAGGCGCAGCGCGACCCGATCTACCAGAGCCTCGGCCTGCCGAAGCTGAAGGTCTCCGCGCGGGTCCCCAACGACGTGCTCGAGCACATCCTCGCCCTCTACGAGGAGCTGAAGGCGCGCGCCGCCAAGGGCACCGCCACGCCCGAGGAGGCCCGGGTCGCCAACGCCGAGCTGCGCCGCCGCATGCGCGAGCAGGGCAACTACTTCGCCGAGATCGAGAAGGCCGCGGCCGAGGCGCTCGCCGCGGTCGGCTACCGCTCCGGCGCGCTCTCCCAGAGCATGGTGATGGCGCTGGTCAGCCACTTCGGCTACACCGTGCACACGGTGCAGGACCTGCCCCGCTCGGTCCGCGCCATCATGGACCTGCGCAACCGGCGCATCTACGTCAAGCACCAGCAGGTCGGCATGCACAGCCCGCGCACGATCCTGCTGCAGACCCTCGGCCACCTCGTGCTCGGCCACCGCAAGCCGCGGGACTTCGCCGACTTCCTGCGCCAGCGCACCGAGGCGAACTACTTCGCCGCCGCCGTGCTCGTGCCCGAGCAGGCGGCCGTGCCGTACCTGAAGGAGGCGAAGCAGAACCGGGCGCTGTCGGTGGAGGACCTGCGGGACGTTTTCGCGGTCTCCTACGAGATGGCGGCGCACCGGTTCACCAACCTCGCCACCCACCACCTCGACCTCACCTGCCACTTCGTGCGCAACGACGCCGAGGGCATCATCTACAAGGCGTACGAGAACGACGGGATCGTGTTCCCCGCCGACGAGCAGGGCGCGATCGAGGGGCAGCGGCTCTGCCAGCAGTGGGCGGGCCGGCAGGTGTTCCGGTCGCCGGACCGGTTCTCGGTCTACTACCAGTACTGCGACGCGCCGACCGGCACGTACTTCTGCGTGGCGCACGTCGACCCGTCGCGGGAGCGCGACTTCGCCATCACGCTCGGCGTGCCGTACAAGGAGTCCCGCTGGTTCCGCGGCCGGGAGACCACCCTCCGCACCAAGTCGAACTGCCCCACCGGCGACTGCTGCCGCCGCCCGCCCGCCGAGCTCGCCCAGCGCTGGGAGGGCTACGTGTGGCCGTCGGCCCGCGCCAACTCGCACGTGCTCGCCGCGCTGCCGCCCGGCTCGTTCCCCGGCGTCGACGACACCGACGTCTACACCTTCCTCGAGCGCCACTCGCAGGACTGACCGCGTGCCCGCCGCCGACTAATCGTCCCTATTTGGGGGATAGTCCGGACGCGGCCCCGTCGGCCCGGGCGCCCGGTGCTCCCGGCGTGCACCGCCGGGCCGTACGGCGGGGCGGGCGGCGCCCGACGGCGGGCGCGGAACCTGCGGGGGGATTGCGATGAGCGACAGCGCGATCGGGTTCTGCCCGGAACCGAGCGAGGACGTGCGGCAGATCCGCGACTGGGTGCACGGGTTCGCGGAGTCGGTGATCCGCCCGGCCGCGGCCGAATGGGACGAACGCGAGGAGACCCCCTGGCCGATCCTCCAGGAGGCGGCCAAGATCGGGCTGTACTCGCTCGACTTCTTCATCGAGCAGTGGTTCGAGGAGAGCGGCCTCGGCATCCCGGTCACCTTCGAGGAGCTGTTCTGGGGCGACGCGGGCATCGGGTTGTCGCTCGTCGGCACCGGCCTCGCCGCCGCGGCCGTCTCCGGCAGCGGCACCCCCGAGCAGGCGGCGCAGTGGCTGCCGGAGATGTTCGGCACCGTGGACGACGTCAAGCTCGGCGCGTTCTGCGTCTCCGAGCCCGAGGCCGGCAGCGACCTCGGCGGCATCCGCACCCGGGCGGTGTACGACGAGGCCACCGGCGACTGGGTGCTCAACGGGGTGAAGACCTGGGCCACCAACGGCGGCATCGCCAACGTGCACGTGGTCGTCGCCTCGGTCGACCCCGAACTCGGCACCCGCGGGCAGGCCACGTTCATCGTGCCACCCGGCACCCGCGGGCTCTACCAGGGCCAGAAGTTCCGCAAGCACGGCATCCGCGCCTCGCACACCGCCGAGGTGGTCCTCGAGGACGTCCGCATCCCCGGCTCCTGCCTGCTCGGCGGCAAGGAACGGCTCGACGCCCGGCTCGCCCGGGCCCGCGAGGGCAAGCGCAGCGGCGACCACGCGGCCATGCGCACCTTCGAGGCCACCCGGCCCACGGTCGCCGCGATGGCCGTCGGCGTGGCCCGGGCCGCGTACGAGTACGCCCGCGACTACGCGCGGGAACGCGAGCAGTTCGGCCGCAAGATCGGCGAGAACCAGGCGATCGCGTTCCTGCTCGCCGACATGGCCACCCGCGTCGACATCGCCCGCCTGCTCACCTGGCGCGCCGCGTGGATGGCCCGCCACGGCATGCCGTTCAGCCAGGCCGAGGGCTCGATGAGCAAGCTCGTCGCCGGCGAGACCGCCGTCTGGGTCACCGAACAGGCCATCCAGGTCCTCGGCGGCGCCGGCTACACCCGCGACCACCCCGTCGAACGCTTCCACCGCGACGCCAAGATCTTCACCATCTTCGAGGGCACCTCCGAGATCCAGCGCCTTATCATCGGCCGCGCGGTCACCGGCCTGCCCGTCCGCTGACGGCCCCACGGCGGCGGGCCGGCCTTCCCCTGGCGATCGTGCGGGAGGCGAACGATGCGTAACGGGCCTGCCACGTGGGCGAACCGGGTCCGCGGCCTGGTGCTGGGACTCATGCTTGGCGACGCCGTCGGCTCCGGCGGCATCCCGCCGTCCGGGCCCATCCGCGTCGGCGTCACCACCCAGCTCGCGGCGTTCACCATCGAGGGCGTCATCCGCGCCGCCGTACGGTTAGCCCACCGGGGCATCTGCCATCCGCCGTCGGTCGTCTGGCACGCCTACTGCCGGTGGGGTGTCCTGCAGGGCGTCGGCGTCCACGAAGCGCACCGGCACTGGGCGGAGGGAAGGGAGCGGTGGCCGGACGGCTGGCTCGCCGCGGTACCGCAGCTTCGGGAGCGGCGCGGCTCGGCGCCCGCCACCGTGGCGGCGCTGCGGCAGCCGCAGCAGCCCACCGCCGACCGGCCGGTCACCTCCAGCCGCGGCTGCCACGCCCTCACCCGCTCCCTCCCCCTGGCGGCCCTGGCGGAGGGCACGCCCGCGGACCGGCTGGCCGATCTCGCCCGCGACGTGGCGGCGCTGACCCACGGCGACCCGCAGGCTCACCGGGCGACCGCGGCCGCGGTGCTCCTGCTCGGCCGGTGTCTTGCCGTCGGCTCCTTCGACGAGGCGGTCGCCTCCCAGCCCCACCTGCCGGACCTGGCCGAGTTCGACGCCCGAATCCGCGAGGCGTTCGACGAGGCCCGGCTGTCGCCCATGCGCCCCGACCGCCTCGCCCACCTCGCCCCCGACGCCACCGCCCCCTCAGCCCTCCTCGGCGGCGTGTACGTCACGGCCTCGAACCGCCTCTCCCGGGCATCGGCCGTGACATCCAGGGAGGCGATGGACGCGCTCACCTTCGCCGCCACCGCTCCCGACGGCGATTCGGTCGCCGCCGTCACCGGTGCCCTGCTCGGCGCGCTGCACGGCGTCGACATCTGGCCGGTCGAGCTGCTCAGCAGGCTGGAACTCGTCTGGGTCATGGACACCCTTGCGCGCGACCTGGTCCTGCAACTCACCGAGAGCCCCGGCGGGGGAGAGTACGAACCGCCGAAGGATCCCTACTGGTGGGACCGCTACCCAGGGTGGTAATCACCGCGGGACCGTACGTCTAACGGTCAGGAATCGGCAACGCATACCGATTCCCGTTATTGCTTTTCGCAAACAATTTCGGTGTTGTGTACGGCCCAGCCTGGCCGGGTCCCTCGCGAACCGTGACAGTCGTCACGGTGAGGTCGTGACACGCGAGCTATGTATTCGCATTCCGCATCGGAAATTCTGTGTATATGAAGGCGCCCATATCAGGAACGGGCGAGCGAGCCCCGGCTGTTCAGGTGATCGGGCTGCGCAAACGCTATGGAGACGTCCATGCGGTGGATCAGGTGAATTTCTCGATCGCGCCGGGAGAGATCGTCGCGCTGCTTGGGCCGAACGGCGCGGGCAAGTCCACGACCATGGACATGATCCTCGGGTTGACCAGGCCGGACGACGGTGAGGTCCGGGTGTTCGGGCTGTCGCCCGGGGAGGCCGTCAAGGAAGGGCGCATCGGGGCGATGCTCCAGGAAGGCGGGCTGCTCGATGACGCCACCGTTGCGGAGATCGTGGGCATGGTGGCCTCGTTGCATCGCAGGCCGCTTTCGGTGCGGGAGGCGTTGCGGCGGGCCGGGATCGAGGATCTGGCCAAGAGGCGGTCGACCAGGCTGTCGGGTGGTCAGAAGCAGCGGGTGCGGTTCGCGGTCGCGTTGGTGTCCGACCCGGATCTGCTGTTGCTCGACGAGCCGACGGCGGGGATGGACGTGGCCACTCGCCGGGACTTCTGGCAGGCCATGGGGGAGTTCACCGCATCGGGGCGCACGGTGATCTTTGCGACCCACTATCTGGAGGAGGCCGAGGAGTACGCCGACCGCGTGATCTTTCTCAAGCGGGGGCGTGTGGTCGCCGACGGGTCGGTCGAGCAGATGCGCAGGCTGGCGGCCGGTCGTACCGTGCGGGCGGTGATCCCCGGGGTCACGAGGGACGCGGTGCTCGGGCTGCCGGGGGTGCTGAACGTGGAGGTCCGGCACGACAAGGTGCGGATCGTCAGCGCGGATTCCGATGCGACGTTGCACGCGATGCTGCCCGCGTTTCCGCAGGCGCGGGGGATCGAGGTGAGCGCGGTCGGGCTGGACGAGGTGTTCCTCGCCATCGCGGGCGGCGACGGTACGGCCACGGGGGAGACGCTCGCGGGTGAACGGGGGTGGCGGCGGTGAGGGTCGGATATCTGGCGCTGGAGGTGCGCAGGGCGCTGCGTAATCCCGGCACGCTGCTGTTCGTGCTGGGGTTTCCGGGCGGGTTCTACCTGCTCGAGGCGCTGATCTTCGAGTCGCAGATGCCGGAGAACGTGCCCTATCCGGCCGCGCTGATCATCCTGCCGGCGATGGCGGCGTGGGGTGTGCTGCTGGCGGGCATGCTCGTGGGCACGCAGGTGGTGAACGAGCGGGCGTCGGGATGGCAGCGGCAGCTTCGGCTGACCCCGTTGTCCGGCACCGGGTACCTGGTGGGCAAGGCGACCGTGGGCATGCTGGTGGCGTTGCCGCCGCCGATCGTGGTCGCGGTGCTCGCGGCGTTCGTCCGCGGGGTACGGCTCGAACCCCTCACGTGGCTCGCGCTGGTCGCGTCGGTGTGGATCGGCGGGCTGCCGTTCGCCATCTTCGGGCTGCTGATCGGGCAGGTCTCGGGCAAGGGCAACGTCCAGGAGGTCACCATCGTCGCGATGCTCGCGGTGGCGATCTTCGGTGGCGTGTTCATACCGCTGGACTCGCTGCCCCAGTGGTTCACGTACGTCGGCCACGCCACGCCCGGGTACTGGCTGGTCGAGCTCGCCCGGTCGGTGGTTCTGCCGGGCCGGTCGGTGCCGGTGGCCGCGCTGGCGCTCGTAGGGTGGGCGGTGATCCTCGCGGCCGCCGTGACGTACCGCTACCGGCGTGACTCAGGGCGGAACTGAGCGTTCGGCAAGGAGGGGTTCAACTGGCTCAGCGCGGTGCGAACACCCCGCGGCGCGGGCCGCTGACGAGCCTGGGCGAGCGGCTGTTCCTCCCTGCGTCCCGGTGGGATCGGCGGGGCATGGCGATCTCGATGGGGCTGACCATGCTGTTCAGCGCCTTCATGATCCCGGCGTGGGCGCGGGCGCTGGCGGAGCTGGAACCGCGGCCGGCGTCCGTGGCGACCGGGGTGGGCATCGCCTATACGATGGCGTATTTGCTCTTCGTCGCCATCGGGTCGTGGCAGGCCTGGGTTGTGCGGGCCGTGCTGTGCCTGGCCCTCATCGGGCTGGGCGGGTTCCTCGTCGTCCTCATGGGGCTGGCGAACTCGTGGGTGCTGGTGTTCGCCCTGTGCGTGATCGCGGTGACGGCCCGCCGCGAGGTCACCGTGGCCGCGACGGTGCTGGCCCTCGCCGGGCTCGCCGTCGGCGCCCTGCTGACCGGCGGATCCGCGGAGCAGCTGAGCAACATCGTCATCCTCGGCTCGGTCACCACGGCCACCGCGCTGCTGGTGTGGCTGATCGACACGAACGAGGAGCTGCGCCGTACCCGCGACCAGGTCGCCCTGCTCGCGGTGGACCGGGAACGCGAGCGGGTCGCCCGTGACCTGCACGACATCCTCGGCCACAGCCTCACCACGATCACGGTGAAGGCCGGTCTGGTACGGCGGCTGCTGGAGA
>Ga0310834_101133_pt1 | contig 18242 bp, 8 predicted proteins | sample SM_ome_2_FD_201314 | JGI IMG/M metagenome (GOLD analysis project Ga0310834, IMG submission 201314) | Sorghum-adapted microbial communities enriched on stacked mutant (SM) sorghum from Joint BioEnergy Institute, Emeryville, California... ... | reverse complement strand
CGTGAGGTGACCCCGATGGCGATGACCGGTTCGGTCAAGGACGAGTTGAGCCGCACCGATGTTTCGAAGCCGTGCTGCCGGCGGTCGGAGATGGCCGCGCTGCTGCGGTTCGCCGGGGGGCTTCATATCGTCTCCGGACGGGTCGTGGTCGAGGCCGAGCTGGACACGGGGGCGGCCGCCCGCCGGCTGCGCCGGGAGATCCAGGAGGTCTTCGGGTACCCGAGCGAGCTGCACGTGCTCGCCTCCGGGGGCCTGCGCAAGGGCAGCCACTACGTGGTGCGGGTCGTCAAGGACGGTGAGGCGCTCGCCCGGCAGACCGGGCTGCTCGACGTGCGGGGCCGTCCGGTCCGCGGCCTGCCCGCGCACGTGGTCTCGGCGAGCACCTGCTGCGCCGTCGCGGCGTGGCGGGGGGCGTTCCTGGCGCACGGGTCGCTGACCGAGCCCGGCCGCTCCAGCGCGTTGGAGATCACCTGCCCCGGCCCGGAGGCCGCGCTCGCCCTCGTCGGGGCCGCCCGCCGGATCGGCATCACCGCCAAGAGCCGCGAGGTGCGCGGGGTGGACCGGGTGGTGGTCAAGGACGGCGACGCGATCGCCGCCCTGCTCACCCGCATGCAGGCGCACGCCAGCGTGCTGGCCTGGGAGGAGCGGCGCGTCCGCCGCGAGGTGCGGGCCACCGCGAACCGGTTGGCGAACTTCGATGACGCGAACCTGCGGCGCTCGGCCCGGGCGGCCGTGGCCGCCGCGGCCCGGGTGACCCGGGCGCTGGAGATCCTGGGCGACGACGCCCCGAGCCACCTGACCAGCGCCGGCAAGCTGCGGCTGATGCACCGGCAGGCCTCGCTGGAGGAGCTCGGTACCCTCGCCGACCCACCGCTGACCAAGGACGCGATCGCCGGGCGCATCCGGCGGCTGCTCGCGCTGGCGGACAAGCGGGCGCGCGAACTGGGCATCCCGGACACCGAGTCCGCCGTCACCGCCGACATGCTCGCGTCGTAACCGGCCCGCCGCGGCTTCGCCCGCGGACCCGACCCTCGCCCGCGCTGGCGGCCTCGGCGCCGTGGGCGGCGAGGGTTAGCGGGCGGGGCCCAGGTGGGTGGCAGGCTCAGTGTTGAGCAGCCACGCGAGCGGCATCTGGGCCGTGCGCTCGTACGCCTTGCCGTCGGTCAGGGTGTACTTGGTCACGGTGTTCGCGCTGTCCCGGTCCACCACCCAGTACCGCGGCACCCCGGCGGCGGCGTACTCGTCCCGTTTGGTCACCGCGTCGATGCTCGACGAGCCAGCCGAGATGATCTCGATGACGAGCAGTAGATCCGTGACCGGCAGCCACACACCCTGGGGCGGGCGTACGCGCCAGACGGTGAGGTCCGGGACGCGTCCGCCGTCCACCTCCGGACCAGGGATCCGGATGCCGGTCGCCTGCAGCACCTGCTCGGGCGGCCAGCCCGCCTGGATGAGCCACGCGAAGAGCCGGCTGGCGATGATCGCATGCTCCGAGTCCGGCGGCGGCAGGACGAAGAGGATCCCTTCCGGGCTCGTCTCGTAACGGCGACCGTGGGTGTCGGCGGCATTCATGGCGGCGAGATCGTCGAGCCCGACCACGGCGGGCATGTGCGATGCGACGACCTCCGCGCTCACAGCCCAGATCGTACGCGCGCGTACGGCCGCCGCATGCGTACCGGCACCGCGCGCGTACGGTCACCGGGGGTGGTTGCCTCGGCGAGAAACCGCCCACGGAGAGCGCGACCTTAACGGTTACTCAGCGTGATAGCGGACACAGCGGCACGAAGGCTGACCGACCCGTCGGGCCGCACGGCAGGCGAGTAATCTGCCAGGTGATGCGGCGTCGAGGCCGAGGTGGCTAACGCAACAACCGAGGCGCCGGCCGCAGACGAGGCCGGCGCGCGCCAGAGGAGGGGGCAACTCCTGTGACTGTCCGAGTAGGAATCAACGGCTTCGGCCGGATCGGCCGCAACTTCTACCGGGCTCTGCTCGAGTCCAAGGCCGACGTCGAGGTCGTCGGTGTCAATGACCTCACCGACAACACGACGCTGGCGCACCTGCTCAAGTACGACAGCATCCTCGGCCGGCTGCCCTACGAGGTGAAGGCGACCGCCGACGAGATCACGGTCGCCGGCAAGACGTTCAAGGCGTTCGCCGAGCCGGACCCGACCAAGCTGCCGTGGGGTGACCTGGGCGCCGACATCGTCATCGAGTCGACCGGCCGCTTCACCGACGCCACCAAGGCGCGGGTGCACCTCGAGCGCGGCGCCAAGAAGGTGATCATCTCGGCGCCCGCCAAGAACGAGGACGTCACCGTGGTCATGGGCGTCAACGAGAGCTCGTACGACCCGGCGAAGCACGCGATCATCTCCAACGCGTCCTGCACGACCAACTGCCTGGCCCCGATGGCCAAGGTCCTGCACGAGACGTTCGGCATCGAGCGCGGTCTCATGACCACGGTTCACGCCTACACCCAGGACCAGAACCTGCAGGACGGTCCGCACAAGGACCTGCGCCGGGCCCGGGCGGCGGCGCTGAGCATCGTGCCGACCTCGACGGGCGCGGCGAAGGCGATCGGTCTGGTGCTGCCGGAGCTCAAGGGCAAGCTCGACGGCTACGCGCTGCGCGTGCCGGTGCCGACCGGGTCGGCGACCGACCTGACCGTGACGGTCAGCCGGGACACCACGGTGGATGAGGTGAACGCGGCGATGAAGGCGGCCGCCGAGGGCCCGCTGCGTGGCATCCTCACCTACACCGAGGACGAGATCGTGTCCGCCGACATCGTGACCGACCCGGCGTCGTGCATCTTCGACGCGGGGCTCACCAAGGTGATCGGCAACCAGGTCAAGGTCGTCGGCTGGTACGACAACGAGTGGGGCTACTCGAACCGTCTGGTCGACCTCGTGAAGTACGTCGGTGCGTCGCTCTAGTGGTCAGCACGACGGGCGAGCCCCACAGCTGCGAACGAAAGACGTCACATGCGGACGCTGAATGATCTCCTCGCCGAGGGGGTCGCGGGTCGGCGCGTGCTCGTGCGCGCCGACCTGAACGTCCCCCTGTCCAAGACGGACCCGGGCGTCATCACCGACGACAACCGCATTCGCGCGGTCCTGCCCACGCTGGTCGCGCTGCGCGACGCGGGGGCGCGGGTGGTGGTGATGTCCCACCTCGGGCGGCCGAAGGGTGAGCCCGACCCGAAGTACTCGCTGGCCCCGGTCGCGACCCGGCTCGGTGAGCTGCTCGGCTCGCCGGTGACCTTCGCGACGGACACCGTCGGGGATTCGGCTCAGGCCGCGGTCGCCGCGCTGGAGAACGGCGGCGTCGTGCTGCTGGAGAACCTGCGGTTCAACCCCGGCGAGACCAGCAAGGACGAGGCCGAGCGGCGGGCCTTCGCCGAGAAGCTGGCCGCCTTCGGCGACGCCTACGTGGACGACGCCTTCGGGGCGGTGCACCGCAAGCACGCCAGCGTCTACGACCTGCCCGCGCTGCTGCCCCACTTCGCCGGCGGGCTGGTGCTGCGGGAGGTCGAGGTGCTGCGTACGCTCACCACCGACCCGCAGCGGCCGTACGTCGTGGTCCTCGGCGGGGCCAAGGTCTCGGACAAGCTCGCGGTCATCGAGGCGCTGCTGCCGAAGGTCGACAAGCTGCTCATCGGCGGCGGCATGTGCTTCACGTTCCTCAAGGCCCAGGGCCACGAGATCGGCACGTCGCTGGTCGAGGCCGAGATGGTCGACACCTGCCGCGACCTGCTGACCCGGGCCGCCGACCGGATCGTGCTGCCGACCGACATCGTGGCGGCCACGGCGTTCGCGGCCGATGCCGAGCACGCCGTGGTGCCCGCCACGGCCATCCCGGCCGACCGCATGGGTCTGGACATCGGTCCGGAGACGGTCGCCGCGTTCGCCGCGATCCTGGCCGGCGCGAAGACGGTCTTCTGGAACGGGCCCATGGGTGTCTTCGAGCTCGCGCCGTTCGCGGCCGGTACCCGTGGGGTGGCCGAGGCGATTACGAAGGTCGATGGGTTCACCGTGGTCGGCGGCGGCGACTCGGCGGCGGCCGTACGGGCGCTGCAGATCCCCGCCGACGCGTTCAGCCACATCTCGACCGGCGGCGGCGCGTCCCTGGAGTACCTGGAGGGCAAGACCCTCCCCGGCCTGCAAGCGCTGGAGAAGTAGTGCGAGCGCGAGGAGCGAGCAGACAGCGAGGTGCAGCCGCGAGCGCGAAAAGTGAGCGCCAGCGAGCCCCGCAGGCGCGAGCAACGCGGTCCAGTCGCGAGCGAAAGGCAGGCTGAGTGGGGAACGACGAGCCGCGCCGGCCGCTCATGGCCGGCAACTGGAAGATGAACCTCAACCACCTCGAGGCGAACAAGCTCGTCCAGTACCTGGCGCACAGCCTCACCGAGAAGGAGCTGGACCAGGTCGAGGTGGTGGTGCTCCCCTCGTTCACCAACATCCGCACCGTGCAGACGGCGGTGGACGGGGACAAGTGGAAGATCAAGTACGGCGCCCAGGACATCTCGGCCCACGAGAAGGGCGCCTACACGGGCGAGGTGTCGGGGGCGATGCTGGCCAAGCTCGGCTGCTCGTACGTCATCGTCGGGCACTCCGAGCGGCGCCAGTACCACCACGAGACCGACGCCCTGGTCAACGCCAAGGCGAAGGCGGCGCTCGCCCACGGGATGTCCCCGATCCTGTGCATCGGGGAAGGGCTGGAGGTCCGGGAGGCCGGCGGGCACGTGGCCCACACGCTGGCCCAGCTCGACGCCGGCCTGGCCGGCCTCACCTCCGAGCAGGTGTCGAAGGTCGTCATCGCCTACGAGCCGGTGTGGGCCATCGGTACGGGGAAGACCGCCACTCCTGAGGACGCCCAGGAGGTGATCGGGGCGATCCGGGAGCGGCTGCGGCAGACCCACCGGGCCGTGGCCGACGAGGTCCGGATCCTCTACGGGGGATCGGTCAAGGCGAACAACATCGGCCCCATCATGGCCCAGCCGGACATCGATGGCGCCCTGGTCGGCGGGGCGAGCATCGATGGTGAAAAATTCGTAAAGATCGTCCGCTACCAGACCGTCTGAGGGCCGGTCGCGATCGTCCCGCCGCCCGCAGGGTTACGCTCTGTGCGCCCGTCGTCCGGTAGGCGTGCCGGACGACGGGCCGCCGGAGCGTACCGGTATGCTGGCCTGCGTCGTTCGGCTACCGGCCCCTCCGAGAGGAACCTGTACCGCCCATGCTGTGGTTTGCCTACCTTCTGGTCGCGCTGCTGATCATCACCAGCGTGCTGCTGACCTTGCTGATCCTCTTGCACCGGGGCAAGGGCGGCGGTCTGTCCAGCATGTTCGGTGGCGGTGTGTCGACCAGCCTCGCTGGGTCGTCCGTGGCGGAGAAGAACCTCGACCGGTACACCCTCGTGGTGGGCGTCATCTGGTTCGCCTGCATCGTGGCCTTCGGTTTCTGGATCAAGACCGCCGGCTGAGATCTCACGGGTCTGTGGCCGGCGAAGAATCCACCACCCGGCACTTTCGCAACCCTGGGCCCGGTCCTACACTCCGGTGGTCGCGTGATGTCGGACACGCCGCCGGGGGTGTGCAGCGCCGCCCTGGGTGGGGGCCCCGCGCCCGCGTCACGCGCTCGTCGGACCGAGTCGTGTCGTGACCCCGGACTTCAGGAGCGATCGCCGTGGCAGCTAGCAACGCCATTCGTGGCACGCGGGTCGGTAGCAGCGCCCCCCGGTGGGTCGAGTCGCCCTCCGACCGCACCGAGACCGTCGCTCGCAAGACCGTGGAGTACTGGTGCGCGAACGGTCACTGCTCGCCGAAGACCTTCGCCGCCGACGCGGAGGTGCCGTCGACCTGGGACTGCCCGCGCTGCGGCCTACCGGCCGGCCTCGACCCCGACAACCCACCCCCGCGTCCCCGCATCGAGCCCTACAAGACGCACCTCGCATACGTGATGGAGCGCCGTACGCCCGAGGACGCGGAGGCGATTCTGGCCGAGGCCCTCGAGCGCGTTCGCGCCCGCCGGGGCGAATAGGCGGTCCGGTTTGGCGAGACAGCGTCCTCCGGCCGGACGACCACGGCGACGGTGGGTGGTGCCGGTCGTTGTGGTGGCGGCCGTGGGCGTGGTTGTCGCGGGGGTCGTGGCGTTGTGGCCCGACCCGGAGCCCGCGCCCCGGGCCAGGCAGTACCGCGACTACGACGTGTGCCTGTTGACCGGCGAGCGTGGTCTGGCCGACGCGCAGGCTGCGGCGGTGTGGGCTGGGGCGCAGCGGGTGTCCGAGCAGCGCAAGGTCAGGGTGATGTACCTGGCGGTGACGGGCGAGCAGACGCCGCAGCGGGCGGGGGAGGTCCTGGCTAGCCTGGTCGCGCGGGACTGTGAGGTCATCGTCGCCGTCGGGGCGGCCCCGGTGGCGGCGGTGGCGGCGGATGAGGGTCGCTATCCCGATGCCACGATCGTGGCGGTGGGGGATGAGATCGACGCGTCGTCGGTGGAACGCATCACGTCATCCACTGTGGACGTTCTGCTGGAGCTGGTCCCTGAGGCGCCGTAAGTCGACCGGTAACTGAATGTTATTAGCATTCGTCGCGCGCCGGTTCAAGACTTGATTCGCACCCGTCGTGCGTGGCACCTTCCGGGCATACATGTGAATGGTCGCAGCCATGGAATGCTTGCGGCATTTCGCCAATGCTTGCCAGCGTTCGCGTGCTGTGTCCGTTCTGCGGTATCGCGGGGGTTGTCATGCGAACCTGGCCGGGTCGGATCGCCCTTGTCCTGGCGGCTGTGTTGGCCTTCTCGCTGGGTGTCCCGCCCGAGGCGGCGCCCAGGGGTTCCATCTCATTGGACTGGCTCGAGCGGTTGCTCTCAATTCGGTTGGCGTGGGGCGCTCCGGCTGATCCGGACACACCGGAACAGGGCCGGGGTCGGCCCGCCGACTGGAACCACCGGGCGACCACGGCCCAGTCGCGGGCGGAGGGCGGAACCGGCCGACCGCGCGGGCAGGGCGTTGGCGAGCTGCCGGCGGATGAGCCGATCACGGTGCCGCCGCCGGAGGAGCACACCACGCCACCGGCGGGCCGATTCGACGCGGCGACGTCCCGCCGGAACGCCGAGCGCTCCGCGGAATCGATGGACTTCTACGAGAACGCCGACGGGTCCGTCACGCAGATCCTCACCGCGGGGCGCGTGAACTACCGCACGCCGGACGGACGCTGGGAACGTATCGATACCCGGCTGGTACCGCGCCAGGCCCGCGACTCGGCCGCGGCCGCCCCGTCAGGTGATCGCTCATCAGGTGATCGCTCACAACCTGCGGCCGACGACGTGCGGCTGGAGACGGCCGCGAACGACATCGTGGTCTCGCTGGCCGGGCCGGCCCGCGTGGACCGTCCGGCCGGGGCCCAGGGTGGCGCTGGGGCCCAGAGTGGCGCTCGCGAGCCGGGTGCCGGTGTGGACGGCGAGCTCGCGTCGTGGCAGGAGTTGGCGTCGGTCACGCTGCCGACCGGTGAGGTGTTCGCCTACCGCCTGCAGGGCGCCCGCCCGGTGCGGCCGACGGTCAGCGGGTCCACGGCGACGTACCAGAACGTCCTCCCGCACACCGACATCGAGCTCCAGGCCGAGGCTGATGGGCTGAAGGAGACGATCGTCCTCCACTCGCCCGAGGCCGCCACATCCTGGGTGTTCCCCCTGCGTCTGTCCGGCCTGACTCCGTCCATTGACATCGATGGCGGGGTGTCGCTGACGAACGAGGCCGGCGAGGTCGTGGGCTGGATTCCCCAAGGCTCTATGTCGGACTCTCGGTTCGACCGGGAGTCGGGGGAGTTCACGACCTCGGCCGCGGTGCGTTATGAGCTGATCGAGGTGGATGGTGGGCCCGCCCTGCGGGTGACCGCCGACGAGTCGTGGGTGCGCGACCCCGCCCGGGTGTTCCCCATCCGGGTGGACCCGACATTGACCATCATCACCGACGGGGACGTGTTCGTCGACAACGACGACAACGGCCCGCCGCACGACGGGGACAACCTGCCCGTCGGCACGTTCAACGGCGGTGGGTACAAGGCTCGGTCGTTCCTCCGGTTCCGCGACTTCTCGGCGGTCGTGGGTGCCCGAATCACAAGTGCAAAACTGCACCTGTATCACACGTGGTCCTACGACTGCAACCACCACCTCCCGGTGACGATCCGCCAGGTGACCAGTTCCTGGGACGTCGCGACGCTGAAGACCCTGCCGGCCAGCCAGTACCCGGGCCCCACCCTCGGGTCGACCGTGGGTACATTGACGATCACCAATAACTATCCGGCCTGCCAGAATACGAACGCGGACCGGACGGTCGGGGCCTGGCGCACCGCGACGTTGAGCACCGACCTGTTCAACGCGTGGTCGGCCGGAACAACCCCGAACCGGGGCCTGGCCCTGACCGCGTCGGAATCGGACAGTTACGCCTGGAAGCGCTTCACGTCCCGGAACGTCGCCTCCAACCAGTACGCGCCCAAGCTGGAGTTGACGTGGACGGCCAATCTGCCGCCGCAGGTGAACGGCATGTACCCGTCGGCCGGCTACGCGGCGGGGACGTTGACCCCGGAGCTCGTGGTCGAGGCCAGCGACCCGGACAACTTCCCGCAGGCGCTGAAGTTCAAGTTCCTCGTCTACGACAAGAACATGACCGAGATCGCCAACTCGGGCTGGATCACGCAGCCGCGGTGGCGAGTGACGGCGGGCAAGCTGTCGTGGGGCAACGCGTACCTGTGGCGGGCCATCGTCTCGGACGGGCAGCTCGAAGGGGGCGGCGCCTTCCAGACGTTCTCCGTGCGGGTGCCCCAACCACCCATCACAGCCAACCTGTCCGAGAACGGGGGACTCGGCGTCTCGGCATCGATAGGCAACTATACAACGACGGTCGTTGATGCCAAGGTGGCGACCGTCGGTCCCGAGTTGGCGATCACCCGGTCGTACAACAGCCGGGACCCGCGCACCTCCGGGGCGTTCGGCGCCGGCTGGTCGTCGATGCTCGACGCCGAGGTGCGGCCGGCCGCGCCCGGTAGTTCCCCCGAGTTGGTCACGGTCCGGTATCCGACCGGCCAGGAGGTCACCTTTGGGCGTAACCCGGACGGCAAGTGGGACGCCGGGTCGGGCCGGTTCAGCACCTTGATCAGCTCCGGCGGGTACCAACTGATCGACAAGAATGGCACGAAGTTCGTCTTCGGCCACAGTTACGGCTCGGGTCGGTACGGCCTGTCGTCCATCGAAGACGCGGCTGGTCGAAAGCTCACCCTGACCTACGACAGCAACCACCGGGTCGTGAAGATCACGTCGGCGTCCGGCCGGTCGCTGTACCTTACCTGGTTCCTCCCGTCGGGCGGCGGGAGTTACCGGGTGAGGACGGTGAAGACGGATCCGGCCGACCCCGCCGATCCCGCCAGCGCGTCGACCTGGACCTACAACTACGACGGTCCGCGCCTGGTGTCGGTCTGTCCGCCGGAGACCCCGACCCAGTGCCACACCTACACCTACGACCAGGCGGAGACGCTGTCCCTGCACCCCACCGCGGTGCTGGACGCCGAGCCCCGCACCTACCTACGGCTCGGCTCGTCGACCGGGACCGTCCCGAACGCGGCGATCGACAGCCTTCACCTCGCCACCGGCCAGCCCAGCAACGTCGGCACCGGGTCGGGTCCGTTCCCCGGCTCGACCGCCGCGACGTTCAACGGCAGTTCCTCCTACGTCAAGGTGAACGGCGACGAGCACGTGGCCCTGGCCCGCCGGGAACAGACGGTCTCGCTGTGGTTCAAGACCCCGGCCGGCTCGACGAAGGGCGGGGTGCTCCTCGCCGCGCAGGAGACGACGGTCAGCTCGACCCCGGACCGCTACATCCCGATCCTGTACGTCGGCACCGACGGCAAGATCCGGGGGAAGTTCTACACCGGCGACAACAACGCACTGACCGGTCCGACGGTCAACGACGGACAGTGGCACCACGTCGTGCTGACCGCCACCCACAGCGAGCAGAAGCTCTATGTGGACGGCCAGGAGAAGGCGTCGACGACCCTGGCCCAGGCGTCGCACGGCGGCCACCTCGGACACGTCTACATCGGCACCGGGCGCTGGACCGGTCGCCCGGCCACCTCGGGCACCTACGGCTACTTCAGCGGATCGATCGCCGAGGTCGCCCTCTTCGACCGTCCGTTGACCCCGGACCAGGTGACCACCCTGAACGCGACCGGCAAGACGCCCACGCGCCCGCTGACCTCCGTGGCCCGCCCGTCCGGGGCCCTCGTCGCGACCCTCGACTACGACCAGTCCACCGGCGCCGTCGACGCGCTCACCGACGCCAACGGCGGGACCTGGACCTACGCCGATCCCCAGCGGTCGGGCTCGGACCTCACCTACGCCGCCGCCGTGCTCGCGGCCGGGCCCAACAACTACTGGCGCTTCAACCAGCCCAACGGCACGATCGCCGTGAACCTGGTCAACGGGCAGACGGCCCAGCTCAGCTCGGTCACGCTGGGTGTGCCCGGTCCCTTCACCAACGCCCACAACCCACCAACCGCCGCTGGATTCAACGGATCCACGTCCGCGGTCTACGTCGCCGAGGCGCCGGTCGACACCACCCAGGGCTTCACGATCATGACCTGGGTGAAGCTGGATACGGAGGCCCACGACCAGTACATCGCGGTCATGCCGGGCACCAATGGTAACTCGGCACTCAAGCTTGTCTATATAGCGCCCAATAGTGCGGTCGGCTCCGCCAAGGACTCCTGGACCGTGACCATGTCCATGACGACGGCCAGTGGAGAGAACAAGTGGCAAGAGGCCCACGGGCCGGTCGGCGGCGCGCAAGCGGGGGTGTGGACCCACTTGGCCGTTGTGGGCGACCCGCAGAACAACAAGATCTACCTCTACGTCAACGGCGAGCTGGCGGGTCAGCGCACGCCGACCGCGCCGTTCAACAACCAGGCGCTCGACCTGCAGCTTGGGCACCAGTATGGCGGCGATCGCCTGGATGGGACGCTGGCCGAGTTCGCGACGTTCCGGCGGGCCTTGACCGCGGATGAGATCTCTGAAATCTATCGGGCGTACAACAACAGCAAGGGGTCGCCGGTCAAGACGATCACGACTACCGATCCCATGGGGGCCACGAGCTCGACCGTGCACGATCTGCTCAACGGCGGTCGGGTCATTCGCTCGACGGATACCCGCGGCTACTCGACCTACTACGGGTACGACACGCACGGGTTCCTGCGCTCGGTGACGGACCCGAACGGCAACACCACGATCACCGGTCGGGATGTGCGCGGCAACGTGGTGTCGGAGTCGACGTGTCAGGACCAGTCGGAGAATCGCTGCTCCACTGTGTACTACACGCACTACCCGAACAACCAGGACCGTGTTCTGAATCCGGACCCGCGCAACGACATGGTGTTGACCGTCCGGGACGGCCGGTCGTCGAATGCCCAGGACAACCGGTACCGGACTACCTTCACCTACGACGGGGCCGGCAACCGGACCAAGGTCACCGACGCTCTCGGGCGGGTCACCGAGACGACCTACAGTGACGGCGGCGGGCCGGCGGTCGGCGGCGGTACGGTGCCTCCGGGTCTGCCGCTTGTGGTGACGAAGCCGAACGGGGCCCGCTACACCGTCCAGTACTACAAGAGCGGTGACGGGGCGGTCGCGGTGGACGCGTCCGGCAAGCGGACCGAGTACAAGTACGACGGTCTGGGCCAGCTTATCGAGATGAAGGAGATCTCTGATTCCTATCCCGATGGGTTGGTCACCACCTTCACCTATGACAAGAACGGCCGGTTGACGAGCACCACTGGTCCGTCCGTGCTCAACCGGGTGACCGGCGCCGTCCACACCGCGCGCACCACCTTCGAGTACAACGCCGATGGCCAGCTGACCCGGACGCTCATCGAGGACCTCACCGGCGGGGACGCGCCGCGCGAGACCCGCAAGGGCTACAACGCCCTGGGCCAGTTGGCGTGGGAGTCCGACTCGCTGGGCCGGCGGACGGTGTACACGTACGACCTGCGCGGCAACCGGGTCACCCAGACCCCGACCGACGCCGACGGCGACCCGGTCGGCAAGACCGTCGAGCTGGCCTACGACGGCGAGCGGCACCTGCTCACCACGACCGTGAAGGACTACGACGGGCAGGGCACGGACCTGACCATCGAGTCCCGCGACTACGATCCGGCCGGACGGCTGACCCGGATCGTGGACGCCATGGGCTGGGAGACCCGCTACACGTACTTCGACAACAACCTGCTCGCCACGACCACCCGGTACGACGCCAGCACCGGCCAGAGCTTCCTGGTCGAGTCCAACACCTATGACGAAGCCGGCCTGCTGGTGAAGGAGGAGACCGCCAACGGCACCCTGACCACCGTCTACACGGTGGACGCGGTCGGCCGCACGGTGTCGGAGACGGTCGACCCGACCGGGGTCAACCGGACCACCACCTACGTCTACGACCGCGACGACAACGTCGTGTCCATCGTGGTCAACGACGGATCCGGCCAGTCGCAGCGGACCGACTGGCTCTACGACCTGGCTGGCCGGCTGGTCGCCGAGACGACCTACCCGGACGGCGACACCGGTCCGGTCGGCCGGTGGCGGCTGGACGAGACCAGCGGCCTGACGGCGGCGGATTCCGCTGGTAACAGTCCGGCTACGGCGACGGGTGGGGTGGCCTGGTCGGGTGACCGTGGTGGCTCGGCGGTCTTTGACGGTGGCGGTGAGGGTTTGGTGACGGCTGGCCCGGTGCTGGATACGTCTCGGGCCTACACCGTTGCGGCGTGGGTCAAGCTTGACTCGTCGGTCGATGGTGATGCCGCGGTCGTGACGCAGGACGGCAGTGTGCTGCCGGCGTTCTTCCTGGGGTATGACGATGGTCATTGGTTGTTTGCCCAGTGCCCGCCGGATGGGGTGGGGTCGTGTGACGGCGGTGCGTCGTCTTCCTCGGCGGCGGCTTTCAACACGTGGACTCACTTGGCGGGCGTCTATGACCCGAGCACGCAGAAGGTTCGCCTGTACGTCAATGGCGTGTTCGTCGATGACACGACGACCCAGCCGTATTGGGTGCCGTCGACCGGGCCGCTGCGGATCGGTGCGTTGCGGTGGGAGGGCGAAACCGATGACGAGTTCGTCGGCTCGATAGACGACGTTCAGGTCTACCAGGCGGCGTTGTCGGCGGCGCAGATTGCCCAGATCTACAACGGCACGCTGGCGGCGGCCGACAAGGTGATCTCCCGCAGCAGCTTCGGCTACGACCAGCGTGGCCTGGCTGTGCGTATCACCGACCCGAATGGCGTCACGGTCACCCACGAGTATGACGAGGCGGGCCGGGAGGCGGTGGTGCGGGTTCCGGTGTGGGCCGAGGAGGCGGGAGGCGCACCGGTCTGGACCGAATCCGTAACGATGATTGGCTATGACACGTTCGGGGCGGTGACTGAGACCAGTGATCCGAAGGGTCGGACGACGGTCATTGCCTACAACGCCAACGGTCAGCCGATCAGTCAGACGCTGCCGGACTACACCCCGCCCGACGGTGGGCCGACCATCAGCGGTGCGCAGACGCTCACCGGCTATGACGAGTTGGGCCGGGTGGTCTGGGTCCGCGATCCGCTGGGCAACCAGACCGACTACGGGTATGACGCGCTCGGTCGGCTGGTGTGGGAGCGGGCGCCGAATGGTGGGGAGACCTTCTACGAGTACAACCTGGCCGGCCAGGTGACCAAGGTCATCGATCCCACCGGGGCGGTGACCACGGCCACGTACGATTTCCTCGGCCGCCGGCTCACCAGCAGCGAGGTGGTGCGGCAGCCATCCCTGCAGACGTTTACGACGACCTATGAGTACTGGCCGTCGGGTCTGCTGAAGAAGGTGACGCCGCCGGGTCGCAACGGCACCGTGTACCACTACAACGCGGTGGGTGAGGTCACCCGGGTCATCGACCCGGCCGGTAACCACACCCTGTACGAGTACGACTTCGCCGGGCGGCAGACGCGGGTGATCCTGCCGGATGGCAGCGGCAGCCGGGTGACGTACGACGGGGCTGGGCGGCCGGTGGTGACGCAGGCGCTGGCCACCGACGGCACGGTGCTGACGACCAACTCGTTCGCCTACGACCCGGCCGGGAACGTGGTGGGGGCGACCGATGCGAACGGGCACACGACGACCTTCGTCTATGACACGCTCGGTCGGGTCGTCGAGCTGACCGAGCCGGTGTCGGCGACTGAATCGATCGTGACGACGTACGGCTACGACGTCGCCGGTGACCTGACCCGGTTCACCAACGGCAATGGGCACGACTTCCTGACGACCTACAACAGTTGGGGTCTGGTCGAGTCGGTCATCGAGCCGGCCACGGCCGCGCATCCGGACCTGGCCGACCGGACGTTCACGACCGTCTATGATCGGGCGGGTCGGCCGGTCAAGCAGCTCCTGCCGGGTGGGGTGACCGTCACCAACACCTACGACGCGATGGGGCAGCTGACCCAGGCCACCGGGTCCGGGGCCGAGGTTGCTACGGCCAGCCGCACGTTCGCCTATGACCTGGCCGGCCGGCCGATCCAGCTGTCGGCCCCGGGTGGGTCGAACACCCTGACGTGGGACGACCGGGGGCTGCTGCTGTCGGTGACCGGGCCCTCGGGGAACTCGTCGTTCGCGTACACGCCGGATGGGTTGCTGGCCCAGCGGACCGACGCCGCCGGGGTCACCGACTACGGGTACGACCCGGCCGGTCGGCTGGCCACCATCACCAACCCGGCGGCCGACGTGGACGTCAGCTTCACCTACACGCCGCTGTCGCAGGTCGAGAAGATCAACTACAACGGTGGGGCGAAGATTCGGGAGTTCACCTACGACGAGCTCCATCGCCTGAAGACCGACACGCTGCTGTCGATCACGCCGCCGGCGGCCCCGGTCCAGGTCGCGAAGATCACGTACGGGTACGACAACAACAGCAACATCACCCGCAAGGACACCGAGGGCTTCAACGGCACGATCCAGAACGTCTACACCTACGACTGGGCCGACCGGCTGACGTCGTGGACCGAGATCATCCCCGGCACCAGCCAGACCACGGTCGGCTACCGCTACGACGGCGCGGGTAACCGGATCCAGGCCGGCGACCGGTCGTTCACCTACGACGAGCGCAACCGGCTCGTGTCCGACAGCCTCGGCACCACCTACACCTACACCGCCCGGGGCACGCGCGCCAGCGAGATCACGCCGACCGGGACGTTCCTCACCAAGGCCGACGCCTTCGGGCAGGTCATCGAGCAGGACGGCCCGGGCGGGACGCAGACCTACGAGTACGACGGCCTCGGTCGCGTCGTCAAGCCAGGCTTCGCCTACACCGGGCTCGGCAACGACCTGGCCAGCGACGGCACGACGAGCTACGTCCGCGACCCCTTCGGCGACCTCGTCGCCGCCAGCACCGGCGCCACCAAGCGTCTGGTGTGGACAGACCAGCACCAGGACGTCGTCGGCCAGTTCACGCCGACCTCGACCGGGCTGACCGGATCCGCGACGTACGATCCGCTCGGCCGGGTACTGGCGACCAGCGGGCTGATCGGGTCGCTGGGCTACCAGTCCGAGTACACCGACCAGGTGACCGGCCGGGTCAACATGCACGCCCGCTGGTACAACCCGGACACCGGGCAGTTCGACACCCGTGACCCGGTTAGCCTCAGCCCGATCCCCGACTCCATCCGGGCCAACCGGTACGCCTACGGCGACGCGAACCCGCTGAGCAGCGTCGACCCGACCGGCCATTGGAGCTGGAACCCGATCACGGCCGTCACCAACGCGGCCAAAGCGGTGACCAACACGGTCAAGAGCGTCGCCACCTCCGCCTACAACACCGTCACGAGCGCGGCGACGTACGTCTACAACACCGTCAAGTCGGTGGCGACGACGGTCTACAACGCGGCGGCGACGGCCGTCCGGACCGTGATCACCACAGCGACCAACATCGCCAAGACGGTCGTCAATACGGTGACGACGGTCGCGACCAACATCGTCAACACGGTCAAGAACGTCACCAACACCGTCGTCAACACCGTCAAGAACGTCGTCAGCACGGCCGTCAACACCGTCACCAAGGTCGCCACCACGGTCGTCAACGTCGCCCAACAGGTGGCGCACAACGTGGCGGAAACCGCCCGACAGGTGGCCGCCGCCATCGCCGAGGCCACCCAGCAAGCCCGCCAGTGGGTCACCGAAAAGATCGAGGACGCCAAGCAACTGGTCATCGACGGCGTCACGTTCACCGTCGAGGCCGGGCGGGCCGCCCTCGCCGCAGCCCAGCGCGCCGCCGAGACGGTCGGCAACGTGGTCGTCGACGCCTACCACAACGTGGCGGAGTGGGTCAACGAGCACAAGGCCGAGATCGCCGGCTTCGCCGTCGGGCTCGTCGTCGGAGGCGTCTGCGGCGCGGCGATCGGCTGGACCGGCGTCGGGGCGGTCGCCTGCGGCGCCCTCGCCGGCGCGGCTGGGTCCTTCGTCACCAGCTTCATGAACGGCGAGCGAGGCTGGGACCTGGTCAAGTCCACCGCCTTCGGCGGCCTGCTGGGCGCGATCCCCTTGCCCGTCGGTCGTGTGGCCGGGTTCGTCATGGGCAAGGCCGGCGGCCTGGTGAAGAACACCCTTGCTCCGGCGCTGCGGGCCGGCGGCGCGCGGGTGGGTGACCTTGCCAAGAGCGCGGGCGGGGCAATCCGCAAGGGCGCCGAGAAGGTCGGGAGTCTGTTCTCGCGGGGCTGCCGTAACAGCTTTGCCGCCGAGACACCCGTCCTCCTCGCCTCCGGCGCGGTCGTTCCGATCAAGGACATCCAGCTCGGCGACATGGTTGTCGCCACCGACCCCGAGACCGGTCAGACCAGCGCCGAACCGGTGACCGCGCTGCACCTCAACCTCGACGTGGAGCTCGCCGACGTCACCGTCAGCCTTCCGACCGATGGTGACGGCTCGGCGGATCAGGTGGCCGAGGGCAAGGGTGGCCGCAGCACCCGGGGTCCCACGGCGACGATCGAGACCACAGCGGATCACCCGTTCTGGGACGCGACCGCGCAGGAGTGGGTCGCCGCTGGCGACCTCGTCCCGGGCCATTCCACCCTACTCACCGACGACGGCCAGGTCGTCGACGTCGTCGCCGTCCGCACCTACCGCGGCGAACGGTGGATGCACAACCTCACCGTCGCCAACCTCCACACCTACTACGTCCTCGCCGGGGACGTCCCGGTCTTGGTGCACAACACGAACGGATGCCCGAAGCCGGTCGTCATTGGCGAGAACATGAATCGTGTTAAGAGGTACGCAGAGGAACATGGCTATAAGGTGTATCACCCACGCGGTCATTGGTTCGGACTGAAAGTTCCAGAGCCAATCATGATGCTGCGGAATAAGTGGTGGATTCAAAAGATGATGCGCGAAAAGCGAGAAATCATCGACATTGGACCGGACTTTGCGCGTAGGGCAGCAGGTGTCGCCCCGAGTTCCTTCTATAATATGGAACGGCGCCTCACGGCGAAATACGAATTGTACAAAAAGGTCTTCGAAAGGCATGGTAAGCTAAGGGGAGGAGTGGCAGAGCTTAATGAGCTCTGATCCATGGGGTCGTGACGCGCTCGTTCAGCAGGTCAGGGAGTCCTTTGAGTTCCTGGAATCGAGGCTGATACAACCTGTGCTGCTGGACGAGGATCCTTTCCGGACCGTCGTTGCCTATGTCCTTGATCCGCTGACTATCGAGCTTGAGCTGGACTGGCGAGATCTGATTGTGACGCTGCTGCTTTGTAGAACCGTTGACAGGGGGAGGCCACCGGGATATTACTTCCACGAGGGTAGGCCGATGCGAGTGCACCTTGCGTTGGCGCTTGATGGCGGAAATCAAGATGATAGGTCGATAGCAGCTCGATTGCGGAAGGCGGTAGGAAAGTCGGGGCCAGAAGCAATGGAGAACCAGGTCCGAGAATTCTCGGCCGCTATCCGTTCTATCGTTGAACGTCTGCCAGAGTTTCGCGACTGCCTGTTTCCAGAAGAAAGAGACGATCGCTGACTTCGGCCATGTCACCGTGCCTCGTAGGTCCTCCACATCCGTGTTGGATGGCCCTTGGCTAAGGGGTCCTTCGCACTTGAGCGGGGTGTCGATGCGTGATTAGGGCTCGTGGCCTCGCCATGCTGTTTGTCTCTCACAACGAACAGGCAGCGAGGCCACGAGCATGGACGACCCTACGTCACTGTTGTTTG
>Ga0310834_101126_pt1 | contig 18434 bp, 20 predicted proteins | sample SM_ome_2_FD_201314 | JGI IMG/M metagenome (GOLD analysis project Ga0310834, IMG submission 201314) | Sorghum-adapted microbial communities enriched on stacked mutant (SM) sorghum from Joint BioEnergy Institute, Emeryville, California... ... | reverse complement strand
CATGAGTTTGGCGGCCTTCAACAGATACTGTGCGCGTTCGTAGGGCGGTACCTTTTTCCACGATTCAAACGCCGTGAGGGCAGCCTGCATCGCTTTCTCAGCCAGCTCCTGATCGGCTTTGCTGACATAACCAATCGTTTCATCTAGATTGCCGGGGTTGATCGAGCGGATTTTGGCCTCCGTAAAAATCTTCTCGCCGCCGATCTGCAGCGGAATCTCCCGTCCCAGCTCTGACTTCACTTGGGCAATCGCGGCTTCCATGGCCTGGCGGGCCGGTTCATGATTAAAGTCGGTAAACGGTTCGTTGCGGAATGCTTCCAGTTTTGCCGTTGTGCTCATAGGGAGTGCTCCTTTATGAATAAGATTTTTGGTTATTACTTAAATAAGTTCTTTAAGACAAACCATACGTTGGCGGGACGTTCCGCGAGGCGGCGCATAAAGTAGCCAAACCAATCGCTGCCAAACGGGACGTACACGCGAACCTTGTAACCCTCGCGAACGAGCGCAAGCTGTAAATCTTCGCGAATGCCGTATAGCATTTGAAATTCGTAACGATCCGGTGGAATGGATAAATCCTGAATTAGTTTCTTCGCGTGGTTGATCATCTGGGAGTCATGGGTTGCTATGGCAGCATAACCGCCGTTCATCAGGTGGGTAGAAATGAGGCGTTTGAAATTTTCGTCGACGTCCGACTTGGACGGGTATGCGACCTTCGGTGATTCCTTGTAGGCTCCCTTCACAAGGCGAAGGTTCGGCTTCAGGGCCTTCAAGTTCTCGATGTCGTCTATGGAGCGATACAGGTAAGCTTGGATGACGATGCCAACGTTGTCGATTTGTTCGCGCAGTTGCTTGTAGATCGAGATCGTTTTTTCACAATAAGTAAAATCCTCCATATCGATGCGCACAAACAACCCGTACAGACGGGCTCGGTTCAGGATCGTGGTCAGATTGCGCATGCAGAGTTCGTCGCTAATCCCCAGCCCCAGTGAAGTGAGCTTTAGCGAGAGATTGGCTTCGACTCCAGCTTCATTGATGGCATCCAGGGTCTTGAGGCACATCCGCATGGACAGTTCAGCTTCGGCTTCTGTGGACACAAACTCACCGAGGTGATCGAGGGTGGCTACCCGACCCGTCGCATTTAATGCGCGTACAGCTTCAATTGCACCATCAATCGTTTCTCCGGCGACAAACCGGCTGGCACCAAAGCGCAGCCCGTAACGGCGGGCCATTCGTCCCACGGATTGGCTTTTGGCGAAGGATTGAAACAGGGTGCGGAGCAACGCTTCCATAGGCATCCATCCTTTTCCATTTCTCATTGTACACAAAATATACAATATTTTAGATTTTTGAACAATATAAGTTGAAAAAATAAACAAAAAAATTTTAAATTAAAGCAAAAGTGTTCAATATTGAACATATCTATACTGGATGAAAGCCTAATCTTCGCGATGGAATATTGAACCTCGCCTGTATTCGTGTTAGATTTACAAGTAAAATTTCATTACGTGTGAGGTACCTATGTTCAATCATGAACGGATATCCTTCCGGCAGGATTTGACCCGGTTGAAACCGGAAGAAAAAATAAGGGCATTGCTTACGGCACTACAGGATGGCCAAGCGGCGGCAGTCGAGTTCGACGGGGCTTGGTATCTGTTGACGCCGGATGGTGCCGAGCGGCTTGAAGCTTGGGGCGAAGGGAGCATCGGGGGAGGACTGCGGCTTGACGGGACGAGGTTCATCGTTTCGGTCGTGTTCCAAGAGTCGGAGCTGGCGCTTCCGGTCAGCGAACTGGCGACCCGCTGGTCCAGCGCAGATCCAAACGGGCGGCTGGCGTTGGTGGTTAATGATCGACAGGAGCCTGTTGGTTATCTACCGATGATCGACCTGCTCAAAATAGCAGCGGATCGGCAGCAGCGGGCGGAGGCGTATTTTGACGCCCTGCTGGAGACGGTCAGTGATGCGGTAACGGTTGTGGACCGGAACGGTACGGTAATCGGCTGGAACACGGTGGCGGAAGAAGTGTACGAGATCGCGAAAGCGGACATCGTGGGCCGCACGATCGGGGAGCATTTTGATCCAGACGCGCTGGTCGTGCTGGGGATCTTGGATGAGGGCCGGCGGCTGCGCGGGGCCTACCATCGTCCGCGGGAAGGCACGCATGTGCTGATCAATGCATCACCGATCGTTGAGCCGGGTGGAGGGATCATCGGCGGCGTGGCGACCGAGCAGGATATCACGCACCTCGTGAAGCTGAATGATGAATTGACCGTAGCGACATCCCGTCTGTTAACCCAGCGGATTGGCGATGAGGATCCGTTTGCCTTAATCAGCGGACGCGGGGAGAGCATGGGCAAAGTAATTAAGCTGGCCAAAAAACTGGCCGAAACCGACTCCACTGTGCTCTTGATCGGGGAAACCGGAGCGGGCAAGGAGCAGTTGGCCAGAGTGATCCATCGCGCCGGCGCGCGGTCGGAGGGCCCGTTCTTGGCGTTGAGCTGCGGGGCCGTTCCGGCAGGCCTGGCGGAAGCGGAGCTGTTTGGTTATCAAGGCGGCGCTTTCTCGGGACAGCCGTCGGGTCAGGCCGGTCGGCTGGAGGCGGCGGACGGCGGCTCGATTTTTTTGAATGAGATTGAGTGTTTGCCGTTAGACGTACAGGAGAAGCTAGCTCATTACATCAAGCACCGGACGATCACGCGAATTGGGTCTTCGGAAGCCGTGCCGGTATCGGTGCGCATTTTCGCCGGCACCACCCAGGATCTGGGCCAACTCGTGCGGGAAGGCAAATTCCGGGCGGATTTGTACTACGCGCTGAACGTGGTATCGCTGAAGGTGCCGCCGCTCCGTGAGCGTCGCGAGGATCTGGGGCCGTTGGTGCAAATGTATTTGCGTGTTTATTCGTTGCAGTATCAGAAGCCGCTGCCGACCGTTTCGCCGGAGGTGATGCTGGCGTTTGCAAATTACGACTGGCCGGGAAACGTTAGCGAACTGCGGGCGGTGATCGAGCGGTGTGTAATTTTAAGCGAAAATGAGCAAATCACGCTGGAGCACTTGCCGGAGGCGTTGCAGCAGCGGCAAGCTCAGCTGGAGTTCGCGGCGGCGGATTCTGCGGCGGGTATAGCGGTTGGAGGCGGATCCGTTGCCGGTTCTGAGTTCGGGCGGGGAACAAGGCTGTCCTCTGTGGAGCAGGCCGATCGGCTGGACAAAATGCTGCGTCCACGCATCACCCCCGAAGAAGAAATGGAGTTGATGAAGGAAGCGCTGGAGCGGACGGCGGGGAACAAGAGCAATGCCGCCAAGCTGCTGGGCATTTCCCGGGGTACGCTTTATAAAAAGATTCGGGATTATAATTTGGTATAATCCATTTTTAAGAACAGGCGGGGCCTTTGTGTTTATCACAAAGGCCCTGTTGCTTTGAGTGACTAATGTTCCTCCAAAAAGGGTATTCCTCGTTTAGTAAACATTCCCTCAATACTCCGTACATGGTAATATTACCTAGGAATATTATACTAAATGGGGGATTGGATCAATGAAAAAGAAATTGCTGCTCAGTTCTTTTTTACTGATGTTTGTCTTGTCTAGTACTGTGGCTAGTGCCCATCCAGGTCGAACGGATGCGAAAGGTGGCCACACGTGTCGGACCAATTGCGCCAAATGGGGATTAGAACAAGGCGAATATCACTACCATAATGGGGGAAGCTCTTCTTCTAGTTCTAGTAAGAAATCCTCTTCTTCATCTTCCAAAAGTTCTACCAAACCATCAACCAAAGGTTCTTCTGCTCCAAAATCGACAGAGCCAACCTATAAGAAATCTAAACTGACTGTATTCATTAATGGGGAGAAAGCAAGTTTCGATAGTGGTTTAATCATTTATCAAAATACAAACCTGGTTCCTCTCCGCGAAATTGCAGATTTACTAGGTGCAACCTTTAGTTATGATGCCAAAAGTGGTGTCATTATTGTAAGTAAAAATTCGAATACGGTCACATTTACAATAGGAAGCAAGAAAGTGTACTACAACGGGGAAGCTGAAACGATGAATGTGGCGCCCGTGGTCGTCAAAGGAGTTACTTATGTACCATTACAAAGCCTCGTTAAAGGGCTTGGGGCGAGCTTGAAATCGGATGATTCGAATAAACTGAGCATCACAATAAAGTAAAATGTAAAGTAGCATGAATCGCCTGCTCTGAACCTCGACATGGGCCGAACCCTTGCTTGGGCTCCTGCATAGCATATAGCACACTTGCAGGAAGAGGGGCGTGACTCCATGATAGGCATAGAGTTGTCGGCGATTCACTATGTGTATCTAGCGTTCATCGTCTTCATCATGGCGTTGTTGATCAAGCGGCGCGATACGACGATGATTTGTGTGGCAGGGATTTTTACGCTGGGGTTGCTTGCGACGCAAACGCTCAGCGGCTCGGTTTCGGGTATTTTTCATTCGTTTATTTATGCAACCAAAGAGTTAATGGGGACGATTATGATCATCTCGATCATCGTGGCGATGAGTCGGGTGCTGATTCGCACGGGCATCAACGAAACGATGGTCTCTCCCTTGACGCGGTTTATTCGCACACCAACGATGGCATATTGGGGCATCGGGATTATTATGATGGTAACCTCGATGTTCTTCTGGCCCTCACCTGCGGTGGCGCTGATTGGCGCTGTTTTGTTGCCCGTGGCAGTCCGCGTGGGACTGCCGGCGCTTGGGGCGGCGGTGGCGATGAACTTGTTTGGGCACGGCATCGCTTTGTCCGGCGACTATATCATTCAGGGGGCGCCAAAGCTGACGGCGGACGCCGCGGGCTTGCCCGTCTCCAGCGTCATGTCGGCCAGCGTGCCGCTGGTTCTCGTCATGGGGCTGGTGAGCACGGTGACTGCTTTTTGGCTGATGCGCCGTGATCAGCGGAACGGCACGTGGCGCGACGGCCTGGTCGCCGGAAAAGACGCCGGAGGCGTGCTTAGCGAGGATCGTCCGACGAGCAAAGAGGATCGCGCAGCCATTTCCCCTCAGGCCCAAAAATGGCTGGCTCTCCTGATCCCGCTGCTGTTTGCTGCCGACGTTGTCGCTATGTTCCTGCTCAATCTGCAGGGCGGCGATGCGACGGCTCTGGTTGGCGGCACAGCGGTGCTGATCCTGATTGGCGTGACGCTGCTGGCGCACCGGAACCGGGGCCTGGAGAAGATCACCTCGTATTTGATCGAAGGGTTGACCTTTGGCTTTAAGGTGTTTGGCCCCGTGATCCCGATCGCCGCCTTCTTCTATCTAGGCGACGCGGCGTTTCAGGAGCTGTTCGGGCAGGTGCTGCCCGAAACATCGCACGGGATCGTGAACGACCTCGGTGTAGCGCTGGCCGACGTCGTTCCGCTGAACGGCATCATCGGCGCCGTGACCCTTGCCGTGACCGGAGCGATCACCGGCCTGGACGGCTCCGGCTTCTCGGGCATATCGCTGGCCGGCTCGATCGCCCAGCTGTTTGGCACCGCCATCGGCTCCGGCACGGCCGTGTTGACGGCGCTGGGGCAGGTCGCCGCCATTTGGGTCGGCGGCGGTACGCTGATCCCGTGGGCGCTCATCCCGGCCGCCGCCATCTGCGGCGTGAGTCCGTTCGAGCTCGCCCGCCGCAACCTCAAGCCGGTGCTCATCGGCCTTGCCGTGACCACCGTGGTGGCGATGTTCCTGGTGTAACACCAGGGAGGGAATGGGTTGTACTTGCACTTGCAAAGAAGGAGGCGGTGTGGCCGCCTCCTTCTTTGATTTTGCCGCGAATGCATCCCTTGAACTAATTTACCTCCAAAACCTACCGTTAATTTCGCAAGTTTGAGCGGTTAGCGCAATTTACATGTAAACCCTACCGTTATTTTCGGCACATTTGCCCCGAATCGCGGTTTTTGACCATATTTACAGTAGGATTTACCGTTAATCGTAACAAAACCCCATGATCCGTCAAAATTAACAGTAGCTTTTACCGTTAAACCGTCTAACTTCTTCACACCGCCAGCTTTATCCCGTCGGATGCCCCCCCCTAATAACTCATTAAACCTCCGAATTCCCCTCACTGTCTCACACTCCGACCACCCCCACCGTTCAGCTACAGCATTCACTATCACAAATAGTTCGCCACTCCGCGTACCAGTTCATATTTGACGATGCGTTCCCCCTTTCCACGATAAACGGGCCTCATCCACCCTTTAGCTGTCACCTTCTGCAGCATTTGGACCGCCGTTTTATGGTTTAGCTCGAAATGACGTTCAACATCCACCGGGCGAATCGGGCGCGCGAGTTGCACGGCAAGTCGGATGAGCTCCTTTTCCGCCAGCAGGCCGCGCGTTATAGGCACCTGTTCCGGATGGTATCGGCTGAGCACCATACGCAGCAGGTTGATGCAGAGCTCTGGACGTTGCTCCACGTCGTCGTAAGCGAAGGAGATCACCTGATAGCCCATGGCGTGCAAAAACGTTTCGCGGTTAAGCTCATGGCAGTACTTTTGTCGGTCCATGTCGCGAACATGTGCAGCGTAACCCTTAATCTCAAACAACAGCTTCAACTCTCCGTTCCCAGGCAACCAGGCAAAATCAGCGAAGTACGAGCGCCCCCGCCAATCGGTGACTTCGTACTCCGGATGAAGATCATCAAAGTTGCCGCGCAACGGCCACCACACATTCCTCAGAAACAATGACTCCGCATGGGCATGTCCACGTTCGAGTCGGCCTCGGCGTTCCCCGGATCTCCGGGTTAAATGGCGCTCGAGAAATGCTGTGTAATTTTCCTCAAAACTCATAGAACTCATCAGCCAATCGCCTCCTCTAAACAAAATAAAAAACGCCCCGCATTAGCTCTTGAAGTTTGATCCTTAATCGCCAGGAGCGCCATCAACCCAAAGGTCATGGTACCAGCCCCTGAATATGGTTCAAACTTGAGCTAAACGGGACGTGCTTCGTCTTAGCTTTTAGTATAGTGCCGGCGGAGGGCTCCGTCCAGCATGGGAGTGTTAGTTGAGGGCATATGCTGGGAGGCGGACTCATCTGACCTCACATCCATTTTTACATTGCATTTCTTAAGCAACGGTCGTAAGCTAACGGAAGGGTTTTCCAGCGGGGTCTCCAACGGTTGCCTTAGCGGCCTGCTGATAGGCATTTGGCGCCGAACCCGTGAGCATAACCAATCCACTTCCCGGTTCATTTCCCACCTTCTCCCTGCATAAAGGATGAAACGAAGCGGAGATGTGCGCGTAACAATATTTAGTGTGTATAACGAAAGGGTGAGGGGCATTGGAGAACGGCATGAACGTGAAGTTGTATGAAAAATTACCGGATGGCGAGCTGCGGGAACTGGAAGAGCGTGTCTGGAACGCGAATATGGTCGCTGCGTTGGAGCATGTCAACTATCTAGTCGTGGGCAACCGGGAGTTTGAAACGGTAGAAGGCCGGCTGAACGTCGACGAGGGGAAGCTGGAGCTGCTGCTCGTACCGGTTGTGCATGAGTAAGCTGTTTTTTTCGTAAGGAGGGAATAGGTCTTGGCCAAAGAAGAGGAAGCCACACGAACGGAAAATACCGCTGCATCAGAGACAACGGCGAAGGAGCCGTTGGCATCTAAATTTTTGACCCCGGAAGGCAAGCCGATCCGCGTCTTGTCTACCTCACTGGGCATTGCGCTGTTGGCGAATGCGTTCCTGATTCCAGGGGCCGGGGCTACGGCAACAGGGAGCGGGACGTCGGCTGACGAACCGAAGCTGGTGGCTTGGTCGACAGAGGAAGTGAAGCAATATTTCGATAAAAACGTAGACTGGAACATCCCAGTTCCGGTGGAGGAAGAAGAAGCATCCGGGGAGGCCGCGGGGACCGGTAGCTCAAACGGCATAGACGCCTCGAACGGCTCCGGAGGAACCACCGTCATCAACCATTACGGCGGGGGATTCGGTTGGGACGATATGCTGCTGTATCACCTGCTGTTCAACAGCGGGTCCAGCTATTCATCCAGCCGCTGGTATGACAATCACCGCGGGTATTATGCCGGAACGTCGACGCCGTACAAGCCGAAAACGTACTCCAGCGAAACGTTCCAAAACAAACAGATGGCCGGCTCCGTCGTTCGTCCGAAGACTTCGACCTCGTCAACCGGCTCCATCGTTCGGCGTTCGACCTCCTCGAAGGCGGGCGGCATCGGCGGGAAATCCAGCTCGCTGGGCTCGTCGTCGAACTCCTCGTCCGGCTCATCCAAGAGCTCGATTTCCGGTTCGAGATCCAGCGGCACCGGTAAGGGGTTCTTTGGCGGATGACGGACGAGAACAATATTTTTGAAGTTGTGGGCCAGCCGCATCCCAACCGGAGCGAGCGGGTAGAGAAGCTGGCCGAGCTGGGCTTTACCTGGGCGGATCTCGAGGAAGAGGAGTATTGGATCGATCAGCTGGTGTTGATGCCGAAGGAAACCTATGCGGAGCTCGAGCAGGCCGCCGCCGCGCTGTGGCGCATTCTCGACAAGGCCGCACGCTACGTCCATCGTCGGCCGGATCTGTATGAGCTGATTGGGATTCCGCCAATTCTGTGGACGATGCTCGATGAGCTGCCGATCCCGGAGCCGGGATTGATTAGCCGCTATGCGCGGTTTGATTTTGCTGTGGCGAATGACGGCACGATCAAGCTGCTGGAGCTCAATGCGGATACGCCAACCGGCTACGTGGAAGCTTCGATCGCCACCCCGTGGTTGATGGAGCAGGCGGGATACGATTCGCCAAATGCCCGGATGATGGACCTGGTCGCGGAAGCTTGGGCCATTGAGCGTCCGGATACCGTCGCATGCGTGGATTACGGCTGGCATCTGGAGGATTCCGGAACGATTGAAGCACTGGGCCGGCACAGCGGGCTGGATTTACACTATGAAGATTGCCTGGAGCTGTGGATTGACGAAGGCATCCTGAAAAATAAAGACGGCCGTACCATTGAGCGCCTCTTCGCGTTGTACCCGAAGGAATGGATGGCAGTGGACGATGCCGGCGAGGCGTTAAGCTACGCGATCGAAACCGGTCGCCTGACCATTTTCAACGGGCCGCACAGCATTTTGCTGCAATCCAAAGGCTTGCTTGCCGCTGTCTGGGGGCTTTACGAGCTGGGCTTGCTGTTTGATACCGAGGAACGCCAGGCGATTGCGAAGTACATGCTGCCCACCTACAACAAGCCGGTCTTCGCCGGCGGCTTCGTATCCAAGTCGATGTTTGGACGTGAAGGCGGTTCGGTCCGCTTGTTTGATGAAGAGGGCCGTCTGGAGCTGGAGGATCAAGAGGGCTTTGACAGCAGCGTCTTGTTCCCTACGGTATATCAAAAAAGAGCAGAGCTGGCACGAATCAATACCGTCTTCGGCGAGCGCCATTTGTTGACCGGCCTGTTCGTCCTGAACGGGACGCCTTGCGGCTTATTGGGGCGTGCCGGCGGACCGATTACGGGCAATACCAGTCATTTTATCGCGTTAGGAGTGAAATAGATGCATAGTTCGAAGCAGCCTTGGACGCGGCGTTTCCTCATTACGTTGATGCTGGTGTTGTCGGTGGGCTTCCTTGGAGCCTGCGGGGATACGACCAGCGTCTTCTCGACCGAGAGCGGTTCGGAAGCGGAGTTAACGACCGCCCGCGTCCCATGGGACTATAAAATCGTGGAAGCAACGGTTGGCGATCTGGTGGGCAGTGATATGACGATTTTACCCGATAACGATCTGCTGCCGAACGATAACAATTACGCCACTGGGGATAAAATTTGGATCCTGCAGTTTATGGACGCCGAGCTGACCACGGACGAGAACCAGAAAAACGAAGTACGCCTATCCTCCTGGACGACGTTGAAATCCTATCCGGATCAGGCGTCTGCCGAGAAAGATCTGGCCGAGCTGAAGGTGTCGGTGACGACCGACGTCAACCTAGTTGGCGTGTACAAAACGGAATACCAAGGCAAAATACGGTGCTTCGCCGTGCTAGAGCTGCCAACTGGGAACCGGATTAAGCAGCCGATCGATGAGGAACGGTATGCTGCGCTGGAGAAAGCGAAGACGGTGCCGGTTGTGCTGGAGGAAGTGCATGATTTTGCCGATTATGATTTGGCGTTTGCGAAATTTCGGGGGTGGGCGAATTGACGATCGTGATCAATATTGTAGTTAGTGTCATCGTGATGATTTTGCTGCAGTTGCTGGGGATGGTGGTCTTCAATTGGATGACCCCTTACCGCGATATGGAGGAGTTGAAGAAAGGTAATGTCGCCGTAGCCCTGGCGCTGGGCGGCAAATTCCTGGGCACCGCAATCATCTTAGGGGTGTCCGCCTTCACGAACACCTCTATCTTACATATGATCCTGTGGTTTGCTGTAGGTTATGTGTGTCTCGTGGCATCTTATTGGATTTTTGAATTGGTTACCCCGGGATTTAAGATTTCCGACCAACTGAAGCAGGGAAATGTTGCGGTCGGCACCTTGCTGTGCTTGGTGTTTATCGGGATGGCGTTTGCAGTGAGCAGCCTCATTATCTAACGCAGGGCAAATAAACAAGAACCCCCGTATTCCGCCGATGAATTCGAGCCTGGTGGAATGCGGGGGGTGTTTTTTTGTATGTGTGGAGGGTCGGTTACATTAACTCTTGCCGTTTACGTAGATAGCCGTATAAGATCAGGCTGCATACTGCGCATAACAAGGCGCACACGCCGATAAAAGCATACCCAGCTTGCAGGCCGCGCAAGAGGCCAAGTCCTGTGTCCGTGCCGCCGGAGAAGAGCTCTTTGATCCCGTCCGTGATCCAACCGATCAGATAGTTGCCGATGACACTGCCCACCCCCATCAGCGTAACGATGAAAGTAATCGCTGAATCGCTGGAAGAGCGATACTTCTTGGCGATCAGCGCCATGACGGTCGGATAGATCGGAGCGATGCCGATGCCGGCCGCTGCGAACAGGAAAGCTCCGGGTTCGCCTGCCCCGATGGCAACCAAAGTACAGATTCCCGAGAAAGCCGAGAACAAAATCAAGGAGAGCGTAAACCCTATTTTATCGGTAACCGGCCCGAGTGCCAGCCGTGCGAATGTAAAGCAAAGGAAGAAGGCAGACAGCATCCCGGATGCGCTGGTGGTGTTCCAGTGATAAGCTTTTTCCAAAAAATTAACCAACCAGCCGCCTACCGCTAGCTCTGACACGACGCCAAACGAAAGCACCAGCACGATCAACCAGATTGCGGGATCACGCATTAGCTGGGTGAACGGAACCCGCTCGCCGCCCTGTTCTTCCTCGCCGGGGAACCGGCTTAGCAGCGTAGGGATCATCGGGATGACCGAGAGGGACAGCATGATCAAATACATGCCTCTCCAATCCAGCGTATGCCCGCCAAATGAGACGGTCATCAGCCCCGAGGCGATTAATGGTGCTACCGTAGAACTCAGCCCGTAGAAGAAGTGAGACAGGTTCATCATCGTACCGGTGTTGCCGACAAAAATCCGGGCGGCCAAGATCGCCAGCGCGATTTCCAGCATCCCGTTGCCGATGTACATCAGGAAATAGGAGCCTGATAATGCCGGGTAGGTGCGTGATGTAAAGATAAAGACCCCGGAAGCAACCATGGAACCAAAGGCAAGCATTGTCACCGTTTTTGCGCCCCATTTGCGGGTTAAGTAGGCCGTAAAGGAACAGGCCAGCAGATACCCCAACGAGTTGAGCGACAGGAGCGTACCGATTTGCATCTCGTCCAGGCCGAAGTCCGTTTGAATACGCGGGATCGCGGGGCCTTTAATATTTTCCGAGAAGCCAAAGACTAAGAAACCGATAAAGACCGTTAGCAGTTGGAATACATAATTTCGTTTGGAAGAAGCGGCGCGGGGGGTGGCGTCGACGGAAGCCGCCGTCGTCTTCTCCGCATCAAGTTGTGTTTGCACTTTCAAGGGAAGCCCTCCTGATGTCCATCAATCGTAAATGTAAAAAAGGTCGAACAGGCAAATCGTAACACACTTTTGGGCTTCAATCTATCCCCGGGCAAAAAAACACCCGCCTACCACACGCTTGTTCAGCGGCGTAAACGGGTGCTTCACCCTCTTAATGGTTAATATCGCATTTGTTCATGATAAATCTGATTTGATTTTCGAGCCGGTTGATTTTCTCCTGCGTTTCCGGGTCAGCGTGACCCAAGCCTCGCATCTCGGCGAGTTCTTGCTTCAATCGGTGCAGGTCCTCACCTGCGTTGGCGCAGTTATAATCGCTTTCGAGATTTTCCAGCATGCTGATCTCCTCCATTGGTTACTCCGTGATTCTTTCCTATTATGGAGGATTAAGGTTGGGCTTATTCAGATTGCTCCGGTTGATCGGAGTCGCCGCCGATTTTGCGAAGAAACTCGTTGATATGTTGATGCATGGAAATGATGTCCTCCACCTCGGCATGCGTACCTTCAAACAGCCGCATCGGGACGGTGCAGGCTTTGTTCTTCAGCGCTTTCCCCTCCTCGGTTAATGCGATGATGACGTTGCGTTCATCGGCTTTGTCCCGCGTTCGGGTAACCAGGTTCATCTGCTCCAGCTTTTTGAGCAGCGGCGTTAATGTGCCTGAGTCAAGGAACAGCATCGAACCCAGCTCCTTCACCGTGATCCCGTCCCGCTCCCACAATGCGAGCAACGTAATGTATTGCGTATAGGTTAAGCCTAGTTCCGACAGCAAAGGCCGGTACAGCTTCATAATCTCCCGGGAGCAAGTATAAAAAGCAAAGCAAAGCTGATTCTCCAGCTTCAACATTTCATCAGTATTCATCTATATTCACCTGCCATTTAATTGCATGCAATGTAATTGCTGTTGAGCCATTATAGCATTGCTTGTTCTTTGGCGTAAAGGGGCTGGAGCGGGACGTAATTGGATACACAAACGCTTGAGGAGACGGAGATGCGGGATTGCCGGTAAAGTTGAGGGGGGGCGCTCTGTTTAGATCTACAAATTGACACGATTATATAGATTGTATACAATTAAATTACACTTAATTAATTTGTTGGCGGAGGTGCCATAGATGTCATTATTCGATATTGAAGTCAAAACCATTCAAGGCCAAGTGCAAACGCTGGAGCCTTATCGGGGCCAAGTCATGCTGATTGTGAATACGGCGACCAAATGCGGGTTTGCTCCGCAATTTAAAGGGCTGCAGAAGCTGCATGACACCTACAAGGACCAAGGCTTCACGGTATTAGGTTTTCCTTCAGGCCAGTTCGCCAACCAGGAGCTCGGGACGGATGAAGAAGTGGCGCAGGCTTGCGAGCTGAATTTTGGCGTGTCGTTCCCGTTATTTTCGAAGATCGATGTGAATGGGAAGAACGCTCATCCGCTGTTCAAGCACTTGACCAAGGAAGCTCCGGGATTGCTGGGCTCCAAGTCGATTAAATGGAACTTTACGAAGTTCCTTGTGGATCGGGACGGCAAGGTGGTCAAGCGTTTCGCACCAACCGATGAACCTGCGAGCATTGAAGGGGAGATTCGCAAGCTGCTTGGGGTTTAGGGCAACGACTGTCGCGCGAAGTGCGGAAACGCCTCAGATCCAATTGCGTAACTTTCTCTGCTATGTCACACTAGTATAAATACAAGTAACTGACGTGAGGCAAAGCCTGCCCCGTTTCCTATCCTGAATGGAGAGGAGCGGGGCTTTTTGTTTTTTTACTAAGGATGTGTAGGGGGCTTTCTTATGGGATTCGAAGCGGAACATGAGATTTGGCTGCAGGAGCATATGAAACGAAGAACGGGGGAGCGTCTGGATGCACTTCGGCGAGGGCATGGTTATGGGAATCGGTTGTTTGTCGAGCGCATTTGGTGGCCGTTGGTGGGACACTTTGACGGATTGCATCCCGAATACGAAGTGAAGGATTGGCGGGGGAGGTCTTATTATGCTGATTTCATGTGGGAGGTGGGGACGGTACGGATCGTGTTTGAGATTATGGATTACGGTTCACATGGCACAGACCGGACGAAATATCGGATGGATTTGAACAGGGGATTGTTTTTGCAGTCCCAAGGCTTTCTAATCTACTATATTGCACTGGACGAAATAAAGGAGAGCCCTTCGTTTATCCTCTCCTCCTTGCGGAGTATTCTGGCGCCGTATTTGTCTGTGGTTGAGGGGGGTGCCCTGCGGGCCTTTTCGAAGATTGAGAGGGATCTGATGCGTGCCGCGGTTCGCCATGATCGGGTCATTCGCCCGACCGAGGTGGCGAGGGAGTTGGAGCTGCACCCGATGACAGTCATAAAGTACTGCCGGATTCTCACGGCAAAAGGGAAATTCCGCGCCATCGCCAAAGGGAGCTCCGGACGCATCACTTCATATGAGTATGTGGGTTCGCTGCTGAGCCCGGATTTGGTGTGAGCGCGGCGGACTTAGGGGAATGTACATGAAAAATCGTGTACATTTGGGCCTCGGGAGGGGAAAACGGCCCGATATATATGAAAAATCATATAGAATGGGCCGAATTGATGGCGAAGTGGCAGAATGTACACGAAATTTCATATAGAATGCGCCGTGTGGCGAGGGTTTGGGGGAAATGTACACGAAAAATCGTGTACATTTGGTCCTCGACTCGTGAAACCGGTCAATATAGGCGGGAATCGGTTCCGAGATGTACGGCCTCAAACCAGCTTCTTCCGCAGATAACCGGACATCCAGTCTACGAGCGTGATCATCACGATGATGCCGAGCAGAATGATGCCCACGCGGTCCCAATCCCGCGAGCTGAGAGCGAAGATCAGCGGGGTACCGATGCCGCCGGCGCCGATGACGCCGAGGATTGTTGCGGAGCGCAGGTTGATCTCGAACCGGTACAGCGTGTACGACAGGAAGCCCGGCAGCACTTGGGGCAGCACGGCGTACCACAGAATTTGCAGGCGGTTCGCTCCAGCAGCGATCAGCGCTTCGGTGGGACCGTGGTCCATGTTCTCGATCTCGTCGGCGAACAGCTTGCCAAGCATACCGACCGAGTGCAGCCCCAGCGCCAGTACTCCGGCAAAAGCGTTCGGCCCCACCGCTTTGATGAACAGCAACGCCATCACGATTTCCGGGAAGGTGCGGACGAAGCTGAGCAGGATTTTGCCGGATCCAGAGACGAAACGAGACTTGCCCCGATTGGCCGCCGCCCAGAAGGCGAACGGCAGGCAGACGAGCGTAGAAACGAACGTGCCCAGGATCGAGATAGTCAGAGTCTCCAGCAAACCGCGCAGCAAATCCTCCCCGTCTGGCAAATACACGTAATCCCAATCCGGCGAGAACAAGCCCGAGAGGATCGACTTCGTGATTTGCCCCGCCGTTTCCTTTATTCCGTCAAAAGGAATCCCGGCAAAAGCCCATACATAGAGAAGCAGGAGCAAGATATAGATCAGCAAGCGGTAACGGTTCTTTTTGGGCTTTGGCACTTTGTGCCGCCAAGTCGTTGTGTTTGTTGTCATAACCATTTCTCCCGCAATTTGGTGCTTACATAATCGATCAACAGGACGACCACGAGCGTGAACAAGATAATCATGCACGTCTTGTCATACTCTAGGAAGCCTAAGGTCACTTCGTAATAATGGCCGATCCCCCCGGCCCCGACGAGACCTAATACCGCCGCGGCGCGAACGTTAATTTCGAACGTGTACAACACGTACGAGATAAAATGGGCCTGAATCTGAGGCACAACGCCAAAGGCGATCCGTTGCACGGGCGTAGCCCCGACGGCCGTCATCGCTTCCAGCGGCCCGCGGTCAATCGTCTCCAACGCTTCGTACGTCAGTTTGGCGATTAGACCAAACGAGAAGACGCTTAGCGCCATGATGCCGGGCAGCGGGCCGAGTCCAAAGATGGCGACGAAAATGGCCGCCAGCAGCAGGTCCGGAATCGTCCGCACCAGGTTCAGCAAGAAGCGGACAGGCTGATAGATCCAGGCGCTGCGGCTGAGATTGGAGGCGCAGAGCAGCGCTACTGGTACAGCAAGGATTGCGCCAAACGTCGTGCCGATCAGCGCCATGCGGATCGTCTCCAGCATCGCCGGAACGATATTGTCGAAGTAGCTCCACTTCGGCGGGAACATCTCCCGCAGCAGATCGAGCATGTTTGGCGAGCCCTGGATCAGCTTGCCCCACGAAGCGTCCGTATCCACGGCGCTGCCCCACAGCAGGAGCAAGATGATCGCGGCGGTTAAATAATGCTTCAGCTTGCTGGGGGCTGCAGGGCGATGCTGCTTTAGACCAGCATGGCCGGACAGGCTAGTGCTTGGATTGGCGTTAAAATTAGCATCGGCGTTGCTGTTGATGTTAATGTTAGCACCCACGTTGGCGTCGGCGTCGGTTACGGCGTTGGCATTGGTATTAGCCTTAGCATCTGCATCGAAGCTAGGACGAGGGTACATGTTCATCAAGCCTGCGCCTCCAGCACCTGCGGCCCCGGAAGTCGACTGGCCAACAGCTCTTCGCGGTCGATTGCGCGACCGTAAATTTCGGCAAACCGCTCGTCCGTGGCTTCCCCCACAGGACCGTCGAAGACGACTTGCCCGGCACGGAGCCCGATGATGCGCGTCGCATAGCTGCGCGCCAAGTCGATAAAATGCAGGTTAACGATCGTCGTAATGCCCAGCTCGACGTTGATACGCTTCAAATCATCCATAACCTGCTTGGTCGTCAAAGGATCCAGGGAAGCCACGGGCTCGTCGGCGAGGATGATTTTAGCCTCCTGCGCCAACACGCGAGCGATGGCCACCCGCTGCTGCTGCCCGCCGGAGAGCTGGTCGGCCCGGGCGTAGGCTTTTTCCACGATGTTTACGCGTTCCAGCGCTTGAAAGGCTAACTCTACATCGGCCTCCGGAAAACGGCCAAACAACGTACGAAGCGTGGAATGGTAGCCGACCCGGCCAGCCAGCACGTTGCGCAGTACGGAGGAGCGTTTCACGAGATTAAAGCTCTGAAAGATCATGCCGATGTCGCGGCGAATCATCCGGAGCGATTTGCCAGCGGCTTGCGTGATCGATTTGCCGTCGATGAGAATGTCGCCTTCCGAGATGTCGTGCAGCCGGTTAATGGACCGTAGCAGCGTCGATTTGCCCGCACCGGACAAGCCCACGATCGCCACAAATTCACCGGGATCAATCTTTAGGTTAATTTGATCCAGACCTTTGGTGCCGTTCGGATACGTTTTGGTAACATTGCGCAGTTCTATCACGTTTAGGCTCCTTTTTCACAAAAAATAATCAGGAAAAGTGCACAGCCAGCCGGGAGCACACCGCGCTCCGACTGGCTTGAAGGAGGATTCGTCAAATTTCGCATCATCGCCTATTCTGTCTTCACTTTCTCGTTATACTCGCGGACGATGTCGAACACGCTGTCGTTGGATTCGACATAGCCTTCATGCGTGTAGATATCCGCGATGATTTGATGTCCTTCCGGATCTTTGCCGATTTCGATGAAGGCATCCTTTAGCTTCTGCACCCATTCGGCGTTCATATCGGAACGAACGGAGATCGTGTCGTTTGGAATCGGTTCCGTGTACGTCAGGACGCGGGTGTCTTCGAATACGGTAGGATAATCCTTCACCACAGTGTTCCGTGCATCCTGGAAGATCGCGGCGGCATCGACATCACCGTTCAGGACCGCGATTACGCCTTGGTCGTGACCTTTTACCGTGATCGGCTCGACGTCAGACAGCGGATCCAAACCAGCTTCTTGAAGCTTGGCAGCCGGCCAGACATAACCGGCAGAAGATGTGACGTTTTGGTAGGCGATTTTTTTGCCTTTCAGGTCTGCCACGGACTGGATGTCGGAATCTGTTTTGACGATAATCATCGCCTTGTAGAAATCTACCAGTTCATCCGTAGGCGCACCGGTCTCATCTTGTACTCCGTAACGTTGTGCTTGTAAAATCACCTCGGCCGCGCCTTTATCTTTGGCCAGCACGTAAGCGGTTGGAGGCAAGAAGCCGACATCCACTTGCTTGGAAGCCATCGCTTCAATAATCGTATTGTAGTCAGTCGACACGCTGACTTTAACCGGAATGCCCAGGCGATCGGACAGCAGCTGCTCCAGCGGTTTTGCTTTGGCTTCCAGCGTGTCGGCGTTTTGCGAAGGTACGAATTGGACGGTTAGCGTTTCTGGAACGTAGCCGGTATCTGCAGACGTGTCAGCCGCATTTGCGGATGCGTTGGATCCGGCACCGGAAGACGCGGCATTCGATTGACTGGACTCGGCCGATGCATTCCCGCTGGTGTTCGCCGGAGCGTTGTTACCACAGGCGCTCAGGATCACGGAGAATGTTAATAATAAAGGTAAAACCAACTTACTAATCTTCTTCAAGCGTATGACCTCCACTATTCTCATTTTTTTAGGTTCGAGACTACTATAAAAGAGATTTATTAACACGCCGTCAGAGGAAAAGCGGAAGTATGTAAAATTCCTTTTCTTTCAGGAGTTTACAAACTTTGCGATCTTCGTTGCT
>Ga0310834_101124_pt1 | contig 18460 bp, 18 predicted proteins | sample SM_ome_2_FD_201314 | JGI IMG/M metagenome (GOLD analysis project Ga0310834, IMG submission 201314) | Sorghum-adapted microbial communities enriched on stacked mutant (SM) sorghum from Joint BioEnergy Institute, Emeryville, California... ... | reverse complement strand
CGCAGAACCGCACCAGCTCCTTGACCTTCCGCAGCACGGCGGCGAGCCGGTCGACGTCGGCCGGGTCGGCGGAGAGGATGAAGAACGCGATCCGCTGCGCGCTCTTCGGCCCCACGCCGGGCAGCCGGCCGAGCTCGTCGATCAGGTCCTGGATGGCGCCTTCGTACACGGTCTAACTCCCCACCCGCCTTCGCGTCCCGCCCGCTCTACTCCCCACCCGCCTTCGCATCCCGCCCGCTCTACTCCCCACCCGCCTTCGTGTCCGGCTCGCGGGAGGTCCCGCCGGCCTAGAAACCGGGCAGGCCGAGGCCACCGCCCAGCCCGCCGAGCCCGCCGGCGACCGGGCCCATCTTCTCCTCGGCCAGCTTGCGCGCGGATTCCGAGGCGGTGTGCAGCGCGGCGACGATCAGATCCTCCAGCGTCTCCACGTCGTCCGGGTCAACCGCCTTCGGATCGATCTTGATCGACTTGACCTCGCCGGAGCCGGAGACCACCGCGGTGACCAGGCCACCGCCCGCGGTACCGGTCACCTCGGCCTCGGCCAGCTCGGCCTGGGCCGCGACGAGCTCCTGCTGCATCTTTTGCGCCTGCTTCATCAGCTGGTTCAGGTTGGGCTGTCCACCTGGCCGCACGGCTCGCTCCTTTGTCCTGCCCGGCTCATGCCCGGCCGTGGTCTGTTGCCGCCCAGCGTAGTCGGCGCCCCACCACCTCCCGGCGGTACGCCGGTCAGCGGAGCTCGATTTCGCCGATCTTCTCCGCGCCGAGGGTCTGCTGGATCAGCTGCAGTGCCTGCTGTTCGCTGGTCTGCCGGGCGGACTGCTCGTCGATCACCTCGTCCAGCGGCTCGTCGCCGGGGTCGAACCCCTCGTAGGCGGGCACCGCCGGTGCGGACCGCGGCGCGCTGCTGTCGTACTCCGGGTCGTACGGCGGCTCGGTCACCCACCCGTCGGCGTCGGCCGAACGCTGATCCCGCGCAACCGGGCGCTGGTCCGGCGCTGCCAGGCGCTGGTCCGCTGCTGCCGGGCCTGCCGCAGGCCTCGCCACGGTGCCGCCGCGGGTGGTCGCCGCCTGCCCGAGCGCCCCGCGGGGCTCGGTGCCGCTCCACCCGGCCGGGCTCTCCGCGGCCGCACCGCCCGGCTGGGCGGGCACCGGCCAGTCGTCGCCGGCCGGCTCAGCCGGTCCCGCCGCGCTTCCGGGGCGTACCGGCTCGGGCCAGGCCACCTCGTCGGCGGCCGCGGCGGCCGCCCCGCCCCGTCCGCGCGCCGCGGTCCCGGCGTCGCCGGCACCTGCGTTGCCCCGGGCACTCGACCTGCCGGGATCGCCGGACCGGCGACCGTCGCGCATGGTGCCCGCCGGACCGGCACCCCGGGGCGCGCCCCCGGCCCCGGCGGCGCCGCGCCCGCCAGCTCCCGTCCGGCCACCGGCCCCGCCACCGTGCCCCATGCCGCCCGCGCGCGGTCCGGCTCCGGCCGTTGACCGTCCATCGCCGCCGACCTCGCAGCGCACCTGCCATCGCCCGCCGAGCACCTCGTACATCGCGTCGAGCAGCAGCTCGGGCGCGGCGGCGAGCATCTCGGCCAGCGCGCTGGTCTGGAACACCAGGACGAGGACATCGCCCTGCACGTCACGGACGGTCGCCTCGCGCACCAGCGCGGCGACCCGCTTGCTCTTGCGGCCGACCAGATCCAGCACCTCGTCCCACACGCGGCGCACCGCGGCGGCATCCAGCGTGCCGGGCGCCGCCGGTGCCGGAGGTGGAGCCGGTGCGGCCGCTGGCCCGGCGGCGGGCTCACGGGCCGGTGCGGCCGCCGGAACGCCGGGGGCGGTGGAGGCCGCGGGCGCGGCCGGGGAGGCGGCGGCCGCGGGCGGGACCTGGGAAGCGGCGGCCAGGGGCTCGCCTGACGCCGCCGCGGCGGGCTCCACGGCAGCGCCCGCGGGTGCCCGTACGCCAGAGTCAGGACGGGCCGGCGCGGACCCGGCGGCAGCCGGCGGCGCCGGGTCGCCGGAGAGGCTGAGCCGGCGCTCCATGCGTTCCAGGCGCTGCAGCAGTGCGCCGGTCGAGTCGTCCGCGCCCGGCAGCAGCATCCGCGCGCAGATCAGCTCCAGCAACAGCCGCGGCGCGGTGGTGCCGCGCATCTCGACAAGTCCGTTGTGGACGATGTCGGCGCAGCGCGAGAGGGTGGCCGGCCCCATCTGCCGCGCCTGCGCGGCCATCCTCGCCAGCTGGTCGGCCGGCGCGTCGAGCAGGCCCTTGTCGACCGCGTCCGGCACCTGTTGCAGCACGATCAGGTCGCGCAGCCGCTCCAGCAGGTCGGCGGCGAACCGCCGGGCGTCGTGGCCGGCCTCGGCGACCCGGTCGATCGTGGCGAACGCGGCGGCGCCGTCCCCGGCCGCGAGGGCGTCGCACATCTCGTCGATCAGGGCGACGTCGGTCACACCGAGCAGCGCCGCCGCCCGGGCGTAGCTGACCCCCTCCGGACCGGCGCCGGCGATCAGCTGGTCGAGCACCGACAGGGTGTCCCGTACGCTGCCGCCACCGGCCCGGACCACCAGCGGGAACACCGCCGGCTCGACGACCACTCCCTCCCGCTCGCAGAGCCGCTCCAGGTAGGGGCGGAGCACGCCGGGCGGGATCAGCCGGAACGGGTAGTGGTGGGTGCGCGACTTGATCGTCGGCAGCACCTTCTCCGGCTCGGTGGTGGCGAAGACGAACTTGACGTACTCCGGAGGCTCCTCGACGAGCTTGAGCAGGGCGTTGAAGCCGGCCGACGAGACCATGTGCGCCTCGTCGATCACGTAGATCTTGTACCTGCTGTTGACCGGTGCGAAGAACGCCCGCTCGCGCAGGTCACGGGCGTCGTCCACGCCGCCGTGGCTGGCCGCGTCGATCTCGATCACGTCGATCGACCCGGCGTCGGTGGCCAGCGCCACGCACGACTCGCACTCGCCGCACGGGTCCGGCGTCGGCCCTCGCACGCAGTTGAGCGACCGGGCGAGGATCCGCGCGGAGGAGGTCTTGCCGCAGCCCCGCGGCCCGGAGAAGAGGTACGCGTGGTGCAAGCGGCCGCTGCGCAGCGCCTGGGACAGCGGCTCGGTCACGTGCTCCTGGCCGATCACCTCGGCGAAGGTCCGCGGCCGGTACTTGCGGTAGAGCGCCAGCGCCATCGCCCGCACCTCCTCTCGCGGCGAACCCGGGCCATTCTCCACCCGACGGGAGCACCTTGCCAGGAGGGTGTGACATCGGGGGGAACGAGAGCACCCCCCGTGCACCCGCCAGAGCTCGCTTATCCTTGCTGCCTTCCGGCCCTGGGGAGGTTCACGAGGTGACGCCGCACGAGGGGCTTGCCGGCAAGCCTACCCGGTCCGCCCGCGCGACCGCCGGGCAGGTTTGGGTATCCTGGCCGGCGGAGGATTCGCCTAGCGGCCTAGGGCGCACGCTTGGAAAGCGTGTTGGGGGCAACCCCTCACGAGTTCGAATCTCGTATCCTCCGCACCCGCAAGCAGGGTGAACGCCCGGCGGACCGGTACCGGTCCGCCGGGCGTTGATCTTGTGGTCTCGGTATCGGTCGCAGTCGGGGCTGCGACCAGCACACATGCCGGGCGGGTTCACAGCGAACCGAGGTGCAGGCCGCGTGGAGCGTCGGTTGTACCTGGGTCAAGGTCCAGCCTTGGCCACCTGGCACAGCTCACCGTGCTGAAGCTGAGCGAGTGGTCTCGGTTCTGGCCTCATTCGCCACCGTTCAGCGGGGTCCGCGGATGCTCGCTCGCTGCGTCCTGCCCTGGTGACGGACGGTTAGTACCCCCGTAAACAGCACGGCACAGACCTGGAAATCGTGTTGGGGGGAACCCTCACGAGTTCAAATCGTCCCTGAACCGGCCACGATCAGCCCTCGATCTGGTGAATGGGTGCCGATCGGTCAGGCGGAACGCGCAATTCGGCGGACCCGCGTTTCCCACCGGCAACTGCTAGCCTCCCTGTCCACGTCGCGTTTTCCGTCCTGGAGGTATGACGATCATGGCTTATCGGGATCGGGCTGTCCGGCGCGCCACGCCGCTGCTTCAGCCGAACGAGCAGCTACAGCACATCTTTCCCGCCGAAGCCGGTGCTCACCCCATTCTGGCCCGAGGGTTCGGCCTGCTCGGCTGGCTCCTGTTCGCCGAGCCGCGCGTCATCGCGGTCACCGACCAGGCAGTCGTGGTTTTCAAGGCCAACCTCAACGGCACGCAGCCGAAGGAAGTCCTCGCCCGGCTCCCCCTGGGCTCACTGCAGGGGCAGCCCAGCGGTTTGTGGGGCAAGGTGCAGGTCGACGGTAAGCGGATGTACGTGCACAGGAAGTTCCACAAGGAGGTCAACGCCGCCCTTGCCGGGACCGCCACCGCGGCCTGATCGAGTCGCTCGCCGACCACGACGAGCGGGTGCTGCGTGCTGGCATGGTCGTCCCTGGTGCGCCTAAGCCAATCGCGCAGCGCCTGCTCGCCCGGCCGCCGTGGTCCAGCACAAACCTGGCGTAGGCGGTCGTTAATCGCCGACAACGACTAATCAACACGGAACCCCTCATTCAGCGGTTGGGGCGCGCACAGAAGTGCGCCACGGCTCGATCGTCGCAATTTGCCTGATCTGCGGGCGATTCTCCGGCATGGGATAGGTGCCCCTACTGCCGGGTACCTCCGCTAAATCGAACTTATGATGGGACGCGCTGACCGCGGACTTGGACTTTCGCCGGCGATCCGCTGAAAAACGTGCTGGATTTGGCTGCCGAAGCTCCGGCCACGAGGACGCCGGCAGCAACGGGTAGGGCGACGGGTAATCGATGCTGCATCGCCGGACCCGAGAAAGGCAGCCGCGGCGACGTCATCGGGCCCAGACCCTGATACGTCAACCAGGACACCGTTGCGCCGCGGGCGCCCCCCGCCAAGCGGAGAGAAAAAAGCGGTGGCGGCGGGATTTGAACCCGCGGAGGGCGTAAACCCTCACGCGCTTTCGAGGCGCGCTCCTTAGGCCGCTCGGACACACCACCGCCGGAAAGGGTACCTGACCGCCGGCTGCGGGGCGACTCCGGTGGCACCGGCCAGACGGCAGGCGGCCCGGGGTTCGGGTCCGGGCACGGCGGGCGCCGGGCCGGCTGGCAAGATCTGCGGCATGAGTACGCATATCGGTGCCGAGCCGGGCGAGATCGCCGAGCGGGTCCTCCTGCCGGGCGACCCGCTGCGGGCCAAGTGGATCGCGGAGACCTACCTCAAGGACGCGAAGTGCTACTCCACGGTTCGTAACATGCTCGGCTTCACCGGGACGTACCAGGGAGTGCCGGTCTCGGTCCAGGGCACCGGGATGGGCATGCCGTCCGCGTCCATCTATGCCCACGAGCTGATCAACGACTACGGCGTGCGGACGCTGATCCGGGTCGGCAGCTGCGGGTCGATCCAGGATTCAGTCAGGCTGCGCGACGTGATCGCGGCGAGCGGCGCATCGACCGACTCGGCGATGAACCGGGTGCGCTTCGACGGGTTGGTCGACTACGCCCCGGTCGCCGACTTCGGCCTGCTGCGTGCGGCGGCGGAGGTGGCCGAGCGGCGCGGCGTGCCGATGCGGGTCGGGCCGATCATGGCGGCGGACGCCTTCTACACCGACCGCCCGGACCTGTACGACCGGCTGGCCGAGTACGGCGTCCTGGCGGTGGAGATGGAGTCCGCGGCGCTGTACACGATCGCGGCGCGGTTCAAGGCGCGGGCGCTCACCCTCCTCACGGTCAGCGACCACATCAAGACCGGCGAGCGCACCACCGCGCAGGAGCGGGAGCGGACCTTCACCGAGATGGTGGAGATCGCCCTCGACACGCTCGTCCACTAGCCGCATTTCCGGGAAGTGCAGGCTGGCGGAGACCCTACTAACCTGCACCTTCCCGGAATACGCGGGGAGTGGTCAGGGGGTGGCCAGGGCCTCGGTCGGGGCGAGACGCGCGGCCCGGATCGCCGGGTAGAGACCGGCGATCCCGCCGATGACCAGCGTCGCGGCCACGCCACCGGCCATCACCCAGCCCGGCACCACCGCAGGCCAGGCCTGGGTCGCCGCGTACCCGGTGGTGACGGCGATGCCGAGCACGACGCCGCCGGCACCGCCGAGCGCGGACAGCAGCAGCGACTCGGCCAGGAACTGGGTGCGGATCTGGCCGCGGGTGGCGCCGAGGGAGCGGCGCAGCCCGATCTCGGGGCGGCGTTCGAGCACCGAGATCACCATGGTGTTCGCCACGCCGACGCCGCCGACCAGCAGGGCCACCGCGCCCAGCCCGAGCAGCAGCCCGGTGAACGCCCGGTTGGTCGCCTGCCGCGCCTGTAGCGCGTCCGACGGCCGGGACACCTGCACCTCGTTGGGCGCCTGCGGGTTGGCGGTCGGCGCGAGTACGGCCCGCACCGCCTCGACCGCACTCTCCCTGGACCGCGTGTAGACGGTCGTCGGGTGCCCGTCAAAGTCCAGATAGGACTCCGCGGCCGGCCAGCCCACCAGCGCGGCGGAGTTCAGCTCGGGCGCGAGCGGCACCGGGCCGAGGATGCCGATGACGCTGAACCACGTGCGGCCGAGGTAGACCCGCACCTTCTGGCCGGCAATCGGGATACCCAGCCGTCTGGCCGCCGTGGAGCCGAGGACCACCGCCGGATAGCGGGCGGTCGCCGCGTTGAGCCAGGTGCCGCTCGCCACCGTGGCACCCACCGTCGCCAGCAGGTTGAGGTGCGCCGCCTGCACGCTGAGGCCGCCGGTCTGCACACTCGGGATCCGGTCGGTACGGTAGACGTGCACACCGGGCACCTTGCCCGTCGCAGCGACCTGCGTCACCGGGCCGATCCGCGAGATCATCGCAACCGACTCGGTGGGCAGCGCGGCGGTCTCGCCGAACACCGTGTTGCCCGGCGCGACGGTGAGCAGGTTGGTGCCGAGCGCGTCGAGCTGCCGGTCGAGCTCGGCCCGGCTGGACGACGAGATGCCGACCACCGCGGTCATCGCGGCGATCCCGATCGCGATGCCGAGTGCGGACAGGAACGCCCGCAGCGGCCGGGTGCGCAGCCCGACGCCGCCCACCCGCAGCACGTCCGGGAACCGCAACCGGGCCGGAGAAAGCCGTTCCGCCACTCAGACCACCTGCCCGTCCCGCATCGCCACCTGGCGGGGCAGGCTTGCCGCGATCTCCCGGTCGTGGGTGATGACCACCACCGTGGTGCCGGCGGCGTTCAGCTCCCGCAGCAGCCGCATGACCCCGGCCCCCGAGGCGGAGTCGAGGTTCCCGGTGGGCTCGTCGGCGAGCAGCAGCGCCGGTTCGCGCACCACCGCGCGGGCGATGGCCACCCGCTGCCGCTCGCCGCCGGACATCTCGTGCGGCAGGTGGTCGAGCCGGGCGCCGAGGCCGACCCGGACCAGCGCCGCCTCCGCGCGCCGCTTGCGCTCTTTCAGCGGTACGCCCGCGTAGAGCAACCCATCAGCCACATTGTCCAAAGCAGACATCCCTTGGGCCAGGTGGAACTGCTGGAACACGAACCCGATCCGGCGGGCGCGCAGCGCGGACAGCTGCCGGTCGGAGAGCTTGGCGACGACGTGGCCGTCGATGCGGACCGTGCCCGTGGTGGGTCGGTCGAGCGTACCGACCAGATGCAGCATTGTGGACTTTCCCGAACCGGAGGGACCGACAATGGCGACCAGCTCGCCGTGCCCGATGGAGAGGGTCACCCCGCGCAGCGCGACGACGCCTCCCGGGTACTCCTTGCCGACGCCGTCCAGCTCGACGAGCGGCTCGGTCATGACGGCATCCCCACCGTCATGCCTTCGGTCAGACCGTCGCCGGACACCTCGACCCGGCCGCCGGCGAACAACCCGGTCTCCACCGCGACGATCCGGGTACGGTCGCCCTCCACCACCTGCACGCCGTACCCGCCCTCGGCGAGGGCGAGCAGCGCGGCCACCGGCACGGTCAGCACGTTCTTGCGCTGGGACGCGGTGAAGGCCACGTCCACCGTCGCCCCGTCGTAGCCGGCCGCCGCCTTTGGGTCCTTGAGGGATACCGTCACTTCGATCTTCGTCGACGCCGGCTCATTGCCTTGGGCCGGCTTGATCACGGTCTCCACTTTGGTGATCTTCCCGGGCGTGGTCCTGTCATCGGGCAGCGTGACGGTGACCGCGGCGTTCTTGCGGGCCAGCCGCTGGTCGGATACGTCGAGCTCGACCGTGACGACCTGCGCCGTTCCGGTGTAGGTGAGCACCTCCTGCCCGGGTTGGGCCGGGCTGCCCACCGAGGCGGTGAGGGTGTTCACCCGCGCCGGTCCCGGTGCGTACACCACCCGGCCCAGCTCCACGGTCCCGGTCTCGGCCAGCCCGAGATCCTCCTGCCACTGTTTGACCGCGTCCGCGGTGGCGCCTGTGTACTCGTCGTCCACAGTGAACCCGGTGTAGCCGAGCGCGCGCAGGTTCTGCTCGAACTGCTTGACGTCGTCGCCCTCGGCGCCCACCGATAGCGAACGGTACGCGGGCAGGGTGCCGTACAGCAGTACCACCGGCGTGTTGTCGACGTGGTAGAGCCCCTGCCCGCGCTTGACCGTGGTCCCCGTCGCGGGCAGGCCGGTGACCGTTCCGGCGAGCCGGCCGGGCACGCTGGTCGGATCCCCGTAGCCCAGCTTGCCGTCCTCGGTCTGGCTGTCCACAAGGGTCTGACGGGTCACCTGCGCGGTCGCCGGGGGCAGGGGACTGGCCGCCTTGCCCGGCCCGTCGTCCGAGAAGTTGAAGCCGAACCCGCTCGCCGCCGCACCCGCGGCGCCCACCGCGACCACCACGCCGAGCGCGGCGACCACCTGGCCGGTACGGCGGCGCCGCCGTCTGCCCGTCCCGGTCATGCATCCCTCCGGGTGGTGGTGCCGGCAGAGTCACCTGGCCGCGGGGCAGGCTGGTACTTGGCGCACGCCTTCTGGGCCGCCTTGAAGGTGGGATCCTCCGGATCCAGGCGCGAGCCGGGTTCGGCCTGGATCCGGATCCCCCCGTTCGGGTCCGGATCCGGGAACTCCGATATGCCGTTGTCCCGCATGCACTGGGCGTACTTGCGCAGCTGTTCGGTCGTCTCCGGGTCCAGTTTCGGCGGCTCGCCCCCGTTGGGCAGGTACTGCTTGCACTTTTCCATCGCCGCCTCAACCTTCTGGCGGTCGGTGCCCTCCGGCAGGTTGATGGCGACCCGCCCGCCATCGATCTCCGGGTCCGGCATGTCGATGCCGTGCTCGCGCATGCACTGCGCGAACCGGACCTGGCGCTCCTCGTCGGTCAGCCGTTCGGCGTGCGGGCTGGCCGAGGCGGTGCGGCTCGGCCCCTTGCCCGCCGTCGCCACGCCGTCGTCGCCGTCGTCCGTGCCGCCGCATCCCGCGGCGGCCAGGCCGAGCAGCAGACCGAGCGCCAATGCTCTCCTCAGTCGCATGGTCGCCTCCTTGGTCGGCAGTCGACCCGGAGTAGACCGGGTGCCGCATTTCCCGGCCGTTTCCGATTTCGTTAACGCCGGGGAAATGTGACCGCGCGTCACCATGGACAGGTGCGCATCCTGGTGGTCGAGGACGAGCCGCTGCTCGCCGACGCGATCGCGGAGTGGCTGCGCGGCGACGCGCACGCGGTCGACCTGGCGTACGACGGGGAGCAGGCGCTGGAGCGGATCGGGGTGAACGAGTACGACGTGGTGGTGCTCGACCGCGACCTGCCGGTGGTGCACGGCGACAAGGTGTGCCGGATGATCGTGGCGAGCGGCTCCCCGGTCCGGGTGCTGATGCTGACCGCCGCGGCGGACATCGACGACCGGGTCGCCGGGCTCGCCCTCGGGGCCGACGACTACCTGCCCAAGCCGTTCGCGTTCCCGGAGCTGGCCGCCCGGGTGCTCGCGCTGGGCCGGCGGTCCCGGCCGGCCACGCCGCCGGTCCTGGAGCGGGCTGGCATCCGCCTCGACCCGTACCGCCGGGAAGTCCACCGCGACGGCCGGTACGTCCCGCTGTCCCGCAAGGAGTTCGCGGTGCTGGCCGAGCTGCTACGCGCGGACGGCACACCGGTCTCGGCTGAGCAGCTGCTGGAGAAGGCGTGGGACGAGCATGCGGACCCGTTCACCAACGCGGTCCGGATCACCATCCTCAAGCTGCGGCGCAAGCTCGGCGAACCGCCGGTCGTGCTGACCGTTCCAGGAGTGGGGTACCGAATCCCGTGAGGCGCGCCAGGATCCCGCGGCTGACCATCCGCGCCAGGCTGACCCTGATCTACGGCGGTTCGCTGCTGCTCGCCGGCATCGTGCTGCTCGGCATCACGTACCTGCTGGTCTCCCAGCAGCTGCCCGGCAATTTTGTGGTCAGCGGCACGAAGGTGGATTCCTCCGCACCGCCGGTCGCCACGTCACCGCCGCCACCCGAAGCCGGCCCGGTCACCGAGTTCCAGACGTTCGCCCGCAAGGTCGCCCATGACACCCGCAACGACGCGCTGCGGTCGCTGCTGACCCAGGGCGGGATCGCCCTGAGCATCGTCGTCGTGGTCGCAGGCGCCTTCGGCTGGCTGCTCGCCGGCCGGGCGCTGCAGCCGCTGCAGCGGGTGACCGAGACCGCCCGGCGGATCGCCAACGCTCCGGCGGCCGACCGCGGCCTGCACGAGCGGATCGGGCTGGACGGGCCGGACGACGAGATCAAGGACCTGGCCGACACCTTCGACGTGATGCTGGAACGGCTGGACCACTCCTTCGACGGCCAGCGGCGGTTCATCGCCAACGCCTCGCACGAGCTGCGCACCCCGCTGACCCTCAACCGGGCCCTGCTGGAGGTCGCGGTGCACCGCAACGGCGCGTCGCCCGAGGTACGCCACCTGGCCGAGACCCTGCTGGAGATCAACGCCCGGCACGAGCGGTTGATCGACGGGCTGCTCACGCTGGTCCGGTCCGAGGCCACCGTCACCGAGCGGTCCTACGTCGACCTTGCGGACGTGGTGGAACACGTGGTCGGGCAGCTGCCCCCAGGCCCGGTCGCGGTGCGCGCGCAGACCGAGGAGGCGGCGACCACGGGCAGCTCGGTCCTGCTCGAACGCCTCGTGCAGAACCTGGTCGAAAACGGGGTGCGGCACAACGTCGCGGAGGGTGGCTGGGTGCGGGTGACCACCGGTACCCGGCCGGACGGAACGGCCTTCCTGGCCGTCAGCAACACCGGACCGGTGGTGCCCCGATACGAGATCCCCGGGCTGTTCGAACCCTTCCGGCGGCTCGGTACCGACCGGCTGGCCACCTCGCCCGGCGCGGGCCTGGGCCTGTCCATCGTCCTGGCGGTGGCCCGTGCCCATGGGGGTGACGTGCATGCCGAACCGCGCGACGGCGGGGGCCTGGTCGTCACCGTGACCCTACCCGGTAGTAATCCCGGCCGGTAGCCGAGGAGCGCGGCAAGTGTGGCCGGACGGCAGGCATGAGCGACAACGTGGCACGCCTGGTCGTCCGTACGTCCAGGTGCGGCCCACGCCGGCAACGCCGGACTCGGGGGTCGGCGTTGTGGTGGGTGGAGCCGTCCGCGGTACCGGAAAGGGGGTGCGGCTGCCATGATCTCGCCGAGCCGATCGGTGCGGACCCGGCTCGCCCTCGCCTGCGGCGGAATGGCGTTCGTCGTCGCCGACGTCACCGACCTGCTGCCGGGCCTGTGGGCGCTGGCGGCAGCCGGCGGGTTGGCCGTCGGCGCCGGATGGCTCGGCTGGCTGTACGCAGGCCGCGCGCTGCGCCCGGTCCGGCAGGTCGCGGCGGCCGCCCGGAACGTCGACGCCGGCCACCTGGGCACGCGCGCCCGGGGAGCCGCGGCGGGCAGGGATTCCGCGCGGGGTACGGATCCCGCGCGGCGCAGGGACTCCGCGCGGGGCAGGGACGAGGTCGCCGAGCTCGAGGAGGCGTTCGACGCGATGCTGGCCCGGTTGGAGCAGGCCAGCGAGGCGCGGCGCCGGTTCTTCGCCGACGCGGTGCAGGCGCTGCGGGCGCCGCTGGACCGGCAGCGGGCCCTGATCCAGAGCGCCGGCGAGACGCGGCGGCTGGACCAGCTCCGCGCCGGCCTGCTGGAGCTGGTCGAGCGACAGGACAAGCTGGTCGACGAGCTGCTCACGCTGGCCGAGGCGGGCAGCGCGGTCGCCGCCGCGGTGCCGGTGGAGCTGGCCGACCTCGCGTACCGGGTCTCCGACGGCCTGGAGCCGGAGGCCCGCCGGGCGGGCATCGAGCTGCGGGTCTCCGCGGGCCCGGCGTGCACTCCGGGGGATCCGGCGCTGCTGGAGCGCCTGGCGCGGAGCCTGCTGCAGAACGCCGTGCAGTACAACACCGCCGACGGCTGGGTCCGGGTGGCCACCGGTACCGACGGGGACAAGGTTCACCTCACCGTGGCCAACACCGGACCGGTGGTGCCGACCGGCGAGCTACCCGCCCTCTTCGAGCCGTTCGGCCGGCGTACCGGGCACGACGCCCCGGCCGGGCTCGGCCTGTCCATCGTGCGGTCGGTCGCCCAGGCGCACGGCGGCCAGGTGAGCGCGGTGCCTCGGGACGGTGGCGGCCTGGTGGTGCAGGTCACGCTGCCGGCCCGATAGATTTACGACCGGTCGTTCTTTTTTCTTGGTAGGCTGCCGGCGTGGCTGTCACCGCGACTCCCCCGCCCGCCTTCGCACCCCGCCGGCAAGACGGCCGGTTGCTCCGCGGGGAACGGACCCGCACCGCGGTGCTGGATGCGGCCGTGGCCCTCGCCACAGAGCAGGGCTTGGACGGGCTGTCCCTGGCGCAGCTGGCCGACCGGCTGGGGGTGAGCAAGTCCGGGCTGTTCGCGCACTGGCGCTCCAAAGAGGAGCTGCAGCTGGCCGCCGTGGAGCGCGCCCGGGAGCAGTGGATCGAGCAGGTGGTCTCACCGGCCCTGCGGGCACCCCGGGGCGTACGCCGGCTGTGGGCGCTGCACGAGGCGAAACTCGCCTTCTACGCCGCCTGGGTGCTGCCGGGTGGCTGCTTCTTCGTCCACTCCGGCTTCGAGTACAGCCAGCGCCCCGGCCCGGTGCGCGACCGGCTCATCGCCGTACTCAGCGAGTGGCTGGACCTGATCGAGCGCCTGGTGCGCGAGGCGATGGAGGCCGGCGAGCTGGACTGGCCCGGCGACCCCGGGCAGCTCGCGTTCGAGATCGACGCCGCCGGCATGGCCATGGTCTACATGTCCCGCCTTTTCCCACCCGACGCCGTCCACCGCCGGGCGCGGGCCGCCGTGCTCACCCGGCTGCGGGCGTTGTGTCCCGACCCTGCCCTACTCCCGGAGGCCTGACGATGACCACATCCGTGCCGGCCGTCGACTACGGACACCTCGAGCCGGTGACCATCCACTTCGACGACCTCGACGCCATGGGCATCGTCCACAACGGGCGGTACCCGGTACTGCTGGAGCGCGCGCTCGGCCCGTACTGGCAGGCCCGTGGGCACGGCTTTGTCGACGGCCGGGTGACCTCGCCGGACGTCTTCCACGCGGTCCGGGAGTTCACCATCACATACCTGGCCCCGATCCGCGGCACCGGCGAGATCGGCGTGCACTTCTGGCTCGAGCAGTTCGGCCGGACCAGCGCCACGTACGGCTTCCGCTTCCGGTCGCTCGACGGCGAGCAGGTCTTCGCCGAGGGCAGGCGCGCGATCGTGCGGCTCGACCCGGCGACGCTGCGCCCCACCCCCTGGACCGACGCCGCCCGCGCCGTCGCCGCCACCCTCCTTTGCCCCACCGCCGCCGCAACCGCCACACCGCCCCGTTGATCATGACGGTAATGCCGAAAGTATCCGTTTTTCGCCATCCAGCCCCGTGATCGACGGGAGGCCGCGCGCGGAGGGTGGGGTGCGCGGCGGCGACAGCCACTAGGAGCGGAAAAAGGAGCGGATAACGGCGGCGCACTCCACCTCGAGTACTCCCGGGTAGACCTCCGGGCGGTGGGTCAGGCGGCGGTCGCGCAGCACGTCCCACAGCGAGCCGGCCGCGCCGGTCTTGGGCTCCCACGCGCCGAACACCACAGTAGACACCCGAGCCAGGACCAGGGCGCCGGCGCACATGGTGCACGGCTCCAGGGTGACCACGAGGGTGCAGCCATCCAGCCGCCAGGAGCCGCGGGCACGAGCACCCCGGCGCATCGCCACGATCTCGGCATGCGCCGTCGGGTCCCCGGTCAGCTCCCGCTCGTTGCGGCCGACCGCGAGCTCGGCGCCGTCCGGCCCGTAGAGCACGGCGCCCACCGGCACGTCCGCACCGGCCCCGGCCAGGCTGCTGCCGGCCGCGACGGCCAGCGCCCGCCGCATCCACTCCTCGTGCCGGGCCCGCCTCGACGGGCCGGGCTCAGCCACCCGCCGCCGCCCGGGCGGGAGCACACCCCGTCATGCCACCTCGCGCAGGTCCTCGATCTCGTCGCCGAACCCGATCAGCTGACCCAGTTCCGCGGTGATGTCGGCGGGCAGCATGCCCTCGGTGGCGCACAGGGCGAGCAGCTGGCGGGAGGAGACGCCGAGGTCGGCGAGCAGATCCGCGTCGCCCACCGGATCGATGTCCGCGTCCAGCGGCCCGGCGGCGCCCCGCGGCCCTTCGGCCTCCTCCGCCACGTTCGCGGCGGCCGCCGTGGTCACGTCCTCGATCCGCAGCGCCGGCTCCTCGACCTCCCCGAGCAGCAGCGCGCCCAGCCGGGACTCCTCGGCGAACGCCGCGTCCGAGCCGAAGATTCGCAGATCCTCACCCTGGTCCAGCCTCATGATCACCAGGTACGCGTCGTCCGACTCGACGAACAGCAACGAGACGTCGGCCTCCGGGTCCACGTCGCGCAGCCGGTCGGCGACCTCTTCCACGTCGGCGGCGCCGGTCAGGTCGAGCTCGGACGCCTCCCAGCCTTTCGACCCGCGCACCACCGCGGCAGCGAAGTACGACACCCGTTCCCCCAAGTTGTTCGGCGGCCTTGTCGTGCCCGGCCAGGACGGCCGCAACTACGTCAAGCGTGACGGTAGCCGGTCACGTACCCACGTGGCGCGTTCCTCGCCCTAACCGCTTATCGCGATGTGCCGAGACCGCCGGCGCCGGCTCCCCCGCCGACCCGGCGCCGTGCGGGCAGGGTGCGCGACGATGCTGGGGTGCCGCGCCCAGCTGCCGGACCGGACCGCGACCTTGGCTCAGGAGCCGATGCTGGCCAGCCGCCGGCGAACGGCGATGAGTTCGCGAAGCCGGTCATGGCGGACACGGCGGGGCCGCTCCCGGTCCCGCACGGACTTCGCGTCGGCGAGCTCGGCGAGCAGTTGCAGCCGCCGGCGACGGCGGTCAGGGTCGAGCCGCTGCAACGTCAAGGCCATGCCGCCGAGAGTGCCTACCGGGCGGGATTTCGTCAAGTCCCGCTACATTCTGCTATCTGCGCACTACAACGAGCTAGTTACCACAATGGCCAGTCGCCGCTGTTGGCCCAGTGAACCGCGACCGCCACCGCGGTGATGCTCATCGCCAGGCCCGTGCTGATCGCCACCCCGACCGCCACCCCGCGGTCGCCGAAGCGGGCCAGCCCCAGCGACACCAGCCAGGCCACCGCCCCGGCGAACAGGCTCAACCAGGCGTACCCCCGCAGCCCGCCGGCGAGCAGGCCGAAGACCAGCATCCACAGCGCGGCCACGCTGAGGCCGGCGGCGACCGCGGTCCCGCGTACCGGGTGGGGCTCGCGGTAGGTCGGCCGGGGCGGGCCGGAGGGGAACAACCCCGAGGGCGCCTGCATCCGGTCTGCCATGACACCTCCGGGACTCGACCGATACGCGCAGCGTACCCCGATCCGCGGCGGGAACGGCGGCGACGACAGACAGGCCGCGGCCCGACCGGCCGGGAGCGCGAGATCGGCGTGCCTTTGCCAGTATGTCCGGGTGGACTATCGCCGGCTCCGCGTCTCGCTCGCCGCCACGTTCGCCGCGGTCGCCGTCGCCACGGCCGCCTGCGGGACCGCTACCCGGGAGGTGGCGGGCTCGTGGGAGACGCCGCCACCGGCGGCCACCCCCAGCGGCCTGGCGTCGCCGTCGGCCGCGCCGGCGGTGCCGCCGACCCCGAGCGCCAGCACGTCGCCGGCGAAGTCGAAGAGCCCGAAGGCCGCCAGGTACAAGTACGTGTTCCCGGTGGGCGGCAAGCCGTTCTCCTACGCCCGCACCCACCACGACTACCCGGCGACGGACATCATCGCCAAGTGCGGGCTGCCGGCGCGGGCCGCGACCGACGGCGTGGTGCTGGAGGTCAGCCTGGTCGACAAGTACGACAAGGCAACCGACAACCCGGCACTGCGCGGCGGGATCTCCGTCTCGATCCTCGGCGACGACGGGGTGCGCTACTACGGTGCCCATCTCAGCGCGGTCCTCGCCGGGATCAGGCCGGGAGTCAGGGTGCGGGCCGGCCAGCAGTTCGGCAGGGTCGGGTCCACCGGCAACTCCAGCGCCTGCCACCTGCACTTCGGCATCTCCCCGCCGTGCGCCAAGACCGGCGACTGGTGGAACCGCCGCGGCGTGATCTGGCCGTACACCTACCTGGACGCCTGGCGGGCGGGCACGATGCGCTCCCCCAAGTCCGCGGTCGCCACGTGGCAGGCGAATCACGGCTGCCCGGCGGCTCCCTAGACTGCCCAGCGTGGACATCGCGGTGATCGGCCTCGGGCTCATCGGCGGCTCGCTGCTGCGCGCGCTGGCCGCCTCCGGTCACCAGGTGCTCGGCTACGACGCCGACCCGGCCACCCGGGCCACCGCCCGCACGGCCGCCGCCCGGGCGCCCGCCGGCGCGCGCTGGCAGGTCACGAGCACGGTGCGCGACGCGGCGTCCGGCGCCGAGCTGGTCGCGGTGGCGGTGCCGCTGCCGGCGGTCGGGGACGTGCTCGACGAGCTGGTGGCGATCGGGTACTCCGGGCTGGTAACCGACGTCACCTCGGTCAAGGGTCCGGTCCGGGACCTGGTGGCCGCCCGGCTGCACGGACCGCACAGCCGGCTGGCCGGCTTCGTCGGCGGCCATCCGATGGCCGGCCGGGAGACCTCCGGCTTCGCGGCGGCCGACGCGGAGCTGTTCCGTGGGTGCGCCTGGGTGCTGTGCCTGGATCCCGCTGACGACCCGGTCACCACGCTCGCCGACTGGCTGGACGTGGCGGCGCTGGTCACCGGCCTCGGCGCCCGCGTGGTGCCGGCGACCGCCGCGGAGCACGACCAGGCGGTGGCCCTGGTCAGTCACGTCCCGCACCTGCTCGCCTCGGCCCTGGCCGCCACCGCCGCGGCGGATCCGATGGCCCTGACCCTCGGCGCCGGGTCGTTCCGGGACGGGACACGCGTCGCGGCCAGCCGGCCCGCGCTGACCGCGGCGATGTGCGGCGGCAACGCGGCCGCGGTGGTGCCGGCGCTCGACGCCGTCATGGCGTCCCTGACCGAGGCCCGGACCGCCCTCACCGGCGGCACCGCCACCGGCACCGCCCCCGCCGGAGCCGACCCGATCGCGGCGCTGCGACCCTGGCTGGCGGCCGGCCATGCGGCGCGGACCGAATGGCCCCCGGCACCGGGCCCGACCCTGGAGCTGCCGGCGCGCCAGGACGCGCTGCTGCGGCTGGGCCGCGGCGGCGGCTGGATCACCGCCGTCGCCGCCGACCGGCGTACGGTGACCGCCGTCCGCCCCGCCCGTTGATCATCAGGAGGGTGGCGGCGACGGCGCGGGCGGCGAGCGACAGCACGCACGCGTTGTGCCGCCAACGTCATGATCGGCGGGATCAGTACGGCGGGCGCAGGGTGCGGCGGTCCGTGACGATGGCGGTGACCAGGTCGTGCGGGGTGATGTCGAAAGCCGGGTTGATTGCGGCAGCGCCGTCCGGGACGACCCGCCGGCCCCCGAAGGCGAACACCTCATCCGCGGGCCGGTCCTCGATCTCCACGTCGCCGCCGGTCGGCGTACTGGCGTCCACAGTAGACTCCGGTGCCACGACGAGGAACGGGATGCCGGCCCGCTGGGCACCCAGGGCGTGCGCGTACGTGCCGACCTTGTTGACGACGTCACCGTTGGCGCAGATCCGGTCCGCGCCCACGATCACCGCGTCCACCATGCCCCGCGCCATCAGGAACGGCCCCGCGCCGTCCACCGCCACCTGGTACGCCACGCCGAGCTGGCCCAGCTCCCACGCGGTCAGCCGGGCGCCCTGCAACAGCGGCCGGGTCTCGCTGGCCACCACCCCACCCAGTGCCCCCCGGCGGTGCAGCTCCGCGATCACGCCCAGCGCGGTGCCGCCGACCACAGTGGCCAGTCCGCCGGTGTTGCAGTGGGTGAGCAGGCGCGGCGCCGGGCCGCACAACTCGGTGACCAGGTCGGCACCGCGGGCGGCCATCGCCGCCGACGACGCGATCTCCTCGTCGCGCACCGCGAGCGCCTCGGCCAGCACGGCATCCGGGCCGTCGGCCAGCCGTGCCGCCGCCCGCCGGAC
>Ga0310834_101121_pt1 | contig 18524 bp, 17 predicted proteins | sample SM_ome_2_FD_201314 | JGI IMG/M metagenome (GOLD analysis project Ga0310834, IMG submission 201314) | Sorghum-adapted microbial communities enriched on stacked mutant (SM) sorghum from Joint BioEnergy Institute, Emeryville, California... ... | reverse complement strand
CTGTCCACCGCCTACTGGTGGACGATCTGGACGCTGGTGGTCGTCGCGCTCGTCGCCGGGCGGATCGTGCTGCCGATCCACCGGAATCTCCGGCACCGGCTCCGGGTGTCCGCGGTCGTCCCCGAGTCGCCCGAGGTCACCTCGGTGTACCTGACCGGCCGGGACCTCGACCGGCTCCCGGCCCGGGCGGGCCAGTTCTTCATCTGGCGGTTCCCCGGCCACCACGGCTGGTGGCGGGCGAACCCGTTCTCGCTGTCCGCCGCGCCGGACGGCCGTACCCTGCGCATCACCGTCAAGGCGGTCGGCACGGCCACCCGGGGCCTGCGGAACCTGCAGGTCGGCACCCCGGTCTTCGCCGAGGGGCCGTACGGCGCGTTCACCTCGATGCACCGCACCCGCGAGGGCGCCGTGCTCATCGCGGGCGGGGTCGGCGTCACCCCGATCCGGGCGCTGCTGGAGGAGCTCACCGGGCCGGTGGTCGTGCTCTACCGGGTGCGCAGCGTCCAGGAGGCGGTGCTCCTCGACGAGCTGCGGTCGCTCGCCGCGGCGCGCGGCGCGCGGCTCCACCTGCTCACCGGCCGCACCGGCGTGGGGTCGCCGCCGAACCGGCCGTTCGCGCCGCGCAACCTGCGCTCGCTCGTCCCGGACATCGCCGAGCGGGACATCTACGTGTGCGGGCCGCCCGCGATGACCGAGTCCGTGGTGGCGAGCCTGCGCGAGCTGGGGGTGCCGCGCCGGCAGATCCACGCCGAGCGGTTCGCCCTCGCCTGACCCGCCACCGCTCACGCCCGCCGCGCGCCGGGGTGCCGGGTGCGGCGGGCGTGGCGTGCCCGGCGCCGCCGGCGGCCGCGACACGCCGTCCGGATTGTCCCGAGGGCCGGTGCGGTGTCCGCATCGGCCCTGCCTAGACTCTCCCAGCGGTATCCACGGAACCTCACGGACGACGATGCGAGCGGCACGTTTCGAGCAGTACCTGCGCGACCTGTTGCTGGGCAGCGCGAACCCGGCGATCAAGGACGTGGTGACCTTCGCGGACGCGGGCCACAAGGCGTCGCCGTACGGGCTCCAGGTGACGTTCACCACCGGCGCCCGCATCCTCCTGCAGATCGTGCGGACCTCGGCGCAGGGCGGCGAGAGCGCGGACAAGCCCGAGGTGGTCAAGACCGGTGACCCGCCCGCCCCGGTCCCCGACCCCGGCTTCGGCCTGGAGAACGACCGGGTGAACGTGCGGGCGTTCGAGGCCTGGCTCGCCGCGCTCGTCACCAACGGCGGCAACCCGGAGGTCCAGGAGGTGCGGACCTTCCACGGCAAGACCCACCGGTACGGCGTCGAGGTGGCCTTCCACAGCGGCGCGCGCGCCTTCGTCTACTTCGCCCACACGCTCGGCCCCGGCCAGGACGTGGGGGCGCACCCGGCGTTCGAGGCGAAGGACGTCATCTGACCCCGGCCGGCCGCCGTACGGCTCACGCGGTCGCGGCGGCGTCCTGCGCGGCCCTGACCGCGTACTCGGTCGCCCAGCGGCGGTCGGCCTTCCCCGCGGCGGTGCGCACGATCGCGTCGACGAACAGCACCCGGCTCGGCTTCTTGTAGCTCGCCAGGTGGGCGCGCACGTGGTCGATGAGCTCCTGCTCGGTGGCGGTCGCGCCATCGCGCAGGGTCACGATCGCGTTCGGGGTCTGGCCCCACCGGGGGTGCGGGACGCCGACCACGACCGCGTCGGCGACGGCCGGGTGGTCGACGAGCACGTGCTCCACCTCCTCGGCGGCGATCTTCTCGCCGCCGCTGTTGATCACGCCGCTGGCCCGGCCGAGCAGGGTGAGCGACCCGTCCTCGTGGAGGATCGCCCGGTCGCCGGGGACCGCGTACCGCACCCCGTCGATGACCCGGAAGGTGGCCGCGGTCTTGTCCGGGTCGCCGAGGTAGCCGACCGGCATGCGGCCGGGCGCGGCGAGCAGCCCCACCCTGCCGGAGCCGGGCGGCACGTCGTTGCCGTCCTCGTCGATGAGCCGGGCGTTCGGCGGCAACATGAACCGCGCGTTCTCCGGGTCCTCGCCGCGCACCGTGATCGCCACGCCGTACGGCCCGCCCTCGCTGGAGGCGATCACGTCCATGCACCGGATGTCGGCGTGCCGGAGCAGGGCGAGCTTGTTCGCCGCGCTCCACCGCATGCCGGAGCTGCGCACCTGCCACAGGCTCGACAGGTCGTACGGCCGGCCCTCGGCGGCGGCCCGGTCGAGCTCCTCGGCCATCGGGCCGCCCTGCACGTCGCCGACGATCACGACCTCGTCGACGCGGCGGCGCTCGACCGTCTCCCACAGCTCCTTCGGCGAGAACGAGGCGCCCGCGAGCAGCACCACGTGCGCCCCGACGTACAGGGCGCCGAACGCGCCGAACATGCCGGTGCCGTGCATGAGCGGCGAGGACGGCATGATCACCGGGCGCCGGTCGGACCGGGCGTGCTCGGCCACCATGCGCCGGACCTCGCCGAGCGTCTTCGGCGGCTCGAAGCCGCGCCGCCGCCACTCGTTGTCGCCGACGCCGATGAGGTCACCCTGCCGCCACATCGTGCCCTTGGGCATGCCGGTGGTGCCGCCGGTGTAGAGGATGAGGTGGTCGTCGCCGCTGCGGCGCTCGCGCGGTGCCGGGGTCGCGGCGGCGAGCGCGTCCTCGTACCGGACGAACCCGCCGTCGAGGTGCTCGGCGGGCGGGTGGCCGGCGAGGTCCGCCACGGCGACCCGGACCGCCGTGGCGTCGGTGCCCTCGGCCGCCTCGAGCGCGGCCGGGACGATCGCCTCGCCCACGACGAGCCCGCGCGCGCCGGAGTCGGTGAGCAGGTGGCGCAGCTCGGCCGGGCGGTACCGGACGTTCAGGTTGACCGGGGTGAGCCCGGCCTTGAACAGCCCGAACAGCACCTCGATGTACTCCACCGAGTTGCGCAGCCCGACCGCCACCCGGTCACCGGGGGCGAGCCCGGCGGCGCGCAGGTGCCCGGCGAAGCGGGCGGCCCGCTCCTCGATCTCGCGCCAGGTCCGGGACCGGTCGCCGCACGAGACCGCCGTGAGGTCGCCGATCTCGTCGGCGATCAGATGCCACAGGTCGGCGAGGCCCTGCTCGTGAACCGGCTCGTCCATCAGGTCGTGCATCGGGTCGCTCCTGGGGGAAGGGCCGGGCGGGGCGGCGCGCGCCCGCGCACGGCGGATGGGCGGGGGTCGGTAGCGGTGGGCGATCGTCCGTGCACATCCTGAGTGGGCGCTCCGAAACCGGTCAATAGGGGTTTCCACCTATTGCAAGACCGCACGTCACGCCGCCGATCCGGCCGCCGGTGCCGTGCCGTGTCCCGGGCGCGGTCACCCGGTGGTGGCGGTGAGGCGGCGGATCAGCGTGACCGCGGCGTCGATCACCGCGTCGGCCTCCTCCTCCGTGGCGCACACCGCGACCTCGCGCCCGGCCTCGACGATCGCGCCGGTGAGCACCGCGGTGGTGAGCCGGTCGAGCGGGGTGTCGCCGGCGCCGAGCAGCACGGAGTTCTGCCGCACCCATTCGCGCCCGCGGGTGCGGCGGACCAGCTCGAAGCCGGGCGGCGAGTCGCCGTCCGCGAACAGCCGGGTGAGGTCCCGCTGCGCCCAGGCCTCCCGGAGGAACGCGCGCGCCCCCGCGATGAACAGCTCGACCGGGTCGGACACCCCGGTACGGCGGGCCTCGGCGACGCCGGAGGCGGCGGCCTCCTCGCTGGCGCGCTGGTGCTCCTCCCACAGCGCGAGAAACAGCTCCGCCTTGCCGCCGAAGTGGTGGTAGAGGCTGCCCACGCTGCAGCCCGCCCGCTCGACCACGTCGGCGACCCCGGCCTCGGCGAAGCCGCGCTCGCAGAACACCTGGCGGGCCGCGTCCAGCATGCCGCGCCGCGTCTCGGCGGTGCGCTGCCACTCCCAGCCGCCGCCTCGCGCGGCCGACTTGCGGCTCTTCACGGTACCTCCTACATTTCTAGACACAGATTCTAGAAAAGGTTTCGGTCAGATGGACTTCTCGCTCAGCCCCGAAGAACGACAGATCCGCGACACGGTGCGGAGCTTCATCGAAAAGGAGATCATGCCCCTCGAGCCGGAGGTGCTGCGCAACGAGCGCGAGGGCCGGCCGTCGCTCGACCCCGAGGTCCTGCGCGACCTGCAGCAGCGGGCCAAGCGATCGGGCCTGTGGGGCATCGACACCCCCGAGGAGTACGGCGGGGCCGACCTCGGCCCGCTGCTCGACGCGATCATCACGATGGAGCTGGGCCGTACCTTCGTGCCGTTCTCCTTCGGCGGCAGCGCCGACAACATCCTCTACGCGTGCAACGAGGAGCAGAAGAAGCGCTACCTCATCCCGGTGATCGAGGGTGAGCGGCAGTCCTGCTTCGCCCTGACCGAGCCCGGCGCCGGCTCGGACGCGCGGAACATCCGCACCCGCGCGGTGCGCGACGGCAAGGACTGGATCATCAACGGCGAGAAGACCTTCATCACCTTCGGCAGCAAGGCCGACTTCGCGATGGTCTTCGCCCAGGCCGAGGACTACGGCGTCACCTGCTTCCTCGTCGACCGGGACATGGGCTGGACCTCCGAGCCCATCCAGACGATGAGCGAGTGGTGGAACCCCGCGTCGCTGGTGTTCCAGGACGTCCGGGTGCCGGAGGAGAACATCCTCGGCGAGCTCGGCAAGGGCTTCGACCTCGCGATGAAGTGGATCGGCGCGGGCCGCTACCGCATCCCGGCCAAGGCGGTGGGCACGGCCGAGCGGCTGCTGCAGATGGCGATCGACTACGCCAAGGTGCGCGAGTCGATGGGCCGGCCGATCGCCGAGTACCAGGCGATCCAGTGGATGATCGCCGACTCCCAGGTGGAGATCGAGGCGGTCAAGTGGCAGACCCTGTACGCCGCCTGGCGGCTGCAGGAGGGCAAGGACCCGCGGCACGCCACCTCGATCGCGAAGCTCAACGGCGCGCAGATGGCGAACCGGGTCGTCGACCGGGTGCTGCAGATCCACGGCGGCATGGGCTACACCAAGGAGCTGCCGATCGAGCGCTGGTACCGCGAGCTGCGCGTGCTGCGCATCTTCGAGGGCACCGACGAGATCCAGCGCCGCACCATCGCCCGCAACCTGCTCAAGGGCTACGCCCGGCTCGGCGAGATCGGCGAGTGAGCCCGGCGCCCCGGCGGCGACCCCTGCCGCCGGGGCATGCCACGGGCCCGCGGCCCGTCACCCGCGGATCCGGGCCTCGCCGCGGTCGATCACCACGGTGCCGTCGTCCTTGGCGGTGCGGAACCACACCTGCTCGCCGTCCACCCACATCGACACGGTGAGCGCGTCGCCGGGGAACACCGGGGCGGAGAACCGGCCGGACATCGCGGCGAACCGGGCCGGGTCGGAGCCGGCGACGGTGTGCAGCAGGGCGCGCCCGGTGAAGCCGTAGGTGCACAGGCCGTGCAGGATCGGCCGGGGGAACCCGGCGCGCGCGGCGAACGCCGGATCGGAGTGCAGCGGGTTGCGGTCCCCGGACAGCCGGTAGATGAGCGCCTGCTCCGGCCGGGTGCGGTAGGTGACCACGTGGTCCGGCTTGCGCTCCGGCACCCGCCACTCCGAGCGCGGCCCGCGGTCCCCGCCGAAGCCGCCCTCGCCCCGGATGAACACCGAGCTGCGCGAGGTGATCATCGGCTCGCCGCTCTCCGGGTCCACCGCGAGGGACTCGCTCACCACGAGCGCGCCCGACCCCTTGTCGTAGATGCCGGTCACCTTCGAGGTGACCCGCACCGTCCCGGCCGGCGGCAGCGGCCGGTGCAGCTCGAACGCCTGCTCGGCGTGCACGAGCATCGCGGGGTCGAAGTCGCCGAGCCTGCCGGACCTGCCGCCCTGGGCGAGCAGCACCGCGAACGTGGGGAGCACCTGCTGCGGCACGCCCTCCGAGTTCTCGGTGGTGAAGGCGAGCTCGGCGGTCGGGTCGTCGAGACCGGCGCCCACCCCCACCGCGTAGAGCAGCGCGTCCGTGCTCGTCCAGCTCCGTTCCACCGGCTCGGACTCGACGCCGACCAGGTCGTGGTTGAGCGGCATTTCGCCCCTCCTGCACCTTAATGGGAGAAAAGAGAACAAAATACTAGAATCGGAATCTAGCAGCGCCGGTCGGGATGCCACCAGCCCGCGCACCGGCCCGCCCCGGCCGTCCCCGCCACCGTGAATCCGGCCACGTGGTCCCGGGGCCGTTTTTGAACGATTCACACCACAGGCCCGTAGCCTCCCGCGTGGGCCCGCCGTACGGCTTTCACGGCGCCCGGCCGATTTTGCCGCCGACGACCCGCGACCGGACAATAACGAAATGCCATTGCAGATGGTCCGTGGCGCGGCGGAACGGCACGAGGGGGTTGTCGTGGCCGAAGATGCGTTACGGGCCGGTGATCCGAGACGGCTGGGGGCTACCGGATCGAGCGGCGGCTGGGGGAGGGCGGCCAGGGCGTCGTCTACCAGGGGGTCGCCCATACCGGCCGGAAAGTGGCGATCAAGGTCCTCCGCTCCCGCCTCCTCGTGAACGATTCATCGGCGTTGAGCCGGGAGATCACCGCGGCCCGGCAGGTCGCCGAGTTCTGCACCGCCGCCATCCTCGACGTCGCCCTCGACCACGACCCGCCGTACATCGTCAGCGAGTACGTCGACGGGCCGACGCTCCAGCACGTGATCAGGACCGAGGGCGTGCGGACGGGCGCGGCCCTGCACCGGCTCGCCGTGGCCACGATCACCGCGCTCGCCGCCATCCACCGGGCCGGGGTCGTGCACCGCGACTTCAAGCCCGGCAACGTGCTGCTCGCCCCGGACGGCCCGCGGGTGATCGACTTCGGCATCGCGCGGCTCGTGGACCTGACCACGACGACCGGCATGACGGCCGGGTCGCCGCCGTACATGGCGCCGGAGCACTTCACCGGCGCCCGGATCGGGCCCGAGGCGGACATCTTCGCCTGGGGGTCGAGATGGTGTTCGCGGCCACCGGCCGGCCGCCGTTCGGCGACGACAACATCGCCGCGGTCTCCTACCGCATCCTCAGCGCCGAGCCCGACCTCAGCGCGATTCCCGAGCCGCTCCGCGACGTGGTGCGCCGCTGCCTGGCGAAGGATCCGGCGCAGCGGCCGACCGCGAACGAGGTGCTGCTGCGGCTGCTCAACCGCTCCGACCCGTCCCCGGCCGAGGCGCTGGAGCAGGGCCGGGCGGTGGCCCGGGGGGTCGCGACCGTGGACCTCGGCGACGGCCCGACGACCCTGCCCTCGCTGCCCCGCCGCAAGGTCCTCACCGGGGTGGGGGCAATGACCGCCGCGCTCGCCGCGTCCAGTGCGATGCTGTGGTACCGGCTCACGTCGGACGACACCCCGGCCACGCTCGCCGCGGAGGCCCCGTCCTCCGCCACCCCCACGGCGACCCGCGCGGCGGCCTCGGGGGCGTTCCCGCCTCCCGACAACCCGCAGGAGCTCGCGGCGGCGATCGACGCCGCGCTGGCCGTCACCCCGTCCGCGACCTTCGAGTTCGATGGCGGTTTCACGCAGAGCGACTGGAGCGTGTCGGCGGAGGGACGGCTCTACCACGACAGCGTGGAGCGGCGCGAGACCGCCTTCGACATGGTGATCCACTATCCGCCCGCGGAGCAGGACCTCGGACCCGAGCAGATGATCATTGCGAACGGCGCGGGCTACGCGCTCCAGCGCCGGAACGCGAAGTTCACCCTCGATCCGGAGGAGAAGAAGTTGCCCTCCTACGCGCGGGCCGCCCACATGGTGGTCGCGATGAGCTCGATCCAGGCGATCCTCGAGCTCCTTCTCGCCACCAACCGCGTGCGGCGCAAGGACCGGACCTACACCGGCGGCGTGCCCGTGCGGGAGGACACGCACGAGCTCGTGGTCCGCTACCTGCGTGACTGGGGTGGCGCGAGCGGCTACGTCAACTACCGGCTCACCGTCGACGAGCACGACCTGCCCAAGCAGTGGCGCGTCGGGTGGCGGATGCCTTACGGGGACGGCAGCGTGCTCGAGTCGTTCTTCACCACCCGATACCGTGAGTGGCGCGGTGACCGGAAGATCAGCCCTCCCCGCTGACCGGCACGGCACCGCCGTACGCGCACAGGTCGCGCAGCTCGCACTCGCCGCACCGCGGCGCCAGGGCGCGGCACACGGTACGGCCGTGCACGATGAACGCCACGTGCAGCTCGTGGCGGATCTCCGGCGGCACGAGCGGGGTGAGCAGGGCCTGCGCCTTGGCGGCGGTGGTGCCCGGCGGCACCCAGCCGAGCCGGGTGACGATGCGGTGCACGTGCGTGTCCACGGGGAACGCGGGGCGGCCCATGGCGAACACGAGCACGCACGCGGCGGTCTTCGGGCCCACCCCGGGCAGCGAGGTGAGGTAGGCCTCGGCCTCCTCGTCGCCGAGCCCGCGCAGCCGGTCGAGGTCGATGCGTCCTTCCCGCCGCTCGATCTCGGCGAGGATCTCCTGGATCCGGCGGGCCTTCACCGCGGCGAGCCCGCCGGGCCGGATCGCGTCCGCCACCTCGTCCGGCGGCGCGTCCGCGACCTGCTCCCAGCTCGGGAACCGCTCCTTCAGCCGGGCGAACGCCCGCCCGGAGTTGACGTCCGAGGTGTTCTGGGACAGCACGGTCGCCACCACCTGGTCGATGATCGGCAGCGGCGCGCCGGGCCGGAACGGCCCCTGCCGGGCCCGCAACCGCCGCAGCACCTCCCGGATCGTCTCGGGGTCCGGCCCCGTCATCGGCGCCGTCATCCGCGCTCCTCGGTCCTGTCGCCCGCGTCGGCCGTACGGCACGGCCCGACGCCACCCAAGCCTACGGCGGCCGGGGCCGTGCCCGTGATCGCCCCCGTGTGCGGCCGGCCGCCCCGGTGCGCGGTACGGCGGCTCGCCTGGCACGTCATCGACCGCCTCTGGGAGACGGAGGACCGCCGCACCTGAACCCCGGCCGGCGGTCAGGGCGGCGGGCGGTGTCCCGCCGTGACCCGGCCGTGGCCGGAGAGGTGTGCCGATTTCGAGTCGTTTGCCGCTGTCATTCGCTTTTGCCGGTGTTGCCGGGAGTCGCGCCGGGTGGGATCGTCGGGGCCGCAGGCCGTACGCGTCCGGTACGACCAGGGGCAGGGGCGATGAGCATCGTCGGAGTGCACGGCATCGGCAAGTACCGCTACTTCCAGGCGGCGGGTTCGGCGTCCGGGGCGGCCGAGGCCATGCGGGCCAAGTGGAACCGCTACCTGCACGCCGGGCTGCACGGCGCCGCGCCGTACGACGGGCGGTCCTACATCAGCGAGATCGCCTACTACGCGCACCTGCTGCGGCAGGGCGACGCCGAGCCGATCCGCGACCTGCGCCGCATGGGGCCGGAGCACTCCCTGCTCATGGCCGACTGGCTCACCCAGCTCGGCCTCGGCAGGCTCGACGGGGTGCGCGCGGTCGCGGGGGAGTCGCTCACCGGCATGCTCCGCCGGCTCGCCGAGTGGGCGGTCGGGCGGTTCGGCCCGCGGCTGGAGGAGTTCGCCAGGAACTTCGTGCCCGAGGTCGCGGCCTACCTGGCCGCCCCGGACGCGGCCGCCCGGGTGCGGGCCCGGGACGCGGTGGCCGAGGTGATCCGGCGCCGCCGGCCCGCGGTGGTGGTCGCCCACTCCCTGGGCAGCGTCGTGACCTACGAGGCGTTGTGGGCGCACCCCGAGCTCCGGGTCGAGCTGCTGGTCACCATGGGCAGCCCGCTCGGCATGCGGAACGTCGTCTTCGAACGGCTGCTCCCGGCGCCGCTCAACGGCCGGGGAGAGCGCCCGCCGGGGGTGGGCCGGTGGGTGAACATCGCCGACAAGGACGACATCGTGGCCATCCCCGCGACGCTGTCCGACCGCTTCGCCGGGGTGGACGCCGACGAGCTGGTCAACATCGACTGGATCGACTTCCACACGGTCGAGAAGTACCTGGCGTGCGGCGCGCTGAACCGCCACCTCAAGCCGTACCTGTGACGCCCGGCCCGGGGCGGCGTCAGCGGGGGAGGACCGGATGGGGCCGCAGCGCGTGGGCGCGCAGCGCCGCCCGCACCGCGAGCTCCCCGTACGGGGTGAGCACGACCAGGCCGCGCAGCCGCGGATCCGGCCGGTGGCAGTCGAGCGCCCGCAGCCGGTCGCACAGCAGCAGCCGCTGCTCGCGCACGGCCAGGGTGAGGCGCTCGCCGTCCTCCCACTCCTCGCCCAGCACCTCGCGCGTCCGCCGCTCCAGCCGCGCGGGCGGCATCGGGCCGTCGACGAGCAGCAGGGCGAGCATCACCTCCCGTGCGGCGAGCGCGACCGCGTTGCCGGTGCCGACCACGGCCCGCACCGCCGCGGCCCAGAACACCTGCTCGTCGGCGACCATGCGCCGCCCCAGCGGGGTGAGCACCAGCCGGTCCCCGAGGCGGCGCACCGCGCGCAGCTCCCGGGCGGCGACGTACCGCAGGCAGCGCAGCGGCGGCACGTCGGCCTCCGCCACGGCATCGCCCGCGCCGTCGCGCCAGCCGAACGCGTCGGCCGCCACGGCGACCAGGCCCGGCGCGATCTCGTGCCGCCCGGTGAGCGCGAGCCCGTCGCGGGCCTCGGCGAGCAGCCAGCGCAGCGGCCCGAACGCGGCCGGGGACGACGGGATCGGCCGGTCGAGCAGCTCCGCGGCGGCGCCGAGCAGCGCCGCCTTGGCCGGGGTGACTGTGCGCGTCCAGGCGGCGAGCCGCTCGGCGTGCACCCGGTCGAGCCACGGCCCGTCCGGCCGCGGCGCGGTGAGGCACCGCTCGGTGAGCGTGGTGCGGGTGCGTTCCCAGCCGCGCGCGCCCGGCCGCAGCTCGCCCGCGGTCACCGCCATCTCCAGTACGGCGGCGCAGGCGTGCCGGGCCGCGTGCTCCACCGGCCCGCTGAACACCCGCCACGCCAGCAGCGTGGTGTCGGGCGGCTGCAGCCCGGACTCGGCGATCGCGGCGTCGCACGCCTCCCGGCCCGCGTCCGCCCCCTGGCGCGAGTAGACGGCGAGGATCGCCTTCGTCGTCTCGCACGTCGCCAGCTCGGCGTACCGGTCGAGCCCGGTGAGGGTGAACAGGTGCCCGAGCGCCGCGGCCACCCGCTCCGGGTCGTCGATGCGCCAGCCCGGCAGGGTACGCCACAGGAACTCCTGCAGCCGGTGCGCGGTGACCGCCTCCAGCCCGTCCTCGCCCGCGATCACGTCGATCGCGGCCTCGGCGAGCCGGGCCTCCCGCGCGCCGTACCGGCTACGGAGCTCGGCGAGCGTCCCCTGGTCGATTCCCATGCCCCCAGTGTGCCGTCATCGGCGCTCGCTCCGCCGTACGGCCTCGGTCCTGTGGTCCTCGGGTCCGAGAACGGTGAGGTCGGCGCCGTGCGGGGCGGTGTACGGCGCGCGCAGGTCGGCGGTCTGCAGCGCGCGGGTGATGTCGCTCGGCGTGACCAGCCCGATCAGGCGGCCCTCGTCGTCGAAGACGACCGCGCGGCCGTCCGGGTGGCCGGACATCTGCTGCATCAGGTCGACCAGGCCGTCGTCGGGATGGGCGGGCGGGCAGGCGATGTCGGCCAGCAGGGTGAGCGGGCGCAGCTCGGTCGGCACCTGGCGGATGCGGTTGAGCGTGACCAGGCCGCGGAAGGCGCCGAACTCGTCGACGAGCGGGTAGGTGGACAGCCGTTCGCGCATCACCACCCGGTTGATGAGCCCGGCGACCGTCTCGCCGGGGGCGGCGGTCACCGGCGAGCGGGACATGACGTCGCCGACGCGGATGCCGTGCAGCGCCGCGCCGAGCCGGGCCTGCTGCTCCTCGGCGCTCGCCGCGTTGACGAGGAACCACCCGATGAGCGCGAGCCACAGCCCCTGGAACCCCGGGCCGGTGAAGACGAGCAGGAACCCGAGCACGATGAGCGCGTAGCCGAAGGTACGGCCGGCGTTCGCCGCGGTGATTGCGGCCCGCACCCGGTCGCCCCACCGCGCCCACAGCACCGCGCGCAGCACCCGGCCGCCGTCGAGCGGCGCGGCCGGGATGAGGTTGAACAGCGCGAGCAGCACGTTGACGATGCCCAGGTAGGCGAACACGCCGACCAGCAGCGGAGCGGCGCCGGCCGCCGCGAGCAGCCACGCCACCAGCCCGAACACCGCGGCCGCGGCGAGGCTCGTGGCCGGGCCGACCGCGGCGATCCGCAGGTCGGCCCGCGGGGTGCGCGCCTCGCCGGTGAGCTGGGCCACCCCGCCGAGCAGCCACAGCGTGATGCCGGACACGCCGATGCCGTAGTGCCGGGCGACGAGCGCGTGCGCCAGCTCGTGGGCGAGCAGCGAGGCGAGGAACAGCAGGGCGGTCACCGCCGCGGCGAGCAGGTACACCGCGAGCGGCAGCCCGGGGTACTCGATCGGGAAGCGCCCGAAGCCCAGGCCGATGACGAGGATCGCCACGATGACGACGACGCTGAGGTTGAGGCCGACGGGTACCCCGCCGATACGGCCCAGGTTGATCGACGCGCGCATCCCGCCTCCCGCAGGTCGAGGTATGGCCTACGCCTACCCGCGCAGCGGCGAGGATCACGCGCGCCGATCGACGGCCCCGGCCGCGCGGCCGCACGGCCGGCGCGGTGGGCCGTGCCGTACCGCCGGGGCGCGTCCCCGATCGATCTCGCGCCTTTCGGGTACGGGGCACTCACTATGTGGATCCAGGCCGTCCGGACCGTCCTTCCCGACCACCGCTACCGGCAGGAGCGGATCACCGAGGCCGTGCAGGCCCTGCTGCCCGCCGACCCGGAGGCGCTGCGCCGCTTCCACACGGCCACCGGCGTGACCGGCCGGAACCTCGCGCTCCCGCTGGAGCGGTACGGCCGGCTCGGCGGGTTCGGCGAGGCGAACGACGCCTACATCGACGTGGCGCTCGAGCTGGGGGAGCGGGCCGTCAAGGCGGCGCTCGAGGAGGCGGGCCTCGCCCCCGGCGAGGTGGACCTCATCGTGTTCTGCTCGTCGACCGGGGTGGCCACCCCGTCGCTCGACTCCCGGCTCGCCCAGCGCGCCGGGCTGCGCCCCGACGTCAAGCGGCTGCCGCTGTTCGGGCTCGGCTGCGCGGGCGGCGCGGCCGGGCTCGCCCGGCTCCACGACTACCTGCGCGGCTGGCCGGACCAGGCCGGGCTGCTGGTGTGTGTGGAGCTGTGCTCGCTGACCGTGCAGCGCGACGACGGCTCGACGGCGAACCTGATCGCCAGCGGCCTGTTCGGGGACGGCGCCGCCGCCGTCGCCGCCGTGGGGGAGGAGCGGCGCGGCCACGGCCCCGGGCCGCGCGTGGTCGCGACCAAGAGCCGCCTCTACCCGGGCACCCGGCACGTGATGGGCTGGCAGGTCGGCGAGTACGGGCTACGGCTCGTGCTCTCCCCCGACCTGGTGGACCTGGTGGAGGCGCGGCTCGCCGGGGACGTGGCCGCGTTCCTCGCCGAGCACGGCCTGCGGGTCGGCGAGGTGCGCTCGTGGATCTGCCACCCGGGCGGCCCGCGCGTGATCGAGACGATCTCCCGGGTGCTCGGCCTGCCGGAGGACGCCCTGGAGCTCACCTGGCGCTCGCTGCGCGCGGTCGGCAACCTGTCGTCGGTCTCGGTGCTCAACGTGCTGCAGCGGACGATCGCCCACCGCCGCCCGCCGCCCGGCGAGCCCGCCGTACTCCTCGCCCTCGGTCCCGGTTTCGCCGCCGAACTCGTCCTGCTCCGCTGGTGATCGCCTACCTGCTGCTCGTCGCGCTCGTCGCCGCCGAACGGCTCGCCGAGCTGGCGGTGACGCGCGCCAACCTGGCCTGGGCGCGGCGGCACGGCGGCGTGGAGTACGGCCGCGGCCACTACCCCTGGATGGTCCTCGCGCACGCCGGCCTGCTGGCCGCCGCCCCGCTCGAGGTGTGGCTGCTCCACCGCCCGTTCATCCCGGCGCTGGGCTGGCCGATGCTCGCCGTGGTGCTCGCCGCCCAGGCGCTGCGCTGGTGGTGCGTGGCCACGCTGGGCCGCAGGTGGAACACCCGCGTGGTGGTGATCCCAGGCCTCCCCCTGGTACGGCACGGCCCCTACCGGTGGCTGCGCCACCCCAACTACCTGGCGGTGGCCGCCGAGGGCGTCGCGCTGCCGCTGGTCCACTCGGCCTGGCTCACCGCGATCGGGTTCACCGTGGCGAACGCCGTACTGCTGTGGGTGCGGATCCGTGTCGAGGACCGGGCGCTCGGCCGCCGGCCCGCCGCGCCGTGACGCCGCCGCGCCGCGCGGCGGGCCGGAGAGCCGTCGCGCGCCCCGGCGGCCGCCGGCCCCCGCATGCGGCGGCCCGGGCGCCGGGCCTCAGGTGTCGATCGGCGACATGTCGCCGTACCGGTCGCCCACCACCGCGCCGCGCGGCACGGCCTGCTCCAGCGCGGCGAGGTCCTCCTCGGTGAGCGTGATGCTCGCGGCGGCGACGTTCTCCTCCAGGTACGTCACCCGCTTGGTGCCGGGGATCGGCACGATGTCGTCCCCCTGGGCGAGCACCCAGGCGAGCGCGAGCTGCCCGGGCGTGACCCCCTTCGCCTCGGCCAGCTCGCGCACCTTGGCGACGAGCGCGAGGTTGGCGTCGAGCGCCTCGCCCTGGAAGCGGGGGAAGAAGGAGGTGCGGCGCACGTCGTCCGGCGGGAGCCTGTCCACCTCGAGCCGCCCGGTGAGCAGGCCGCGGCCGAGCGGCGAGTACGGGACCAGGCCGATGCCGAGTTCCCGGAGCGTCGGCAGGATCTCGTCCTCCAGGTCCCGGGTGAACAGCGAGTACTCGGTCTGCAGCGCGGTGATCGGGTGTACCGCGTGGGCGCGGCGGATGGTCGCCGCCGACGCCTCGGACAGCCCGATGTGCCGCACCTTGCCCGCCTGGACGAGCTCGGCCATCGCGCCCACGGTCTCCTCGATCGGGACCGTCTTGTCCACCCGGTGCTGGTAGTAGAGGTCGATGTGGTCCACCCCGAGCCGCTGCAGCGAGGCGTCGCAGGCGGCGCGCACGTACTCGGGGCGGCCGTCGATGACCACGCTGCCGTCGGGCCGCTGCACCCGGCCGAACTTGGTGGCGAGCACCACCTCGTCCCGCCGCCCGGCGATCGCCTTGCCGACCAGCCGCTCGTTGGTGAACGGGCCGTAGCTGTCGGCCGTGTCGAGGAACGTGACCCCGAGATCGAGCGCCCGGTGGATCACGGCGATCGCCGTGTCCTCGTCGGCGGCCCCGTAGAACGCGGACATCCCCATGCAGCCGAGCCCGAGCGTGGACACGGTGAGCGGGGACGCCTTCCCCAAGGTTCTGGTGCCGATGTTCAGGTCCGTCATGCCCCCGGATTGAAGCCGTTAGAGCGCGCTCGAAGTCAAGCGGCCGAGGGGGCGGCAGCACTCCTCGTAGAACTCGATCTTGTAGTCGATCGCCTTGAGGTGCTCCTCGATCACGGTGAGCCGCTCGATCACCCGCCGCCGGTGGGCGCGCAGCAGCTCCAGCCGCTCCCGCCGGGTGGCGTCACCGGCCCGGGCCAGCTCGGCGTACCGCCGTACCTCCCGGATCGGCATGCCGGTGGCGCGCAGGCGGGTGATGAGCCGGATCCAGGTGATGTCGTCCTCGTGGTAGAGCCGGCGCCCCGTGGACGACCGGTCCACCTCGCGCAGCAGCAGTCCCTCGCGCTCGTAGTACCGCAGGGTGTGCGGGGTGAGTCCGGTGCGCTTCGCCACCTCCGCGATCGTCATGCACGTGCCCATGCGCGCAGTCTCACACCCGCGGCGTACGGGCCGTCAATCCCGGGCCGTCAACGCGGGGTTTCCGGTACGGCGGGCCACGCCGCAGGCCGGGCCGTACCGGCGGCGTGACCCTGCGGCGGGTCAGCCCTCGCGGGGCAGCCCGGGCGGGTTGACCAGGGACTCGGGCACCGCCTCCTTCTCCAGGCCCCAGCGGGCGAGCACCTGCCGATATTTGCCGTTTTTGATCACGACGTTGATCGCGTCCCGGACCGGCTCGGCGAGCCCGCTGCCCTTCTTCGTCATCGCCGCGATGAGGCCCTGCCGACTGGCGCCGCCGCCCGAGTAGGTGCCGACGATCTTGGTGTCGCCGCTCACCGCGGAGTGGTACGCGGCGGTCGGGTACGGCCCGAAGTACGCCTGGATGCGGCCGGACTTCAGCGCCAGGTAGGTGTCGGCGGCCTGCTGGTAGTACTGCACCTCGATCGGCTTGAGCCCGGCCTCCCGGTTCTGCCGGTCCCAGTCGAGCAGGATCTTCTCCTGGTTCGTGCCCGACCCCAGCGGTACGGCGGTGGGCGGGCGGTACGGCGAAGCGGCCGGGGCGGGGCGGCCGCCGCGGCGCGGTGGGATCGGCACCGGTCGGTGCGGTGCGATCGGTGAGGACGGCGCCGTGAAGTCGGCACCGCGAGGTCGGGGCCGCGGGATGCGGGTCAGCCGAGACAGAGGGACGACCCGATGCGGCAGAGGTCGATGTGCCCCCGCCGGGTCAGCAGGGCCTGCGTGCGCATGTTCTCACTCCAGCACGAGGGGATTTTCCCGTCAAATCCTACTTGTTTAGAGGGTTATTCGTGGATACCTGTTGCGCGAGTCGGGATTGATCGGGTTATAGTTCCGAACGAGGTCACGAGAGCCAGCGCTAAGCCCCGGCTTGCTGGCCGGCAACCCTCCGTCCTGCGGCGGGGTGCCCCGGGTGAAGACCTGGCCCGGCGCGAGGTGCGTCGGGCAAGCGCGGGCCCCCCGAACGACGGGGGCCGATGGCCCCTGGGGGGTGTGACGTGTCCATTCTGACCATTCTCGACGCTGCCAACACCGCTGCCACCGTCGACGCCGCCACCGATGCGGTCGCCGCGGCTGCGCCGGCCGGCGTTCCGGCCGACGCCTCGACCGGCGCCGCCGAGTGTCCGCTGCCCGCCGTGGTCGGATCCGACCTGCTCGTCCCGCTCGCCGACGGGCGGCAGGTGCCGTACGCGAACCTCGACTACGCCGCGAGCGCGCCGTGTCTGGAGCCGGTGCGCGCGGCCGTCGCCGAGGCGCTGCCGGCCTACTCCAGCGTGCACCGCGGCGCCGGGTACGCCTCCCGGCTCACCACCGCCCGCTACGAGCGGGCCCGGCACACGGTACGGGCGTTCGCGGGCGCGCGGCCCGGCGACGCCGTGGTGTTCACCCGCAACACCACCGACGCGATGAACCTGCTCGCCCGGTGCCTGCCCGAGGGCACCACGGTGGTGGTGTTCGACAGCGAGCACCACGCCTCGCTGCTGCCGTGGCCGCGCGCGGTGCGCCTCGCGCCGCCCGCCTCCCCGGGCGAGGCGGTGCGCGCCGCCGACGAGGCCCTGGCCGCGATCGACGGCCCCAAGCTGCTCGTGGTCACCGCCGCCTCGAACGTCACCGGCGAGCTGTGGCCGATCGCCGCGCTCGCGCACGTCGCGCACGAGCGCGGCGCCCGGATCGCGGTGGACGCCGCGCAGTACGCCCCGCACCGGCGGCTCGCGGTGGCCGCGCTCGACCTGGACTACGTGGCGTTCTCCGGCCACAAGCTGTACGCGCCGTTCGGCGCGGGCGCGCTGGTCGGGCGGCCGGACTGGCTCGCGCAGGCCGAGCCGTACCTGCGCGGCGGCGGGGCCACCCGGAACGTCGCCGACGAGGTGGAGTGGAGCACCGACCCCGAGCAGCGGCACGAGGCGGGCACGCCGAACGTGCTCGGCGCGATCGCGCTCGCCGCCGCGTGCGAGGCGCTGACCGCCACCGGCTGGACCCCGATCGTGCGGCACGAGGAGCGGCTCACCGCCCGGCTGCGCGCCGGCCTGCCCGAGGGGGTGCGGGAGCTGGCGCTGTGGGGGCCGGACCACCCCCGCATCGGCGTGGTGTCGTTCACCGTGGCCGGGCACCCCGCCCGCGAGGTGGCCGAGATCCTCAGCACCGAGTACGGCATCGGCGTGCGCGACGGCCGGTTCTGCGCCCACCCGTTCGTGCGCGCGCTGCTCGGCGAGGAGGGCGACTGCGCGGACGGGACCGGCGCCGCGGTCCGCGCCTCGATCGGCATCGGCACCACCGAGGAGCACATCGACCGGCTCGTCGCGGCGCTCCACGACATCGTGCGCCGCTGACGCCGCCCCGGCCCGGCCGCGCTCCGGTACGGCGGGCGCGGCCGGAAATGCCATCGAGGAATTGGACAAAAGATAATGAAGGGGCGAGCAGGGCGAATTCGGCGAGCGGTGTGACGAGGATCGCCTTGACCGAATTCCGTCAGGCGTTGACAAGAATCCAGGTATTTCCTACTGTTTAAATGGGTTACCTTGTCAGGCGCTCGCACGCCACACGGAAGGCGAGGTGGTCATGATCCTCCCCACCACCGGGCGTAGGGGCGCACCCGTCTCCCCGTTCCTCGTCGCCCGGCTGCACATCGACCTGTGTCGCGTGCTCAGCGCACGGTGTCCCCGCTCCCTCGCTCGCTGACCCTGCCGGAATTTCCGCATTTCACCGAGGGAGCACCATGCCCGAAATCAC
>Ga0310834_101102_pt1 | contig 18777 bp, 13 predicted proteins | sample SM_ome_2_FD_201314 | JGI IMG/M metagenome (GOLD analysis project Ga0310834, IMG submission 201314) | Sorghum-adapted microbial communities enriched on stacked mutant (SM) sorghum from Joint BioEnergy Institute, Emeryville, California... ... | reverse complement strand
AGGAAGTCGCCAACGGTCACGTCGCTATACCCAGTCTGTTGCCCCCGGAACTTGGACAGACTCGCGAACACCTTGCGGCTCATAGGATCGGCGTCCACCAGCTCCGATATGATTTCGCCCGTTGCCTTCCCGAGCTCCGTCAGAATCTCGTCGGACAGCCGCTTGACCACGACGCCGTGCTCGTCAATGAAGTTCTGCAAGACGGGCGCCGAACGCGTGACGAACTCGGACAGCATGACAGAGTTGGTTGCGTAAGCGCACTGCTCCACGATCGCCTGGAGATCATCCGGAAGATCGTCCCAAGCCTTGGCGTTGACGAACAGCTCAAGCACCGTCCCTGGCTCGTGCCAGCCCGGCGTGTAGAAATACTTGGCGTAGCGGTAGAAGCCCATCGAGGCCTCGCCATAGGGATTGTTCCATTCGACCCAGTCGATCGCACCGGTGGCGAGCGCGCTCACGACCTCGCTGCCCGGGAGATTCACAACGGTCGCGCCGACGCGCTTCATGACCTCGCCGCCGAGCCCAGGCATTCGGACGTTCAGGCCTTGAAAGTCCTCGAGGGTGTTGACTTCACGCGTCGACCATCCGGGATGCTGGACCCCCGTGTTGCCGCACACGAAAAACTTGCAGCCGAGCTGCTCTCGGTACACTTCGTCGCAGACGTCCTTGCCGCCGCCGTAGAAGTACCAGGCGTTGTACTCTTCGGGCGTCAGGCCGAACGGGATGTTGCTGACGATCTGGGTGGCCGGGGACTTGCCCTTCCAGTAGTAGGGCGATCCGTGACCCATCTCGACCGTGCCGCCTCCGACCGCGTCGATGGCCTCGAACGCCGGCACGATCTCGCCGTCGGCGTATAGCTTCACCTCAAGCCGGCCGCCCGAGCACCGAGTGACATGGTCCGCGAAGTACTGGGCGCCGGTGCCGAGTCCAGGAAGGTTCTTCGGCCACGTCGTGACCAGCCGCCACTGTCGGCGATTCTGCGAGATGGCGGGTTTCGGAAAGACCGATCCGGCCGTGGCCACACCGGCCGCCGCCGAGGCAAGAAACGTGCGTCGCTTCATCATCTCCTCCCCTGAACGTGGAGCCGTCTCAGAGCCGCTGCCGCCGGCCTTAATCGCAAGGAAGGAGCCCTGGCCGAGCCGCTTGCCGACCGGGGCTCGGGGGATCAAGAGACCGACGTTCAGTTGGGCTCCATCTTCGTTGCCTGTCCGTCGCACCGACGCCCGAGCCTCCCGCGCCGAAGAGCTTCGGAGAATAAGGGCATCGATCATCGCCCACCAGTATGGGTGCGCGCCAACATCAAAGACAAACCATAAATCCGGATCGAAAAAGATCACTTCTTCTGATATAAAAGCCGCGCGGTCCGCCCAGCGCCGCGCTCGGTCGCGACCAGGATTGCGGGAGGTGGATCTTGAACATCCGGCAACTCGAGACCTTTTACTGGGCGGCCAAGCTCGGTAGCTTCACAGCCGCCGCCGAGCGGCTCCATTCCACGCAGTCGACGGTATCGATGCGCATTCTCGACCTAGAGCGCGTGCTCGGCGTCGCGCTCTTCGACCGCTCGCAACGGACCTCCCGTCTGACCGCCAAGGGGCGCGCGCTGATGGGCTACGCCGAGCGGCTAATCGAGCTCCGGCGCGAGATCCAGGAGAGCATCGCCGCGCCGGAGGCGCTCTCCGGCCTCGTGCGCCTCGGCGTCGCCGAAGTCGTTTCCCTCACCTGGTTGCCGCGGCTCGTTAAGACGCTGCACGCGCGCTATCCCCGGATCACGCTCGAGCTCGACGAGGCGCTGACCGGCGAGCTCATGGACAAGCTTCGCGCCGGGCACCTCGACATCGTGCTAACCTCCGGCCGCGGGCGCGGGCTCAACTTCATCACCCGATCGCTCGGCACGGTCGACTTCAGGTGGATGGCCAGCCCCGCCCTGGCTTTGCCCCCGGGCCCTTTCTATCCGCGCGAACTCGCAAAGTGGCCGATCATCGCACTGTCGCGGGAATCGTACCACCACGCCTCGATCGAGCAGTGGTTTCGCGGAGGCAAGGCCGTTGCGCGACGCGTCGACACCTGCAAGAGCATGGGCGTTGCCGCGGCGCTCGCCGCGGCCGGCCTTGGCGTCACGTTCCTGCCGGTTCGCTGCTTCCGCGACCGCCTCGAGCAGCGGGACCTCGAGATCGTCGAAACCGTCCCGGCCATGGCGCCGGTCGAGTTCACGGCGATGACCCTGGCCGACCGCATCGAGCCCATCACCGAGCTGATCGCCGAAGTCGCCGCCGAGGTCAGCGACTTCGACGCGCCGGGCGCGGCGGGCGGCCAGCGCCACCCGCCATTCGCCATCAGCCCAGAACAGCCCGTGGCAGCCAAGTCGCCAACTGCGGGAAAACAAATAGGATCGACAGCCCGATGAGCTGGAGCGCGACGAACGGCACCACACCGCGATAAATGTCGATCGTAGCTATGCTCGCGGGCGCCACGCCGCGGATGTAGAACAGGGCCCATCCAAACGGTGGCGTCAGGAAGCTCGTCTGCAGGTTGACTCCCATCATCACGCCGATCCAGACCGGATCGAAGTCGGCCATGAAGAGCGCCGGCGCGACGATCGGCACGACGATGAAAACGATCTCCACGAAGTCAAGAATGAAACCCAGCATGAACATGATAAACATGATCAGCAGCAGGGATGCATTCGGGCCGCCGGGGATGTCCGTCAGGAAGCTCTCGACGAGTTCCGCGCCGCCGAGCCCGCGGAACGTCAGGGAAAAGAGCGACGACCCCAGCAGGATCGCGAACACCATGCAGGTGATGCGCGTGCTGACCCGAACGACCTCCGTCAGAACCCGGACGCTCAGCAACCCGCGAACCGCGGCGAGCGCCGTGGCGCCGACCGCGCCGAAGGACGCCGCCTCCGTCGGCGTCGCGGCGCCGACCAGGATCGAGCCGAGGACGGCGCCGATGAGGACGGCCGGCGGCAGCAGCGCCTTGGCCACGCGGCCGCACAGCTCCTGCAGGCGGACGTCCGATTCGTAGAAGGCCGGGGACGTGGCCGGACGGAACACCGCCAGGGCGATCTGCCAGGCCATGTAGAGAGCGACCAGAGCGAGTCCCGGCAGCAGGGCGCCGATGAAGAGATCGATCACCGAGAAGGGCTCGATCGCGAAGTTGCCCCGGGCCAGCTGCGTCTCGGTGTAGACGCCCGACAACATGTCGCCGAGGAGAACGAGCGCGATCGACGGCGGGATGATCTGCCCGAGCGTCCCCGCGGCACAGATGGTCCCGCAGGCCAGCCGCGGGTTGTATCCGGCCTTCAGCATTGTCGGCAGGCTCAGAAGCCCCATGGTGACGACCGTCGCGCCGACGATCCCGGTCGAGGCGGCGAGCAGCATGCCGACAAAGATCACGGAGAGGCCGAGCCCGCCGCGTAGCGGGCCGAAGCATTGGCCCATGGTGACCAGCAGTTCCTCGGCCACCCTCGATCGTTCGAGCATGACGCCCATGAACACGAACAGCGGCACGGCGACCAGGACTTCGTTGCTCATGACGCCGAAGACGCGCGACGGCAGGGCCGACAGGAAGATCAGGTCGAACGCGCCGAGTCCAGCGCCGGCAAGCGCGAAGACGGCGCCGAGCCCGGCCAGGGTGAAGGCGACGGGGTAGCCGATGAGCAGCGAGCCGCACAGCGCCACCAGCATGAGCAGACTGAGCACCGCCCCCCAATCCACGTCGGCCATCTCAGGCGCCCTCCACCGCGGCGGCCGCCGGCTTCGTCGCGCGCGCCACGATTTGCGGCGCGAGGAGGGCCCGGAGGCTGCGAATCAGCATCGAGATGCCCTGCAGAATGAGCAGCGCGCAAAACACCACCATCGTCGTCTTCCACAGGTAGAGCGCGGGCAGGCCGCCCGCCTCGCGCGAGGTCTCGCCGCGCGCCCAGGACAGAAGCACGTAGGGCACGGTGTACCAGGCGATGATCCCGATGGCCGGAAGGAGAAACACGACCGTGCCGAACAGATTGACGGCCGCCTGTGTTCGCGGGCTGGCCGCCCGGTAGAAGATGTCGACCCGGACGTGGCCATCGTGCAGCAGGGTGTATCCCATGCCCAGCATGAAGATCGAGCCGTGCATCCAGACGTAGCTCTCTTGCATCCAGACCCAGCCGGTGTTGAAGCCGTACCGCAAGACGGCGACCGCGCAGGCCGTGGCGACCATCGTCAGCATGAGCCAGGACACGATGCGCCCGACCGCTTCGTTCAGCACGTCGATCCAATGGGCAATGCGGGCGAGTGCCTTCATGAGAGTTCCTCCCGAATCCCGGCGCGTGAACCGCGCCCTTTATGCGTTTGGTAAAGACTGGTCACGGGCGCTCCATGCAAGCCCGTGGATCACACCTCCTCGATGAAGGGTGTTTTGGCCAAAGCCGGTCCACAAGCTAGGCACAAGGCGCCATCGATGGCCAGCGCCGTGACGCCGGCGGCAACTACCGGCTCTAGGGACCCGCTCCCGCGCAAGAGAAACGACATGACACAGCCGCGGGCGCCTGCCCCATCGACACCGCGGCCATCATCGCGCCTTGCGCCTGCGTGACCTCGGGTGGCAGAAACGGTCTCGCGCGAGCGCACGGCGAGCAGCATCCGGAATCCCGGGCACCGGCCGCTCCGCAGACCGTTGAAGAGACGAGGGGCGCCACGAATCCGGTCAGCAAGCCGAAGGTGCATTCGATCCGGTGGATCGGCACGTAGTAAAGCGGCGGTCCGACCAGCACAGCCCCCCTCGCGACGGCCCGGAGACTGGCGGCGCCGACGTATCCGGCTTCGCTCGGCGTGAATCACCCAGCCGCGAGCGCCGGCATCACCGCAGTGTGGGCGCGGCGGCCGAGGCCGACGAGGAGCGCAACCCGGCCGGCGACGACCGGCCACCAAGTCGACGACGGCTCGATCGCCGCGTGCTCGACCGCCACCGCGCATCTATGTCCCTTCCATCACGCGAACCTCCACCCATCGGGCCCGCGGTCGGCACGCTACTCCGCCGCGGCCGTCACGGTCTCCGGGCTTCGCTCGGCGCGCTCGAGCGCGGCGAAGATCTGCCGTGCCCGGCGCAAGGCCTTGTCCGGCTTCAGGTAGAGCTCGGAGTACCCCTCATCCGGGTAGACGAACATCTGCTGCTGCCGCTCGAGCGCCCAGCGGTCCTGCGCGACGACCTCGGGGAAGGTCTCCGCCACCCGCTTGGCTGCCGATTTGTTCGGATCGCTGCGGCAGGTGTGTCCGCGCCGGCAGTTCACCCGCCATCGCCAGATGTGGTTCGTCTCGTCGACCGGCGTGTGGGTGTGGTAGAGCACGTAGCCGCGGTCGTCCTCCGTGCCGAGCCGGCCCGGCGGAGCGACCCGCATCTCCACGCGCGTCAATCCCGGACTCACCATGCAGTGGGTGTGCTCGCGGTCGACGACGTCGTACATGAACCAGTCGGCGAGGAACGGCGGCTGCTTGTAGCCCTGCACCTTGCGGATCGTCTTGACGTAGCGGTTGCCGTCGATCTCGCCCTCCTCAAGTTCGATCGGGATCCGGCTGTTCTCGATGTCGCCGATGTTGCCGTCGTGCAGCGGATAGAAGTGCGTGATGTCGAGCAGATTTTCGATGAGCAGCAGGTAGTTGGCCGGAACGTGCATCGGCTCGGAGCCGATCGACTCCCAGGCCTCGTCGGTGAACTCCGGCGTGCGCGGCGGCTTCACGCTTGCGGCCTTCGCGGGATCGCCGGTCCAGATCCAGACCACGTCGTCCTGCTCGATGACCGGAAACGCGCGGAGCCGCGCCTGCGGCGGAATCGGGCCGTCGGGCTGCGACGGAATGGCGACGCACCGCCCGGAATCGTCAAAGCACAGCCCGTGATAGGCGCACTCCAGACTGCCGTCCGCGAGCAGACGCCCCTCGGACAGCGGCATCCTCTTATGGGCGCAGCGATTGTCGAACGCCACGACCTTGCCATCGGCCGTCCGCCACATCACCACGGGCCTGCCGGCGAAAGTGTGTCCCTGCAGCTGCCCGGGCTTGAACTCGCTCGAGAACCCCGCGACGTACCACATGTTTCGGATGTAGCCATACGAGACCATCTACCGCCTCCTCCATTTGCCGAACACCGGCCCGTCGAAGGCCGGCCGACACGAAACGGTAATGAACCTTCCTTCATCGCTTCAAACGATAAAATCGGATGCACTTGGTTCAATTATCTTGATGACGGTCCGGCGCGCGTCTCAATGATGCCGGTTTGCGCAGCTGATCTGCGCAGATGGATTGGGTCCGTCGCGCGCGTTGCCGCCGGTTGGGCACGGATCCGTCAACATCACTCTTTTTGATCTAACCAAATCAGTTTTTATCGTTTGTCATGATGTGACGCCGACGCCAGGATGGACGGGCTGAATGGAGAGGCGACACATGACAGGAGACTCGGCGATTGGCGCGGTGTCCTCCGGCGCTCCGTTCCGGGGACCCTTAAGCGGCCTGAAAGTCTTGGAGTTCGGTCAGATCGCGGCCGGTCCGTTCGCCGGATCGCTTCTGGCCGACCTCGGCGCCGACGTGGTCAAGGTCGAGCGGCCGGGTGACGGCGACGGGATGCGAAATTGGCCCCCGCTGACGACGAACGGCGACGGCCGCGCCTTCAGTGAGAACTTCGCGTCGTTGAACCGCAACAAGCGGAGCATCGCCGTCGATCTCAAAGACCCGGACGACGTCGCGCGCCTGCGTCGTCTCTGCGCCAAGGCCGACGTGGTCATCGAGAACTTCCGCCCGGGCGTGCTCGCGCGCCTCGGCCTCGGCTACGAGGCGCTGAGCGAGACGAACCGGCGCCTCGTCTACTGCTCGATCTCCGGCTACGGCCAGACCGGACCCTACGCCAGGAAGGGTGCATTCGACGTGACGGTTCAGGCGATCAGCGGTCTCATGAGCGTGACCGGAGAGCCGGGCGGCGCGCCGGTGAAGTGCGGCGTGCCGGTCGGCGACTTCGCCGCCGGACTTTACGCCGCCTACGCGATTCTCGCCGCCGTGATGCAAGCCCGAGCGACCGGGCGCGGCGCGCACATCGATTGCCCGATGCTCAGTTGCCTACTCGGCGTGGCGGCGCTCCAAACAAGCGAATACTTCGGGACCGGGCAGGCGCCGCGGCCGCTTGGGTCGGCCCATCCGCGCAACGCGCCCTACCAGGCTTTCCGGGCGAGCGACGCGCACTTCGTGATCGCCGCCGGTAACGACAAGCTCTGGCGCGAGGTCTGCGAGGCGACCGGCCTGCCGGAACTCGCCGAGGACCCGCGCTTCCTCACGCAGGCGCTGCGTGCCCGCAACCAGGAGGCGCTGGCGGCGATCCTGCAACCGGTCTTCGAGCGGCGGCCGGCCGCCGAATGGCTCGCGGAGATGGATCGGCGCGGCGTGCCCTGCGCCCCCATCAACACCTATGCGGAAATTCTGGCCGATCCGCACGTCGATGCGCTCGGCCTCGTGGTCGACCTCTCCTTGCCGAACGGCATACGCACCAAGACAACCGCCTTCCCGCTCGCCATGTCCGGTTACCGCTTCGAGGTCTTTCGCGAGCCGCCCGAGCTCGGGGCGCACACCAAGGACGTCTTCCGCGAATGGGGCGTCGACGCGCCGGAGAACGCGGCCGCCGAGTGAGAAGGTCGGAAGCACGGGCATGACGGAACATGGGGTCCGCCAGGAGAGCGCCGACGGCGTGGTCCGAGTCACGCTGGATCGCCCCGAGCGGGGGAACGCCCTCGACGCGGCCACCGTGGAGCGGCTCCTCGAAGCCGTTCGGAAGGCCGAGGCGGAAGGGGCCCGCCTCTTGATCCTCGACGGTGCCGGGCGCTCGTTCTGCACCGGCTTCGATCTGGGCGGCCTCGACGAGGCGAGCGACGGCGACCTGCTGTGGCGGTTCGTGCGGATCGAGCTCCTGCTGCAACGAATTTACCACGCACCCTTCGCCACCCTGGCCCTGGCGAAGGGAAACGTATTCGGGGCCGGCGCCGATCTCTTTTGCGCCTGCCAGCACCGGATTACCGCGCCAGACGCGCGGCTGCTGTTCCCCGGCGTGCGGTTCGGACTCCTCTTGGGCACCCGCCGACTCGCAGCGCGCGTCGGGCCGGACACCGCGCGCGCCCTGCTTTCGCGCCGGGTCCCCATCGATGCCGAGACGGCGCGGCGGGTCGGGTTGAGCGACCGGACCGAGCCGCCGGAAGCCTGGGCGGACGCAGTCGAGGAGATCCGGTCGGCGGCCTTCGCGCTCGAGAGCGGCGTCACGGCCAGGATCAATGCGGTCACCCGGACCGACACGCGGGCGCTCGACATGGCCGACCTCGTCGCCTCCGCCTGCCAACCCGGCCTGGGCGATCGGATTCGCGCCTATGTTCGGTCCCTCCGCAAAGCATGAGTCGATGATCGGGTCCAGGCTCACCGTTCGTGTGCGGTCAATCCGCTACGAGGCCGAAGGGATCAACGCCTACGAGCTCGTGCACCCGGACGGTGCCGCCCTGCCCGCCTTCGCGGCCGGCGCACACATCGACGTGCATCTGAAAAAAGGGCTGATCCGGCAGTACTCGCTGTGCAACGATCCCGTGGAGCGGCACCGCTACCGCATTGCCGTCTTGAACGAGCCGGACGGGCGCGGCGGATCGCGGGCAATGCACCGAGAGGTCCGCGCCGGCGACCTGCTCACGATCTCGAAACCCCGCAACAACTTTCCGCTTGCCAGCGCGGCCCGGCGGCACCTCTTGCTCGCCGGCGGCATCGGGATCACCCCCATGCTGGCCATGCTGTTCGAGCTGCGCCGTGGCGGCGTACCGTTTACCCTGCACTACTGCACCCGCTCCCCCGCCCGCACCGCCTTCCTTGAGGAGCTCGCCCCCTTTCTCGCGACCGGCACCGTCGCCCTCCACCACGACGGCGGCGATCCGCGGAACGGGCTGGATCTCGCCGAGACACTCAAGGCATACGAGCCCGGCACGCATCTCTACTACTGCGGACCGCCCGGCTTCATGGCCGCGGTGAAGGTCGCGTCGGCTCACTGGCCGAAGGGCAGCGTGCACCGGGAGTACTTCACGCCGTCGGACGACACGACCCGCCGATCGGGCGGCGCCGCCTTCAAGGTCAAGCTCGTGTCGTCCGGCGCGATCTTCGACGTTCCCGCGGACCAGACGATCGTGGAGGTGCTCAGGCGGAACGGGGTCGAGATCGAGACGTCCTGCGAGGACGGGTATTGCGGAACCTGCATGACACGGTACCTCGAAGGCGAGCCCGAGCATCGAGACACCGTTCTCGACGAAGAGGATCGACGTGAATACGCCCTGATCTGCTGCGCGCGCTCGAAGACACCCCTCCTCGTCCTCGATCTCTAGCGCTTGCGCTCAAGTCATTCCCGGCCGCCCGCGCCGGGTCGGCAATGCCAAGTCCTCGCGCAGCGAGGCCGTCGGCGAGGCCCGGCTCTACCGCCCCGACCCGGCGGCCAGTCGCAGCCCCTCCGCCATGGGCGAGAAATTGACGGCATTCGGGCAGAAGGCCTCATAACCCTCGCGGACACCTGAGGCAAGCCAACGGTCGCAGCTGCGGAGGACTGCACATTGCGCGCATTCGCGTTCGAGCCGGCGGCGAAAGTTCAGGTTCGTGAGCGCCGGGTGGTCGCGCGCGCCCAGTCGATCGAGGACGCGCAGAAGCCGTATCTGCGAATGCGCTGTGCATTCGGTCGACGCCGCCGCGGCGGCGGTCCGCCGAACATCGTCGAGCCAGTGGCGGACGGCCCTGGCAGCGCCCTCGGGAAAGAATCGAATGTCCATGGCGCGCTCCTTAATGGAGGTTTGTTCAAAACCCAATCCTGATCGGACATCCCTCTCCGGTCATTGACCGAGCGCAAATTTGCGCTCGATTGCGGCGTGGTTGGACGCCGGAAATCTGAAAATGGCCCGCTCGCCCATAAGAATCCGTCATCGGACCCGATGATGCCCCACGGATACTCGTGCCTCGACTTTGGCCCTGCTCCGGGAGTTCGGTCGCATGCAGCGCGAAACCCGCCCGAGCCTTGACCGCAATGACCGAGACATAGTCACGAGCCGGGCGGGCCGCGCTTCATAGGCGGCCCTTCTGGCCTCAGCGCGAAACGGCCTCCATTCGCTTCGGAGCGGCCGTCTTGTCGGTCTGGTTTGTCTTGGATCTATTTGAGGCGGCCTCATCGAGACCGATCGACAGACGCTCGGCGGCAACCCGCCGATGCTCACCGTGGGAGGCCGCCCGAACGACGTCGACGCGGATCTCGGACCGTTCCAGAATCGACATCTTGCGCTCGTCCTCGACCGCAGCCGCGAGAAGCTTGTTGGCCGTCTCTTCCTTGATCCCCGCCTCGGACGCCTTCTTCGCCAGCGACTGCAGCGCGAGTTCGAAGCCGCGCACCGCCGGGTCCGCTCTCTCGCGCCGCTTCGCGGGCACCGCGCCCCTTCCTTCATCCTCCATCACCTCGATCGGCCTGCCGCTCTCATAGGATTTGCGCAGCTGGATGATGTCGCGCCTGAGCACCGCGTCGGGCTGCGTCTGGCACCACTCGTAGAAGGCGCGCGCCCGCGGATCCTCGATGTTCCGCTCGAGAGGCTTCTGGGTTCCGCGGATCGTCAATACGCGGTCCTTGACCGAGCGCATGTGCTTCCAGAACCGGTAGTGATCGAGCTTCAGCTTTGCCTGGAATCCGCGCGCGTCCTCCAGCACGAAGCCCTCGATCGGCTTTCCCTTGTAGAGGTAATCCGGCTTGCTCGCCGCCTTCATCCAGCCGGAGAGTTCATTCCAGTTCCCGAAGGTCATGGCCTTATCCTTGACCTCGAGCCCGAACCTCTCTCCCAGACTCCTGAGCCTGTCATAGGGCAGCTTCTCGAAGTCGCGCGACCGGCGGATCACGTCGAGCAAGACGATCTTCGGCTTGTCGTACTCGATGATGTGCGGGTCGCGCACCGGATCGATCACCTCGAAGGCCATCGTCGCCTGGACGTCGCGCAGGTATCGACGCATGTCTTCGAGCGCGCCATTTGAGACCGTCGCTTCGGTAATCTCCTTGAACCATTGTGCGTAATCGCCGTCCGGCGTCGACTTTGACGCATAGAAGAGCTCGCCGGACCAGCTGTCATAGCCGAGGATGCCGAGATAGCCGTTCTCCTTGGCAAAGGCGGTGACCGGAAAGACCAGCCCTTTTTCCAACCCGTTCAGGGTGGTTTCGGGTCGTTCGTCGACGTTGAAGAACTTGTCGTAGGAGCGGGCCACGATCTCCAGCGTCTCGGTGTTCACGAAAAGACCCCGCGCCCTCACGTTCACATCGTCCCACTTCGCGTCGTAGAAGGCGTCTCGAGTGAAGTTGAAGGAAGCGATGTACGGGTAGGCCTTGGACGGCTTCTCGTAGACGAGCGGATGCGCCCGCAGCGACTCGATGTCCTTGGCCTCCATGATCGGGGCCGACCCCATGTTCCGGACCCAGTCCGGATAGATCTTCGGTTCCTGCCTGTGCTGCTCCCGCTTCAGACGTTCCGCCAGAGGCAGAAAGACCGTATTGCGGATCTCGATGCCGCGGAACCCGCGCTCGTCGAGCGTGAGCGCCCTCAGGTTGCCGCCGAACTCGACCCTGTCCTCCAGGTTGAAGCTCCGGGCATGGGCGTCGATCGCCGCCCTCGCGCTGTTGCGATGGCCGTGAACCTGCACCCACCCCTCTGGCGCAGTCTCGGAGAACCGACGGTCGACGGGGTCGTTGTAGCTGCCCGTGCCGCGCGCGTACTGATACGTCGAGATCCGCTCGGGGTGCTCGGGAACTGTACTTAGGCCGGCGTGGGTCACCATCACCTTCCGGCCGCGCCAGGCATAAAGGAAGCAGTCCTGCAGCCTGTCGCAGAGCCGGTCGACTTCTTCCGGACGGATGTCAGACGCAACGAGCTGGGGCAGCGTATAGTTCTCGAACTCCGGGCTGACGGAAGCCTGGCCGGTCGCCCAGCGGTGAAGGTGATCCTCGTGGTTGCCCCAGAGAATCCGCACGTTCGGCCGATCCATCGCCTCGTCGATCATGAAGCGCAGAATCTTGTCGTTCTCGATGCCGCGGTCGCAGAGATCGCCGACGAAGACATAGAAGCTGTCATCCCGGAAACCGTCCTCGAGAAGCCCGCCCCGGCCGATCAGAGGCGCCGCGCAGCCCTGCAGATCGCCGACATGGACGACCCGGCGAGAGGAAGACAGATCGTACACCGGCACCCCGAGCCACGCGTTCAGACGATCGGCGTGCGATCCGTCGTCGCGCCACTCGATGCGCTCGACCCAATCTGGGACGATGCCCTGCCGGCAGGCCTCGTGCGTCCTTCGCAGCGCATTCTCCGGCACCACGAGGTGCGATGGGCGCTCGCGGTTCTGCTTGAGTGCGGCCTCGAGGGGAATTGGCGCGAAATCGACGCAGACGACGTCGTAGCGGTGCTTGCGCGCGAGCTCGCCGTAAGCCTTGAAATCCCGTGCCGCCCGGTGCGTCGCGTCGACGACGATGAGCTCGCCCCGCGCCATCCGCTCGTCGAGGATCTGCCGCAGGGTGGACCAGACGCGCTGCTCCTGCTCGTGGCTCGCCTGGATGGCGCCGTCCGGCATCATGACCGGAGAGGCCAGGATCCGGCGCAGGTCATCGGCGGAGATTAGATGCCCATCCAGCCCAATCTTTCGAATGAACGTCGTCTTACCGGCGCCCTGCGGGCCGCGCGTGACCACAAGCTTTCGCATAATGCAGAAACCGAATTCATAAACCGATCACCCCGGGTATATTGGTCTGTATCGGCGGCTTCGCTTCCGCTCTTCCTGTCCTTTCCCATTGCTCGAATTTCCGGAACCGGATTCTCGGGCCGAGACAGCCGAACCCATATTCTCGGCTCGAGACCAAGGACGTCGTACGCGAAAGCTTGAAGATTCAGAAGGCTCGCTCGACCGCGATCTCGGCAGAGGCGCTGAACGTCGACCGATGGAACCTTGCGCGTCGCATCAAGACGCTGGATCCGACTTGACGACAGAGCCCGGCCTGGATCGCCGCAGCGGCGGGCCCGAAAGGCCGGGGCGAAACGGGAGTGCGTTGATCTCGAGATGGCGCTGATTTGCAACTGGATCATACAGGACGTCGTGTTCGACAAGCGGCTCGCAGAAATGGAGCGGCTCCTTAGGCACAAGGGTCACAACGTTCACGTTCTGCGCAACGCGACGGGGATCGAACCGATCGATCCGCCGTTCACGAGCGACGAGCCGACGCTGGCCATGGTGTCCCTCGGCATCGCCCGGCGCCTCTCGACCCGCCCGGAATTCGTGCCGGGCGTTCTCTGCCGCCCGGAGATGCTGAAGGTGTCGACCTATGGCGCCTTCTGGGGGCGGCATCTCCTCAACGACGACTACGTGATTCTGCCCTGGGCGGAATTCGTCCGACGCCGCGAGATCTGGATCCGCGACGCCGGTGGCGCGGAAAGCGTCTTCGTGCGGCCGAACTCCTGCGAGAAGATCTTCACCGGCCAGGAGATCCCGTTCGACGACTGGCATCACGAGGTCCGATGCATGGAATGCCTGACGGGCGTTCGTCCGGAGACGCTGGTCTGTGTCGCCTCGCCCAAGTCAGACATCGCGGGTGAATGGCGGTTCTGGATCGCGAACGGCGCCGTCGTGACCCACAGCCACTATTCATGGGAAACGGCGGGACAACCGGGTGCGGTCCGCCCCGAACCGCCCCTGGCGTGCATCGAGCTGGCGAACGCGCTTTGCCGCGAGCCCTGGCAGCCCGATGTGGCCTACACGGCCGACATCTGCATGACGGACCGCGGCGCGCGCCTCGTCGAGGTCAACTCCTTCTCCTGCTCGGGCGTTTACGAGGCCGACCTGTCGCGACTGATCGACGCCGGCAGCAGCGTCGCGACGGACGAGTGGTTCCTGACGGAGCCGCCGGCCGAGGCCGGATGACCGGCCGGTCGGATGGCCCCGTCCCGGCGACCGTCTGTCAGGCCCCCATCCAGAAGCCCGGCATCGGCGGCGCCGGGAAGGGGCCATGCAGCCCCCGCTTCACGAAGATGCGGTCTCGAAGCTCGTCCTCCGCGGCCGGATCGATGCGACGGCACAGCACGGGCTTCTCCATTCCGTTGACGAACAGGAGATGCATATCCTCGGGCAGCGCCATCACAACCCTTCGGTCGAGGGGATCCTCTCGAAGGAAGCGCTCGGCCGTCACGGCGCTATAGGTCCGCGCCGCGATGCGGGCGACCATGGCCGCCTCGATACGCTCCAGATCCTCGTCGGTGTAGCGCCGCAGAAGCTGCTCGTAATCGCGCGCGCAAACGAGGAAGAAGCTATTACTTCCGCGCGCCGAGCGAGCGCCGTCGACGACCGATGCGAGCCGTGGCATGGCGGGCGCGTTCGTCAGCAGGATCCCGCATGGCGTCGTCCCCGTCCGGACGCCCCCGCCGTCCCTCATGCCCGGCGCGTTGTCCAGGAGATAGCAGTACGCGGCCTCGAGATAGAGCGCGCTCAGGATCGCGTGGGACCGGATGTTCTTCTCGTCGGTGGAAAGAAATACGGTCGACGGCAAGTAGGTCGGGACCTCGGATCCGGCCCCGTCGCGAACCGGCGTGCCGCGCAGCGCGTTCCACCCGATCGTCGAGCCCGACGTCCGGTCGCGGACGGCCGGATCGCGGAAGATGGCGAGGCTCGCGGCGATCTTGAAGAGGATCGCATGGCGCGTATCCGGATCGCTTCGGACCAAAACCTCCAGGCTCGGGTCTCTCAGCGCCCGCCGACACGGTCCGATCAGATCCGTGTAGCGTCTCCCCTCGAGAACGGTCGTGATCCAGTCGGCGACCATCGGGAAAGAGGGTTCCCGGTTCCGCCACCCCCGTGGCAGCCCGCTCCAGTCGTTCTTCGCGGCCTTCTTCAGGAGAGCCTTGATTATCGCGATGAGAAGGCTTTCGTAGAGCGCCTGGATCCGGTCGTCGTCCCCGGACTTTCTTGTGCCCCGTTGACCCAGGAGAACCCGGACAATGCTCCGCAGGTAGAGGTCACGACCAGGGCCCGGCTTCGGAAGGTTGAATCGCGACAACGGGTTCCAGGACGGATAGGGAATGTCGCCCGCCTCATCGTCCGCCATGTCCCATTTGTACTGAAAAACCGGACCGAGCTTCGTGCGATGACCTGAGCAGGTATCGAACAGCGCCCCGGTTGGATCCTGTATCACCAGGCTCGCCTCGTCTGCAGACAGGATGGTCGGAATCACCACGCCGTTCAGCGAATAGTCCTCATTGGAGGACAGGACCAGGACGGATCCCGGCTCCCGGAGCAGGATCTCTCCCTGCCGCACGGCGCCAAGCGCCACCAAACCGGGCGCCGGACCGACGATCCCGAAGTCGATCATTCTCATGATGTCGTCGACCGAAGCGAAGTCCTTACCGTTGATCATTCCGAAATGAGCCGCCGTCTGCAGTCATGGTGTTCTCTACCCAACGGCGGATATGGGCTTCTCTTGGTAAATCGGTGCGGGCTCGACAAACAAATCTTTCGTGCCAGCTTTTGGACCGTTCCGCGCAGGCGGCACCCCTGCGGCGGCGCCGATTCGGGCCTTGCGGAACTACATTCTTCCCGCTACGTCCCACGCCGTGCCTGAAGCATTCTTTTCAAGATGACCAAAGCATCATGACTCCATCCTTGTTCGCCGAAGCCGCGCCGAAGCCTCTTCCGGAACGCCTGAGACCGACCAAGCTCTCCGAGGTGATCGGCCAGGACCATCTGCTGAAGCCAGACGGACCGATCGGCCGCATGGTTGCGCGAAAGCGCCTTTCCTCGATGATCCTCTGGGGGCCACCGGGCACCGGCAAGACCACCATCGCGCGGCTCCTGGCGCGGGATACCGGCTTCGAGTTCGAGCAGCTCTCGGCGGTCCTGTCCGGAGTTGCCGATCTGAGGAAGACGATCGAGGTCGCGAAGCAAAGGCGTCTCGGTGGCCGCGGCACCGTCCTGTTCCTGGACGAATGCCACCGATGGACCTCCTCGCAGCAGGACGCCCTTCTGCCCCACGTCGAGGACGGCACGGTGATCCTGATCGGAGCCACCACGGAGAACCCAAGCTTCTCCCTCAACGCGGCACTTCTCTCCCGTTGCACGGTCTTCACCCTGAAGCGATTCGACGGGGATGTCCTGGAGCGGCTCGTCGGCCGCGCCGAGGCGGAGATCGGCAAGCCTCTCCCTCTGACGGCGGAGGCCCGGTCGGCGCTGATCGAGATGGCCGACGGCGACGGGCGCTATCTCCTGAACCTCTGCGATCAACTCTTTCAGCTCGACACAACCGAGCCGCTCGACGTTGCTGCGCTCGCCGACGCGGTTCAGCGTCGCGCGCCCGTCTACGACAAGTCGGCCGACGGCCATTACAGCCTGCTGTCGGCTTTGCAGAAATCGATCCGCGGCTCGGATGTCCAGGCCGGGCTCTACTACCTCGCCCGGATGCTGAAGGCCGGCGAGCACCCCAGGACCATCCTTCGGCGGCTGATCGTCATGGCCACCGAAGAGGTTGGCATGGCGGATCCATCCGTTTTGGGGCACGCGATCGCGGCCGCGGAGGCCTTCGAGCGGCTGGGCGAACCCGAAGGGCTGCCGGCGCTTGCCTCCTGCGTCATCTGCCTCGCTACCGCCCCGAAGTCCAACGCCGCCTACAGATCCTTCTACGCGGCGATGAAACTGGTCGAGGAAACCGGATCGCCCCCACCGCCGCCGCACATCGTGAACGCGCCCACGAAGCTCATGAAGCAGATGGGCTTCAAGGACGGCTACAAGTACGACCATGACTGGCCAGACGCGTTCAGCGGCCAGGAGTTCTTCCCGAGCGGGCTGGATGGCACCAACCGTCCCGAGCTCTACAAACCAAACGAACGCGGGCACGAGCGCGAGATCATCAAACGGATGCGCTACTGGGACGCTCTCCGGGAGAAGCGGCGCAGCGAGTTCATATAGCCTCTATCTTTCTTCAGAAGGCCTCGCCCAAGCCAACAGACGCTGCCGTTGCGGCGACCGGCTTGACCAAGTGCGCGACAAGCCCCGCCGTTCAGGGCGGGGAAGGATGGCGCGGACGGCGTAGCCGTCCTTGTCTTTGGCTTTCAGTGCGGTGTTTGCTGCTGCTCGATGTACTGGCGCACGATGGAAATTGGCGCACCGCCACAACTGGAAGCGAAGTAGGACGGCGACCACAGCACGCCTTTCCAGTAGCGATTCTGCATGTCGGGCCGTTCCTTGCGCAACAGGCGGCTAGACACGCCCTTGAGGCTGTTCACGAGATTGGAGACGGCGACCTTGGGCGGGTATTCCACCAGCAGGTGAACGTGATCGTCCTCGCCGTCCATTTCGACCAGTTGTGCCTCGAAGTCGGCGCAGACCTTGGCGAAGATCGTGCGTAGCCGATGGATGGCATCGCCGTCGAACACCCCGCGGCGATATTTCGTCACAAAGACCAAATGGACGTGCATCTTAAAAACGCAGTGCCGTCCGTGTCTAATATCGTTGTCATCGCTCATAGACCAAACTATACTATCCGCATGCAACGTCTCCAAGCCTTTAAATACGAACTGATGCCGACAGGAGAACAGCAGCGCGACATGCGCCGCTTCGCTGGTTCTTGCCGGTTCGTTTTCAATCGGGCACTGGCGTTGCAAAAGGAACGCCATGAGCGCGGCGAAAAGAAGCTGGGCTATGCAGCCCTGTGCAAGCTGCTCACCGCATGGCGCAACAGCGCAGAAACGGCATGGCTGGCAGATGCGCCGGTGCATCCGCTACAACAGACGCTCAAGGACTTGGAGCGGGCTTACGCCAACTTCTTCGCCAAGCGTGCGGACTTCCCGCGCTTCAAGAAGAGGGGCCTGCACGACAGTTTCCGGTATCCCGACCCGAAGCAGATCAGGCTCGATCAGGGCAACAGCCGCATCTTCTTGCCCAAGCTCGGCTGGGTGCGCTACCGCAACAGCCGACAGGTGCTGGGTGCGGTCAAAAACGTCACCGTGAGCCAGTCTTGCGGCAAATGGTTCGTGAGCATCCAGACCGAGCGCGAAGTCCAGGACCCGGTGCCCACGGCCACCAGTGCCGTGGGCATCGACATGGGCGTGGCCCGCTTTGCAACGCTCTCGGACGGCACGTTCTACGCACCGCTCAACAGTTTCAAGCGGCACGCGGATCGGCTGCGCAAGGCGCAGCAGGCCATGAGCCGCAAGGTCAAGTTCTCCAACAACTGGAAGAAAGCAAAAGCCCGCGTGCAGCGCATTCATGCCCGCATCGGCAACGTGCGCCGCGACTTCCTGCACAAGGCCTCAACCGCGATCAGCAAAAACCACGCGATGGTGTGTATCGAGGACTTGCGGGTTCGGAACATGTCCAGGTCGGCGGCGGGCACTACCGAACAGCCGGGCAGGAACGTGCGTGCGAAATCCGGCCTCAATCGCGCCATCCTCGATCAAGGCTGGTATGAGTTCCGTCGCCAACTGCAATACAAGCTGGCATGGAACGGCGGCATCCTCGTCACGGTGCCGCCCCAGGGCACCAGCCGCACCTGCCCCTGTTGCGATCATGTGTCAGCCGACAATCGGCGCACGCAGGCCCGGTTTCGGTGTGTTGCGTGTGGATTTGAGGAAAACGCCGATGTGGTCGGCGCGATCAACATTCTCAGGGCGGGACACGCCCGTTGCGCCTGTGAAGTGAGCGACGCAGAAGGGTCGCCAGCAGCAGGAACCCACCGAAGCGACTCATTGCGGCATAC
>Ga0310834_101099_pt1 | contig 18901 bp, 16 predicted proteins | sample SM_ome_2_FD_201314 | JGI IMG/M metagenome (GOLD analysis project Ga0310834, IMG submission 201314) | Sorghum-adapted microbial communities enriched on stacked mutant (SM) sorghum from Joint BioEnergy Institute, Emeryville, California... ... | reverse complement strand
GGTTCGCCTCCAGCAGGTGGTTCTTGGCCCGCTCGCCGTCGCGGGAGATCCACATGAGGTCGCGCCGCAGCTCGGGGGAGAGCTCCTCGCCCTCCTCGTCGGCCCGACGGAGCCGCTCCGCCGCGTAGAGGCCACCCTCGATGCGTTTGGCCAGGTCGACCTCCTGCTCGGCGTTGAGCAGCGGCACCTTGCCGATCTGCTTGAGGTAGGCGCGGACGGAGTCGGCCGACGCGGTCAGCTCGGCGTCCCGCCGGGCCGCCTTCAGGGCCTCGGACTCCTCGTCGTCCCACTCGAAGTCGGCGCTGTCCGCCTCGGCGTCGGCCTCGGCCGCCTCGACCAGCTCGGCCGGCTCGTCGACGGCGACGTCCTCCAGGTCGTCCAGGGCGAGGTCCTCGTCGTCGAGCTCGACATCCACCAGGTCGATGTCGTCGATCAGCTCGGGATCGGCCGACTTCGCGGCGCCGGACTTCTTGGTGGACTTCCCCTCGGCCGGCGCGGCCCCGGCCTTGTCGGCGGCCGCCGATGCTCCGGCGGTCTTCTTCGTCGAGGCCTTCTTCGGCGAGGACGACTTCTTCGCCCGGCTGGACGACTTCGCCTTCGTGCCCCGGGAGCCCTCAGCGGCGGGCGGCTCGGCGGTCGCCGCGGCGTCGGCGGATGCGGGACTCGACGGCTCGGCGGCGGGCTCGCTGGCCGGCGCCGCCACGGTCGCGTCGGCGGCCCCGGAGCCGGCGGCGGCCTCGACGACCGCGAGCTTCGCCTTCGCCCGGCTGGATCGCGTCGAGGTCGTGGTCGACGACGCCGCAGCCGGGGACGTACCGTCCGCCTCACCGGTGGCCGCGGTGTCCGACTGGGCCACCTTGGCCGTCGTGCGGGACGAGGCGGTGGTCGCGGCGCGGGCGGCGACTGCGGAGGGCCGGCGACCCCGCGCGGTGGCTCGGTTCCTGTCGGGCCCTGTCACCTGGTTCTGGTCTAGACGCCCGGCACCCTCGTCGTGGACACCGGGCTCGGTCACCTGCCGGACCACGTTCTTCTCTGTCACGTACGACCTTTCCGTGGCGAGGTTGCGCTCCCGGTTCCCGTCTCGCCGGGGTCGGCGACCCGTGTGGGTAGCCGCCGGAATACGAGACCGGTTTGGCTGTCCGGTGCTCCGCCCACGGTCCTGCGCGGGGCGGGACAGTGGTGCGGGCGTCCTTTATTGCCCTTGCGTCGGTGACCTACAGACAGACACGCGGGCAGGCGTGAATTGTAGCGCTGTGTGGCGCGATCATCCGGCGACGGCGTGCGGGGCCGGCCTGCGACAATGATGTTCGCCCGGTCTGGGGACTTGTCGGCGGTTCGCAGCATCGGTGGAGAGGACGTGAGAGTGGCACAGGCTGACACTCCGTCGGACCGGGGAGCGGTCACGGCGCCGCCGGGATCGAGCGGGGACTCACCGGCCAGCGAGTCGACCGCGGCGGTTCCGCCGGCCCAGGGGTGGCGGGCGGTCCCGTCGCCGCAGGAGCTGCTGGAGCGGGCGGTCGCGGCGGCGCGGGAAGGCGCCGCGCTGGCCCGGCAGTACCGCGCCAACGGCCTCGGCGACATCGCGACCAAGAGCACGCGCACCGACTACGTCACCGCCGCCGACCGGGCGGTCGAGGCGCTGATCGCCCGCCTGCTGCTCGACGGTCACCCGGACGACCGCCTGCTCGGCGAGGAGAGCGGCGAGTCCGCTCCGGCCGATCCGCAGGCCTCGCCCCGGGTTCGCTGGATCGTGGACCCCATCGACGGCACGGTGAACTACGTGTACGGGCTGCCGAACGTCGGGGTCTCGGTCGCCGCCGAGGTCGACGGGCAGGTGGTCGCCGGCGTGGTCCGCAACGTGGTCACGGGCGACGAGTGGACGGCCGTCCGCGGTGGCGGCGCCTGGCGCAACGGCGTACGGCTGACCGGCTCCAAGGTCACGTCGCTCGACATGACGCTGGTGGCGACCGGCTTCGGCTACGACGCGGCCCGGCGGGCCCACCAGGCCGCCGTGCTCTGCGGCGTGATGCCGCGGGTGCGCGACATCCGGCGGATGGGGGCGGCGTCGCTGGACCTGTGCGCGGCCGCCGAGGGTCTGGTGGACGCGTACTTCGAGAAGGGGCTGGCCGCGTGGGACCTCGCGGCCGGCGGCCTGATCGCCGAGGAGGCGGGACTGCTGGTGACCGGCCTCCGGGGCGCCCCGCCCGGACCGGCGATGGTGCTGGCCGCCCCGCCGGCGGTGCACGCCGAGCTGCACGACCTGCTGGTCGAGCTCGACGCCGACGGCGGGCCCTGACGGCCGACGCCCTCCACTCTGGACAAAGCCCACTCCGGACAAGCCGCCGGCTTCCGGCCGCGACGCAACGGTCGGCCTCAGCGGGACGCCACGGTCGGGCTCAGCGCGACGCCACGGTCGGGTCAGGCGGCGCAGGTGCCATCCGGCGGCTGGGGCTGGCCGAGGTCGGCGATGCGCTGGTTCACCTCGGTCTGGGTGGTGAGCTGCTTGAAGCCGGCGCCCAGGATCAGGTCGACCTCGGGCCCCTCCTTGTCCTCCAGGAAATCGGCGACGTACTCCCCGTCCAGGAAGTACGCGCTCACCAGCCAGCCGGCTCCGACGCCTTCGGGCCCGTAGAAGATGTACCCCGCCAGCTCGTACGGGGCCGCGTCGGCGTACGTCTCGCCCTCCGGCAACCCCTGCATCGTGTTGGCGGTGAACCCGCGGTTGGCCAGCTCGTTGCTGATCTGCTCGGCGAGCCCGGGGCGGTCGGTGGCGTTGTAGACGTTGACCGTCACCTGCTCCTCGTCGGGTACGTCGACGTTGACCCGGATCTGGCCCGGCTCGCACGGGTCCTGTGGCGGCAGTAGCTGGGAGTCCCGGTTGATGGCGGTAATCACCACGACCCCCGCCGTCACGAACAGGACGGCGACGAAGATCATCGCGCGTACCCGCGGAAAACTCATGGCTCGTCGCACTCCTGCTTCGTCGGAAGAAACCGGACTCCAAGAAGTAAGACGCCTGGCGTTCGGATCCGGTGCCCCGAGGGTAACGAAGTAGACAGCGGCGCGTGGGACGCCGCCCGTGTCGGCGGGGTGTAATCTCGCCGTCCGTCGGCGGACCGTACCTCATCGTGGCTACCGTGACCCGTGCCGGGCCAGGCGGGACCGCAGGCCGTCCTCAACGCACCTGTCGGCTCGATCACACCGGGAACAATCCCGTGCGCGTCAGCGTAGGTACTTCGGCCCCGCAACCGGTAAGGTACGCCGCCAGCGTCGGGCGCAGTGGCGCGCCGTCGGGTGGTGGGCGAGTCAAGACATTGTTCGTGGGAGTGTGACAGCGATTATGGCGACCGACTACGACGCGCCGCGGCGCGACGAGGTCGACCTCGGCGCGGACAGCATCGAGGAGCTCAAGTCCCGGCGGGCGGACGCGCAGTCGGCGAGCGTCGACGTTGACGAGATCGACGTAGCCGAGGGCTTCGAGCTGCCCGGCGCGGAGCTCGCCGACGAGGAGCTCACCGTGAAGGTGCTGCCCATGCAGGCGGACGAGTTCCGGTGCTCCAACTGCTTCCTGGTGCGGCACCGCAGCCAGCTCGGCGCCGAGCGCAACGGCGAGCTGATCTGTACCGAGTGCGTCTGACCTCTGGGCGGGCTGGACCGGGTGCGCCACACTCGGCGGACAGGTCGACCCCGGAGGCAACCCATGGTCAACAGGCGCTGGTCGCTACGGTCCGGCTCACGTGCTGCACGCAGCGAGCCCGGCGGTACCTCGCCGGGCTCGGGTGTATCGAAATCTGACGCTGAAGGTAAGTCTGACGCCGCGGGTCTCGTCGGCGACGGGGCCGTCGGTCCGATCGTTCCCGACGATGCCGCCGCCGACGAGGCCACGGCCGCCGCGGTCGCTCAGCTGACGCAGGCCGACCTGCCGGCCGCCGAGAAGCGGCGGGCGCTACGGGACATCGCCGCCGCGCTGCGGGCGCGCGGCATGCCGTCCGCGCTCAAGCCGAGGGCAGTCATGGCCTGGGTCGGTGACGCCCTGGTCGACGTCGCCCCGCGCGTGCCGCTGCGCGATCTGGCCACGCTGCGGACGCACCACCCGGGACTGTCCGACGAACAGATCGCCGACCGCCTGATCCGGAACGCGGCTCGCGCCACCGCCGGCATCGGTGCGGTCGGCGGCGGCGTGACCGCCGTCCAGTGGGCCGCGCCGCCCGCGCTGTTGTCCGCCCCGGTCGTGCTCGCCGCCGAGACGGTGGCGGTGGTCGCCGTGGAGCTGAAGCTGATCGGCGAGCTGCAGGAGCTCTACGGCCAGGCCCCGCGGTTGCCGCTCGTCCAGCGGGCCCTGAGCCTGCTGCAGGCCTGGGCGGCGCGCCGGGGCGTCAACCTGCTCACCCCCGGGCGCAGCGTGGCCGCCGTGCTCAGCACCGCCGCCCGGCACGAGCTGCGCGACCAGCTGCTGCGACGGTTCGGGCGCAACCTCACCACGCTCGGTCCGCTGCTGACGGGGGCGGTCGTGGCCGCGTTCCTCAACCGCCGGGCGACCCTGAAGCTCGCCGCCGCGATCCGCCGCGACCTGGCCCGGCACCGGCCGGGCGAGCTGCTACCCGGCTGACCGATCCGTACGCCCGGCTGACCGATCCGTACGCCCGGCTGACCGATCCGTACGCCCGGCTAGGCCGCGCTCGGCGTCCGGTCCGACGCCCGCAGGGCCGCGGCGAGGCGCTCGGGATGGCGGCTGCTGATGAACCAGTACGGCGTGGGGTCGTCCGGGTCGACGAGATCCACCCGCACCCCGCCGGGGACCCACGGCCGGGTGATGACGAACGCGAGCGGGTCGGCGTCCGGGCCGAGCAGATCCCGGCGGGCCGCCGCGTCGACGACCGTCACCTCGCCGATGACCGAGCGGGGCAGGTGCGCGTCGTCCACGTGCAGGTGGTCGGCATCGACAGATATCTTTATACGGGACAGTGCCCACACCCCGGCCAGGGCCAGGGCGATGGCCACGACGTAGGTCACCGGGTGGCGCAGCGCCGGCGCGCCGAGCCCGAGCTCGGTGGCGGCGAACGCCGCGGCGGCGACCGCACCCAGCCACGCCCACCACGGCGCGGTCAGGCGTTCCCGGTAGACAATCCCTGGGGCCACGAGAGCAGGGTACGGTGAGCCCCCGGCGCCCCGCACGCCGACGTCGCACGCCCCCCGAGTCAGGAGGAAGTGAGTGGGAGAAGAACCACAGACCGTCCGCGTCGCCATTCGGCGGCTCGACCCGGAGCTGCCCCCGCCCTCGTACGCCCACGAGGGCGACGCCGGCGCGGATCTGTACGCGGCGGTCGACGTGGAGCTCAAGCCGGGTGAGCGCGCGCTGGTGCCGACCGGGGTCGCGATCGCGCTGCCCACGGGGTACGTGGGCCTGGTGCACCCGCGGTCGGGTCTGGCGGCGCGGTTGGGCGTGACGGTGCTCAATGCGCCCGGTACGGTCGACGCGGGATACCGGGGCGAGATCATGGTGAACCTCATCAACCACGATCCGCGCACGACGGCCCTCATCCGCCGGGGCGACCGGATCGCGCAGCTTGTCGTGCAGCGCGTGGAACGGGCAGACTTTTCTGAGGTGACCGAGCTGCCCTCCTCCACCCGGGGGACTGGAGGTCACGGGTCCACCGGAGGTGTGGCGGCACTGCAGGGCGACGCCCCGGCGGCCGGTACGGAGAGGGAGTTGCGGTGATCTTCTCGCGCAAGGGCCGGGGCCGGCGCGACGAGCGGGCCCGCGCGCACTGGATGGCCGAGATCAGCAGCGGCTGGCGCGACCCGTCGGCCCGCGAGCCCGAACCGTTGGAGACTCCGGAGTTCGGGCCGTACGACAGCGCCGTTGCCCCGGACGACGGCGTGCCCCGTATCGATCTCGGTTCGCTGCGGGTGCCCAACCTGCCGGACACGCCCGTGCAGGTCGAGGCCGCGCCGAACGGCCAGATCGTGCGGGTACAGCTCGAGCACAAGGGCAGTCGGCTGCAGCTGGCCGCGTACGCCGCGCCGCGCACCGAAGGCATCTGGGACGAGGTGCGCGAGGAGGTCCGCTCGGCGCTGCTGCGCAGCGGGGCCAAGGTGGTCGAGGTCGACAGCGACTACGGCCCGGCCCTGGCCGCGCGTCAGGGCGGTGCCGGCGGCCAGCCGGTCGTCGAGACCCGGCACCTCGGCATTGACGGTCCGCGATGGTTTGTGCACGCGGTCTTCATCGGACCGGCCGCCAGCGACCCGAACGCGGCGCCGCCGCTGTGGGAGGCGCTGCGCGGGCTGGTCGTCTACCGCGGCAAGGAGGCCCGGCCGGTCAAGGAGCTGCTGCCGCTGCGGCTGCCCGCCGAGATCGCGGCCCGGCTCGCCGAGATGGCGGCCCGGCAGGCCGCCGCCGCCCAGGCCGCTCAGGCCGCCGCAGCGCGGGCGGGCGCCCCGGCGTCGGCCCGCACCGGGCAGGCCCAGGTCGCGCCCGCCGCGGCCCCGGCGGCTCCGCCGGCCAGCGCTCCGCCGGCCGACGCCGCCGCGGACGAGACCGTCACGGGCGAGGCCATCGCGAGCGAGGCTGCCACGGACGAGGCTGACACCGCGGTCGAGCCGGCCGAGACGGCGGCGTCGGCGGCCGAGCAGTCCGGTGAGGCCCGCGTGAGCGGCCCGTCGGTCGTCGCGGCCGGGGCCAACCAGGCCGCCGCGGACCGGAAGCCCGCGGCCTCGCCGCGCCCCAACCGCAAGGCGTCCGGACGGTCCGGCGCGCGCAGCCGGAGATCGCGGTGAAGCTGGCCCTCAAGCCGGGGGAGCGGTTGCGTGAGCTCGTCCGACGGCTCACGGCCAGCGAGGACGAGCTCGACGCCGAGGAACTGCGGGCGGAGACGCTCCGGGCGGGGTGCCAGTCGTGCAGCCAGGTACGGCGTGGTGATCTCGTCACGGTAACCGGCCGATTGCGGACCGTCGTCTACACTCCACGGGCAAACCTGCCGACGCTGGAGGCCGATCTGTACGACGGCACGGACACGGTGACGCTGGTCTGGCTGGGTCGCCGGCAGATCGCCGGGATCGAGCCGGGCCGGACGCTGACCGTGCGCGGCCGCGTGGCGATCCGGGACAACCGCAAGGTGATCTACAACCCGTACTACGAACTGCACCCGCTGTACTAGGAGCGTCATGACCTCACGTGAGGCCGGCCCGGCCCGCTCGGCGGACGAGGAGCGGCTGCCCACCTTCTCCGAGCAGGTCGCAAGCCAGCTCGGCGGGGTGCGCGGGACGGTGGAAGCGGCCGTCCCGATCGTGGTGTTCGTCGTCGCCAACGAGATCTGGTCGCTGCGTCCGGCCCTCGGCGCCGCGGTCGCGGTGGCCGTGGGGATCGGCGCGTACCGGGTGCTCCGGCGCCAGTCGGTGCGGCACGCGGCCAACGGCCTGGTCGGCATCGTGATCGGGGCGGTGGTGGCCTGGCGGTCGGGCGAGGCCAAGGACGTCTACCTGCCCGGCATTCTCTACACGGCCGGCTACTGCCTGGCCCTGCTCGGGTCGGTGGTCATCGGTCGGCCGTTCGTCGGTTGGCTGTGGTCGGTGGTCGCCGACAAGGGCGCCCCGCGCTGGTTCCGGGACGAGGGCCTGCGGCGTACCTTCGCGTGGCTGACCCTGGTGTGGGCGGCGTCCTACCTGATCAAGCTCGGCGGGTACCTGTGGGTGTACTACGACGCCGGGCTCACCGACGACCAGCAGGCGACCATCCTGGGCATCCTGCGGATCACGCTCGGCGCGCCGCTGTACGCCGTGCTGCTGGCGCTCACCATCTGGGCGGTGCGCCGCCACCAGCGCGGCGTCGGCTCCGCCCTGCCTGCCTGATCCGCGCCCGCCCTGACCCCTGCGCGCTCGCGCTGACCCCTACGTCCGCCTGACCCCGGTGCGCTCGCGGCGGCCCGGCCGCCGCTGGTGGGTGGTCGCCGTGAGGTGCGCGGGCGCCTGAGGCCTCACGATCGCCTCACTGCGATCACCGCACATGATCACCGTGAGGCACCCGTACGCCCTGTTGTTCACCGCCGACTCACCGTGATGATGACCATGGTCAGGAGCCCCGGCGCTCGGCAATCTGACGCACCACGTCGGCGATCGTCCGCGTCGGGTGCCGACGGATGTCGTCGGCGCCGTATCGCACGGTGACCCACCGGGCGCGCAGCAGTCGGCGGTCCCGGTCACGGTCGGCCGCGATCTGCCGGGGCGTCGAGTGGTAGGCGAAGCCGTCCACCTCGAAGTCGATGCGTGCCACTGGGTCGGCGAAGTCGCACACCACGTACCGCCCGTCAGGCAGGTCGAGCCGGAACTTCGGTATCAGCAGGATGCCGGCGCTCGTCACGAGCTTGCCGAACTCTGCGGCGAGGACCGACTCGAACGCCGGGTCGACCTCCTCCAGCACTGCGTCCAGGTCCGCCATGCCCGGTCGTCCTGCCAGTCGCTTGCGCCATGTGACGATCTCCTCGTACGTGCACACTTCACGCTGCAGTGCCTGCAGCGTGATCGCGGTCAACGGTCGCCGATCCAGGTATGCGGCCAGGTCGACGATGGTGCGGGCGGCATCGAGTACGGGGACATCACCGATGCGTCGTACGACTGTCGGCGGCATGTGTTTGCTGCGGGTCACGCGCACGCCGGGCGGGCAGCGGGGCGAGCGGGGGTACGGAACGGTGAGCCAGACGTCCGGTGACTCGGACACGGACAGCCGCCATCGCCGGGCCGCCGAGAAGTGGCTCAGCGCTGCGTCCCCGCCCACTCGCGCCAGGGCGGCCCGCTCCCGGGCGTCGATGCTGTCCGGAGTCGTCGCGGCGCGCATGACCCCGCGCATCGGGACCACCCACTGACCGCTCCGTACCCGTCGCCGTACTTCGGACGGGGTCAGCCCGGCGGCCAGGGCGTCGGCGCGGGTGAACACCCCGGCCTGCGCGCGGGCGAGCTGACCCAACGCGGCGTCTGCGGTCGTAAGCCCGCCTGCGGCCGGGGGTCTGCCTCCTGATACGGGTACACCGAGGGACGGAGGTCGCCCCCGGCTGGGTGTGCCGGCCGCAGGGCTGCCTGGGCTGGTGACCGCACCTCGGGCCTCGGCCTGGTGATGAGTCGTGGGCTGGCCGTTGGTGCTGGGCTGGGTGTTGGTCGTGGGTTCGTCCTCGCTCGGCACGTTCACGAGGGCGCAGGATGCCGTGGAGGCGAGGGCCGCGACAGGCCCGATGCCGAATCTGTGGACAACCCAGGTCGTAGTCCTGTGGACAACGGCCGAATACTCGGTGTCGCGCCGCTGCGGGCTGCCCCTTGGCGCCATGATCGCGGTGAGGCGACCACGGGCGTCTGGGCGTACGGGTGCCTCACGGCGATCATGAGCGTTGATCGCAGTGAGGCGGACGTGCGGCCTCCCGCGCCCGTATGCCTCACGGCGATCATGGGGCGGGGTTGGGGACAGCCGGGCCAGCGCCCGGGGATCGCCGGTGGGCCCGGGGATCGCCAGTGGGCCCGGGGATCGCCAGTGCGCCCGGGATCACCAGTGCGCCCGGGGCGAGTCAGTGGCCGAGGATCACGGAGCGAACCTCGTCCTCGACCTCGGCGGTGCAGACGAAGATGAGCTCGTCCCCGGGTTCGAGCGAGTCGGCCGGGGTGGGGGCGACCACCCGCTTGCCGCGCAGGATCGCCACCAGAGCGGAGTCGCGGGGCAGAGGCACCTCGCGGACCGTACGCCCGACGTAGGGCGCGGTCTCGGGCAGCGTGATCTCGACCAGGTTCGCCTGCGCCTGGCGGAACGTCATGAGCCGGACCAGGTCCCCGACCGAGACGGCCTCCTCCACCAGCGCCACCATGAGGCGCGGCATGCTGACCGCCACGTCCACGCCCCACTGCTCGGTGAACAGCCACTCGTTCTCGGCCCGGTTGACGCGCGCCACCACCCGGGGGACGGCGAACTCGGTCTTGGCCAGCAGCGACAGGACCAGGTTCACCTTGTCGTCGCCGGTCGCGGCCACCACCACGTCGCAACTGGCGAGGTCGGCCTCCTGCAGGCTCGCCACCTCGCAGCAGTCGGCGAGGATCCACTCGGCCGTCGGCACCCACTCCGGGCGCAGCGCCGACGGCTCGCGCTCGATGAGCAGCACGGTGTGGCCCTTCTCGATCAGCTCCTGGGCGATCGAGCGGCCCACGTTGCCCGCGCCGCCGATGGCGACCCTCATCAGTACCCCTTACCCGGCCGGCGGTGCACCGCCGGTGATCGCGGTGACCGACTCGACCATGTCGTCGGTCAGCAGCATGAAGACCTGATCGCCGTCCTGCAGCACCGTGGACGGCGTGGGGAGCGCGGCGAGGCCGAAGCGCATGATGAAGGCGACGCGGGCCCCGCACGCGTCCTCGAGCTGGCGCAGGGGGCGCGAACGCCAGCCGGCGTGCACCGGCACCTCGACGATCGACACGGTCGAGGTCGGGTCGCGCCACAGCTCGACCTGATCGTGCGGCAGCAGGTGGCGCAGCATCCGGTCGGCGGTCCAGCGCACGGTCGCCACGGTCGGGATGCCCAGCCGCTCGTACACCTCGGCGCGGCGCTGGTCGTAGATGCGCGCCGCCACCCGGCTCACGCCGAACGTCTCGCGCGCCACCCGGGCGGAGATGATGTTCGAGTTGTCGCCGCTGGAGACCGCGGCGAAGGCATCGGCCCGCTCGATGCCCGCCTCGATGAGCACGTCCCGGTCGAAGCCGTTCCCGGTGACCGTCAGCCCGGCGAAGTCGGGACGGAGGCGTCGGAACGCGTCGGGATCCTTGTCGATGACCGCGACGGAGTGCCCGCGGGCTTCCAGGCTGTGGGCCAGGGTGGATCCGACCCGCCCACACCCCATGATCACGATGTGCACGCCCGTCCTCCGCGGATAGCGCCGTGCCAACACTTGGGCGTCGGCCGCCCCATGCCCGGACGGTACACGAGCCGTCCGACGATCGCGCTGTGGGCCAGATCGCGTCGCCGGTGGCCGGCCGGGGCGTGACCCCGTCGGCGCCGGACGTACGCTTCGACGTGTGGCCACCCCGGCGCGGGCTTCTCGGGCGCAACCGACCGTCCTGCTCAAGCGCCTCCTCGTCGGCCGGCCGTTCCGGACCGACCGGGTCCGCCGCACCCTCCTTCCGAAGCGGATCGCGTTGCCGGTCTTCGCCGCCGACCCGCTCTCCAGCGTCGCCTACGCACCCGCCGAGATCCTGCTGACGCTCTCGCTGGCCGGGGCGGCGGCGTACGTCTACGCCCCCTGGATCGCGGCCGCGGTCGTGGTCGTGCTGCTGACCGTGGTCGCGAGCTACCGCCAGAACGTGCACGCCTACCCGTCCGGCGGGGGCGACTACGAAGTCGCCACCGTCAATCTCGGCCGACGGCCCGGGCTGGTGGTCGCGAGCGCGCTGCTGGTGGACTACGTGCTGACCGTGGCGGTGTCGGTCGCGGCCGGGGTGGACAACCTCGCGTCGGCCGTCGACTTCGTGGGCGAGCACCGGGTGGCCGTGGCGGTCGGGATCGTGGTGCTGCTGGCCACGGTCAACCTGCGCGGCATCCGTGACTCCGGCCTGGCGTTCGCGCTGCCCACCTACGCGTTCCTGATCGGCATGGTGGCGCTGGTCGGCTGGGGGTACGCGCGGGTCTGGTTGCTGGGGGACGAGCTGCGGGCGCCCAGCGCCGACCTGGAGGTGGTGGGTGGGGGCACGGTCGCCGGCTTCGCGCTCGCCTTCCTGCTCGCGCGCGCCTTCTCCTCGGGATCGGTCGCGCTGACCGGGGTGGAGGCGATCGCGAACGGCGTGCCCGAGTTCCGCCATCCGAAGAGCCGCAACGCCGCCACGGTGCTGCTCATCGTCGGGCTGATCTCCACGGCCCTGGTGTTCGGCATCATCGGCCTGGCGCGGCTGTCCCACCTGCAGTACGTCGAGGACCCGGCCCGGCAGATCGTGGGGGCCGGCCCGGGCTACGAGCAGCCGACCGTCACGGCGCAGCTCGCGTCCACCGTCTTCGGGGGGTTCCAGGCCGGCTACGTGTTCGTGCTGGCGGCCACGGTGCTGATCCTGGTGCTGGCGGCCAACACGGCCTTCAACGGCTTCCCCATGCTCGGCTCGATCCTGGCTCAGGATCGCTACCTGCCCCGGCAGCTGCACACCCGCGGAGACCGGCTCGCCTTCTCCAACGGCATCCTCTTCCTCGCGGTCTTCGCAATCGTGCTCATCGTCGCGTTCGACGCGCAGACCACGCGCCTCATCCAGCTGTACATCGTCGGGGTCTTCGTCGCCTTCACGGTGTCGCAGGTCGGCATGGTCCGGCACTGGAACCGGCTGCTGCGCACCGAGCGGGACGCGGCCACCCGCCGCCGGATGCACTGGTCGCGGGCCGTCAACGGCTTCGGCGCGGTCCTGACCGGCTCAGTGCTGGTGCTCGTGCTTGCCACGAAGTTCACCCACGGCGCCTGGATCTCGGTGGTGGCGATGGCGCTGCTCTACGGGATGATGGTCGCCATCCGCCGCCACTACGACCGGGTGGCCCGCGAGCTGGACGCGACGGGCGTCGAGCCGCGGCTGCCGTCGCGGAACCACGCGGTCGTGCTCGTGTCCACTGTGCACAAACCGACGCTGCGGGCGATCGCCTATGCGCAGGCGACCCGCCCGGACACGCTGACCTGCCTGACCGTCAACGTGGACGAGACCGACACCCGGCGGATCCAGCAGCAGTGGGAGGAGCACGACATCGGCGTGCCGTTGACGGTCATCGAGTCGCCGTACCGGGAGATCACCCGACCCATCGTGGAGTACGTCAAGGCCCGTCGCCGCGACGCGCCGCGGGACGTGGTCACGGTGTTCATCCCCGAGTACGTGGTCGGCCGATGGTGGGAGCACCTGCTGCACAACCAGAGCGCGCTGCGGATCAAGACGCGGCTGCTCTTCGAACCGGGGGTGATGGTGACCAGCGTGCCCTACCAGCTCGCCTCGAGCTCCACCTTGGACCTCGAACGGTACGACGAGGCGCTGTCGCGGGGGCCGGCGCCCGGGCCACGGTCGACGCGCGAGCACCCGGCGTCCGGTGAGCGCGGCGCGGGCCAGCGCGGCGCGGGTGGCCGCGGCGCCGGTGAGCCCGGCACCGGCGGGCGGCCGCGGGTGGGAGCGTCGTCGTGACCGCGGTGTCGGAGCAGCTGCCGGCCGGCCCCGACGACGGACTGGACGGGGCGACGATCGAGGTCACGGTGGGCCCGGTGGCTCACGGCGGTCACTGCGTGGCGCGGCTGGCCCCGGCGCGCGGCGACGCGTCGACGCCGGCCGAGGGGCCGGGGCGGGTGGTGTTCGTCCGCCACGCGCTGCCGGGCGAGCGGGTCCGGGCCGTGGTCACCGAGGAGCACACCTCGTACCTGCGGGCCGAGGCGGTCGAGATTCTCGACGCCTCGCCCCGGCGGGTCACCCCACCCTGCCCGTGGGCGGGTGTTACGCACGGTGGGCCGCGGGCCTGCGGCGGGTGCGACCTGCAGCACGCCGACCTCTCCTACCAACGGGAGCTCAAGTCGGCCGTCCTGCGCGAGCAACTGCTCCGCATCGGCGGCCTGGATGAATCCACTGTGGACAGCCTGCGGCCGGTCGTCGAACCGCTGCCGCCGGTGCCGGGCGAGCCGGACGGCCAGGGGTGGCGCACCCGGGTTCAGTACACAGTGGACAGCACGGGCCGCGCCGGCCTGCTCGCCCACCGGTCCCACGAGGTCGTGCCCGTGGACCGCTGCCTGATCGCCCACGCCGCGATCCGCGCGACCGACGTGCTGCGGCGCACCTGGCCGGAGCACGACTCGGTCGAGGTGATCGCCGGCGCGGACGGGGCGGCCACGGTGCTGGCCCGCCGGGGCGAGGGCCCGGCGTCCCTGGTGAGCGGGCCGGCCACGGTCACCGAACGGGCCGTGGGCCGGCGGTGGCAGCTGCCGCCCACCGCATTCTGGCAGGTGCACCCGTGGGCCGCCGACACGCTCGCGGCCGCCGTGGTGGAGCTGCTGGCCCCCCGATCGGGGGAGCGCGTCTGGGACCTGTACGGCGGGGTGGGGCTGTTCGCGGCGGCGCTCGCCGACGCCGGTGCCCGGCCTGCGGCGCCCGCCGAGGACCAGCCCGACGGCCTGCCCGTCGTCGACGATCCTTCCGACGGCGACGGGGTGGGGCGACGCCGTGACCAGCGCGGCGGGCCGGGATCGATCACGGGGCGGCCCGGCGGTCCGGATTCGATCATCGTCGTCGATGCCGATCCGGCCGCGGTGGCGGCGGCCCGGGAGAACCTGCGCGACCTGGCCGCGGTGACGGTGGTCCACGCCGACGTGGCCCGCGCGCTGCGGCCGGCGGCGGGCTCCGCGGGCCGGCGGAGGCCGCTGGCGCTGCCCCCGGACCGGGTCGACCTTGTGGTGCTGGACCCGCCGCGCAGCGGGGCGGGACCGCAGGTCATGGTCGGGGTGGCCGAGCGGGGACCCCGGGCGGTGGCGTACGTGGCCTGTGATCCGGCGGCCCTGGCCCGCGATGTCCGGACGTTGCGGGCGTACGGGTACAAGCTGGTGGCACTGCGCGCGTACGACCTCTTCCCGCACACTCACCACATGGAGGCGGTGGCGCTGCTCACTCCGGCGTAACAAGGACGCGGCAGGATGTTTGCGCCACAGGGACATCGTGCGGTGATGCGCCTCACGACTAGACTGGCAGGCCATGGGCTCACGCGAGGAGGACGACGACATGTCCGGTCCCGTGGAGGGTGTGCTCGATCGAATTGACGGACCTCGTGACCTGCGTGGGCTGAACCGGGAAGAGTTGGCCGCCCTCGCTCGGGAGATCCGCGAGTTCCTCGTGCAGAAGGTCTCCCGCACGGGCGGGCACCTGGGTCCCAACCTCGGTGTCGTGGAGCTGACACTGGCCCTGCACCGGGTCTTCGACTCGCCCCACGACAAGCTGCTCTTCGACACTGGTCACCAGGCGTACGTACACAAGATCGTGACCGGCCGGCGCGGTGACTTCGACCGGCTGCGGCAGCGCGGCGGGATCACCGGTTACCCCAACCAGGCCGAGTCCGACCACGACATCATCGAGAACTGTCACGCCTCGACGGCTCTGTCCTATGCCGACGGCATGGCCAAGGCGTACGCCCTGCGCGGCGAGAAGCGCCACGTGGTGGCGATCGTGGGCGACGGCGCCCTCACCGGCGGCATGTGCTGGGAGGCGTTGAACAACATCGCCCACAACAAGAACCCGCTGGTGATCGTGGTCAACGACAACGGTCGCTCCTACGCGCCCACGATCGGCGGTCTGGCCACCCACCTCGCGTCGCTGCGGCTCAACCCCAGCTATGAGAAGGTCCTCGATCTGATCAAGGAGTCGCTGTCCAAGACACCGCTGGTCGGTGGGCCGCTCTACGAGGTCCTGCACGCGGTCAAGAAGGGCATCAAGGACGCGGTCGCGCCCCAGGCGCTGTTCGAGGACCTCGGCATCAAGTACGTCGGTCCGGTGGACGGGCACGACATCGCCGCGCTGGAGAACGCGCTGCGCCGGGCGAAGGGCTTCGGCGGCCCGGTCATCGTGCACGCGGTCACCCGGAAGGGGTACGGGTACCAGCCGGCCGAGGAGGACGAGGCGGACAACCTGCACAGCCCGTCGGCGTTCGATCCGGCGACCGGCCGCCCGATCGGCAAGCCGTCGCTGAAGTGGACCACGGTGTTCGGCGAGGAGCTCGTCGCGATCGCCGACGAGCGCGACGACATCGTGGGGATCACCGCGGCGATGGCCGAGTCCACCGGGATCGCGAAGCTGGCGGCGAAGTACCCCGACCGCGCCTTCGACGTCGGCATCGCCGAGCAGCACGCGACCACCTCGGCCGCGGGCCTGGCCCTGGGCGGCCTGCATCCGGTGGTCGCCATCTATGCGACGTTCCTCAACCGGGCCTTCGACCAGGTGCTGCTTGACGTGGCGATGCACCGCCTGCCGGTGACGTTCGTGCTCGACCGGGCGGGCATCACCGGCCCCGACGGGCCGAGCCACTACGGCATCTGGGATCTGGCCATCTTCGGCGTCGTGCCGGGCCTGCGCATCGCCGCCCCCCGGGACGCGGCCACGCTGCGGGCCGAGCTGCGGGAAGCGGTGGCGATCAACGGCCCCACGATGATCCGGTTCCCGACCGGCAGCGTGCCGCCGGACCTGCCCGCCGTGCGCTCCGTCGGCGGCGTCGACATCCTCGCCGAGGACCCGGAGCGCTCCGACGTGCTGCTCGTCGCGGTTGGCGCGTTCGGGCACCTCGGGGTCGAGGTGGCGGGGCGGCTCGCCGAGCAGGGCTATGGAGTTACCGTTGTCGATCCACGCTGGGTCCGCCCGGTGCCGGACGAGATCGTCGATCTCGCCGCGATGCACCGGCTCGTGGTGGTGGTCGAGGACGGCATCCGCACCGGCGGGATCGGCACGGCCGTAGCCCAGCGACTGCGCGACGCCGACGTGGCGACCCCGGTCCGCGACATCGGGGTGGAGCCGGGGTGGCATCCGCACGGCACCCGCAACGAGATCCTCGCCGACCTCGGCCTGACCGCGCAGGACGTGGCCCGGCGCGTCACCGGTTGGGTCTCCTCGATGGACGACGCCCCGGACGCCGTCGCCTCGCTGTAGCGCCGTCGTCTCGCGGTAGACCCGTCGCCTCGCGGTAACGCGGTCCCGTGACGGTGAGCCGTCGCCTGGTGGCAAGGTGGCCGGCTCACCGTCGCCAGCCCACCGTGATCGGCGCGAGCGATCGAAACCTCGATCCTCGTCGGCGTGTCGTCGTCCTGCCCTGAACCAGTGCCGCCTCTACGGAACGGGCGGCTTGCCCGCCGATCTGCCGTCCGCGTAGGTTGCGCCGCGGGAAAGGGTGGAGCGACCACGGGAGGAGCAGTGAGCACTCTCGTCGAGTCCGAGCGGACGGACGACGCCTTCGCAGACCTGTGGCTGCAGGTCGGCTATCACATGGTGGGGGCGTTCGGTCATCGATTCGATGGCCAGTTCACAACGCTCGATCAGCGGTTGGGCCAGGTCGAGCGCGGCCAGGCCGTGCTGACCGAGCGGGTCGACGGCCTGACCGTGCGGATGGACAGGGTCGAGCAGCGCATGAACAGGGTCGAGCAGCGCCTGGACAAGGTCGAACATCGGCTGGAGAACCTCGAGTCCGGCCAGGCCGAGCTTCGGGACCGGCTCGATCGGCTGGAGTACGCGACCCTGCGGGGCTTCGAGCGGATCGAGGTGAAGCTGGACGCCCTGCGGGGCATGATCCTCCGCTCCGAGGAGCAGGCCCCGCCGCCTCGGCCGGTGCCGCGGCCGCGCGCGAAGGGGCGGTGACGCCGGAAGACACACGGGCGCCCGTACGGCTGGCCGTACGGGCGCCCGTCCTGTTGGCTGAGTGACGATTCGATCGGCTGGGTGTCGATTGGCTGATGGGTGCCGGTTGATGCGTCTCGGCGCGCGGTGGCCGGCGGGGACGCGGGCCGCCGGCCACCGCGGGGCGGCGCTATTGCAATCCGGTCTGCATGGCGCTGACCAGGCTGCCGTCATCCCCGTCGAGCGACCAGATCATCAGGCCGCCCAGTCCGTTGGCTTTGGCCCACTGGCCCTTGGCCTGGATCAGCTGCGGGTCGTCGTAGGACCAGAACGTGTTGCCGTCGTACTTCCAGACCGCGCCGTGGGTGGTGTCGCGGAACACCGTGCCCGGCCGGTTCTTGAGCACGTCGTAGTCCTCGACACCCTGCTCGAAGGTGCCCGGGGCCGGGGTGCCGTTCTGGTACAGGCCGTTGTTGACGTTCGGCACGTTCGTCCAGCCGCGGCCGTAGGCAGGCACGCCCACCACCAGCTTGTCCGCCGGCACGCCCATCGACAGGTACTTGTTGACCGCGCTCTCGATCGAGTACCGCTGGTTGGCCGGAGCCGGGTTGGCCGGCGGGTTGCGCAGCTGCGACTGGTGGTTGGTCTGCGGACCCCAGGCGCCGTAGAAGTCGTACCCCTGCACCGTGGCGAAGGTGAGGTAGTTGAAGATGGCCGGGTCGATACCGGCGTCGATCTTCGCGATGTCGGCCGGCAGGAACGCGGTCAGGTCGTACGTCCGGCCCACGCTGGCCCCGTAGGCGTCCAGCTGCGCCCGGAACTCCTGGATGAGGGCGAGGTAGTTCGCCTTGTCCTCGGGCCGGATGATGTTGCCGGTGTTGCCCTCGCTGCCCGGCCACTCCCAGTCCAGGTCGATGCCGTCGAAGACGCCGAAGGCCGCGCCCGGTCCGCCCTGCGGCTCGCCGCCGATCTGGGGCAGGTTGCCCTTGATGTACAGGTCGATGCAGGAGGCGACGGCCGCGGCGCGGTTCTGCGGCAGCGCCATGTTCGAGAAGTACTTCGACCAGGTCCAGCCACCCAGGGAGATGTACACCTTCAGGTGCGGGTACTTCGCCTTGAGCTGCTTGAGCTGGTTGAAGCTGCCGGCCAGCGGCTGGTCCCAGGTGTCGGTGCTGCCGTCGACCGAGTTGGCGGAGTTGTACTTCATCTGGTAGTCGGCCCAGGCGTCACCCTGGCCCGCGGCGTTGACCATGAAGCAGCGACCCTGCTCGTTGATGTTCCCAAATGCGTAGTTGATGTGGGTCAGCTTCGCGGCCATGCCAGTGGTGTCGATGTCCTTGACGCGGAAGTTTCGCGCGTAGACGCTCCACTGCGTGAAGTAGCCGACCTTGCGGCTGCCGCCCGCTTGCGCCGGGTTGGTCGTCACCGAGATCTGGTTGCTCGGGTTGGAGAGGTTACCGGCGCCGTCGCGGGCTCGGACGGTGTAGGTGTAGGTGGTGTTCGGGCTCAGGCCGGTGTCGGTGAAGGTGGTGCTGGTGCCGGTGGTCTGGTGGGTCGGGGTGGTCGATCCGTT
>Ga0310834_101092_pt1 | contig 19077 bp, 14 predicted proteins | sample SM_ome_2_FD_201314 | JGI IMG/M metagenome (GOLD analysis project Ga0310834, IMG submission 201314) | Sorghum-adapted microbial communities enriched on stacked mutant (SM) sorghum from Joint BioEnergy Institute, Emeryville, California... ... | reverse complement strand
CGGCGGCCTCGCCGACGACGTCAGTGCCGACCGAACCGGAAGTGGTCTCCTCCACCACGCTTGTCATCCAGAGGTCTCCTCATTAGACTGTCCACTAAGGACTTACACCGTCTACTTTACACTCCCTCTAGATCAACTCAGCCCCTGCGAGGTGGGGACTTTCGCTGGCCACAACCGGAGACTTTTCCATGGCCACGGACAAATGCTCACGTGTATCGGAAGTCAGGTTCAGTCCAGAGTGGACCAGGTGCCGGCGTGGACGGGCCGCGGATGCCAGGTCAACCAGCGCAGGGAAGAGGGCCAGGTCAACGCCGGGACAGGGAAGAAGACCAAGGGAGCGCCAGCACGGAGAAGAAGACCAGGTCAACGCCGGCACGGGGGAGGACGACGAGCGAAGGCGGAACCAGCGCGGACGAGCGGAGCGCATCAAGGGTGAGACCGAGGAGACGGCATGGCAGGACGGCCGGAACGACCATGACCCGGAAGAAGACGGCTGGAGCCAGCAACCCATGAGGGAACCAGGGGCCGGCAGCTCTTGTGGGAACCAGGGGGCAGCAGATCATGAGGGAACTACAGGGGCCAGCAGCTTATGAGGGAACCTGGGCGGTCAGCGGCTCATGAGGGAACCTGGGCGGTCAGCGGCTCATGAGGGAACCTGGGCGGTCAGCAGCCTGTGCGGGAGCCAGGGGGCAGGCAACCAGCGACCAGGGTGAGAGGAGCGCTGGTCGGCCCGAACATCAGGAACGGGCCCGACTCTCGGACATGACCCCTCACCCGGCCGGAGCTCGGTCGGACGGTGTTTCCGGGCGGAGCCAGAGGACACCCAGCGGGGGAATGCGCAGCGTCGCCGAGGCCGGGTGGGAGTGCCAGGGGTCGGCCGGGGCATCCACGTGGCCACCGTTGCCGACCCCGGACCCGCCGTACTCGGTGGCGTCGGTGTTGATGACCTCCACCCAACGTCCGGGCCGGGGCAGGCCGAGACGGTAGTTGTCGTGCGGCACGCCCGCGAAGTTCGCCACGCAGACCAGCACCTGACCGTCGTCGGCGTACCGGGCGAAGGCGAAGACATTGTTGGCCGCGTCGTCGGCCACGAGCCAGGCGAACCCGTCGGGGCTGGTGTCCCGGGTCCACAACGCCGGGGCGGACCGGTACGCCGCGTTGAGGTCGGCCACCAGCCGGGCCACCCCGGCGTGGTCGGCGTGCTCCAGCAACGACCAGTCCAGGCCGCGCTGTTCGCTCCACTCCCGACCGTCGGCGAGCTCGCACCCCATGAAGAGCAGCTTCTTGCCGGGGAACGACCACATGAACGCCAGCAACGCGCGTAGCGTGGCCCGCTGCTGCCACCAGTCGCCGGGCGCCTTGGCCACCAGCGCCTTCTTGCCGTGCACCACCTCGTCGTGACTGATCGGCAGCACGAAGTTCTCGCTCCAGCCGTAGACGGTGGCGAAGGTCATCTGGTTGTGGTGGTACTGCCGGTGGATCGGGTCCTTGCTGATGTAGCCGAGGGTGTCGTGCATCCAGCCCATGTTCCACTTGAACCCGAAGCCCAGCCCGCCGTCGCTGGTGGGCCGGGTGACCCCGGGCCAGGCGGTGGACTCCTCGGCGATCATCATGACGCCCGGGTGGTGCTTGTAGACGGTCGCGGTCAGCTCCTGCAGGAAGCTGATCGCCTCCAGGTGCTCCCGTCCACCGTGGACGTTGGGCACCCATTCGCCGTCGCGGCGGGAGTAGTCCAGGTAGAGCATGGAGGCCACGGCGTCCACACGCAGCCCGTCGGCGTGGAACTCCTCGATCCAGTACAGCGCGTTGGCCACGAGGAAGTTGCGCACCTCGGGTCGGCCGTAGTCGAAGACGTACGTACCCCAGTCGGGGTGCTCACCGCGGCGCGGATCGGGGTGCTCGTACAGCGGTGTGCCGTCGTAACGGGCCAGGGCCCAGTCGTCGCGCGGGAAGTGGGCTGGCACCCAGTCGAGGATCACCCCGATCCCGGCCTCGTGCAGGCGGTCGACGAGCAGCCGGAACGTGTCGGGGTCGCCGAACCGGGCGGTGGGCGCGTAGTACCCGGTCACCTGGTAGCCCCACGACCCGCCGTACGGGTGCTCCATCACCGGCAGGAACTCCACGTGGGTGAAGCCCATCCGCTGCACGTAGGCGACCAGCTCGGTGGCGAGGTCCTCATAGGACAGACCGGGCCGCCAGGACCCCAGGTGCACCTCGTAGATGCTCACCGGCTCCCGCCAGGGTGCCCCGGCGTCGCGACGGGCCAGCCAGGCGGCGTCGCCCCACTCGTACGTGGAGCGGTAGATGACGCTCGCCGTCCGGGGCGGCACCTCGGTCGCCCGGGCGAGCGGGTCGGCCTTCTCGCGCCACACGCCGTCCCGGCCGAGGATGCGGAACTTGTACCGCTGGCCCGGCTGGGCGTCCGGGACGAGCAGCTCCCACACCCCGCTGGCGCCCATCGACCGCATGGGCCACCCGTCGTGCGGCCCCCATCCGCTGAAGTCGCCCACCACCCGTACGCCCTGCGCCGTCGGGGCCCAGACGGCGAACGCGACACCGTTGGGCTTCGGGTTGGCCCCCAGCACCGTCCACAGTCGCTCGTGCCGGCCCTCGCTGATCAGCGCGAGGTCGAACTCGCCCAGCGTGGGCAGGTGCCGGTACGGGTCGTCGGTGACGCGCCCGTCGACCTCGATGCGGTAGTCGGTCACCCGCCCGGGCACCGTGGTCTCGAAGATGCCCTCCTGGATGAGGCGCTGCATCGGGTACCGCTGGCCGTCCACCAGGGCGGCCACGGTGGTGGCGCCACGGCGCAGCGTCCGGATGACCGTGCCCTCGGCGACCGGGTGCGCCCCGAGGGTGGCGTGCGGGTCGTATGTCGGGCCGACGATGATCTCGGTCACGACGCCCTCACGATCCCGCCCGGAGCCGCCGTGGCCGGCGCCTCCGGCGCGGTCTCCTCTGCTCGCGCCTCCGGCGCGGTGGCCTCCGTTCGCGCCTCCGGCGCGGTGGCCTGCTTCGGGATGACCAGGAAGATGTGCGCGGGCTCCCGGGTCGGGTCCAGGTGGGCGGCGTTGTGCTGGCCCCAGTCGTACTCGGCCCCGGTGATCAGGTCCCGGACGGTCATCCGGTCCGTCCAATCCAGACCGAGCGCGGGCATGTCCAATGTGGTGTTGGCCCAGTGCGCGTGGTGCGGGTCGAGCGAGCAGACCACGAGGATGGTATTCCCGGTGTCGGGATCGCGCTTGGACCAGCACAGCACCTGGTCGTTGTCGACGTCGTGGAACCGCAGGGTGCGCATCTGCTGCAGCGCCGGGTTCTCCCGCCGGATCGCGTTGAGCCGGGCCAGGAACGGCGCCAGGGACAGGCCGGCGCGCTCGGCCTCGGCCCACGGCCGGGGCCGCAGCTGGTACTTCTCGTTGTTCCGGTACTCGTCGACACCCTCGCGGGCCTCGTGCTCGTACAGCTCGTAGCCGGCGTAGATGCCCCACGACGGTGACAGCAGCGCGGCCAGGATCGCCCGGATCTTGAACATCGGGGGCCCGCCGGTCTGCAGGTGCTCCGGCAGGATGTCCGGCGTGTTGGGCCAGAAGTTGGGCCGCATGTGGTCCAGCGAGGCGACGAGCTCCTCGCAGTAGGTGCGCAGCTCCCAGGCGGTGGTGCGCCAGGTGAAGTAGGTGTACGACTGGGTGAAGCCGATCGTCGCCAGGGCGTGCATGATGGCCGGGCGGGTGAATGCCTCGGCGAGGAAGAGCACGTCGGGCTCGACCTCCTTGACCCGCCAGATCAGCCAGTGCCAGAAGTCGATCGGCTTGGTGTGCGGGTTGTCCACCCGGAAGATGCGTACGCCCTGCTCGACCCAGTAGAGCACGATGCGCAGGATCTCCGCCCGCAGCCCGTCCCGATCGTTGTCAAAGTTCAATGGATATATGTCTTCGTACTTCTTGGGCGGGTTCTCGGCGTAGGCGATGGTGCCGTCGGGCCGGGTGGTGAACCACTCGGGGTGCTGGGTGACCCACGGGTGGTCCGGGGCGCACTGCAGCGCCAGGTCCATCGCCACCTCCAGGCCCAGATCCCGGGCCCGCTGGAGGAACGCCCGGAAGTCGGCCACGGTGCCCAGGGACGGGTGCACGGCGTCGTGACCCCCGGCGGCCGAGCCGATGGCCCAGGGCGAGCCGACGTCCCCGGGCGCGGCGTGCAGCGCGTTGTCGCGGCCCTTGCGGTTCACCTCACCGATCGGATGGATCGGTGGCAGGTACACCACATCGAAGCCCATCGCCGCAATGCCGGGCAGGCGCTCGGCCGCGGTGGCGAACGTGCCGTGGGCCACCGGATTGCCGGCCTCGTCCACGATCGCCCCCTCCGAGCGGGGGAACATCTCATACCACGCCGAGAACAGGGCCCGGGGCCGGTCCACCCAGATCGACGACGTCGGGCTGGTGGTCACCAAATCCCGCACCGGGTAGGACCACAGCAGGTCGGCCAGCGCCAGCGCCGGTTCCACCCGTTGGGCGAGCGGGGCGGCGCCGTCGCGCAGCGCGGCGGCCGCCGCCCGGACGACCGGCACCTCGGCCTCGGGCACCACCCGGGCCGCCCGGTCGAGGATCAGCGCGCCGGTCAGCAGGTCGGCCGCCAGCTCCCGCTCGGTCTGCCCGACTCCGAGCTTGGCGGTGATGGCGGCCCGCCAGGTCGCGTAGGGGTCGGCGAAGGCGACGATGCGGAACGTCCACAGGCCGACACGGTCGGGGCGGATGGTGGCGCTCCACGTGTCGGTGCCCGGCGAGTCGGTCATACGCACCGCCGGCCGGGCCGAGCCGTCAGGCGCGTACCACTCGACGTGCACGCCGATGAGCTCGTGGCCCTCGCGAAACGCCACCGCGCGCACCGGTACGAGCTCGCCGACGACCGCCTTGGCCGGGTAGGCGCCCTCGGCCAGGCGCGGGGAGACGTCGCCGATCCAGAGCCGTCCGGTCACACCCGTCATCCTAGGGACACCGTTCCGTATCACGGCGGCAGTTGCCGCGTCGGCGCCGCCCTTCGGGCGGGCCCGGCCGCGCGTGCCCCGAGGCGACCGTGGCTGGTCGATCAGCCGCGGTGGACCACCACGTCGCTCGTGACCAGTCCGTCGGCCGCGAGCGCGGAGAGCACGACGTCGAGGGAGGCGTGGCTCATCGGATAGGTGGCCGACCGTCCCGAGATCTCAACCAGGCGGCCGTCGTGGACGACCATCTCTCCGGCCCCGGCGGCGGGCCGCCCGGCGAGCAGACTCGAATGGTGAAACTCGCCGATGGTCTCGACCAGTGACGCGTAGACGTTGGCCTGGCTGTCCATGACGTAGATGGCCCGCTCGGGTCCCGGCCGCAGCGTCGTCCCCAGACGGGTGTCGAAGGGGGTGCCGGTGTCGACGCGGAACAGCCGCCCCTGGGCGATGAAGAGCCGGAACGCCTCGAGCTCGCCGCGCAGCGGCGCGGCCGGCCCCGGCGGGTTCGGGGTGACGGCGTCGGGCGGGACGATGCTGTCGGCCGGGAAGCCGGTCAGCTCCGCAAACGACGCCACCGCCGTGGCCGGGTCGCCGTCGAGCACCTTGAGCATGGTCCGCCGGCGGTCCGCCAGGGACGGCCCGGGCGGCACGACGAGCGCGACGACCTCCCCGGTGCGCAGCCGCAGGACCAGCACCGCGGTCGTGCCCTCGGGAGAGTGGCTGAACTCGAAGATGCGCCAGGTCCGGGCGGAGACCTCGTGCAGGCCGGCCGCGACGACCGCCGTGACCGGTGCGCTCGCCCAGGGCCAGTCCCGGGCGGGCAGCTGCGTGAAGCGCTCGGGCGGCCACCCGTCGGCGTACGTGGTGGCCCGCGCGTGGCGCAGGTGCGCCACGATCTGCCCGCAGAATGCCCGCAGCGTCGCCTCGTCGGGACCGCCCGGGGTCGGCGCCTCGATCAGCTGCGGGGCCTGTGCGGCCTGGGCCAGCCCGTCGAGGTACGCCTGCGGCCCGGAAGGGAAGACGCGCCGCTCGATCATCCGCTGGGCGAACACCTGGGCGGTCGCCTCGTCCGGCTGGCGGACGTAGGCCAGGGCATAGCGAACCTGGTTGACCAGGCCACGCCACGTCTGCTCGGCGACGGTGGTCATCGAATGTCCTCCTGACGGACGATGTGCTCCGGCCGGATCTTGGCCAGGTCGATGAGGGAGGTGAGCGCGGCGGCCGGATCGCCGTCGAGGACCTTCACCCGGATCCGGTCCTGCGCTGGTGTCGGTCCGTCGACCAGCTCCAGCGCCACCACCTCGCCCGTGCGCAGGCGGAGCACCATGGCGTGCGTCACCTCCCCGCCGTCGGTCACCTCGTCGGGGAAGTTCTGAAACTTCTCCGTCAGGAACGGAAGGCTTCCCCAGATGGTCGCGACGGTTGGAGCTTCGGCCCGCGGCCATTCGGCGGTCGGTAGCCGCTCCCAGCGCGGCGGCGGCCACGGCCGACCGGCCTCGAGGTGACGCACGATCAGGCGGAAGAACTCCCGCAGGGCCTCGGGACTGTGCCGGTTCGGCAGGGTCTGGCCAGCGAGGATGTCCTCCTGCTCGACGGCCTGCGACAGCCCTCGGTGGTACACCTCGGGGCCGTCGGTCAGTCCCTGGCGCCTGATCATCATGGCGGCCAGCTGCTGGGCCAGCTCGTCGTCGAGGGTGGAGTTGAGACCGACCGAGTACAGCAGCTGGCTGACCACCGACTGCCACGGGTGACGGTGCGCGCCGCCTCCTACCATGACCTCACCTCGATGGTCGACACGTCGACCCCTTCGGCCGCGAGCACGTCGAGGACCTGTTGTCGGAACTCGGGCGGGGGTTGGTAGTGGCCGCTCTTGTCGGTCATCTCCACGATCCGCCCATTCTCCACCACCATCTCCCCGGCCCCGGCGACCGGCCGCCCACCGAGGAGGCTGGAGTGGTGGAAGTAGCCGCGCTCGTGGAAGGTCGACAGGTAGAGATTGCCCTGACTGTCCATCACGAAGATCGCCCGGCCACCGCCCCCGTGCAGGCTCTCGGCGGCCCTGGTGTCGACCGGCACGCCGTTGATGTGGTACAGCTTGCCGTCCTGTACGAAGACGCGGTACCGCTCGGCCTGCACGGGCGTCAGGTACCGGACCCCCTTGACCTCGGAGCCGAAGATCTCGGCCGCGCGCTTCGGGTCCGTTTCGCCTTCGAAATACGGGTCCAGGGCCTTCGTGGGCAGGTCCGGCCGGCCACTGTGCGGGGGCGGCGGAACGAAGCCGGGGATGCCTTCGCCGGGAGCGCTGCCGGGCAGGTCGTCCCAGGGCCGGCCGCCGCTGGGCAGCCCGTGACCGTCGGGGCCCCGGCCCGCGTCGACTCCGCCGGCGCGGGGACGACCGTCGAGTTCGATGGTGTACTCGTCGACCCGGCGTACGAGCGCGGCCAGCTGGTCGAGGCTGCTGACCAGGTCCTCCAGTAGTCGGGAGATCTTCAGCGCCCACCGCGCCGCCAGCGAACTGACCTCGGCCGTCACCCAGGGCGTGGCGCCGCCGAGCGTCAGCACCTCGCCCGCCGTCCACATGGGGGCGCGGGCCACCGCGGTCGCCACGAAGTCGGCGATCAGGTCCCGCACCAGGGTGCGCACCGTCAGCACGACGGCGCCGGACAGCTCGACGGCCGAGGCCTTGGCGTCGGCCGCCTCGGCGTAGCCCACCAGGGCCAGCCGTTCGGTCTCGGCGCTGGTCCGGTAGGCGTCGGCCGCCTCGCCGATCCACAACGCCACCTCCCGCTTCACGGCGGCGTCGTACTCCTCGGCCGCCTGGCGGAGGTGGGCCGCGATGTTGCGCCAGGTCTGCGCGTTGGCCGCGGCCTGCTCGGGGTCGCCGGCGAGCCAGTCCAGGGCTTCGGAGAGGAACTCGACGTGCTCGATGATCGCGGCCACGACCCAGCTGGTGGTGGCCGCGATGGGATTGAGGACGAACAACGTCGCGTCGATGGCGACCCCGAGGCTGCCGATCGTGGTGCTGACCCACGACCCGGACTCGATCCCGTTCTTGACCTCGACGATGCCTTCGATGATCGTGATTCCCGCGTACCACGGCGTCGAGTTGTCCGGCGTGGCGATGAGCGGGTTCGGGGCGGGCGCGGTCACAGCGGCAGCCTTATCGCCGGCTCGCCGACCTGACTGGCCGCGCTCGCGTTGGCCGCGGCGGACGCCGCCACGACGGCGGCTACGCCATCCGCCAGTTCGTGCAGCCGCGTCGCGCTGGTGCCCAGGCCCGCGACGGTGACCTGCATGCTGGGCTCGAAGAAGTCCACCATGAACTGGCACAGCTGTCCGTAGGCGGAGCGGTCGAGATGGGTGACCGCGGCCGCCTCCCGGCTGGTCTCGACCATCGCGGCGATCCGGAGCACGGTCGGGACGTGACCCGCCAGCTCCTCCGGCACGGTGATGGTGCTCATGCCTGGCTCCGGCCGTCGTCGGCGGGCCGGCCGAACCGGCGCTCCAGGTTGTCGATGACCGCCGCTCGGATGGGCGAGTCGGCCCCGACCGTCGTCACGACCGCCGAGTCGACCGCCGCCACGAGGTTGGCCTGGGCGGCGCGGACGGTCTGCATGACCTGCTCCGCCAGACGCGCCGGGCTGAACTCGCGGATGCCGTCGCCGAACTCCAGCCCGACCAGCGCGCCCGTGGCGTCGACGGTGACCGTGATGGCCCCGGACCGATCCCGCGCGGTGGCGGTGACCCGAGCGACCGCGTCCGCCAGGGACTGCGTCTCAGCCGCGCGGGCCTGGGCGCGGGCGGCCCACTCGCGGACCTGGGCCAGTGCGCTCTGCATCGGTGACCTCCCCAGACCTCGGGGACGTCCCATGCAGCGCCCCCGATCGCGACGACATCATTGGCGTCGTCGCCATCGGGGGCAATACCGGTACCGATCCGTGGAACGGGGCTGCCGAGGTTCGGGAACGGCGATGCCGGTGTCGGTGGAAGAGGGACGCCGGTGTCGACGAGGGGGATGTCGGTGTCGAAGAGGGACGTTGGTGTCGCCGAGGGTCGGGGCCTGACCGCGGGTGCCGGTGGCTTGACGGCCTGCCGCTGACCTGGCCTCGCGGCGTCTCCGGCTAGCGGGCGGGGTCGACCCGTTGGCCCTTGCCCAGCACCACGATGCCGCCGGGGGAGATGGTGAAGCCCCGGGCGCGGTCGCGCTCCAGGTCGACCCCGATCTGCGCCCCCTCGGGCACGACGACGTTCTTGTCGATGATCGCGTTGCGCACGACCGCGTGCCGGCCGATCTCGACGTCGTCCATGAGCACCGAGCCCTCCACGTGTGCCCAGGAGTGCACCCGGACGTTCGGCCCGATCACGCTGTTCTCCACCAGCCCGCCGGAGATGACCGCGCCCGGCGAGACCATCGAGCCGATCGCCCGGCCCATCCGGCCCTGCCAGCCGTGCACGAACTTGGCCGGTGGCCACGGTCGGCTCTCGGTGTAGATGGGCCACTCGTAGTTGTAGAGGTTGAACACGGGGTTGACCGCGATGAGGTCCATGTTGGCCTCGTAGTACGAGTCCAGGGTCCCGACGTCGCGCCAGTACCCGCGGTCCCGGTCGGTCGAGCCCGGCACGAGGTTGTCCCGGAAGTCGTAGACGTTCGCCTCGCCCCGCTCGACCAGCATGGGGATGATGCTGCCGCCCATGTCGTGGCGGCTGTTGGGGTCGGCCGCGTCCTTGGTCAGCGTCTCGATGAGCACATCGGTGGTGAAGACATAGTTGCCCATCGATGCGAAGATCTCGTCGGGCGCGTCGGGCAGGCCGACCGTCTCGGTCGGCTTCTCGCGGAACGCGGCGATGCGCCGCCCGTCGGCGGCCACCTCGATGACCCCGAACTGGCTGGCCATCGACAACGGTTGACGAATGCCGGCCACGGTGACGCCGGCCCCGGACTCGATGTGGGCGGCCACCATCTGTGACGGGTCCATGCGGTAGATGTGATCGGCCCCGAAGACGATGACGTAGTCCGGCTTCTCGTCGTAGATGAGGTTGAGGCTCTGGTAGATGGCGTCGGCCGACCCGGCGAACCAGCGCGGGCCGAGCCGCTGCTGGGCCGGCACCGGGGTGATGTAGTTACCGAGCAGGTTCGACATGCGCCACGTCTTGGTGATGTGGCGGTCCAGCGAGTGGGACTTGTACTGGGTCAGCACGACGACCCGCAGATACCCGCCGTTCACCAGGTTCGACAGGGCGAAGTCGATCATGCGGTACACGCCGCCGAAGGGAACCGCCGGCTTGGCCCGGTCGGCGGTGAGCGGCATCAGGCGCTTGCCCTCGCCACCGGCGAGGACCATCGCGAGGACCTTAGGCGAGGCCATGCCTCGACGCTATCGACCCCAGGGTCACGGCACGAGCGGAACCCCCACAGTTGGGCGCCGCCCGGCGCTAGTCTGCTCGGGTGCGCGTGGATCTGCTGACCCGGGAGTACCCGCCCGAGGTCTATGGCGGTGCGGGCGTCCATGTGGAGTACCTCGCCCGCAGCCTGCGCGCGCTCGCGGGTGAGCACCGGCCGGGCGGGCCCAGCCTGACCGACGTGCGCGTGCGCTGCTTCGGGGTGCCGCGCCCCGAGCCCGGGGTGACCGCCTACGCCGACCCGCCCGACCTCACCGGCTCCAACCCGGCGCTGCGTACGCTGGGGGTCAACCTGGCCATGGTCGACGGGGTCGCGGGTACCGACCTCGTGCACAGCCACACCTGGTACGCCAACATGGCCGGCCACCTGGCCAAGCTCCTGCACGGCGTGCCGCACGTGGTGACCGCGCACAGCCTCGAGCCGCTGCGCCCGTGGAAGGCCGAGCAGCTCGGCGGAGGGTACGCGATCGCCTGCTGGTGCGAGCGGACCGCCTTCGAGGCGGCCGACGCGGTCATCGCCGTCTCCTCCGGGATGCGCGACGACATCCTCGCCACCTACCCGGCGCTCGATCCGGACCGGGTGCGGGTCGTCTACAACGGAATCGACACCGACGAGTACCGGCCGGACCCGGGCACCGGCGTGCTGGAGCGCCTGGGCATCAACCCGAGCGCGCCCAGCGTCGTCTTCGTCGGGCGCATCGCCCGGCAGAAGGGCCTGCCGTACCTGTTGCGGGCGGCCGCCTCGCTGCCGCCCGAGGTGCAGGTGGTGCTGCTGGCCGGGGCCGCGGACACCCCCGAGATCGCGGTCGAGGTCAACAAGCTGGTGGACGGGCTGCGGGCCCGGCGGTCGAACGTCGTGTGGGTGCAGGCCATGCTCCCCAAGAGCGACGTGATCCAGATCCTCACCCACGCCACGGTCTTCGTCTGCCCGTCGATCTACGAGCCGTTGGGGATCGTCAACCTCGAGGCGATGGCGTGCGAGACCGCCGTGGTGGCCACGGCCACCGGCGGTATCCCCGAGGTGGTGGAGCACGGGGTTACCGGGCTGCTGGTCCCGATCGAGCAGGAGCGCGACGGCACCCCGGTGCAGCCGGACCGGTTCGTGGCCGACCTGGCCGCCGCGCTCACCGAGCTGGCCACGGACCCGGCCCGGGCCGCCGCCATGGGCAAGGCGGGCCGGGAACGCGTCATGGACCAGTTCTCCTGGCGCGCCGTGGCCCAGCGCACGCTGCAGATCTACGCCGAGGTCCTCGGCTAGGCCGATCCAACGCCGAGGTTTCTACGCCGAGGCTGCCAGCTCTACGCCGAGGCTGTCAGCTCTACGCCGAGGCGCTCGGCTGGTCCTCAAGGGTGTCCGAGTCGAGCCAGGCACGGTAGGCGTCGAACGAGTACGGCCGCTCGAGGAACCGCTCGATCAGCTCGGCCGCGGGCGCTGACCCGCCCGGGGCGAGCACGGCGTCGCGGTACCGGACGGCGACCTCGGGGTTGAGCAGGCCGTCCCGGGCGAAGACCGTGAACAGGTCCTTGGCGATGACCAGTGACCACATGTACGTGCAGTAGAGCGCCGAGTAACCGTCCAGGTGGCCGAAGCCCAGGTGCATGAACGTGCCATCGACATGTTTGTACGGCGTGAGGCGCTCCTGCTCCTCGCGCTCCACGGCGACCGGGTCGATGTCGGCCGGATCGCGGCGGTAGAGGTTCAGGCTCAGCGAGGCGTAGAACATCTGCTGCCGGACGTAGAGGCCCTTGCCCAGCTCCTCGGCCTCGCGCAGCTTCGCCACCATCGACGCCGGTAACGGTTCACCCGTCTCGTAGTGGACCGCGAACGTGGCCAGCGCCTCCGGGTCGCGGACCCACTCCTCGAGCAGCTGCGAGGGCGCCTCGACGAAGTCCCACTCGGTGGCGATGCCGCTGGTGCCGGCCCAGCGCCCCGCCCCCGCGAAGATGTGGTGGATCAGGTGGCCGAACTCGTGGAACAGCGTCTCCACATCGGAGTGTCGCAGCAGCGCCGGCTCCTGGGCCGACGGTCGGGGGAGGTTGCAGACCAGGGCGCACTCGGGAATCCGCTGGCCGGCCTTGCCGGTGGTGAGCGGGAACATCGCGGCGTGGCTGTACTTGTCCGGCCGCGGGTGCATGTCGAGGAAGATGCGCCCGAGCAGCGTCTCGGTGCCGGGCGAGGTGCCGTCGCCGTCCGTCCCCTCGGCCCGGTGCACCTCATAGCACTCCACCTCGGGGTGCCAGACCGGGATGTCCGGCCGGGGTACGAACCGGACCGCGAACAGGCGCTCGACCAGCGCCATGAGCCCGGCCTTGACCCGGCCGTACTCGAAGTACGGGCGCAACGCCTGCGTGTCGAAGTTGAGTTGTTCGGCCTTGATGCGATCGTCCAGATAGGACGCGTCCCACGGCGCCACCGCCGTGGCTTCGGGCTCGTCGACCCGCTTGCGCGCGAGCAGTCGCTCGTAGTCGCGCTCGGCCCGGCCCCGGGCCGCTTCGGCGATGCGCTCGATGAACTCGGCGATGTTCGCGGCGCTGCCGATCATCTTGTTCTCGGCCGCGTAGTCGGCCCACGACGAGTACCCCAGCAGCGTGGCCAGCTCGTGCCGGACCTGCAGCATCCGCCGCAGCACCTCGATGTTGGCCGGGTGCCCGCGCTGCCGGAACAGCCGCCACATCAGCTCCCGCGCGGCGGCGTCGCGGGAGTAGGTGAGGAACGGCAGGATGTCCGGGTAGTCGGTGGTGATGGTGACGAGGCCGTCCGGCTCCGGCGGGTGGGCCCGGACGTAGTCCTCGGGCAGCCCGTCGAGGGCCGTCACGGGCAGCTTGGCCGAGCGCGTGTCCGTACGGATGTTGCGGTCGAAGGCCTGCCCGATGGCGACCAGCTCCTCCTGAAGCTCGCGCACCCGCGCCCGGGTCGCCTCGTCCCGGTCCACGCCGGCCCGGCGGAACTCCCGCAGGGTGACCGTGAGGTAGTGCCGGGTCCCCGGGTCGGCGATGGCGTCGAGGTCGATCGACGCGAGGGCGTCGTAGAGCTCGCGGTCGAGGCTCGCCTCGGTGCGTACGGTGGCGAGTCGTTGCTTGGCCACCTCGGCCGCGGTGCGGGTGGCTTCGTCGGGGTGGGTCGCCGCGACCAGGTCGACCGGGTCGGCCGTGTTGGCCAGCACCGCCATGGCGTCGTCGTACGCGTCGAGCCGGTCGAGCCCGGAGAGCGTGCCGGACTTGACCGCCGCGAACCCGGCCCGGGCCCGGGCGATCGCCTCGTCGGTGGCGGCCGCGATCGACGCGGGGTCACCGCTGGCCAGCACGGCGGCGCTGTCGAGCGGGCCCGGCGTCGGGGGCGCGCCCGTACTCGGGCCAGCGGTACCGGCCGGGCCCGGCGTCGGGCCAGCGGTACCGGTCGGGCCAGCGGGACTGGTCGAGGCCGCGACGGCGGTCGGGTCAGCGCTGTCGGGTGCGGCGGCACGGTCGAGCACGAGGGTCCCTCCGAACGGCGTTCGTCACGGTCGGGGTGCTGGTGTCGACCCTAGCCGCCGTGATCACCCCCGGTGACACCTCGGCGACCGCCGCGTCCCTTTGATGACCAAATGTAATGATCTTGTGTGGGCGGATTGAATCGAATGAGCGTCTCGGGTGGACACATGAGTGTCGAATCCGCAGGATGGCTCTGACTCCCGAGGGAGCGGTGATCGAGAGAGAGGGCAACGGTGGGTGGACGCCATCGCGGCCCCGGACTTCCCAAGCGCGTGCGCGCCGTCATCGTGGCTTTGGTCATCGTCGCCGGTGCCGGCGTGTTTGCGCTGTGGCGGACCGCGGGCAGCGACGAGACCTGTTCGGGCGAGGTGCGGTTGACCGTCGCGGCGGCGCCGGAGATCGCGCCGGTACTCGCGCACGCCTCGGTCCGGTGGTCCGACACGGCCCGAGGGCCCCGCGGTGAGTGCGTGGCCGTGGAGGTCACCTCGGCCGAGCCGGCCGACGTCGCGCTCGCCATCGCGGAGCGGGCCGGGGCGGCCCTGGCCGGGCTGACCTCGCTGGCCCCGGCCGTGTCGACCCCTGCGCCCACGGCCACGCGGCCCGCGGTCGCGATCCCCGACGTGTGGGTGCCCGACTCGTCGACCTGGCTCGTGCGGCTCCGCTCGGCCTCGCCCAGCCTGGTCCCGGCCCAGGCGCCGCCCGTCGCCACCAGTCCGGTCGTGCTCGCGGTTCCGGAGCCGCGCGCCGGAGCCCTGGGGTGGCCGACCCAGCTGCCGACCTGGAGCGCGATCATCGAGCGGATGATGGGCGGGTCCTCCATGCGCGTGGGCGTGGTCGAGCCCAACCGGGACGCCGTGGGCCTGGCCAGCCTGGTCGCGCTCGGCTCGGCTGCTGCGGCGGCCAGCGACGGTGACGTGGCCACGGTGGCGGTCGTCCGGGCTCTCTTCGCCGGCCGGGCCTCCGGCGTCAACGACCTGCTGTCGCGGTTCCCGCGGTCGGCCGACCCGGAGGAGATCGCCACCGCCCTGGGCGCCGCCCCGCTGGCCGAACGCTCCCTGATCGCCTACAACGACACCCGACCGTCGGTGCCGCTGGCCGCTGTCTATGTCCAACCGGCGCCGCCGGCGCTGGACTACCCGTACGTGGTGCTGCCGGGCATCGGCACCGAGCAGCAGCGCCTGGCCGAACGGTTCCGCCAGGCGCTGAGCGGGGAGCGGTACCTGGCGGACCTGGCCGAGGTCGGCCTGCGCGGCCCCGACGGTATGGCCAAGTTCCCCGCCATGCCGGGAGCGCCCGCGACCATCGCGACCGGGCAGCTCGACGACGCGGCCGTGGCCGAGGCGCTGGCCACGTGGATCTCGGTCACCCGTCCGTCCCGCATGCTCGCGGTGATCGACATATCGGGGTCCATGGCCTACCCCGTGCCCAGCGCCGGCGGCGCCACCCGGGCCCAGATCGCCCTCGAGGCGGCGCGCCAGGGGATGATGCTGTTCGATGATTCGTGGTCGGTGGGCCTGTGGACGTTCGCGACCCGGCTCAACGGGAACGCCGACCACCGCGAGGTCGTGCCGATCCGGCCCATGTCCGAAAACCGCGAGGCCCTGGTGGCGGCGCTTGGCACTATCCGGCCTGATCCGGCCGGCAACACCGGGCTCTACGACACGGTGCTGGCGGCGTACCGCGAGGTCAAGGCGGGCTGGGACCCCGCGGCCGTCAACTCGATCGTCCTGCTCACCGACGGCCAGAACGACGACCCGGAGGGCGGCCTCACGCTTGACCAGCTCATCGCCGAGCTGGAGGCGCTCGTCGATCCGCACTACCCGATCCAGGTGATCGCCATCGGCATCGGGGACGAGGTGAGCCAGGCCGAGCTGGAGCGCATCACCTCGACCACCGGCGGGGGCACGTTCATCGCCCGGGATCCGTCGGCGATCGGCCCGATCTTCCTCCGGGCGCTCTCCCTGCGGCCTCCGCCGTCGGTCTGAGCCGAGGGCCGGCTTTCGGGGTGCCCGTGCCGGGGTGCCAGCCGGGCATCAGCCCAGGCCGAGCGATCGCCAGCCCCGGTCAGGGAAGCCGGCGGCCTCGGCCACCCGGGCGGAGGCGAGGTTCTCCGGGTCGTGCTGGTAGGTGGGGATCGCGCCCTCGTCGAGGATGCGGCGCGCGGCCTGGGCCACGAGCGCGCGGGCCAGCCCGCGTCCCCGCGCCGCCGGCTCGGTCCCCACGGCGATTTCGTGACCGTACGGGTCATGCCGCTTGATGCCGACGCCGGCGAGATAGACCCCGGTCTGCGGGTCCCGGGCGATGAGCACGGGCGACCCGAACGGCTTCAGCCAGGGCGGAAGGACCGGGTCGGTGACATCGACCCATTCGCCGACGTCCGGTAGGTCGGCCGGGCGCTCGCACCAGCGGAACACGCCCGTGTAGACGCGCCGGTCGGGCCGCCCGACCAGGGCGGGCAACCGACCGGCCAAGGCCATCCAGACGGCCTCGACCTCGCTGTGCGTTCCGCCGGTCCCGCCGGCGTTCCGGTCGTCGGGATGCGGCTCGCGGTGGGTGTCGTCGGCTGAACCGTCGACCAGGGTGGCCACGGCGGCGCGGACGGCGTCGGTGGCCGCCGGGGGCACCGACACCACGCCGAACTCGGGCGTCCGGACCCCGATCACCGGGAACACACGACCGTCCCAGCCGGGGCGTTCCCGCGCGACCGAGCCGACCACCGTGACCGGGGGAAGGCCGGGCCACTGGCCCAGCCAGGTGCGCAGGTGCTGATGGAGGCGGTCGACGGGCGGTGTCACGGGCACGGTTGAGCGTAACCGAGTCGGTGATCCACTGCGGAGAGTAGTCAGTCGTTGACCGATCGCGACGCGAGTCCACGGGCGGTTTTCACGATCCGTGACGACATCTGTTCGCGGAGTAACTGATCTCGATGTCTTTGAATGCGTAGACATCGGGAAAGCTGGTCCGATTGTGGCGGATTAGTCCAATGTGACTACGAGTCGTATTAGCGGAAAAACACCTAGTAATTGTGTTGTGCGCACCACAAAACTCATAGGGTTCATATCCGTTTTACCCCATTATTTTGGGCCAATGCGCCGTACTGCAGCGAAGCATCGGATATCTGACAGAACGCGGGCGATCGTTGGCCGGCACCGCCAGCCCATCGAGCGGATCTGGATCCCGACGCGGGAGGGTCTGCGCCGCGCCGCCCGCAGCCGCGTCGCGCTCACCACAAGCGCCCTCACGTGCCTCGCGCTTGCCACGATGGCCGGGCAGGCCGGTGCGTCCGAGTCGACGTCGGCCCGCAGCGCGTCGATGGCGAGAGACCTCGGGGTGGTCGAGGAGGTGCTCGACGCCATGACCACCCGCTCGGAGACCACCCGCTCGGACCCGACCACGGCCGAGGGTGACGGGCCCGAGTTGCTCCCGTCCTCGCCCATGCTGGCGGTCGAAGTGGAGGAGGCGCCGGGCGCGCCCGTGGCCGTCGCCCCGCCGGGCCCGCCTACGCCCGTGGCGGGACTGGACCAGATCCAGATGAACAACGCATTGACAATCGTTCAGACCGGGCGGGACCTGGGGTTGCCCGAGCGGGCGTACGTCATCGCCGTGGCCACGGCCATGCAGGAGTCGCAGCTGCGCAACCTGGCCAGCACCCGGATCCCCGAGTCGTACCAGTACAACGCCGAGGGGGAGGGTTCCGACCACGACTCGGTTGGCCTGTTCCAGCAGCGACCGAGCGCCGGTTGGGGAGCCGTCTGGCAGCTCATGGACCCCACCTACTCCGCCACCGCCTTCTACCAGGCGCTCATGCGCGTGCCGGGGTGGGAGAGCATGGAGCTGACCTGGGCGGCCCAGCGCGTGCAGGTCTCGGCCTACCCGTACGCCTACGCCAAGCACGAGGCCCGGGCCCAGCAGGTCGTGGAGGCGCTGCTCGCCCACATCAACGCGGTGGCCCAGGCCCAGGCCGCATCCTGATCCATCCATCGAACAGGGGTCGGTCGAGCCGCGCAGATCCTCGAATCGACCAAATCCGTCGAACCGACTGGCCGGTCCCTCGTCACGGGCCGGCCAGTCGGCGTACACGGAACCGGTCGGGCGTGAGTCGGCCGCGCTGGTCGTGTACGACGGGCGACCGTCCGCGGCGCCCGGCCGTTCACACGGCCGGTGATCACCGCGCCCCGCGCGGAGTGGGCTGACCGGACGGCGGATCGATGGCAGGATGTCCACTGTGGAAATCTTCGACGAACGGGTGAGCGAGCTCGCCGAGGCACCGTGGTACGACGAGCACACGGGCCGCGTCTGGTGGGTGGACATCGTCGGCCGGCGGGTGCTCTGGCGAGACCTAGCCTCCGGCGAGGTGGGCGAGTTGCCCACGTCCGAGGAGGTGTCGGCCGCCGTGCCGCGGGCCGGAGGCGGAATGGTCCTCCTGCTCGCCTCGCGACCCGTGCTCGCCGACGCCGATGGCACGCTCACGCCCCTGGACCCGTACGACGATCCAGAGCCGGGCGTGGCGGTGCGGACCAACGACGCCAAGGCCGACCCGGCCGGCCGGCTGTGGTTCGGCACCATGGCCCGCGACCACAAGACCCCGCGAGGCGCGCTCTATCGCCTGGACCCGGGGAGCACGACCCCGGTGCGGGTGGTCTCCGGGATCGCCATCTCCAACGGCCTGGGGTGGTGGGGCGACCGGATGTACTACGTGGACAGTCCCACCAATCGGATCGACATGTTCACCTACGATCAGGCGACCGGGGAGGTCGGCGACCGTCGCCCGTTCGTCGAGGTGCCCAAGCCGGACGGACTGTGCGTCGACGCGGAGGGCCACGTCTGGGTGGCGGTGTGGGGTGCGGGCGCGCTCCGCCGGTACACCCCCGACGGCCGGCTGGACCGGGAGCTGACCGTGCCGACGCCCCAGGTGACCTCCTGCACCTTCGCCGGGCCGGACTACCGGACGCTGATCGTGACCACCGGGGCCGAGTTCGGACTGCTCGGCACCCCCGGCGCCGGCCTGGTCTACGTCGAGCGGATCCCCGACGTGGCCGGCCGGCCGGTCGACCGCTTCGCCGGCTGAGGCGTCGCGCCGTTTGTGCGGTTGAACCGGATCGACTAGGGCGTGTCTGCTGGATCATGTGACTGGGTCGCGGAGCCAGATTCTGATTGAGGCGATGTCGACGGTTCCGGCGTACATGTATTCGCGTTTGTCGTAACGGCTGGCGATGGCGCGGAAGGCT
>Ga0310834_101087_pt1 | contig 19252 bp, 10 predicted proteins | sample SM_ome_2_FD_201314 | JGI IMG/M metagenome (GOLD analysis project Ga0310834, IMG submission 201314) | Sorghum-adapted microbial communities enriched on stacked mutant (SM) sorghum from Joint BioEnergy Institute, Emeryville, California... ... | reverse complement strand
TCGTCGAGTGGGTGGGCGCCAACACCGACGTGACCGCGCAGCGCGAGGCCGAGGAGATGCGCGGCAGGCTCACCGACCAGCTCGGCGCGGCGGCGCTGCGCACCGCCCGGCTGCAGGGCGCGACCGCGATGCTCGCCGAGGCGCTCACCGTCGAGCAGGTCGTCCAGGTGATCATCGACGTGGGCCGTACCGCGCTCGCCGCCGACCGGTCGGCGGTCGCGCTGCTCGACCCCGACCGCACCACGCTGCGGCTGATCAGCGGCGGCGGCATCCCCGACCTGCAGGGCATCTCCGGTGACGAGATCCCGCTCGACCACACGAACGTGCTGACCATGGCGGTGAACAGCCGCCGCCCGGTGTTCGCCGAGTCGCCGGAGCACCTGCGCCAGCAGCTCGCCGACGCCGGCGCCGACGAGAGCGTGATCAAGGCGGTGCTCTCCAGCGACGAGCGCGCCTGGGTGGGCCTGCCGCTGCTCGCCGCGGGACGGGCGCTGGGCGCGCTGCGGTTCTCGTTCACCCGGACCCAGAAGATCTCCCCGGAGGACGGGGTCTTCCTCGAGGCGCTCGCCGGTCAGTGCGCCCTCGCGGTGGAGCGGGCGACGCTGTTCGAGCGCGAGCACTCCACCGCCGAGACGCTGCAGCGCAGCCTGCTGCCCGACCGCCTGCCGGTGGTCAACGGCCTGGTGCTCGCGCAGCGGTTCCGCTCCGGCAGCCGCCACGTGCAGGTCGGCGGCGACTGGTACGACGCGTTCGTGCTGCAGGACGGCCGGGTGGCGGCCGTCGTCGGCGACGTGATGGGCAAGGGCGTGAAGGCCGCCGCGGGCATGGGCCGGATCCGCAACGCGGTGCGCGCCCTCGCGCTGACCAACCCGCCGCCCGCCGCGGTGCTCACCGGCCTGGACCGGGTGTTCGAGGCGACCGAGGAGGAAGAGCAGGTCACCACCCTCGCCTACATGATCGTCGAGCCGGGCACCGGGGAGGGCACGCTCGCCCTCGCCGGGCACCCGCCGCCGCTGCTCGTGTCCCCGCAGGGCACGCCGATGCTGTGCGACGCGGAGGCGGGCACCCCGCTGGGGTTCCCGACGAGCCGTCGCCAGTTCCGGTTCTCGGTGCCGCCGGGGCACACCGCGGTGCTCTACTCGGACGGGCTCGTGGAGAACCGCAAGCGCGGCTTGGACGCGGGTCTGGCGGAACTTTGCTCAGTTGTGACCGAGGCGCCACCCGAGGTTGTCACCAGCCCGCACATGCTGCTCGACTTCCTGGTGGATCGCATGCTGGCGGGGTATGAACAGGACGATGATGTAACTGTGTTGGCCGTCCATGTCCCTCCGACCACGAAGAGTGACTGAATGAAACAGTCATAACGGTTGCTTTCGGGTATCGGTGACCCGGTTGCGTACGCACTACTGCCTCCGTCGGCCTAGGGTGGATGACAACCGACGGGAGGCGGCCGTGCCACGCGGGGTGTCGTGCCAGAATGCTGAGCAGGTGCGTCGCGGTTCGAGCGGCCTCACCACCTGGGTCCATCTTCGCCATGCGTTGTTCGAGAGGTGTTCGTGTCGCCTGCAAGTTCGACTCGCTCGAAGCCAACAGAGCTGAACGAGCCCGTCATTCAGCGACTGATCGAGCGTGGGCGCTCGCAGGGTTTCCTCGAGTCTGAGGATGTTCGTAAGGCCTTCGAGGAGGCGGACATCCCGCTGTCGCACGCCGCTCAGTTCCTCCGCAACCTCAGCAAGGAGGGTGTGACCGTCGTGGTGACCGCCGCCGACGCCGCCGCGCCCAAGCGGTCGCGGAGCTCGAGCAAGCGTCGGTCCACCACGTCCACGCGGTCCACCACGACCACGAGGCGGTCGAAGACCGCCGCGGCGGCCGCCAAGGAGCAGCCCGACACGGTCACCGCGGTGGTGAGCGACGCGGATTCCGCCTCCGGCACCAAGTCGGCGGCGAAGTCCACCGCCAAGTCGACGAGGTCCACGGCGAAGTCGACCACGAAGTCGAGCGCGAAATCGACCACCAAGTCGGCGGCGAAGTCCACCGCGAAGAAGGAGACCGCGAAGAAGACGGCCGAGAAGCCGGCGACCAAGTCGACCCGGAAGAAGGCCGAGACCACGCCGGCGGCCGCGAAGATCGACGCCAAGACCTCGCTCGACCTGCCCGAGGACGAGGTCGATCTCGACCTCGACGCCGACCTCGAGGCGGACCTCGACCTCGACCTGGACGACGTGGTCGAGGACGTCGACGTCGACCTCGACCTGGAGGACGAGGACGAGGACGACGAGCCGAAGTCGTCGAAGCCGGACGAGGACGTCGACGAGGAGGTCCTCATCCTGTCCGACGACGATGACGACGCGCCCTCCGCCCAGGTCGCCGCGGCCGGCGCCACCGCCGACCCGGTGAAGGACTACCTCAAGCAGATCGGCAAGGTCCCGCTGCTCAACGCCGAGCAGGAGGTCGAGCTCGCCAAGCGGATCGAGGCCGGCCTGTTCGCCGAGGAGCAGCTCAACAAGGAGGGCGACAAGCTCCCGCCCGACGTACGCGCCGAGCTGGAGTGGATCGCCGAGGACGGCCGGCGGGCCAAGAACCACCTGCTGGAGGCGAACCTCCGCCTCGTGGTGTCGCTCGCCAAGCGGTACACGGGCCGCGGCATGCTCTTCCTCGACCTGATCCAGGAGGGCAACCTCGGCCTCATCCGCGCGGTGGAGAAGTTCGACTACACCAAGGGCTACAAGTTCTCCACGTACGCCACCTGGTGGATCCGGCAGGCGATCACCCGGGCCATGGCCGACCAGGCGCGCACCATCCGCATCCCGGTGCACATGGTCGAGGTGATCAACAAGCTCGCCCGGGTGCAGCGGCAGATGCTGCAGGACCTCGGCCGCGAGCCGACCCCGGAGGAGCTGGCCAAGGAGCTCGACATGACCCCCGAGAAGGTCGTCGAGGTCCAGAAGTACGGCCGCGAGCCGATCTCGCTGCACACCCCGCTCGGCGAGGAGGGCGACAGCGAGTTCGGCGACCTCATCGAGGACTCCGAGGCGATCGTCCCGGCGGACGCGGTCAGCTTCACGCTGCTGCAGGAGCAGCTCCACTCGGTGCTCGACACGCTGTCGGAGCGCGAGGCGGGCGTGGTCTCGATGCGGTTCGGCCTCACCGACGGCCAGCCCAAGACGCTGGACGAGATCGGCAAGGTCTACGGCGTGACCCGCGAGCGCATCCGGCAGATCGAGTCGAAGACCATGTCGAAGCTGCGCCACCCGTCGCGGTCGCAGGTGCTGCGCGACTACCTCGACTGATCTTGCGACGTCCCGGCTCGGCACCCGCCACGGCGCGGTGCCGGGCCGGCCGTGCTCGCTCGCCTTCCCGCGCCGTCCGGCGCGGTGCCCGTCGCGTGCCGCTCACGCGGCCGTGCCCGCCGGTGCCGCGCTTGCGGTATGAGGTCACGCTGCGCACCCGATCGGTAACCGTGTCGCCTCGGCGCCCAGGCGTGCCCACGCGAAAGCCTCGCCGGGCAGGCGAGTCACCGTGGTCGCGCCGGGCGGCCGGGCTCGTCCTTCGCCGGTGGCCTCCAGGCCTGTGCGGCGGCGATGGAACGGTCGAATACGGGACGCCGTGCCGTACCGGGTGCCTCCGGCCGGTTGCGGGCATCGTGCCCGCTTCCGGGAGGTCCTGCGGGGGCCGCAGGGGATGGGCGTGCTGGGCCGCGAAGGGCCTCGGGGCGGGCCCGCTCGGCCGGCGCGGAAGGACGACATGTCCGCCTCGCCGAGGAGCCACCTCGGCATGCCTTCGGACGGTCGCAGAGGCCGGGTACGGGCGTGCGACCGGAAAAGGGGATACCCGGGGGAGAGCCCGGGCGGCCCGCCGCGCCTACGGGCCCGCTGAACGGCCCTCAGCGTGCGTGACCCGGCCGGGGGACGGGGAAGGGTCCCCGCCCTCGCGTACGCGCACCGCAGGCGGCTCTGGGCCGCGTACGGACGCGTGCGCCGCGGAGCGGGGGACCGGCCGGGGTGGTTCCGGTGTCCGGGAACGCCCGCGAGAGCCGCCGGGCAACGCCCATCGGCCCTCGTCGGGAAACACGCTCCGCGCCCCGCTCACGTCGGAGTGCACCGGACGCGAAGCGTCATGTTCAGGACGGGCGGCCGGGCGCCGGCCCGACCGCGCCGTCGGGTTCGCTCAGCGCTTGCCGCTTGCGGACGGCGACGTCTCGTGAAGCCGGGCCGACTCGTCCTGGATCTCGGCGCCCTTGGCGCGGAGCGCCGCAACGTGCTGACGTCCGTGGTGAGCGCAGAACAGCAGCTCCCCGCCGACCGGCAGGATCGCGCGAATGTAGGCCTGGGCGCCGCAACGGTCGCACCGGTCAAGCGCCGTCAGCGGCTTGGTGGGGGCAAGAGCTCCAGTCACGTATCGCCTTTCGGGTCATTCCCCACTGCCGTGGGGGACTCGGCGTCAGTCACTTGCAACAACATCTAACCGCGCCGGGACGTTCCCAATCACGCCCGCGCTACGCCCAGAGCGGAATGCGGTGAAAAGTGACGAGGAACGCTCCCCGGATCACGCGTTTCCGTGGTCTGCTGGCAAGCTTGTACGCGGCGAGACGACAACAACGCTAAGCTACGCACAAATGTTCGATGCCGGGTACGGCGGTGAACGCGGCCCTCGGAGGCGGCCGCGAGGGCGGCGTCCCGGCCACGGAGTGGGAGTGGGTGTGACCGCAGTCAGCACGGCCCCGGCGCGGGCCACCGATGCGGCGGGCTACACGGCCCGCCACCTATCGGTGCTGGAGGGCCTCGAGGCCGTCCGCAAGCGCCCGGGAATGTACATCGGCTCCACCGACAGCCGTGGTCTCATGCACTGCCTCTGGGAGATCGTGGACAACGCGGTCGACGAGGCGCTCGCGGGCTTCTGCCGGCGCATCGAGGTGGAGCTGTACGCCGACGGCTCCATCGAGGTCCGCGACGACGGCCGCGGCATCCCCGTCGACATCGAGCCCCGAAGCGGCCTGCCGGGCGTCGAGCTCGTCTACACCAAGCTCCACGCCGGCGGCAAGTTCGGCGGCGGCTCCTACACCGCCTCCGGCGGCCTGCACGGCGTCGGCGCCTCGGTCGTCAACGCCCTCTCCTCCCGGCTCGACGTCGAGGTCGACCGGGACGGTCGCACCCACCTGATCAGCTTCCGCCGCGGCGTCCCCGGCGTGTTCGACGGGGACGGCCCCACCGCCAGGTTCAAGAAGAAGTCCGGCCTGCGCGACGGCGGGCCGCTGCCCGACGGCCGCACCGGTACCCGGGTGCGGTGGTGGGCCGACAAGCAGATCTTTCTCCCCGACGCCGAGATCTCGCTGGAGGAGATCCACGCCCGGGCCCGGCAGACCGCGTTCCTCGTGCCGGGCCTCACCATCGTGGTGCGCGACTCGCGCGGTGAGGAGCCGGTCGAGGAGGAGTTCCGGTTCGACGGCGGGATCGCCGAGTTCTGCGAGTTCCTCGCCCGCGACGAGGCGATCTGCGACGTGCTGCGGCTGCAGGGCGTGGGGCACTTCCACGAGACCGTGCCCGTGCTCGACGAGCAGGGCCACATGACCACCACCGAGGTGGAGCGCGAGCTCACCGTCGACGTGGCGCTGCGCTGGGGCAAGGGCTACGACACCACGGTGCGCTCGTTCGTCAACGTGATCGCCACCCACAAGGGCGGCACCCACGTGACCGGGTTCGAGCGCGCCCTGGTGCGCACGATCAACGAGCAGCTCCGCGAGTCCCGGCTGCTGCGCAACGGCGACGATCCGGTGCTGAAGGAGGACATCCTCGAGGGCCTCACCGCCGTGGTGACCGTCCGGGTGCCCGAGCCGCAGTTCGAGGGCCAGACCAAGGAGGTGCTCGGCACCTCCGCCGCCACCCGGATCGTCTCGCACGTGGTGAGCCGGGAGCTGAAGGCCGCGTTCGCCACCACCAAGCGGGCCCGCCGGCAGCAGCTGCGCGCCGTGCTGGAGAAGATCGTGGCCGCGGCGAAGGCCCGCATCGCGGCCCGTGAGCAGCGGGACAACCTGCGCCGCAAGAACGCCCTGGAGAGCTCGGCGCTGCCCGCCAAGCTGCTCGACTGCCGCAGCGACGACGTGGACCGCAGCGAGCTGTTCATCGTCGAGGGCGACTCGGCGCTCGGCACCGCGAAGTTCGCGCGCAACAGCGAGTTCCAGGCCCTGCTGCCGATCCGCGGCAAGATCCTCAACGTGCAGAAGGCCTCCATGGCCGACATGCTGAAGAACGCCGAGTGTGCCGCGATCATCCAGGTGGTCGGCGCGGGCTCGGGCCGTACCTTCGACATCTCCCAGGCCCGGTACGGCAAGATCATCCTGATGGCGGACGCCGACGTGGACGGCGCGCACATCCGCTGCCTGCTGCTGACGCTGTTCCACCGGTACATGCGGCCGATGATCGAGGCCGGCCGGGTGTTCGCCGCCGTGCCGCCGCTGCACCGCATCGAGATCCTCAACCCGCCCCGCGGCGGCCAGCGCTACATCTACACCTACTCGGACGCCGAGCTGCACCGCGTGCTCGCCGACCTGGAGCGGCGCGGCAGGCGGTGGAAGGAGCCGGTCCAGCGCTACAAGGGCCTTGGTGAGATGGACGCCGACCAGCTCGCCGAGACCACGATGGACCCCCGGCACCGGGTGCTGCGCCGCGTCAAGATCGAGGACGCGGAGGAGGCGGAGCGCATCTTCGACCTGCTCATGGGCAGCGACGTCGCGCCCCGCCGCGAGTTCATCGTGAAGAACGCCGCCGAGGTCGACCGGGACAACATCGACGCCTGACCCACCCTTGCCCGAGATCGGGCGAACAGTGGTCATCTGGGCGATTGGTCCAATCCTGTCGGGGTAGCTCACTCACCGTGAGACAACCGTGACAGGGGGGAACGATGTCTCAACATCGGGGGCGGAAGCTGTTCGCCGCACTCGCGCTCGCCGCGCTGGCGACCGGGTGCGGGGGCGGCTCCCAGCAGCTGGAGAACGTCGCGGCGACCGAGACGCCCGGCATGGACACCGCGTCCCCGGGGATGACGCCCGGGGCGACGCCACCGGGCACGGAGTCCCCGGGCACGGCGACCCCTGAGGGGCTGGCGGACATCGAGCGGGTGGGCCAGGCCGCGACGGAGGCCGTGCCGGGAGGCACCATCATCGAGATGGACGCCGAAGAGGACGGCAAGGTTTGGGACGTGACCGCCGTCGGCGAGGACGGCACGGCGCAGGCCATGAAGATCGACGCCGAGACCGCGAAGGTGACGGCATCGCCCTCCCCGAAGCCGGACGTCGACAAGGCCAAGGCCCAGGAGCTCGTCGAGGCCGCCAAGATCGACTACAAGCAGGCGGCCGAGAAGATCCTTGGTGAGGTGCCCGGCGGCCGGCTCACCAAGCTCGCGCTCGAGACCGAGGAGGAGAGCGGGAAGGCCGTCTGGACGGGCGAGGTGACCGACGAGCAGGGCGAGACCCGGGAGGTCACGGTCGACGCCGAGACCGGCGACGTGATGCCCGCGCCCGACCAGACCCCGGGCGGCGAGGAGAGCCCGACGAGCCCGGAGGCCACGCCCGAGGAGACCATGGAGCCGGGTCCGGAGGGTCCCGAGGCGAGCCCGTCGTGACGCACGTCGCGCATCGACGGCGGGTGGGCCTCCACCACCGGAGGCCCACCCCCACCCGGCCGCCCCGTCCGCGCGTACGCCGCGGCGGGCGGCCGCATCATGTACGGCCCGGGCCGCCGGTCACTCCGGCTCGTTGCCCGGCCGCCACTTGATGCTGCAGCCCACGCTCGGGTACTGCGGGTCGATCGGCGGCCGTCCCGCGAGCACGGCGTCGGCCGCGGCCCGCAGCGAGGCGCCGGTGACCGGCAGGTCGTTGCCGGGCCGCGCGTCGTCGAGCTGCCCCCGGTACACCAGGCGCAGATCCCGGTCGTAGAGGAAGAAGTCCGGCGTGCACGCCGCCCGGTAGGCCTTGGCGACCTCCTGGGTCTCGTCCACCAGGTAGGGGAAGGTGAACCCGGCCCGCTTGGCCTGCTCGGCGAGGTGGGACGCGTCGTCGTCGGGATAGTTGGTCACGTCGTTGCTGCAGATGGCCACCGTCGCCACCCGCCCCTGGTAGTCCCGGGCGAACGCGGCGATGCCCTGCTCCACGCGGCGCACGTAGGGGCAGTGGTTCGACAGGAACATCACCAGGACGGCGGACGCGCCCTTGAGGTCGGAGAGCGCGACCCGGCCACCGTCGATCGAGGGCAGGTCGAAGTCCGGCGCGGGGGTACCCAGCGGCACCATGAACGAGTTGACGGCCATGCCGCCCATTCTTCCAACCGAAGGCGCCGGGGACGCGGATTTCCACGCAGGCTCCGGTCCGGCACGGGCGACGCCCCGGCCGGTCTCCCGCCCGTACGCCACCGCGGCGCCGTACGGCCGGCGGCACCGGCCTGGCGGTCGCGGCCGTGGCCGCCGCCGGCGGCGCCGTCAGGCGGACGCGCCGTCCCCCTCGCCTCCGGCGGCCCCGCCCGCGGAGGACCCGCCCTCGGGCGGCGTGAACGGTGTCGTGCCGATGGCGCCGCCGATCGCCGCGATCGGCCGCGACACGGCCGTACCGGAGCCGTCGCGGCGGCCGAGCTCGGCCGGGAGCTCGACGGGATCGCCGTCCGCGGTGACCGCCTTCACCGGGGCGGGCCCGGCCCAGGCGAGCACCAGCACGTCCTCGCCCTTGAGGAAGCGCTGGGCGCGCACCCCGCCGGTGGCGCGGCCCTTCGGCGGGAAGTCGGCGTAGTCGGACACCTTCACCCCGCCGTGCGGGGTCCCGGGCAGGGCGTCGGCGGACCCGGCGACGGTGACGACCCGCGCCTCCTGGGACGGGTCCACGGCGCCGAACCAGATCACCTTCGCCCCGGGGTCGAGGCGGATGCCCGCCACACCGCCGGCCGGGCGGCCCTGCGGGCGGACCAGGGACGCGGGGAAGCGCAGCAGCTGGGCGTTGGAGGTGATGAAGACGAGGTCGTGGTCCTCGGAGGGGAGCGCCACGGCGCCCACCACCGAGTCGCCCTCCTTCAGGCCGATCACCTCGAACTCGTCCCGGTTCGCCGGGTAGTCGGGCACCACCCGTTTCACCACGCCCTGCGCGGTGGCGAGCGCGAGCCCCGGGCCGTCCGGGCTCAGCGAGCCCAGGCCCACCACCCTCTCGCCGGGCTCCAGCGAGACGTACTCGGCGATCGGGTGGCCGCCCGCGAGCGACGGCGGGCCGTCGGTCTGCGGCAGCTCGGCCAGGTCGAGCACGGGCACCCGCAGCGCCCGTCCCGCCGAGGTGATCAGCGCCACCTCGCCGCGCGCCGTCGCCGGGACCACCGCGGCGAGCACGTCGTGTGGGACCCGCTCCGCGGAGTGGACGAGCGGCGTGGCGTCCTTGGTCCGGGCGAGCAGGCCGTCGGAGGACAGCAGCACCAGGCACGGGTCGTCGGCGACCTCGAGCGGGATCGCGCCCGCCGCGGTCACCCCGGACGACTCCAGCAGCACGGTACGGCGCGGCGTGCCGTACTTCTTCGCGACCTCGCCGAGCTCCTTCGACACCACCTGGCGCAGCTTCCGCTCCGAGGAGAGGATCTCGGTGAGCTCGGCGATCTCCCGGGTGAGCCGCTCCTTCTCCTGCTCGAGCTCGAGCCGGTCGTACCGGGTGAGCCGGCGCAGCGGCGTGTCGAGGATGTAGACCGCCTGGGCCTCGCTCAGGCCGAAGGTCTCCATGAGGCGGGTGCGCGCCTGCGCCGAGTCGTCCGACCCGCGGATCACCCGGATCACGTCGTCGATGTTGAGCAGCGCGATGATGAGGCCGTCGACGAGGTGCAGCCGCTCCTCGCGCCGCCTGCGGCGGTACTCCGAGCGGCGCCGTACCACGTCGATGCGGTGGTCGATGTAGACCTGGAGCAGCTCGCGCAGCCCGAGCGTGCGGGGCTCGCCGTCGACGAGGGCGACGTTGTTGATACCGAACGTCTCCTCCATCGGCGTGAGCCGGTAGAGCTCCTCCAGCACCGCCTCGGGGTTGAACCCGTTCTTGACCTCGATCACCAGCCGCAGGCCCTTGTGGCGGTCGGTGAGGTCCTTCAGGTCGGCGATGCCCTGCAGCTTCTTCGCCTGGACGAGCTCCTTGATCTTCGCCATCACCCGCTCCGGCCCGACGTTGAACGGGAGCTCGGTGACGACGATGCCCTTGCGCCGCGCGGTGATGTTCTCGATCACCGCCTTGGCCCGCATGCGGAAGGTGCCCCGCCCGCGCTCGTACGCGTCGCGGATGCCCTCCAGGCCGATGATGATGCCGCCGGTCGGCAGGTCCGGGCCCGGGACGAACCGCATCAGGTCGTCGAGGGTGGCGTCCGGATGCTTGAGCAGGTGCCGGGCCGCGGCGATGACCTCGCCGAGGTTGTGCGGCGCCATGTTCGTCGCCATGCCGACCGCGATGCCGGTGGCGCCGTTGACGAGCAGGTTGGGGAACGCCGACGGGAGGACCTCGGGCTCCACCTCCTGCCCGTCGTAGTTCGGCCGGAAGTCGACCGTCTCCTCGTCGATCGACTCCACCATGAGCATGGCGGCCGGGGCGAGCCGGGCCTCGGTGTACCGCATCGCGGCGGGCGCGTCGTCCGGCGAGCCGAAGTTGCCGTGCCCGTCGACGAGCGGCAGCCGCATGGAGAAGCCCTGCGCCATGCGGACCAGGGCGTCGTAGATCGCCGAGTCGCCGTGCGGGTGGAGCTTGCCCATCACCTCGCCGACCACCCGGGAGGACTTGACATGACCGCGGTCGGGCCGCAGGTTCATGTCGTTCATCGCGTACAGGATGCGCCGCTGCACCGGCTTGAGCCCGTCGCGGGCGTCGGGCAGGGCGCGCTGGTAGATCACCGAGTACGCGTACTCGAGGAAGCTGGTGCGCATCTCCGCCGACACGTCGACGTCGACGATGCGCTCCTCGAAGTCCTCGTCGGGCGGCGGGGTGGTGGTTCGTCGGGCCATGTCGAACATTCTGCCGTGTTCACGGCCCGGTCCGCGCCGCACTCAGTGCCTTCCCACCCGCCCTTTCGCACACGGTGTCCGGGTACGCGCGCTCAGACCCGGCACCGGGCACGCGGGCACACTCGCCTCCGCCGGGCCGCCGGCGGGCGCCGCACCGGCCGGTGGCGCGACGCTCCGGGGCCGTCCGCCCGGAGCGCGCGGCGGGCTAGAGCCTCGGGCGGGCGCCCAGGATGCCGAGCGCCTTGGCGGCGAGCCGGTTGCCCGCGGCCAGCGCCTCGGCCGGCGGCTTGCCCGCCAGCCACGGCGGCAGGAAACCGGCGGTGAACGCGTCGCCCGCGCCGGTGCCGTCCACCACGCGCTCGATCGGCTCGGCCGGGACCTTGACCGGCTCGGACCGGTTCCCGCCGTACCAGAGCGAGCCGTCCTTGCCGAGCTTGATCACGACCTGCGGGAACCACGCGGTGAGCACCTTCACCGCGGCCTCGGGGTCCTCCCGGCCGGTGAGCACCCGCGCCTGGTCGGCGTTGGCGAACAGCAGCTTGGCGCCGTGGGTCCACTCCAGGAACGGCTCGGCGCCGGTACGCTCCAGCGGCGCGGCCGAGGCGCAGTCCACCGAGATGGTCATCTGGGCGCGCCGGGCGATGTCGAGGGCGGCGAGGCCCGCCTTGCGGGAGCCCTCGTTGAGCAGCGTGTAGCCGGACAGGTGGAGGTGCGCGCCGGGGGTGAACAGGTCACGGGGCAGGTCCTCGGGGGAGAGGGCGGCGTTCGCCCCGGGGTCGGAGAGCATGGTGCGCTCGCCCTTGTGCGTGACGAGCACCACGCAGGTACCGGTGGGGCGATCGGGGTCCATGACGAGCCGGGCGTCCACGCCGTACCCCATCAGCTCCATGTCCCGGTTCCGGCCCGTGATGTCGGCGCCGCGGCGGCCCACGAACGCCACCTCGGTGCCCTCGGCCGCGAGCCAGGAGGCGATGTTCGCCCCGGAACCACCTCCGTGCATCGTGACGACGGCGGGGGTGTCGCTGGCCCGTGCCAGTGGGTAGCGCGCCCGAGCGACCGCATCGGTCATCAGATCGCCCACCACCACCACCCGAGTCATGATGTCACCACCTTGTGTGCCTGCGTGGAGTGTGCCTGCGTGGAGGAGAAGGCTGACGTCGAAAACCTAACAGTTTCCGGCCACGATGTGGGGCCGAGAGCCGATGCGGCTGGGCTTCGATGCACAAGCGTTGTCCAACCCGATCAATCTGGGCAACAGACAGGAAAAGTGGTCACAACTAGCATGTCGCGTGTGGCTCACGAGTATCCCGCCCACTGGGAGGCCGACGTCGTCCTCGCCGATGGCGGGACGGCGCACATCCGGCCGATCCGGCCCGACGACGCCGACCTGTTGCGCGCGTTCTACTCCCGGCTGTCGGAGCAGTCGATCTACTTCCGGTTCTTCGGGCCGCGGCCGCGGCTGACGGACCGCGAGGTGCACTTCTTCACGCACGTCGACTACGACGACCGGGTCGCCCTGATCGCCACGATCGGGACTGAGATGGTGGGCGTCACCCGTTACGACCGGATCAGCGACGAGGGCGAGGACGCCAAGGGGGACACCGCGGAGGTGGCCTTCCTCGTGGAGGACGCCCACCAGGGCCGCGGCGTCGGCTCGGTCCTGCTCGAGCACCTCGGGGCCGCCGCCCGGGAGCGCGGCATCAGCCGGTTCATCGCCGACGTGCTGCCCGCGAACCACCGCATGCTCGCGGTGTTCCGCCAGGCCGGGTACACCGCGGAGAGCACGTTCTCCGACGGCGTGGTGCGCATGACGCTCGATCTGAGCCTCACCGAGACCGCCCGCGAGGTGATCGCCGCCCGCGAGCACGTCGCCGAGTCGCGGTCGATCAAGCGGCTGCTCACCCCCGAGTCGGTGGCGGTGATCGGCGCGGGCCGCGAGCCGGGCGGGGTCGGCCAGACCGTGCTGCGCAACCTGCTCGCCGCCGACTTCACCGGGCCGGTCTACCCGGTGCACCGGCACGTGCGCGCGGTCGCCGGGGTGCGGGCGTACCGCAGCGTCTCCGAGATCGACGAGAAGGTGGACCTCGCGGTGCTCGCCGTACCGGCGGAGAGCGTGCTCGAGCTCGTCGAGGAGTGCGCGCGCAAGGGCGTGCACGGGCTCGTCGTGGTCTCCTCCGGGTTCGGCGAGACCGGGCCGGAGGGCCGGGCCCGGCAGGACGAGCTGGTGCGCATCGCCCGCGCCAACGGCATGCGCGTGGTCGGCCCCAACTGCCTCGGCATCGCCAACACCGACCCCGCGGTACGGCTCAACGCCACCCTCGCCGCCACCATGCCGGGCCGCGGCCGGGTGGGCTTCTTCAGCCAGTCCGGCGCCCTCGGCACCGCGCTGCTGCAGCGGGTGGCCCAGCGCGGCATGGGCATCTCCACGTTCGTCTCCGCGGGCAACCGGGCCGACGTGTCCGGCAACGACCTGCTGCAGTACTGGGAGGAGGACCCGGCGACCGAGGTGATCCTCCTCTACCTGGAGTCGCTGGGCAACCCGCGGAAGTTCGCCCGGCTCGCCCGCCGGATCTCCCGCAGCAAGCCGATCGTGCTGGTGAAGAGCGGCATGGGCGGGGTGCCCGCCGGGCACGCCGCGCCCGCGCTGAGCCTGCCCGACACCGCGCTGAGCTCGCTGTTCGAGCACGCCGGGGTGATCCGCGTCGGCGACCTGAGCCAGCTGTTCGACGTGGCCCAGCTGCTCGCCCACCAGCCGCTGCCCGCCGGGCCGCGGGTGGGCGTGGTGAGCAACTCCGACGCGCTCTCCCGGCTCGCCGTGGACGCCTGCACCGCCGCCGGGCTCGAGCCGCGGCCGCCGGTCAACCTCGGCGCGATGGCCGGCGCGGACGCGTACCGAGACGCGCTGCCCGGCCTGCTCGCCGAGGTCGACGCGCTGGTGGCGATCTACATGCCGCCGATCCCCGGCGACGACGAGGCGGTGGCGGCGGTGCTGCGGGACGCGGCCCGTGACTCGGGCAAGCCGGTGCTCGCCACCTTCCGCGGCGAGCTGGGCATGCCCGCCCCGCTGCGCGCCGAGCCCGGTGACCCGCAGCGGGGTGCCGCCGACCCGGGCCGGGGCTCGATCCCGTCCTACCCGGCGCCGGAGGAGGCGGTGCGGGCGCTCGCCCACGTGGTCCGGTACGCCCGGTGGCGCGAGCAGCCGCCCGGCCGCATCCCCGACCTCGGCGGCATCGACGTGGCCGGGGCCCGGGAGGTGATCGAGCGCGAGCTCGCCGGGCGGGACGAGGCCGAGTTCGACGGCGCCGCACTGCTCGCCCGGTACGGCATCGAGGTGTGGCCGGTGACCGAGGTGCGCTCGCCGGAGGAGGCGGTCGCCGCCGCCGAGCGCCACGGCTGGCCGGTCGTGCTCAAGTCCGCCGACCCCGAGGACGCCCGCCGGATGGGCACGGTGCGGGTGGGGCTCGTCACCCCCGACGCGGTGCGGGCCGCCTACGCCGACCTGTCCGGGCGGCTCGGGGCGGACCGCACGCTCGTGGTCCAGCACATGGCCCCGCATCCCGCGCTCGCCACCGTGGTCCGCGTGATCGACGACCCCGCGTTCGGCTCGGTGGTGAGCTTCGGGCTGGGCGAGGTCACCGCGCGGCTCATCGGCGACGAGGCGTACCGGCTCGCCCCGCTCACCGCGGAGGACGCGGCCGCGATGGTCCGGTCGCTGCGCGCGGCACCGCTGCTGCTCGGCGGGTACGGGTACCCGCCGATGGCCGTGGCCGAGCTGGAGGAGCTGCTCGTCCGCGTCGGGCTGCTCGCCGACGAGTTCCCCGAGGTCGCCCGGCTCGACCTCGACCCGGTGCTGGTGGGCGAGTCCGGGGTGGCCGTGCTCGGGGCGCGCGGCGTGCTGCGCCGCCCGGTCGGCCCGCGGCCCGACCACGGCCCGCGCCGCCTGCGCTGACCTGCGGCGGATCCGCGTCGCGCGGGCGGATCCGCCGGCCGGCGGCGGCCGCCGCGGCACGGCCGTCCACAACCGCGGCGCCGAGGTGAAAGAGCCCCGTGGTACAGGGCAGGATGGATGCCATGAGGGAAACCCGAGTCTCGGCCGCGGGGCTGCGCGAGGCCATCGAGCACAGCGGCTACTATCCCGACCTCGTCGCCGACGCCGTCGAGTCCGCGCTGGGCAAGGAACCGGTCGTCTCCTACGTGGTGCACCACGAGGCGACCTTCGATCCGGCCATGGAGGTGCGCAGGCACATCACCGTGGTCGTGCTCTCGCCCACGCGGCTGCTGGTCTGTCACACCGACGAGCATCCGCCGGCCGAGGGCGTGCCGACCCCGCACGCGTCCACGACCACCGAGGCGATCCCGCTCAGCCGCATCCGGTCGGTGGCGGTGACCCGGCTCGTCCCCGACCCGGCGGCGTACGTTCCCGGGGTTCCGCCCTCGGAGGTGACGCTGTCGATCGGCTGGGGTGCCATCTCGCACATCGACCTGGAGCCGGCCACCTGCGGTGACGACAACTGCGAGGCCGACCACGGATACACCGGCGCGATCACCTGCGACGACCTGCAGCTCCGGGTGAGCGAGGCGGCGGACGGGCCGGAGGCGGTGGCCCAGGTGCTCAACTTCGCCAAGGCGCTGTCGGAGGCGACCGCACCCGCCGTGCCGTAGTCTCGCGTCATGGTTCCCCCGAACGGCGACGAGACCGTCCCCCTGATTCCCGCGTACGGCGAGGCGTCGCTCGCCGACCTGCCGGTGTCCGCCCTGGCGGCACTCGGTGCCGGCGGGCCGAACCCGCTGGGGCTCGCCCCGGCCCGGCGGATCTGCGTGTTCCTCGTCGACGGGCTGGGCGAGCGGCTGCTGCGTGCCCACGCCGACCTCGCACCGTTCCTGTCGGCGCATCTGGACCGCGTGCTCACCGCCGGGTTCCCCGCCACCACCTCGACCAGCCTCGGCACCCTGGGCACCGGCATGGCGCCCGGCGAGCACGGCATGCTCGGCCTGCGCATCGCCGTGCCCGGCGAGGGGCGCATGCTGCACAGCCTGCGCTGGACCACCACGGACGGGCCGGAGATCGCCCCGGAGGACTGGCAGCCCGCGGCGACCGTCTACCAGCGGGCCGAGGCCGCCGGGATCACGCCGGTCTACATCGGACCGTCCATGTTCGAGAACAGCGGGCTCACCCGCGCGGTGTACCGCGGCGTGCGCTACGCCGGCGCGGACACCGTCGACGACCTGGTCGCCGCGGCCCGGCGCGAGCTCGCCGCCGACCGCGCCTACGTCGTGGTCTACTACGACGAGCTCGACGTGCAGGGCCACCTGGCCGGGGTGGACTCCCCCCAGTGGCGCGACCGGCTCGCCGTCGTCGACCGCATCGCCGAGCGGCTCGCCGAGGCGCTGCCCGGCGGCTCGGCGCTGTACGTCACCGCCGACCACGGCATGGTGAACGTCACCGACCGGGTCGACTTCGACCTCGTGCCCGAGCTGCAGGAGGGCGTGGCGATGCTCGGCGGGGACGCCCGGGCCCGCCAACTGTACACCGAGCCGGGCGCGGCCCAGGCGGTGCTGGAGACCTGGCGGGCCAAGCTCGCCGGCCGGGCCTGGGTGGTCACCCGCGAGGAGGCGATCGAGTCCGGGTGGTTCGGCCCGGCGGTGCGCGGGGAATGGCTCGGGCGGATCGGCGACGTGATCGCCGTGCCGTACGGGAACTGCGCGGTGATCGCCTCCCAGCGGGAGCCGCGGGAGTCCGCGCTCGTCGGCATGCACGGCTCACTCACCGCCGACGACCAGAACATCCCGCTGGTGGAGGTGAGCACGAGATGAGCACCCTGATCACGCCCGCGGAGCTCGACGCCGCGCTCGGCGAGGTGACCGTGCTGGACGTGCGGTGGCGGCTCGGCGGCCCGCCCGGGGCCGAGGCGTACGCCGCGGCGCACATCCCCGGGGCGGTCTTCTGCGACATGGACCGGGACCTGGCCGCGCCGCCCGGCAAGGGCGGGCGGCACCCGCTGCCCGAGGCCGAGGCGTTCCAGGCGGCGATGCGCCGCCTCGGGGTGCGCGCCTCCCGGCCGGTGGTCGTGTACGACGAGGCGGACTCGATGGCCGCGGCGCGTGCCTGGTGGACGCTGCGCTACTTCGGGCACCCCGACGTGCGGGTGCTCGACGGCGGGCTGCGCGCGTGGACCGAGGCGGGCCTGCCGGTCACCACCGAGGTGCCGCGGGTCGAGCCCGGCGACTTCACCGCGGTGCCCGGCGGCATGCCGATGCTCGACGCGGACGGCGCGGCCACGACGAAGATCCTGCTCGACGCCCGCGCGCCCGAGCGGTACCGCGGGGAGACCGAGCCGATCGACCCGGTCGCGGGCCACATCCCCGGCGCCCGCTGCGCCCCCGCCACCGGCAACGTGGACGCCACCGGCCGCTTCCTGCCGCCGGAGGAGCTGCGCAGGCGGTTCGCGGCGTTCGGCGCGGTTCCGGGCGCGGACGTGGGCGCCTACTGCGGATCCGGGATCACCGCCGCCCACCAGGTGCTCGCGCTCCACCTCGCCGGGGTGGACGCCGCGCTGTACGTCGGGTCGTGGTCCGAGTGGATCACCGACCCGTCCCGGCCGGTCGCCACCGGCGACGAGTGACCCCGCCGTGGCGGGCGGGCGTCATCCGGCGCCCGCCTCCGCCTCCGGGGTGACGGGCCAGCCCGCGCCGAGGCAGACGAAGCCCGCCACGCCCGTGGCCCCGGCCGCGGCGGCGAGCGCGGCCGCCGGGGCCGTGCCCGCGGCGAGCAGCCGGTGGAAGGCGGTCATGAGGGCGAGCGCGTCCTCGTCGCGCACCGGCACCAGGCCCGCCACCACGCAGGCGGCGCCACGGTCGAGGAAGGTCCCGGCGAGGCCGAGCGGGGCGCCGTCCGCCGGGGCGTGCGCCAACCCGGAGTCGCAGGCCGAGAGCACCACGAGGGCGGGGACCCGGTCGAGCCGCAGCAGGTCGTAGGCGAGCAGCGGGCCGTCGTCGAGGGCGATGCTCGACAGCAGCGGGCTGTGCGCGCAGAACATGCCGTGCGCGGCGATGTGCGCGACGTCCGCGGCGGCCAGCGCCTCGAGCACCGCGCCGGTGCGGGCCGGCACACGCGCCGCGCCCGGGTGGGCGCCGAGCACCGCCGCCACCTCCGCCTCGGCGTGCGCCAGGCCCGGCCCGGCGACCGCGATGACCGTGGCGGACCGGGCGGCGCCGGACGTTCCGTGCGCCGCGCACCCGGTACGGCCGGGCACCGTGCCGTGCGCATGCCCGGCCAGGCCCGGCGCGGCGATCCCTGCACGCCCGGCTGGGCCGGACACCATGCCGTCTGCGTGCCCGGGAGGGCCGGGGACCGTGCTGTCCGCGCGTCCGGCGGCAGGGCCGGGCGCTGTGGTGTCCGGACGCCCGACCCTGTCGGGCGGCGTGTCGCCTGCGTGCCGGGCAGGGCATGGCACGGTGTTCCCGATGCGGCCGAGCGGGCCGTACGCCGCCGTGGCGGCGGAGAGCCAGGCGGCCGCGCTGGGCGCGACGCAGACCGGGCGGCCGCGCAGCGGCGGCAGCACCGGCCAGGGCACCGTGTGCAGCGCACCTGTGGGCACGATCACCACCGGGCCGCCGGAGAGATCGAGGCCGAGCGGATCGAGCAGCAGGGCGGCGAGGGCCGCCGACTCCCGGGCGATGCCGTCCGGCGCCCCGGCGTCGTCGCGCAACGCCCTCCGGCGCAGGCAGTAGCGCAGCCGTACGGTCGCCTCCACCGCGTCCCGGTAGGAGCCGAGCCCGCGCATCGTGCAGCCGTCCCCGGTGACCACGACGGCGGCGAGGGCGTCGCCGTGCCGTACCAGCTCGACGAGGACGGCGTCGCCGAGCGCCCGGCGCAGCCGGTCGGCGGGGAACGCGCCGGGCGGTTCGCCGCGTACGCAGGCCCGCCACCGCTCCGCGCACCCGAGCACGGCCGCGGCGTCGCCGGTGTGCAGCGCCAGCTCCAGCCCGAGCGCGGCGAGCTCCTCCGCGGGGCGGGCGGCGTGCGCGCGGATCGGCGCCGGCACGTCGCGCCCGTCGACCTCGCGCAGCCCGGCGGCGACCGCGGCGAGCGCCCCGGCACGGTCACCCGCGAGGGCGCGGCGCAGCGCGACCGCGTGGTGCACGGCCAGCGCGTGCGTGCGGCCGAGCCCCGGCCGCCGGGTGGCGATCACCTCGTCGAGCAGCCGCCCGGCGGTCCGGTGGTCGCCGAGCTCGGCGGCGAGTTCGGCGGCGGTAC
>Ga0310834_101086_pt1 | contig 19272 bp, 16 predicted proteins | sample SM_ome_2_FD_201314 | JGI IMG/M metagenome (GOLD analysis project Ga0310834, IMG submission 201314) | Sorghum-adapted microbial communities enriched on stacked mutant (SM) sorghum from Joint BioEnergy Institute, Emeryville, California... ... | reverse complement strand
CTAGGATACGATAGAAGCAAGTGATTTTGGGAGGGGGAGACCGATGTCCCACGCGCCCGCGAGAACATCCCTGCGCAGCGTGCCGGAGCTCAGCTATCTCAACGCGGACAATGTGGCCCGGTATCGGGCGGTGATGCGCTTTATGTACAAGGAGTACCAGCGGCTGCGTTACTGGCTCCGGCCTGAGGAAGTCTATGAAGGAGTCGCCGCCTGGGAGGTGCTGGACGGGTACACCCTCGAACAGTGCCAACAGGATTTGGAACGTCTGAAGGAATGGGGCAACCTGGCTTCGCGCCATGACGGCGGAAGAGCGCTTACGCTGGAAGAGTACATGCGCAAGAAGAGCCAGTATTTGCTGACGCCTTATGCGATCGAGATCGAGAGAATGCTGGAGACGCTTGAGAAAATCAAAGGTTACGGCGGCTCCCTGGAGACGACGTATTTCGACACGATTGCGGAGTGCCTGCAGCAAATACGGCTCAACTCGGCCTTCTTCGAACCTGGGCAGGCGCTGGCCCATTGGGAGAAGCTGCAGCACGCGTTCAAGACGATGCATGAGAACGCGGCCGATTTCATTGCCAGCATGCACTCGATTCAAGCGGAAGAGATGCTCGCGACGGAAGCTTTCCTGGCGATGAAAGAGTCGCTGACGGAGTATTTGCAGCACTTTGTAAGAGGATTGCAGAAGAGCGCCTACATCATTGAGGGCAGACTGAACCAGATACCGGAATCGGTCGGCGAGACGTACTTGGAGGCGGTATTGAAGGACGAGCTGCGCAAGCCGAGAATCGAAGAGGGACCGTCGCCTGAAGAACTGCTGGAAGATTACCGGCAGGGATGGGCGAACCTGCAGCGGTGGTTCATCGGCAGCGCGCAACATCCGAGCGAGCTGGTGCTGCTGGAGCGGGCGACCAAAGAGACGATCGCGAGAGTGGTGCGCAGCGCGCTGAGACTCCAGGAGCGGCGGCGCGCGGGATTGAGCCGCAAGAAAGATCTGGAGACGCTGGGACAATGGTTCGCTTCGCTGGACAGCGTGGAAGAAGCCCACCTGCTGGCCGCGTACACGTTCGGATTGTTCCCGAGCCGGCACCTGCAAGGGGAGGACGACCGGTCGTCCGACCGCGCCGATCTGTCCATGTGGCAAGAACGCCCGAATGTGCGCGCGATCCGCACGCGCAGCAGGCGGCGGGTGGAGAGAACGGGCATCAGTCCGGTGAAGCGACATGACGAGAAACGCCGCGTGCACCGGGAGGAAGTGGAACGGCAGTTGAAGGAGGAAGGCGCGTTTCTGGAGGAACTGGCTTCCAAGGGAACGCTCAAGATCAGCGAGATGGGCGTCTTGACCGCCAAGCGCCGCTTGCTGTTCCTGCAGTGGATCGGCCGTTGCACGGCCCATCCGGGCCGAAGCTTCGTGGCGGCGGACGGCACGCGCGTGACGCTGGAGAAGCCGGCGGACGGTTCGGAAGCGGTGCTTCGCTGCGAGGATGGGGAGCTTGTGCTGCCGGATTACCGGTTGACGTTCTCCAAGGAAGAGGCGTTGACACATGTCTAGAGGGGGAGCCAAGTCCTGGGCGATTCGCCGCATGCGGCAGCAAGGCCGAACGGACGCCGCGCTGTGGGAAGAACGCCGCCGTCAATGCGCGCATGCGCTGTTGAACCGGCCCTGGGTGTCCAAGGACGCCGACCCGGAATTATTCGGCTGGATCAAAGATCAGTATGCAGAGTTGAGAGATTGGTTCGCCGAATATGCAGGATTCTCTCTGCTGCTGACGAGGACGATGGCGAAGCTGGACAAGGCGCCGCTGCGAGCCAAGACATGGATGGGCTTTCCCGAATTCCGGGAAGCCCGGGATTACAGCCTGTTCACGTATGGCTTATGGTACCTCCAGAGCAAGACCGAGATGGACCAATTCCTGTTGACCGATATGGTCACGCAAATTCGGGAGCAGATGATGGGGGCCGGCATTGCGATCGCATGGGACAACTATTACCACCGGCTGTCGATGGTGCGCGCGCTCAAGAAGCTGAAGCAGCTGGGCATTCTGTTGTCGGTGGACGGCGACGAGGGAGACTGGGCGCATGACGAAAGCCGCAACGTCTTGTACGAGTGCTCGCCGCATACCCGTTATGTGCTCCGGCAGTTTCCGGACGAGCTCAGAATGACCAAAGACCTGGAATCGCTCAGCGAGCTCGTCGTGTACCCGGATACGGAGGAGGGGCGCATGCGGCGATTGCGGCATCGCGTATATCGCAGGCTGCTCTTGGAGCCGGTCGTGCTGGACCGCCACTGGGAACCGGAAGAACTGCGATACGTTCAGACGCAGCGCCGTTCGCTGCTGGATCAGCTTCAACGCATGTTCGGCTATGAAGGCACGCGGTACAAGGAAGGACTTCTCTTCTTCCATCCGGAACTGTCTGCCGAAGGGGAACTTTTCCCGACGCCTGCGGCGATCTCGGACCTGGTGCTGCTGTTGGCGGGGGAATTGCGCCATAACGTTCAAGGCCCCCGTCAGGCGTTCCGGATCGAGGAAGACGGAACCGTGGAACTGACGAGGAGCGAATTGGAGCGTCTGCTCTACGATCTGAAGACGGCGCACCAGGAGTACTGGAGCAAAGAACACCGGGAGATGTCCGCCGCGGAGCTGGCGAAGGAACTGACGGCGCATATGGAAGAATGGAATCTGGGAGAATGGCGGGATGAGAACCGATTTGTCGTCTATCCGATTGTGTCGCGTTGGAACGCGGTGTACCAAGAGGTTGAAGCCGATTAGGGGAGACGCTGGTTATGGAACCATCTAAGCAAGAACAGACGAGGAATCGATGGGAGATGGCCCGGGCGGGTCTGCTGAATTTCTGGTGCTATGAGGATGAAGAGTTCGCACTCGAGTCGGGCCGGCTCATTCTGCGCGGGACGAACGGCGCCGGCAAATCGGTCACCATGCAAAGTTTCCTTCCATTGGTGCTGGACGGGGACAAGCGGCCGCATCGGCTCGATCCGTTCGGCTCCCGTGACCGCAAGATCGAATATTACCTGCTGGGCGAAGATGAGCATGCCGGAAGAATCGCGTATATCTGGCTCGAATTCCACCACCCCGGCAAGCGGCTGTACAGAACGATCGGCATCGGGCTTCGGGCGCAGAAGGGAGCGGCGCAGGTTCAGTTCTGGGGCTTTGTGTTGGAGGACGGAAGACGGGTCAACCGCGATTTCTGGCTGTATGACCGTCAGGCGTATCTGGCGGGGGAAGGAAAATATCCGCTGGATCGCAAAGGTCTGGCGGAGCGGATCGGCAGCGGCGGTCAAGTGGTGCAGGAGCAGGGAGCGTATCGGGATCTTGTGAACAAATCGCTGTTCGGCTACTACGACAGCGACGCGTTCAGCGATTTGCTGCAACTGCTTATCCAATTGAGAAGTCCGAAGCTGTCGAAAGATTTTCGTCCTTCCGCGATTTATGAGATTTTGCGTCAGTCGCTGCCGGCGATACACGAAGACGACTTGCGGCCGCTGTCCGAAGTGCTGGAGGATATGGATCAGATCGCCGATCGGCTGGATGAGCTGCGCCTGCACCGAAGCGAATTGGAGAAGCTCGACAAGGCGTACGACCGCTATAATCGGTACCGGTTGTACAAAGCCTCGGAACGTTACGTCGCGGAGATGCGGGAAGCCGGGTCGCTGCAGCAGCAGGTCGAGCAAAGCGAAGCCGATTACCGGCAGGCGGATCGGAATCGGCAAGCGGCTGCGGACGAGCGCGAAGCGGCCAGGCATCGCAAGGAAGCGGCGCTTCACGAACTCGATGTGCTCAACCGGCACGAGGCGATCGAGAAGCAGAGAGAACTGGCGGCGCTCGAATCGAGCCGGGAGGAGACGGACAAATACATCCGTAGCGCCAGACAGCGCCTGTCGGGTCTGCTTGAGCGCAGACACCAGGCGGAACGCGCGTATGAAGAAGCGGCCAGGGAAATGGAAGATCAATCCGCCGCCCAGATGAGCGTGCTGGAAGAAATGGAGACGCTCGCTGCCGAGATTGAATTCGCCGAGCATGCGGTGTATCACCGGTACTGGGGCCAGGAGCCGCCGGAGGACGATCGGTTCGCGGCGCCGTGGCGCCGCGATCTGGACGCGCACGGCAAGACGCTGGAAGCGGCTTTGCAAGTCGCCGAAGCGGAGTATAAAGAAGAGACGCGCTTTCAGGATGCCGAGAAGGAGCTTGGCGAGACGCGGAAGGAGCGGGACAAGGCGGAGCGCGACCGGCTGGAAGCGGAGAAGCGGACCGAATCGGCTTTGGCGGGTTGGAAGGAGGAACTGATCTCCTGGAAAATGAGGCTGACGACGCTCCCGATCGGCGAGGATACGTTCTCCGCCGTCCTGAGAGCGGCGGATCAACTCACATTCGAGAACCGGGACTTCCTGGCCGTCCGCCAGCCCGTGTGGGAGGCTGCCGACGACTGGAAGAGCGAGCTTCTCCGGGAGGAAGCCGCTCTCGCGCAACAACTCAAGGAAGCGAAGCTGCGGGAAGCTCAACTGATCGAGGAGAAGAATTCGTGGGAACAAGCGCGGGAACCGGAGCCGCCCCGCAGCGCGTCCAGGCTGCGCAGCCGCAGCGGCCGGAAGCAAGGTCAAGGGGCGCCGCTCTACGAGGTGTGCGAATTTCAGCCTCATCTGTCCGAAGAGAAACGCAATCGGATTGAGGCGACATTGGCTGCCGCAGGCCTGTTGGACGCCTGGATTCAGCCGGACGGCACGGTTGCGAAGATTGGAGCTGAAGAGGAAGAGACGTGGTTCGTTCCCCAGCCGCTGGAGTGGGGCTACACGCTGGCTGACGTGCTGAAGCCGACGCCTGCGCCCGAGAGCGGACTGACGGACCGCGCCGTCGATGCGGTGCTCCGTACGTTCGCCTGGGACGAAGACGGCGAATCGTGGGCGCAGCCTGGACAAGCCGCGCCGGATCAGGTGATCGTCGGGCCCGGCGCTTTCCGATTGGGCCCGCTTGCCGGCAAGAGCAACGCGGAAGAACCTGCGCGCTATATTGGCAAGGAGGCGCGAAGACGGTATCGGTTGGCCGAGATTGCGCGTCTGGAGCAAGAGATTGCGGCTTGCCGCGCCGACATGGAGAAGCTGGATGCCGCGATTCGGGCGGTGCGTGACCGCATGTCGGCGGGGGAATCGGAGAAGTCGGCATTCCCTGAAGGCGCCAAGCTCCATGAAGCTTGGGACGCGGAGCGCGACGCCGTCTATCGGCTGAATGCGCTGCTTGAGCAAGAAGGCCGGATGACGGAAAGCCTGAGACTCAAATATGAAGCGTGGCAAGCGTTGCGCCGCCGGCTCGTGGAGATGACGGCCGGATGGACGCGGCTCAAACGCCGCGGCGATCTGCAGCAAGCGCTGCTTCAAGCCCGCCAATATGCTTCAATGATCACGGAGCTTCTCTCCGCGTGGAAGCAGTATAAGCAAGCCGAAGGGACAAGCCGGAAGGCGAAGGAGGAGCAGCGGGAAGCGGCGGAGGCGGCGGAGGCGGAGCAGGAACTCCTGGATGAACTGGAGGACAAGCAGCGCGGCCTGCGAAGCCGCATCGAATCGCTGAACCGGATCATTCAGGATCTCGGAATCCACGACTTGCACCAGCGTATTCGGACGTTGAACGCCCTGGTTGACGAGCAGCAGAAGCTGGAGGATTCGCTTGCCGTCAAGCTCGAGAAGCTGGCAGAGGAAGCCGGCGCCTTGAAGGAGAGATGGCACGGCAAGCTGGAAGCGCTGGCCAAGAAGCGGGAAGAACTGCAGGACGTTCTCCGGCAATGGCGTGAGGAATACGCGTATGGACTCGTTCCGGAATGGAGCGATCGCGCGGAAGCGAAGTCGGACGACGAGAATCTGCTGCGCTTGTGCCGGGAGATCGTCCAGCAGAGCGAAGCGGCGCTCGCGCGCGTGCAGCCCGAGAACGTCAGCAGCAACGTACTGGATCAATATAATGCGGTCAAACATCTGTTGATGGATTATGTATTGGAAGCGAATATTCACGAGTCGACAGGACGCATTACGGTGCTGTCGCTGCGGGACCGGCATCATCCCCAGACGCCGGCGAGCTTGCTGCGCGAGCTGGACGAGCTGATCGATGAACAATCCGGTCTGCTGGATGAGAAGGATCGGGAGTTATTCGAGGAAATTATTTTGCGGAGCGTGGGGAAGACCATTCGCCAACGCATCCAGCGCGCCGAACAATGGGTCGGCGAGATGAACCGCCTGATGTCGGAGCGCGATACGTCCAGCGGTTTGAAGCTGCAGCTCGATTGGGCGGCGAAGCCGGCGCAATCGGAGAACGAGCTGGATACCGACCAGTTGGTTGCACTGCTCAGGCGGGACTCGCATCTGCTGCAGGAAGAACAGGTCGAGCAGCTGATCCGCCATTTTCGTTCCCGCATCCAGCACGCCAAGGCGAAGTCCCAGGAAGAGCGGGAATCACTGCGCAAGCATATTTACGAAATGCTGGACTACAGGGAATGGTTCCAATTCGTGCTGCGCTACAAGAAAGGCGGCCACGCCGGCTACCGCGAACTGACGGATGCCAAATTCAACACGATGAGCGGAGGCGAGAAGGCGATGTCCATGTACATCCCGCTGTTCGCCGCCACGTATTCCCGATATGCCGACGCGAGTCCCGACGCGCCGAAGCTGATCTCGCTGGATGAGGCTTTTGCCGGCGTGGATGAGGAGAATATCCGAGACTTGTTCGCGCTTCTGACGGACATGGATTTCGACTACATGATGACCTCGCAAGTGTTGTGGGGGTGCTACGATACGGTGCCGCGGCTTGCCATCTGCGAAATTTACCGACCGAAGGACGCCGACTTCGTGACGGTGTTCCGCTATCGATGGAACGGCAAACGCAAAGAGCTGATCGAATCGGGTGAAGGGACTTGAGCCAGAACTGGCAGACAGAACGGGCTCGTCTCGTATTCGGAGACGCCGCCTGGCGGCGCTGGCTGGACGGGCTCCGCCGCGCATGCGAGGATTCGCATGCCGGGTCCCCCCGCGGCAAGGTGGAGCTGTCCGACGCCACGCAGGATGAACGGGATGCGCTCGATGGTTTTATGGGAAAGCTGACCAAGCCGCACGAGCCGGCGATTTTGCCCATTCGCCCGTTTGAGCGGCTGTTGCGGGAATACGGTCTCGCCCCTTCCCTGCTGGAATTGTTCGAGGCGCTGGACGGCAAGCCGATTCTGACAAGAGGTCTCATGCGCGAGCAGTACGCCGCAGGTTGGAACGGCATCTTCCGCCGCGTCCGCAGGGAAGTTGGCGCGCAGATGTCTCCCGAAGCCGAATCCTGGTTCGATGCTTTGCACAGACGGGAAGGCGCGGGGGCCCGCACGCTGCAACGGATTTACGGAGAAGGCGAAGATCTGGCAGTGCGGGCGCTGCTGCAGGTGCTGCAAGCGCTCTCCTTCGTCGAGGCCCGCAAGCGGTCGGCGGCGGAACGGATCGATCCGATCTTGCCGCTGCCGCTTCTGGCGGCAAGAATCACAGGGAACGCGCACGGATTCGATTGGAAGGAGGCGGCCGGGCGCTTGCTCTGGTACGGACTGGAGCATTTGTTCGGAGAGGGCGGAGACGGTGGCGTCGCGATGGAGGATGCAGAGACGGGCCCAAGCGAGGGAGAGTCCGTATTTTCCATCCGTTCCGCTTATATCCGAAGCGTCTACCGCATGAGCGGCCTCGCGGATGACGATCTGTCCTCCCAGGTGCTGCTGTTCGCCCCTTCTTGGGGCGGAGTGTGGGAGGAACGCGTGCTCACATTGCGTCAGGTCGAGAAAAGTAGCGTGGAGCCGAATTGGGGGGATGTGTATGCGGTTGAAAACCCTTCGGTATTCGCGTATCTGCTGGCTGCCGTCCAGGAGAGGAAGGAGGAGTTGTCTGCCGGCCCCGCGTCCCCGATTCTGGTCTGTGTCAGCGGACAACCCAGCCTGGCGGCTGTCGGGCTGCTCGACAAATGTTTGCGAAACGCCGGTAAGCGCCGGTTCTATTATGCGGGCGACCTGGATGTGAAAGGTCTGGAGATCGCGGAAACGCTGGCCCGTACGTATCGTGAATCGTTCGTGCCGTGGTGCATGGGGACTGCCGACTTCGCGGAGATCGCCCATCGGGGCATGGAGCTCACGAAGGAGGAGAAGATCCGATTGGCGGGCATGACTTGCTCCTGGGACGGGAGGCTCCCCGCATTGATGCTGGAATGGGGCCGGAAGGCGCATCAAGAACTGCTGGTTGAGATAATGGCACAAACGTGGTTGAAGGCATGGGGATTGGAGTAAGCCGTGATCCTGTGCCTTCGTTATCGTTTTTGTCACAACTCTCGCTCACGCACTGTCTAACGTATGAGAAGACGTCATACGGAGGATGAGCGGGATGAGACAAGTGAAAGTCGCCGTCATCGGCGGAGGGATTGCCGGCCTGGTGGCCGCCTGCGAGCTGGCCAAGGCGGGACAGCAAGTCGTCGTGCTGGAGAAGGCGGCGCAGCTGGGGGGGCGGGCGATGACCGTTCACAAGAACGGCGCTTTGCTGAACCTGGGCAGTCATGCATTTTATCGCGGCGGGAAGGCGGAGCGGATCTTCCGGGAGATGGGAATCGAACTGAAGGGCGGAAGCCCGTCGATGAACATCTCCGTCCTCTGGAACGGCCGGGTCGTATCGCTTCCGCGGTTCCTCTTCGGCCGCCATTTTACGTGGCGCGGGAGAACCGAGCTGACACGGGCGCTTGCGAAAGTCGCCCGGCTCGATCCCGATGCGGACGATGCCGCATTCGTCAGCGTCAGGGAGTGGATCGAACGGCATCTCCGCGAGCCGATGGCGCGCAACCTGCTCTATGCGATGATCCGCACGAGCACATTCACCCACGCGCCTGACGAGCAATGCGCCGGGCCGGCGCTCGGGCAAGCTCGCCGGACATTGCGCAACAAAGCGGTGGTCTACCTGGAGGGCGGCTGGCAATCCATTGTCGACCAATTGAGGGAGAAGGCGATCCGTGCGGGCGCGGAGCTGATACAATCGGCCGGCGTCGACGCCATTGAGCATGACGGGGAGGTCCGCAAGCTGCGCCTGTCTGGCGGCTCGGAACTGGAAGTCGGACGGGTCATCGCAGCGGTGCCGCCGGCGGAAGCGTTCCGGCTCGTGCAGGATGCCGAACGCACTTCGCTGCGAATCTGGAAGGAGCAGGCGAAGCCCGTCACGGTCGCCTGCCTGGATCTGTGCCTTGGGCGCCTCCCGGCTCCCCGCAACAAAGTGGTGATGGGCATTGACGAGCCGGTATTCTTCTCCAACCAGTCCGGGCCGACGCCTTCTCTGGCGAGGGGCGGCTGGGTCGTTCACGCGGTCAAGTACCACGGGGTCGGGGAACAGGATCCGCAGAAGGACGAGGCGATGCTGGAGAGGGCGATGGACATCATACAGCCCGGCTGGCGGCAAGAAGTCGTCGCCCGCCAATACTTGCCGAAGATGACGGCGGCTTATGACTACATGCATATTGGCCGTCAGGATCGTACGCCTGGACCGAGTGTGCCGGAGATTCGCGGACTCTATGTAGCAGGAGAATGGACCAGTCACGGGGAACTGCTGGTCGACTCGGCGGCGTCGAGCGGAAGACGGGCGGCGCAGCAACTGCTGCACGATCTTCGGAGGGAGGGGGACGCGTCCATTTCCGGCAATCCGGCAGGATCGGGAGCGGCTTACGCAGAAATGAAATGAAGAGCAATTGTTCGGAAAGTGTGGCGATGCGCGTGACGATTCACGATGAATTTCCCGAATCGCTGTACAGCACCTACAAGCCTCTCCTGTTCTCGCTGGCTTACCGGATGCTGGGGAGCGTCATGGATGCCGAGGACATCGTCCATGAATCGTTCCTGGCGCTGCGCAAGACGGGATGGGAGCATGTCGGCAACGTGCGGGCTTACTTGTGCAAGACCGTGACCAACCGCTGTCTGAACCATTTGCAGTCTTCCGCGAAGAAGCGGGAGCTGTATCCGGGCCCGTGGCTGCCCGAACCGCTCGTCGGCGATGCGGACGGCGTCCAGCCGACAAGCGATCCGCTGCAGTCCTATGTGCACAAGGAATCGCTTGCCACGGCCTACCTGCTCTTGCTGCAGCAGCTCTCCTACGTGGAGCGGGCGGTGTTCCTGCTGCGCGAGGCGCTGCAGTACGACTACGACGAGATCGCCGACATCGTCGGCAAGAGCAGCGTCAACTGCCGGCAAATCTATCATCGCGCCAAGCGCAGCCTCGGCAACCGGGCGTCGGGGGAACACGCTGCGAATCCGGCAAACCCGGTGACTTCGGCTGTCCAAGCCGGACTGGTCGAGCGATTCGTGAGCGCCCTGGCGAACGCCGATGTCGACCAATTGATGGATGTGCTGTCGACGGACGCCGCACTCGTGATGGACGGCGGGGGCAAAGTTGTGGCTCCGCCCAAAGAGGTGCACGGAAGCAAGAGAATCGCTTCGTTCCTGGCGACGCTGCCTTCCCGATTGTCGCCGGATACGGTATACCGCCTGACCGAAGTCAATGGCCTGCCCGGCGTCGTGGTGCATACCGGAGAGCAGACGATCGCCGTCGCTTCCTTCCGCACGGAGGACGGGCGCATCGCCGAACTCTTCGTCGTCGTCAATCCAGATAAGCTGCGTCACGTATCCATGGTGTGAAGAGGAGGAGCAGGGGGAGCGGTAGCGGTAGCGCTTCCCCTCTGTGCGTCCCGCATATTCGCGCATGACGGGCTCCGGCGCAGATCCGGTCTCAGCCGAGGCTAAGAGGACCCGGACCTGTGTACAGGATGAACAGCGCGGCGCCGATCAGCGCGACATTTTTCATGAAATGCGCTCGGTGATTGGCCGACTCCATCGGATCGGCGAATTTCCAGAACGGATGGATCGACAACGTGACCGGCACGAGAAACAGCAGCAACATTACGGCTCCGACCTCCGCCTGGAATCCCAGCGCGACGCCTGCTCCTCCGACCAGCGCGAACAAGCTCGCCAGCAGCGCCAGCAGCTTGGGGGCGGGCATGCCCGAGGCGGCCGCGGCTTGCGCGGTATGGCCCAGATGTCTCAGATGGGTGAAACCGGAAGTGATAAATACGAGCGAGATCAGCACGCGTCCCGCCAACCACACGATATCCATACGTCTATTCCTTCCTCCTCGGTAGGTACTCGATTGTCGCCGGCGAATCTGAGTGCTATTATAAGCACAACAGCACTTTCGGATAAGTACACACAATAATGTGACATACTTACTCAAAATATACTATAGGAGAAACGAGGCGTTACGCGACATGGAGGAGCGGAATCCAGAAGTGTGCAAGAGGGGCGTGGAAGCCGCGCTGGACATCATCGTCGGCAAGTGGAAGCCGGTCATTCTGATCCATCTGTTGAATGGCGGAACGATGCGATTCGGGGAACTGAAGAAGCGGCTTCCCGACATCACGCAGAAGATGCTGACCGCGCAATTGCGGGAACTGGAGGAACAGGACATCGTCATGCGGACGGTGTATCCCGTCGTGCCGCCGAAAGTGGAATATTCCATTACGGAGTATGGGAAGAGCCTTCACGCAATTTTGCAGGAGATGCACAATTGGGGCGTTCGTCATCTGGAGCATATGGCGAAAAAGAAGCACGACGCGCCGCAGGAGGACATTTCGTAAGACCAGCCGGCTGGGGCCAGGATGGACTCTGCTGCATGTGCGGGGCGACTCCGGCAGTCGGCGGGAGCATGGCGCGGCGGCTGCGATCCCATCCTCCCTTTCGCTTCCCTGCAGGAAATCGGAAGGGTCGGATGGGGCGCGAGCCTAATCCGACTCCCGGCATTGCCGGCTCGCCTCCGGCGTGGTGCGGGTGCTCGAACCCGAGGAAGGTTGACGGCCTGCCGACTTATCGCTTGAGGGGAAGCAGCTTCAGCAGCTCCGGACGGGCCATCCAGAACGGGCGGATCAACTGAGAACAGTAGACGGCTTCCCGGTCATCGCCGAATCCGATATATTCCGGAATTGCGCGCGGCAGCCGCTTCTTGCCGGACAGGTAGGCGGGAACATGGGGGTTGTGCGTGGTTGCGGCCTTGATCAGTTGATCCAGCTTCGGAGTGCGTCCATTCAAACTGTATTCCACCAGAATTCGGCAATAGTTGAACAGAGCGGAATCCCCCTCTCCATATTGCCGGAGGAGAGAGGCGGCTGCGTTCCAATCCGACGTCTCGATGTAGGCGACCAGAAGCAAATCGCGCACGCCTTGATTATCGTTCGGATTCAATTCCAGCAGTTCCCGGTAATGCTTGATTGCTTCGGGAAAGTTGCCGGCTTCGGCGCATGCATCGGCGTACCCTTTCTTCGCTCTCATGTAAGGCCGGGTAGGAAAATAACTCCAGAAATGCCCCTTATGCTCCTGAAAAAACGCTTCACCGAAATGCTTCTCGCCGACTTCCATGCCCATCTTGTAATAATAGGCGATCTCCCGGAGGGAGGAAGAGGCGCTCTCGGCAAGGATATTGTAGGCATCGACGCTGTCTGGGTCGAGAAGCAGCGCTTCCTGGGCCATTTTGACCCGCCGTTTGGAATCCGGTTCATCCCACGCCTGGTAGAGCAGTTCGGCCGCTTGTTCGGATTTGCTGAGCGGATGGCGTCCGGTCGTCTCTTGATTCAGATTGTGCTGAAGGAAATCGTTTATTTCCTCGACGGAATCGAAATTTTGCTCTTCAAGCTGCGCATGGATTTGGGCGAGCTCCCGCTCCACAATCATGCGCGGAGGGGCGGCGGGTGACGTCTCCATCCAATCAGGTGCGATATCCATCAGATACTCGAGGATCTGATTCGCCCGCTGCGACAGGGAGCTGACAGAAACGTTGTATTTGTCAGCCAGTTCGCTCTGGGTCATTTTCACATCGTAGATCTGGCACAGAACATATTCCAATGCGGCGGGGTACACCCCGAGTTTTTTCGTGACGGGAAGCTTGGCATGGGCGTAAAGATGCCAGATCAGGATGATGCCCTTGATCTGCTCGCTGTCGTACCAACCGCTTGCATGCCTGGCAAAGTACAGGGCAATAGACTGGTGCAAGATGTTCGGCCATTCCAGGGCTTCAATAAGGACTTCGGGCGTGCTTGAAGGCGAAGGACCGATTCGGGTGACCTTGTTGGCTTCGTCTTTGGACAGACAGCATTTCTTGTATTTGAGCCCGCTTCCGCAATAGCAAGGATCGTTTCTGCCCAGTTTCGGCATTCTGTGTTCTCCTTCGTGCGCATTAAAATTCAATAAGGTTCCTAACTTCCGAATCCGCAGGCGGCCGTTCAGTCGTCCCGGTCCCGCCCTCTCTGTCTCAACAGATCCCGGATCTCCGTCAGCAGCGCCTCTTCCCGGGTCGGAGCGGGCGGGGCTGCGGGTGCGGCTTCTTCATTCCGCTTGAATTTGCTGATCCCCTTGACGAACAGGAAAATGGACCCGGACACGATGAGGAAGTCGATCACCGTCTGAAGAAACGTTCCGTAATTCAGGACGGCGTCGCCGTACTGGATATGAAGGCCGTTCAGATCGACGCCTCCGCTCAGAAGACCGATGAGGGGCATCAGAATGTCGTCCACCAATGATGTGACAATTTGGCCGAATGCGGCGCCGATGATGACGCCGATCGCGAGATCGATGACGTTGCCTTTCAGCGCGAACGCCTTGAATTCTTTCCACATGGTCCGTTCTCCTGTCTTCGCGTTTAGTATCTTTTCATTATAAGACAGCCAGTCACCGGGCTCAATCCGTTTCTGCCGCCGCTCCAGGAAGGGTTTGGAACCGCGAAGTCGAATGTATGCGTCGAAGCTTTCGAAAATGGCAAACAGTCCCGGTGTCGAAGCCGACGCGGCGGGACTGTCTGTGAACCGAATACTTGGGAGGGGGCGCGGCCAATCGCCAGACTCGACCGGTCGCCAGGCCGATTGCCGTAAGGCTGCGGGTTACCCCTGGCCCTCGTACGCGTTCATGTCCATGTAAGCGATTTCCCAAATATGGCCGTCGGGATCCTGGAAGCCCCACTGGTACATGAAGCCTTGATCTTGCGGCTCGGCGTACAGCTTGCCTCCCAAGGCGACCGCCTTGTTGACGATCTCATCGACTTGCGCCCGGCTTCCGGCGGAGATGGCGACGGTCAATTGGGCGAATTGGCCGGTGTCGGGGATTTCCTTGTTCGTGAACGACTTGAAGTATTCCCGGGTCAGCAGCATGGCGTACATGTTGTCGCCGATCACGAGACAGGCCGCTTTCTCCGGGTCCGTGAACTGCATGTTGAATTCGAAGCCGAGCCCGGTGAAGAAATCCATCGATCTCCCGACGTCCTCAATCGGCAAGTTCACGAAAATGTGGGTCGATGTCAGCGCCAGTTCAATCACCTCTTATCCGACGATTTGTGGATCTTCCCTTAGGGTACGGCACATAGCGGCCTCTGTATTGTAGAAATCGGAACTTCCAATTGCGATGGGAGGCGGGATTCCCGTGAGCTACCTTGTCATCCGGCGCTTGTCGCCGAACGATGCGCTGAAGGATGTGATCAAGGACATCTGGGTGTTCGAGAGCCAGGGGGAACTGAGCGATCAGGAAATGCGGATCATTCCGCCCAGCGGGACCGTTAAGCTGGTGCTGTATGATCGGGGCACGCTTGCGGGGCGAATCGGCGAACGAGCCTATCCGATCGCGGCGCATCGCTGGTTCGTCGCCGGAGTGTCCGACCGCCCCGCCATCGCCGACTTCGATCGGAGCAGGCCGTTCCGCTGCATCTGCTTCGATCTCTATCCCGCCGCCGCTTACCGGCTGCTCTCCGTTCCGCAGCACGAATTGCGGAACGCGATCGTTCCGCTGGACGAGCTGGCGGACTCCGCGGCCGTCCGCACGCTGGAGGAGCGGATCGATGAGGCGGAAGGTCCGCCGCGCAAGGCGATGCTGCTACAGGAATATTTGACCCATGCGCTCTCCCGGACGGAGCGAGACGCGGTGTTCGATGATGGAGCGGCGGCGATCATGAGGTCGAGGGGGCTGGTCACGATGGCGGCGCTCATGCGGGAGACGGCGCTCACCGACCGCTGGCTGCGCGCCAAGTTCGAGGAGCGGCTCGGCATCAGCCCCAAGACGTTCGCTTCGCTCACGCGCTTCCAGACGTGCTTCCGGGAACTGCTGCGGGACAAGCGCGGCTTTCTGCAAAGCGGGCGATTCCACGACTTCTATTACGATCAGGCACATTTTATCAAGGAATTCAGACGGTTCCTGGGATATTCGCCCGCCAAGTACACGGAGCTGAAGAACGACGTGGGCGAGATCACGTATTGGATATAACCCTTAAATACGTACTTTACAGGTTATACCTGTATACGGTATGATCAATACTAACCATTGAAATATTACGATAAAGGTTATATGCTGGAGGGAGATGCCTGATGAAGATTCAGAAGTTGCCTTGGGCCGGTGTTCGTCTGGAGATCGGCGGCGTCGCGATCGTCATTGATCCGATCACCCGGATCTTGGAAGAGTTCGGCGGAGCGCGCGAGCCGATGTACCCGCTGGAGCGTTACGGCCGGGCGGATGCCGTGCTCATTACCCATCTGCATGAAGACCATTTCGACCCGGACGCGATCATCGCCGCCTATGGAGCGAATGTTCCCGTCTATGTGCCGGCCGAAATGGCGGCAGACGCGCGGAAGACGGGACTTGAGAACGTCCGGGGGGCGAATGTCTACACGTCTTACCAGATCGGAGATACGGTCCAGGTGACGGCGGCGCCTTCCGTGGACGGAATCGGAGACATTCAGATCGCCTGGATCGTCGAAGGGGAAGGTCGCAAGGCGATTCATTGCGGCGATACGCTGTGGCACGGGTATTGGTGGAATTTCGCTCGGAAATTCGGACCGTTCGACGCGGCGTTCCTGCCCGTCAACGGCGCGGTTATGGAATTGCCGGGCGTGACGCCGAGCGGCCAGCCCATCTGCCTCACGCCGGAGCAGGCCGTTGCCGCCGCCCAGGTTCTCGGCGCCGGGACGCTCATTCCCATCCATTATGGCTCGATGAATCATCCGCCGATCTACAATGAGACGCCGGATATTTCCGGCCGGCTGGCGGCATCCGCCGCTGGGAAGGTGCAGGTGCGCATGCTCAAGACGCTGGAGTCGATCGCGATCTGAGACATCAGCCGCGTACGGCTTCGATCAGACGGAATCCGGAGGTATGAATGTTGATGGATCCGAGATTAATCGGGCTCGGCGGAGCGCTATGGATCAATCTGGCCAATACGATCGTGCTGCGCGAACATCGGCGCGTCGATATGCTGGAGCACCCGGACGACGCGATTCGGTGGCTTGCGTCAAGCGGTCTGCTCCCGGGCGAATGGCCGGACACAGGGGACGGCGAAGCCTTGCGCGTCATGCTGGTTCGCCTTCGCAGCCTTTGCCTGGACGCGATCGCGGACCTGAAGCGGGACGGACGTCTCTCGGACCTCACATTCGCCGGATGGAAGAAGGAGTCTCGCGAGCTCAGCCTCCGGGCTCGATTGGACCGACAGGACGGCGTTCCCCGGCTGATCATCGAAGGAACGAGCCTGGAAGACCGCGTCGGCTACGAGGTGCTGCGTTCCTTGACCGACACGCTGGCCCAATATCCGACAGATCGGATTCGCAAGTGCGAGCATCCTTCCTGCCTCCTCCATTTCGTGGACACGTCCAAGAGCGGCAGGCGCCGCTGGTGCAGCATGGAGCTGTGCGGCAACCGCGCGAAGGCCGCCGATTTCTATGCCCGGCGGAAGGAACGTTTGGGCGGCCGGTAGGATGAACGACCGTGCGGCAATAGAAGTTGCGGAAGCAGGGTGCTATTCGAGCCTCTCGGCACATATTCCTCTATAAACCAAGCGTTGTGAAGGGGAATATGGGATCATGAGCACGGTGAACGTTCGATTGCGCCCCCTCGTCCGCAAGCTGAACTTGCCCACAGTGATCCGAACGGCGATTCTACCGGGAGATTTCGCGGAAAGCCTGTTCATCGCCACCCAGGTCGGAGAGATCTTCTGCCTGCGAAGAGGCGAGGTCAGCACGCTGCTGGACATCCGATCGCGAGTCCTCAAGCTGGGGGCGGGCGGAGGCTACGACGAGCGGGGGCTGCTGGGCCTGGCGTTTCATCCCGGGTTCTATACGAATGGGTTGTTCTATCTCCATTACTCGGTTGCGGGAACACAAGGGCCCGGCGCTCTTGCCGGGCCTTTCCGGCCGAGCCCGTGCGATCCCGGTACCTTGCGCATGAGTTGGAATAACCGGGAAGCCCAATACGACCATATCGATACGGTTGAAGAGTGGGTGCTGCAACCCAGCGGCGCGCCGCGCCGCCGGCGGACGCTGCTGAACCTGAGGAGACCCTTCCTGAATCACAACGGGGTCAACAGCTTGAATTTCTCGCCGGAGACGGGGCGGCTGGTGCTCACGACCGGCGACGGCGGCTCCGGCTATGACCCCTTCAACCTGGCGCAGGACGATCGGGAAATCGCTGGCAAGATCGTGGAGATCGACGTGGCGAAGGACGTGTCGATCGAGCAGCCGCCCGCCGTCACGCGTTTTCACGAGCTGCCCGCCTCTATTCAGGACACGCTGACGGTGATCGCCAAGGGTGTCCGCAACATCCCGGGCATCGCCTACCAACGATTCTTGCATCGGCACATCAAGTACGTCGGGGTCGTCGGTCAGGACTTGGTCGAGTCGATCTATTCCTTCGTCCATTACCGGCCGGTACCGGTGACGCAGCTCGTCCAGGCGGCACAGACCGGAGCCGCATCGGACCATGAAGGGATGGTGAATTTCGGCTGGCGAGCCTGGGAAGGCGCGTTCCCGACTTCAGTCCGAAGCGACTGCCCAACCGGCCCGGATCGGAACGAAGTGACCGCAGCCTATTACGATGAAGCCATTCGGACGTCCGCGAGGCGCCTGCCGCCGCTGGTCAGCTATTTCCACCGCGATTCCCGACCCGACCGCTTCGGCGGCACGGCGCTCACCGGAGTCCAGCCCTACAGGGGCAGCGCCATTCCGGCCTTGGCGGGCAGCGTAGTATTTACCGATCTGGCCCGGCAAGGATCCGGCCCCCGGGCCAGAGGCGTGTTGGGGTACGCGAGGGCAAGACCGGACGGCCGAATGAGCGACTATCAAGTGATGGAGATTAACCATGACTTTGGCGGAGAGGCTGCCTATTTCGTGAGCCTGGGAGTGAGTCGGGATCAATCCCGGCTGTACCTGGGGGTCTACGGTTCGATGAAAGTGGCGGACCCGAACCTGGGCACCGTGTATGAGATCGTTCCATAGCGCAACGTCATGAGAAAGCCCGCAGGCTGCGAGATCGGCCGTGCGGTTTTTTTGATTGCATGGAAGTTCCCGCCAAATGAGAGGGAAAGTCACCGCTTCGTCGAATTATACAGAAAACAGACAGATCTGTCGGGTAACGAGGTGCCGAATGAACGGGTTCGATAGACAAAAGATCAAAGCAGCCTACAACAATTTCGCCGAACATAGAGAGCGGGTAGAAATAGAACCGTGGAAATTCGAAGAGCGCGAGCGTTTTCTCGCGCTTCTGAACCGTGAGAATAGAATCTCCCTTCTGGAGATTGGAGCGGGAACAGGCCGGGATAGTTGGTACTTTCAGAGACAGGGCTTGGAAGTTACGTCAATAGATTTTTCGGAAGAAATGGTTCGGCTGTGCAAAGAAAAAGGACTGAATGCCGCGATCATGGATTTTACGCACCTGGACTTCCCCCGTGAGACATTCGATGCCGTATATGCGCTAAATTGTCTGTTGCATGTTCCGAAAGCGAAACTGGATGAGGTCCTGCAAAGGATTCGCGACGTCCTGAGGTCTGGCGGGGTATTTTTTCTTGGTCTCTATGGCGGACAAGACAGGGAAGGAATTTGGGAACATGACTCGTACGAACCCAAAAGGTTCTTTTCCATGTACGAAGATCAGGCGATACTCGCGATCGTTCGACGGTGGTTTGTGGTAGAGGATTTCCATACCGTGGACATGGGGCCGAATAAGCCTCATTTTCAATCCATGATCTTACGGAAATTTTAGAGATCCTTCCATGAAGTGAGGCTCGCGTCATGCCGGACATCCGACTGATTACCGAGAACTTGGCGGATGAAGTCATCCCGGGGATCGAACGGGCTTCTGGAATTTACATCCTGACTTCCTTCGTTATGGAGTCCGGGGTGCGCTTATTACAGCCTTACCTCCAAGCTGCGGCCAGACGCGGAG
>Ga0310834_101081_pt1 | contig 19403 bp, 18 predicted proteins | sample SM_ome_2_FD_201314 | JGI IMG/M metagenome (GOLD analysis project Ga0310834, IMG submission 201314) | Sorghum-adapted microbial communities enriched on stacked mutant (SM) sorghum from Joint BioEnergy Institute, Emeryville, California... ... | reverse complement strand
AGCAACCAGATCATGCGGCTGCTGCACGCGCTGGTCGGCAGCTTGAACCGGCTGGCGACGCACGCCCGTCAACTCGACGAACTCATCACCACCATCCAGGACCTCCTCCGTCGCCGCTGGGGCGGGCACGGCGGGCTCCCGCAGCTCCAGCCGTCGGCCACGCATCCCAACGTCTACTTTGGACCTTTGGGCAAGGACTTCCAGCCCGGCGTCGTCGAAACCGACCGCATCTTCGAGCCGAAAGAACGGGACATCGCCGAGTACTTCGCCAACCTGGGAGTCAACGTCCAGGCCGTCAAGCCGATCCACAATGTGCACGAACTCACCAACCCCGACGGTATCTTCCGTCGTTCACCTGACGACCCGGGTAGATTGACGGAGATGAAGACACTCAACAGTAATTCAAGTAGCGCCGTACGGGCCAACATCACGGACGCCGGTGAACAGCTCGAACCTCACGGCGGCGGTGATGTAGTGATTGACGGTCGAAAGGCTGGACTTACAGAGGAGGAAGCCCGCCGCGGCTATGCTAGAGCAGTAGGTCATACGAAACAGCATCAGACGTACATGCCGGAAAATGTATACATTATCCTTGGTGACGGCACACTTCTGACCCTTCCGGATAAGTGACAATGTCGACTAGCGATCATATCCTCCTCCGCACTGGACTGACCCTGCCCGAGGTAGCACGACGAGTCGCAGACACGCTTGGACTGGAACTCACTACGGATCATCCACCCGGAACACTAGTCGTGAGCGGTCCCGTTCCTGGGCTGCAGTCCATCTCAGGCGGGCGGGTGACGATCAACCACTTCGGTAACGAGCCGGGCGAGCCGTCCATCATGGATTACTACGACGTGGCCTGGGTGATTAGATCCACCGACAGGAATTCTGATACCGTCCACGCCGAGTCGCTTCGCCTCTTTGCCCTCGTCACCGAAAAACTACCCTGGCCAGCCATGCTCTACCGAGATCTTACTTGGCTGGTGGCTGTCTGGTCGCCCACCAACGGACGCCACGACTTTCCCGAAGGTGTCAGCCCATACAGCGAACACCAACACATCTGGGAGCCGTACGTCCCGACACGGTGGTGAGTCGTTTCCGCGACGTGCAACTCAGGCAAGAGCATCGGCACACGCCAACGCATCACCGACCAGCGGCAGCGACGCTGCGCGGACAGCCCGAACTGTTCGGCGCCCCTGCTGACGCCCCGTCTTCGGTACCGTTCCTACAGCCCCGCCGCCCGCGCCTGGGGCCGCTCCGGCAATCGGAAATCGTCGCGGCGTCGATGTCACACCGTGACCACGCCGCCGGGCACGAGCATCAGCCGGGCGCCGGGCGGAAGCTGGTGCCTCGGCTGAACCGCGCCGTCCGGGGTGAGGACGGAGACCCGGGCGCCGTCGCCGTCGCCGCCGTGCACGATGACGATGCCCTGGTCGTCGAAGGCCACCGGCACCCACCCACGGTCGTCGGGACCATCGACGCGGCGCTGAGGGCTCCCGTCCTCGGCGGAGATCACGACGCCGATGGCCGACGCGGTGGCGTCACCGTGCACGCGCAGGAACAGCTCGCCCCGGGGACCGACGAGCATCCCGTGCAGCCCGTGCCAGCCCGCGATCGACTCCTCGCCCTGCAGGATGGACGCCAGGTCGACCTCGATCTCACGAACGAGGTCATTCGTCCGCGGGTTCACCACCCGAAGGGTGGCCTCGCGCACCGGGCCGGACGCCTCCGGCAGGACGGCCGCCACGACGTTCCCGTCGTCCAGCACGGCAACCATGCCGCACGACCCCTCGTCCTCGGACGGAAGCTCCGGGACGTCGAGGGTGCTCCCGGCTTCGGTGTCCAGCAGTTGCTGCCGTGAGCCGGTTCCGTCTGAGGAGCAGGCCGTCAGCAGCCAGCGCCCGTTCGGCGACCAGGACTGGGGCGCCGCCGCGAGCGCCACGGTCATCGTCGCGCCGGTCTCGGCGTCGTACAACGTGCCGCCGTGGAGCAGCCACCGTCCATCCGGCGACAGGGACGCCTGGCCACCCTGACGCAGGTCGCCCGGCACGAGATACTGGTCGCCGCGGTCGAGGACCACGTACGAGACACCGCCGGCCACGTAGCCGAGCGCGATGGGGCCGACGCCGCGGTCGGCCGGGAGCGTGGACGGCCAGCCCGTCGGAGGCCGCACCTCCGGGTCGGCGGGCGGGCTCGCCCCGCGGGTGCACGCAGCGAGCGACGTCAGTGTCACGGCGATGAGTGCGAGCGCGTACGTACGCCGGCGGCTGCGGGCGCGCGGGAGGAACACCGCCTCGTCTCCTTGTCGTGGCGTCCGAAGTGAACGGGGCCCCGATGGTATCCGGCCGGCCAAGAGCGGCGTACCGGGCTGGGTGGACGCGCTCTCGGTGCGTCGGCGCAGCTTCAGTCAACCGTGTCAATACTCGCCTGGAGCACCGACCACAGTGGGCTAAGCCGAGGGCGGCGGGAGCCGACGGACGGCGTCGAAGATCGCGGCCAGCTCGGCGGCGTCCTCGCCCGCGTGGTGCGTATGCGGCAGCCGCAGGCCGATCGCCCGGAGGATGTCCGACTTGCGGGACCGGGACCACTCACCGGCTGTCCGCCCCATCCAGTAGCTGCGCAGGTCGACGCCGGAACCGGTGGCCCCGAACGGGCTGGACCCGGTGAACCGGACGAAATACCAGTGGACGAACATACCGTCCCAGACAGCGGGCGCGGCGAGGAACACGGGCCGCCCGATCTTCCGAAGTCCGTTCACCCACGCCGCCGCGGCCGCCATCGCCTCCTGCGGGGTCGGTGCCTCGGCGATGAGCTTCTCCCGGTCCAGCCCGGAGACGGCGAGGGCTTGGGGCACGTAGTCGTCGGAGATGGGCTTGAGTTCGGTGTAGAACCGCAGGTCCGGGCGGCCGGCGACCGCCATGCCCAGCGAGAGCATGCTGTACGGCCCCGGGATGGGGCCGTCCGCCTCTACGTCCACCGCGACGTACAGTTCGGGCAGTCGTCCGGAGTCGGCCATGGTCGCGACAGTAGCGACGCCGCCGTCGTCGACGCGACCGACTATCGTCGCCCCAACCTGACCGGTGGCCCGGCCCGTCCTCACCCAACCGACCGGGATCCGCCCGTCCTCACCCAACCCGACCGGGGACCCGGCCCGTCGTCGTGGTAGAGGTGCCTCACGGTCCGGCTCGTCCGCGCCGGACTTGGCCGAGGAGGTGGCGTGGACGCGAGGGACGAGGCGGACTACATCGCCTACGTGACCGGCCGGTTACCGGTGCTACGCCGGATGGCCGCCAACCTGGTGGGCGACCCGCACCGGGGCGACGACCTGGTGCAGCAGTCGATCACTCGTCTCTACATCCACTGGCGGCGGGCGAAGCAAGCCGACAACCTCGACGCGTACCTCTACAAGATTCTGCTGCGCGCGTTCCTCGACGAGCAGCGACGGCCGTGGTCGTCGGTCCGGCTGCGCGAGACGCTCGCCGGGTCCGATACCGGTGACGCCCGGCTCACAACCTCCGCGACCGAGGATCCGGCCGGACCGGTGGCCGACCGGATGCTCCTGCGCGACGCCCTCGCCACCCTGCCGCCGAAGCAACGGGCCGTGCTCGTGCTGCGATTCCTCGCCGACCGTTCCGTTGACGAGGTGGCCCAGATCCTCGACATCGCGCCCGGGACGGTGAAGAGCCAGACGTACGACGGCCTCAACGCCCTGCGGCGGCTGCTCGGCCAGCCCGAGGCGTCCGATGACCCCGCCCCCGCTGCCAGGTCACGCCCTGGCAGCCCGCTGGACTCTGGAGTATCAGCATGACCGACATCCTGGATCAGTTCCGCGACGAGGAACTGCCACCGTCGCGTGTGGACATTCACCGGGCCGTCCGGTCGGGACGGCGCCAGCGCCGGATTCGCACCGCGCTCGGGGCGGGCGGGGCGGCGCTTGCGGTGGCGGCAGCTGGCCTTGCCGTGCCTGGCTGGCTCTCCCATCAGGTCGCCCCGGTCCCGCTCAGCGACGCGTGCGGCAGTCCGCACCCGGCCCGCGACTCGATGCTGACCTGGCAGCGGTTCGATCCCCTCCTCATCGAGATCGACGCCAGCGGCGTCCCGGGGCACTCCGTGGTGACCGTCACCACCGCCCTCACCTGGCAGCGGGTGCAGCTGGACAGCTACACCCGCCGGGAAGCCACCGTCACCCTGTTCGCTTGCGACGGCGAACCGTTCGTGTCGAACGCGGACGGGTCGCCGACGCCGGTCGATCCCACGCAGGGCGAGCCGGCGGATCCCGTCGCCGGGGCCGCGGCCTACTGGCTTCCCCAGGACGACCCCGCCGACCCGGTCGCCCTCGCGTGGCAGTGGACCCCTGGCGCCTGGGCGATCGTGGTACCGGCGGAACCGGTCGGACCGGTCGAGTCCCGGCCGGCATGGCCGCGCGACGAGCTGCGGGCCATCGCCCGCCAGATCGCGGACGGGCTGGCCCTGGGCGTCGGGAAACCGGTCACCGCACCGATCGCGCTGCCCGTGCCGGACGGCCTGTACCCGGTGGCGAGCATGCTCCACTACAACGCCGGCGGACTCTACGCCTTTCCCGAGACGACACCGTACGCCTTCGCGATCGGATTCGACGTGCTCGGCTCCGACAAGCCGACGGCCCGGCCGCTGATTTGGGATTTCCCCGATCTGACGGTCTCCACGAGCCCCATCAACGCGACCGCCGACGACCGGCCCGAAGAGGCGATTCCCTACCCTCAGGACCTCGGCTACCCGGCTTACTACGAGGCCAACCCCGGCGGCCGGTACCCCGACCTGCTTGTGCTGACGGTGTACGAGTACTCCGGGTTTGCCGTGGCGATCGCGCCCGCCGACCTGCCAGGAGCGTCGTCCACCGACGAGAAGCTGACGCGAGCGGCCGACATCTTCCGGACGATCAGGGCCTATCCCAACGCCGCCACCGACGCGGCCGCCTGGGGCGCTCCCATCGCTCCCTGAGCCGTCCCGGCTCGCGTCATCACGTCGCCCTCTCCCGTTGATCACTCCCTACCCCGTTGATCTAGGGCTTGGAGGGGTGAGTTGATCTTCAATCACCACTCTACGCCCTAGATCAACGCGGGAATGGCATCGACCGCCCCGGGGAAGGCATCGTGGCGGCTCGGGTCGGTGTCGTAGAGGCCGGAAGCGTGACAGCGGGTGAGAGGACGCGACAGGTCGATGAGCCCAGAGCACGAGCGAGAGTTCCGCGATTTCGTCGCCACCCGGTCGGCGGATCTGCTGCGGACCGCCTACTTCCTCAGTGGCGGCGACATCCACGACGCGCAGGACCTGCTGCAGGCGGCGCTCATCGCGACCGCCCGCCGCTGGTCGCACATCGTCAAACGTGACCAACCGGAGGCGTACGTCCGGCGGGCCATGGCCCGGCACCAGATCAACCGGTGGCGCTCGCGCACCCGACGACCGGAGACGCTGGTCTCCGCTCCGCCCGACCACCCGGCCGACCGGGACGAGCAGGTCGCCGTCGACCTGCGGCCCGGGCTGATGGCGGCGTTGCGGGCGCTGCCACCGCGACAGCGCGCGGTCGTGGTGCTGCGCTACTACGAGGACCGATCCGAGGCCGAGGTGGCCGAGTTGCTGGGCATCTCGGTCGGCACGGTACGCAGCCAGTCCGCCAAGGCCCTGACCAAGCTCCGGGCCATCTATCCCCCACCGAACGGCGCGGGACCCGTGGCCCTGTCACCGACCGTCGCGCCCGATCCGCCGCCAGTGCGGGGCATCGACCGCCCCGTGCCCCTCCCCGCCGAGCGCTCCGTGCCTCTTCCCTCCGACCACTGACTGGAGTTGTCGATGAGCTTCGAAGACCGACTTCGCGACGACCTGCACGCCGTGCCGGTACCCCCGCTACCGGTGCCGGACCGGCTCGCCGACAAGGCCCTGACCGGTGCCCGCCGCCAGAACCGGCTGCGCGGCGTCGCGGTTGCTGGCGTGACCACGCTCGCGGTGGCGACGGCCGTCCCGGTGCTGCGGGGCTTGCTGCCCGCCGGAGGCACCGCGCTGCCGAGTGCGCCGCCGACCCCGGCCATCTGCGGCCCCGATGGCTCGTTGGCGGCTCGCCCACCAGCACAGAACTGGGAGTACTTCGATCCACTGACGTACGCGATCGACGCCAGTGGCGTGACCGGGTACCAGGTCAGCGCCTACTCCACCGGGACGTACTTCCAGGTCGCGGAACTCACGAACCCCACCGGTGACCGTAGGGTGACCGTCACCCTGTACGCCGCCGGCGGGGTGCCGCACTACAAGGTCGGAAACACCATGCCCGCGCCGTTCGACCCGGCCGAGGGTACGCCGACCGACCCGGTGAACGGGGCGCCCGCGTACCTGTTGCCCAACCGGAGCTACAGCGGGCAGCCCAGCGAGGTGGGCATCGCGTGGCAGTGGAGCCCCGGCGCCTGGGTGCTGGTGACGGCGGCCGACACGTCCGGCCAGCTTCCGGTCGGGGCACCGACGGGAACGCCCGCGACGGATCTCGCCGAACTCTACGATCTGGCGGCCGAGGTCGCGCCGGATCTGGTCCTCGGCGTGGACACGCCCGTGACGTCGCCGTTCTCGCTGCCGCTACCGGACTGCACGCAGGTGTCGTACACGACCGTGGAGCACGCGACGAGCCCGACCGGCGCACGGGTCAGCCGGTTCCGGGTCACGTTCACCATGGGCGGCGAGGCCGAGTCCGACAACCCGCTGCTCCTGCCGTCCCTCACCATCCCGCTGGTGTGGGTCACCGCCGACACGGGAGCCACGGCGACGGAGGCAACGTCCGTTGTGGACGGTCACCCCGCCTCCTTCAATGGCTGCGAAGGGTCGGCGGTGTGCGACTCGGTGACGGTCTACGACGTCGACGGGCTGGCCCTGACGGTCACGCTCAGCACGGAACTGGGAACCAGCGCGCTGGACGTGTTCCACACGGTGCAGGTGTACCCGGGCGCCGCCACCAACCCGGACGCCTGGGGCGACCTGATCACCCCGTAACCCCCGGCTCACCTGATCTAGGGCCGATAACCCCCGGCTCAGTCGATCCAGGGCTTGGAGTGGTGGTCGACGATCGACTCACCACGCCAAGCCCTGGATCATTGCCAGGATCGACGGTGGACGGGGCGCCGTGCACGAGGGTCACGCGGGAGTCTCGCGCCGTCGCGACGTGGCCTCAATGCTCCGCAGCGGCCCAGTTGGGGCCGACGCCGACGCTGACCTCCAGCGGCACGTCGAGCGGGTAGGCGCCGGCCATGTTGGTCCGCACCAGCTCCTCGAGCGCCTCCCGCTCGCCCGGAGCCACCTCGAAGACGAGCTCGTCGTGCACCTGCAGCAGCATCCGGGACCGCATCTTGGCGGCGCGCAAGGCGGCATCGATCCGCAGCATCGCCACCTTGATGATGTCGGCCGCCGAGCCCTGGATCGGCGCGTTCAACGCCATGCGCTCGGCCATCTCGCGCCGCTGCCGGTTGTCGCTGTTGAGGTCGGGCAGGTACCGGCGCCGGCCCAGCACGGTCTCGGTGTAGCCGTCGAGCCGAGCCTGGGCGACGACCGAGCGCAGGTAGTCGCGCACCCCGCCGAACCGCTCGAAGTAGCCGTCCATGAGCACCTTGGCCTCGTCCGGCTTGATGCCCAGCTGCTGGGACAGCCCGTAGGCGGACAGGCCGTACGCGAGGCCGTAGTTCATCGCCTTGATCTTGCGCCGCTGGTCGGCGGTGACCTGGTCGACGTCGACGCCGAAGACCACCGACGCGGTGGCGGCGTGGAAGTCCGCCCCGGACCGGAACGCCTCGATGAGCTTCTCGTCGCGGGACAGGTGCGCCATGATGCGCATCTCGATCTGGCTGTAGTCGGCGGTCATCAGCGCCTCGTACCCCGGCCCCACGGTGAACGCCCGCCGGATGCGCCGGCCCTCCTCGGTGCGGATCGGCACGTTCTGCAGGTTGGGGTCGGTGCTGGACAGCCGACCGGTCGCCGCCACGGTCTGGTAGAAGGTGGTGTGGATGCGGCCGTCGTCGGAGACGGACTTCAACAGGCCGTCCACTGTGGACTTGAGCTTGGACACGTCCCGGTGGCGCAGCAGGTGCTCGAGCACCGGGTGTCCGGTCTGGGCGAACAGGCTCTGCAGCGCCTCGGCGTCGGTGGTGTAGCCGGTCTTGATGCGCTTGGTCTTCGGCAGGCCCAGCTCGACGAAGAGGATCTCCTGCAGCTGCTTGGGCGAGCCCAGGTTGAACTCGCGCCCCACCACGGCGTAGGCGGCCTGGGCCGCCGCCTTCACCTCACCGGCGAAGTGCGCCTCCAGCTCGGACAGGTAGTCGGTGTCGGCGGCGATGCCGGTGCGCTCCATGGTGGCCAGCACCCGGGAGAGCGGCTGCTCCACCTCGCCGAGCAACCGCTGCGCCGCCGCGGCCGCGTCCGGCCCGTCGCGCCCGAGCTGCGCCTGCACCGCATCGACGAGGTCGAGCGTGGCCCGGGCGCGGAGCATGAGGTTCTCCTCGACCGCGTGCTCGCCCGGCCCGCCCACGCTGGCCAGCCCGTCGAGCGCCGGCTGCGCCTCGTCAGCCCCCTCGATGCGAAGCTCGCGCTGCAGGTAGCGCAGCGCCAGGTCGACCAGGTCGTACGACCGGTTGTCGGGCTTGGCCAGGTAGGCGGCGAGCGCGGTGTCGGTGGCCAGGCCGTCGAACTCCCAGCCGCGCGCGGCGAAGGCGAGCAGCGCCGGCTTGGCGTCGTGGATCACCTTGCGCCGGTTCGGATCGGCCAACCAGGCGGCGACCGCCGCCTCGTCGTCGGCGTCGAGCGCGGTCGGGTCGAACCAGGCGGCCGGCCCGTCGGCGGTGGCGACGGCCATGCCGGAGAGCCGGCCCGTGCCCCGGCCGAAGGTGCCGGCCACGGCGACGCCGACCGTGGCGCCCACCGGGGCGTGGCGGTCGAGCCAGGCGCGCACCTCACCGGAACCGAGCACCGCGGTGGTCAGCTTGAAGCCGGCCTCGGCCTCGGGCTCCACCGACTCCAGGTACTCGTAGAGGCGGTCGCGCAGCACCCGGAACTGCAGGGTGTCGAAGACCCGGTGGACCGCCTCCCGGTCCCAGCCGCGCCACTGGGTGTCGGCCGGGGTGATCGGCAGCTCGAGATCGGTGATGAGCCGGTTGATCTCGTAGTTGCGCAGCACGTCCGCCAGGTGCGCGCGCAGGCTGTCGCCGACCTTGCCCTTGATCTTGTCCACGTTGGCGACCACGCCGTCGAAGTCGCCGTACGTCTGGATCCACTTGGCGGCGGTCTTCTCCCCCACGCCCGGCACACCGGGCAGGTTGTCGCTGGACTCGCCGACCATCGCGGCGATCGCCCGGTAGTGCTCCGGGCCCACGCCGTACCGCGCGGTCACCGCGGCCACGTCCATGCGGGCGAGGTCGGAGACCCCCCGCTTGGGGTACAGCACGGTCACGCCGTCGCGGACGAGCTGGAACGCGTCGCGGTCACCGGTGCAGATCAGCACCTCCATGCCCTCCGCCCGAGCCCGCTCGGCGAGGGTGGCGATGATGTCGTCCGCCTCGTACCCCTCCTTCTGCAGCACCGGGATGCGCAGCGCCGCGAGGACCTCCTGGACGAGGCCGACCTGGCCATTGAAGTCGGCTGGTGACTCAGCGCGTTTGGCCTTGTACTCTGCGTAGAGGTCCGTGCGGAACGACTTGCGGGACACGTCGAACGCCACCGCGATGTGGGACGGCCGCTCGTCACGCAGCACGTTGATCAGCATCGAGGTGAAGCCGTAGACGGCGTTCGTCGGCTGCCCGGTCGTCGTCGAGAAGTTCTCCACCGGTAGCGCGAAGAATGCCCGATATGCGAGCGAATGCCCGTCCAGTAGCAGCAGTCGTGGCGCCTCGGTGGTCACGCAACGGAGCCTAGTCCGGACGACCGACAGAACCACGGCGCCGCGCAGAGGCGCCCGTCACCCGGATGGCACCGATGCGGCTGCGGTGACCGGACGGCGCTGGTGTGACCGTACGGTCGCCCCGGCCGCGGGCCGGACGGGGAGCGACCACCCCGGGAGATGGCTCAGGACTTCTCGGACTTCTCGCCGGTCAGGTTCTCGGCGATGATCTTCTCGGCGACCTGCTTCATGGTCATGCGGTTGTCCATGGCCGCGCGCTGGATCCACTTGAAGGCGTCCGGCTCGGTCATGTTGAACGCGGTCATCAGCATGCCCTTGGCCCGCTCGACCAGCTTGCGCGTCTCCAGCCGGTCGGCGAGGTTGGCCACCTCGGCCTCCAGCGCCCGCAACTCCGCGAACCGCGACAGCGCGATCTCGATGGCCGGCACCAGGTCGCTCTTCTGGAAGGGCTTGACCAGGTACGCCATCGCGCCCGCCGACCGCGCCTGCTCGACCAGCTCGCGCTGGGAGAACGCGGTCAGGATCACGACCGGCGCGATGCGCTCGCTGGCGATCTTCTCGGCCGCGGCGAGCCCGTCCATGATCGGCATCTTGATGTCGAAGATGCACAGGTCCGGCTTGAGCTCCTGGGCCAGCTTCACGGCCGCCTCACCGTCGCCGGCCTCGGCGCAGACCTCGTAGCCCTCCTCGACGAGCATCTCCCGCAGGTCCAGCCTGATCAGAGCCTCGTCCTCGGCGATAAGAACCCGGCGGCGCCCCTCGGACACGGCTACCCTCTCACTCATGAGATCACGATCCCGACGGCTCGCTCCACGCGTGTGGCCGGGGGGTGGTCGGCCCCTCGCCGCTCGCGGTCGCGAAGATTAGCGTAGCGGTTACCCTGGTTGGTGACATCAGTCCCGGTAGGCCAATCGGCAGAGCCACGGAGCTCAAACCTCCGCCAGTGTGGGTTCGAATCCCACCCGGGGCACAGCCACAATCACCCATATACGCAGATGACGGGGCCCCACCTCAGGAGGCCCTTGATCATTCTTGCCGCAGGTAGGGGGGCGAACCCCCACCGCTCCGCTCCGACCTACCGCCCCGCGCGGGCTCGCACACCACGCGGTGCGACTGCCTGGCTTGTTCCGCGGGCGAGAACGTTGCGGATGGCCAGGAGCTCGGCTCGGGCCTCCCACGTAGTGCCCGCTCTCGTCCCACAGGCTGCGCCACTCCGACTCGTCGGCCAGGGTCCGGCGCGGAGCCCCCGGTCGGCTCGCCAGGTCCGGTTCTTACTGCTGCCGTGGGCTGGGGTAGCCGACCTGGCGGGTCCAGGGGCCACCGACGTGGGTCCGGTAGGCGCTGTGCCCCGGTGGCAGGTCGAGCACGTCGACCAGCGTGGGGTCCTCGTCGACGGCGTGCCAGAGGTGTCCGACCCTGCCCCTGGCGAGATCGGCTGAGGTGGGACCGATGAGGTGCCACATCTTGTCGTCGGCGTCGTGGCCGACGAGCAGGATCGGCTCGCGACGCTCGAAGACCTCGAGGGTCTGGATGCTGTTGGTGCCCAGACGAGCCGGCGCGGCCGGGCAGGCCAGCCTTGACGATCCTCGTGGAGATTCGACCCATCGTCCTGGTTCCCGACCGCCTACGGGCAGCGCGGTTCGATGCGCTGCGACCTTCGGAATCCGTCGATAGACTCCCCGGCGCGACGCCGTGCCCGGGACCGCCAACGGTCAGCGGTCGCAGAGGGAAGGGGACATCGATGCGGAGAAGGACGAGGACGTCGCGGTGGCCCGCCCTGCTGACCGCTGTTGGCGTCGCCCTCGTCGTGGTCGTCGTCGCCATCTACGCGACGATGTGGGCGGCAACGAACGGGCGAGGTGGTGAGGCGCTGCCGGCGAGCTCCACCGCTTCGGGTGGTACGACGAGCGCGGGCGCCAGCTCCGGCGGGACGCCCGGTCCGGGCCCGACGACCGAGCCAGGCCTGACGACCGAGCCTGGCCTGACGAGCGGGCCGCACGCCTCCGCAAGCCCGACCGCGCCCGGTGACCAGGCAACTCGCTCCACCAACCCACCGCCGGCGACCAACCCCCCGCCTCCGGTGACCCCGCCCGGCCCTCCCGACGAGACCTGTGCCACGTTGACGGGTCTCAAGTTCTGTGACGACTTCGACGGTCCCGCCGGCAGCCCGCCGGACAGCAGCAAATGGCGGATCCTCACCGGCTCGAGCTGGGGCGGACAGTGCTTCCGGAACGAGCGCGAGAACATCTCGCTCAATGGAAAGGGCCAACTGCAGCTGACCCTCATCGACAAAGGGACGACCCAGTGCGTCGACGGCCGAGGGTACGAAACCACCGTTACGAGCGGCGGCATGGACACGAAGGGCCGGGCCTATTTCAAGTACGGCCGCTTCGAGATCAGGGCCAAGCTGTCCTGCGCCAAGAGCGTGTGGGGAGCCATCTGGCTGGCCACTGGCAGCGGCCCCGAATGGCCGAAGTCCGGGGAAATAGACTTCTACGAACTCTTCAACAACAAGCAGAACACCATCAAGCACACGATCCACGCCGGCGACCCGTACTGGAACACGGGCGCCACCTACACCTACCACGAACCGCTGTGCCACGACTACCACGTCTACGGCGGCGAGTGGCGGGAGGGTTACATCCAGTTCACCTTGGACGGTCAGCCGACGGTCCGGTTCACCCGGGACGTCCATGGTGCCGGCAAGCCATGGCCCTTCGACAGTTACGACCTGAGGCTGCTGATCGACCTGCAGTACGGCAGTCCGGGTTGGCCGGCTGCGGGCAGTTGGGACAAGTCGGAGCTCCCAAGCTCCATGCTGATCGACTACGTACGGATCTTCGAGTAGGCGCACACAGACGTCGCGCTGCCGGCGCTGGACAACTCAGCGGCCCACTGGGCACTGGTCCCAGGGACCGCCGCGGTTACGCTCCTCAGCCGATGAAACAGGACGGCACCGGCCGCAAACCGCTGCCGCCGTTCCCGCCATGATCGTCTTCGACAGGATGCTTCCATGGGGGACGTGACGGTCGGCAGTTCTGTTCTCGACGCGTTGCGCGATGAGTCCGCCGTGCTGACCGCGGCCCTGGAAGGACTGCCCGGCCCGGTCTGGGAACGGCCCACGCGCTGCACCCCCTGGCTGGTCCGGGATCTGGTCGGCCACATCATCACGGTGCTCGCCCGCGTGCCAGCCATGGTCGCCGCGCCGGCGCCCGAGCGCCCCGCGATCAGCGCGACCGAGTACTTCCGGGCCGACGACCGGTTCAGCGACGCGGCGAACGCCGACCGCGTCCGCATGGGCCAGGAGCGGGCTGGCTCGGCCGACCCGGCGACGCTCGTCGAAGAGCTGGGGCGCACGTGGCGCGAGGTCGTGGCGGTCAGCGAGCGGCAGCCGGCGGACCGCGTCGTGCTGACCCGGCACGGCGACGCGATGCTGCTCACCGAGTTCCTCACCACCCGGGTGTTCGAGGTCGCCGTACACGGCATCGACGTGGCCGACGCTGTCGATGCACCGCCGTGGCTGACGCCGGCCGGCGCCGAGCACGTGCTCCGGATGCTCTTCGGCCCCAACGGACGTACCGCCCTGGACGCGACCGGGTGGGACGCGGCCACGCTGGTTCGGAAAGCGACCGGACGGGCGCCGATCAGTCCCGTTGAGTCCGCCACGCTCGACCGGCTCGGTATGCGCCGCCTGGCTCTGGGCTGACCGCGAAACATCTCCCCGCACACCGCGCGACGGCTAACCCGAACCAGTCACGCTGCCCGGCGTGCGCGCCACAGTGATCAGCGCGGTCTCGGCGAACAGGAACGCGCCCCGCGCGTCCGCGTTGACGAGCTGCGCCCACCAGGCGGCGACGTCGTCCTCGGTGAGGTCGACCGTGCCGCGACGTACGTGACCGCGCACGACCTCGACGACTTCGGCGAGCCGGCGGCATCCATCGAGCTCCCGCGACGCGAGCACGTGACCGTCGATGCGCTCGATGACCAGACCGGCCCGGGCCGCAAGCTCAGGCAGGCGGCGGGCGGCAAACGCGTCGATGTGCGACATCCACGGCTGCGGCACGTGCGCGTACGCGTGCAGGATCCGGCTGGTCAACACCGGCTCGGCCCCATGCACGACGAGACCCGCAAAGTCCGTGTGCGACAGCACCACCCGTCCGCCCGGCCGCACCACCCGGCCAACCTCGCGCATCAGGACGGTCGGATCCGGCAGCAGCTCGATCACATTGTGGCTGAGCACGGCGTCGACCGAAGCGCTCGCAAACGGAAGCGACCGGGTCAGGTCCGCCCGGACGAGCCGTGCCTCCGGGACACGATCGGCCGCCTCTCGCAGTTGAGACACGCTCAGGTCCAGCCCGACCAGACCGGCCGCCACCCCACGGGCGGCGAGAGCCGCCAACGATCCTCCCGGCCCGCAGCCGAGATCGACGATCACCTCACCGGCACCCGGCTGGAGGATGTCGGCAAGGCGGTCGTGCACCGGATGCCAGGCGTGGTCCGCCGGGCCAGCGGGCGTCGACTGCATGGACGGAACTATGCCAGCCCGCGGTCGTTGGGCGAAAAGAGTTTCACTTCGCCCCACCGCCACCATCGCGGCGACCCCACCCGCACCAGCGCCGCCGGCAGCGCGTCACAGTGGTCTGGCCGAGGCCAGCGCAGCGGCGGAGGCCACCGAACCGTTGCACCGGTAGCGCCACTCACCGTCCCGCCCAGCCGCGCCGGTGGGCCAGCCAGTCGATGACCAGCAACCCACAACGACGTTGGTGTACGCGCAGGAACGGCGACGTCGGCACCGGCGGGCGGTCACTGGCTTCGAGCGCCGCGCCGCCCAGGCCCGCCAGGACGGCGTCGATGTGATCGGCCGGCACATCGGCCGTAGTGGGATGGGCGCGCAGCAGCGCGTCACAGTCGTGCTGTCCCACCGCGGAGACCAGCAGCATCACGGTGTCGACCCAGGCCGGGCCCGGTCGGATCCAGTTCCAATCCAGCACCACGGCCTCGCCACCCGCCATGAGGATGTTGTCGGGGCGCAGGTCGAAATGGATCAAACCCGTGGCACCGGCGGTGGCCTGCGGCAGGAATGTTTCCAGCTCGACCAACTCGCTCAGGTGATCGGCGACGTGCGGCGCATCCGGCATGGGCTGGCAACCGTCGCGTACCCGCCGCCACGTGTCGACATAGGCAGCGCAATGCGCGGAGAACGAGCCCTCGTCGGAGACAGCCACCAGCTCCGCGGAGGGTTTGCCGAGCGCGTCGGCAAGAACCGCAATGGCGTCCAGGGCCAGCGCTAGGTCGGCCCGCGTCCATGGCTGTCCAGGCATACGTCCGTCGATCACGTCGAAACAGGCCACCGCGTAGCCGGCCACAGTGGTATGCCACCGGAGGCGGGGGACCGGAAGAGCCGGCGGCAGCAGCAGGAGCACGGCCGCCTCCCGCGCAATCGACTGGCCGAACTCCGTGCTCAGGTCAGCCGCCTTGACAAACACCCGCTCGCGGCTCGCCGTCGTCAGCGTTGCGGCGAAGGCCGGCGTGAACCCGCTGCCCGCGCCCACCGCGCCGAGGACGCTGCCGATCCGGCCGACGATCGCCTCACGGACCGGCGCGGGCAGCTCGTCCCAGCCCGGTCGGCGGGCCGTGCTGGTGTAGTCCACGGTCGGGATCGAAGCGGTTCCCACTGACCCAGCATCAAACCGGTCAGGCCGGTCACGCGAACGATTAACCGGGGCCGACCGGCGGAGTCGTCCCATGTCACCGCCCACCGACCGCGCGCTCCACTCGCGCCGGGCAGCGGGCGAACTGGGGCTTCTGGCTCGTCAGTGGACGGTCGGGTCACGGCATCTTAGAGGGGGTACGGCCGCCAGGGGTACGCGGTCTTGTAGGAGGCATCGTTCCGGGCGTAGGCCTCGAACACCGCGACGACGACGTCGACGTCGGTCGTTTCGAACCTGAAGTGCGCGTCCGTTGAGCCATCCCGGTACTCGACCGCGTACCCTGGCCGTCCCTGCATACCCACCGATGGACCGCTTCCGGCCTGCACATACCGCTCCGGTTCGGCTTCGAGAATCGCGTACGTGCCGCGCACCATCGCTTCCCGGACGCGATGGGCAACGAAGTCCGGCGAAGGATTGAACACCTTCGGGCTCCCCGGTACCGTGAGCCGCAACATGCGGCTTTGCTGCGGCTTGGCTTCGACCGCCGGCTCGTCCCGCTCGACCAACCTACCGTCCGGGTTTACCGTGAGTCTCTGCCGGCGCATTTGGCGGACCAACGCGAGCATGGCCTCCCGCTCCGCTTGCTCCCGCCCCGTCGCGTCAACGACGCGGAAACCGTGCAGGGGAACGCGGAACGGGTCGAGATCGTCGGGTTGGCGGCGGCCCTCGAGGATGAAGCCGCAGAAGGCGCGGAGCGCAGCCTCGCCCAGGTCCAGCGGATGGAACGGAAACGGATACGGCTCCTCGTCCGGCTCGTCCGTGGGCACCGGGTGCTGGCCCGACCAGTACGGCCGCTCGAAGTCCAGCGGTTCGCCGATGTTCTCGACGATGCCCTTCGCGGGGGACAGCGCGAGCGCGCGGACCAGCGTGCCGTGGTCCCACACCGCGAAACCGACGTAGTCCGACATGGAGTGCATCGTGTGCAGGATCGTCGTCTGCCGCGTGGCGCACAGCTGCGCGAGATGCGGGGGAAGGTCCGACAACAGGACCTCGGTGAAGCGGCGATCACAGACGATGTCGACTCCGTCGAACGCAGCCGCGTACGTCATGTCGTCGGGCGGGTACACGTCGTCGCCCAGGTCACCGAGACTGTGGTAGTCGACGGTGTACCCCGGATGTACCCGCTGTACCAGTGCGGCAGTGGCCTCGATGTCTGGCATCGACGCGGCTCGCAACGCACTTTGGATGTCGCGGTCAGCGAATACCAGCAGCCCTGTCTTGGCTCCCATGGCCCACCCCTTCGAACGACGGTCTGACCAGAGTGGAGGCGGCCCGGCTTCAAGGTCACGCCGATGCCGCCAATGACCCCGTCCTGACGAGCGTCGGAACAGCGGACGCTAGCGCGACGCGACGAACAGGCTCTGGGCAGCCCGGCCGATGGGGCCGGCGCGGTCGGACAGGGCCGTCTCGGTCAGCCCGACGCCGTCCGGGTCGATCCACGTCCGAGCGTCCAGGCAGACCCACTCGCCGGCCGGGTACCGATGCAGGTGCACGGTGAGGTCCGGGTTGATGAACAGGTGCTGGCGCCAGTCCAGCACGCTGCTGACGCCGTTGCCGGAGTCGGCGGCAACCAGCACGCGCGTCAATGGGCTCGGCTCCTCCTCGTCCACCAACGGCACCCGCATCCGCATCCAGCAGGTCGCCGGCCCCGGGTCGAGGAACGACCCCGCGGTGAACCGGTACTCCATCGCCGTGTGGTAGCCGATGTCGTACGGAACCGGGAAGAACGGCTGCTCCCCGCCGGCGCCGGGGAACTCGGGCGCGCCGTCGTACGCGACCGCCGGGGCGACCTCCGCCGCCGTCCGGATCAGCATGGCCGTGACCCGCATCGCGGTCGGCTCCCCGTCCGGCACCAGCTCGGCCTCCGCGATGGCGACGCTCCGGCCGGCGTGTACCACCCGGGTCGACACGGTGAGGCGGCCGACCGGCACCGGCCGGACGATGTCGAAGGTCAGCCGCGCGACCCGCATGTCGTCGCGGCCGACCTGACGCTCGACGGCCCGACCGAGCAGGGCGGCCGGTGGGCCGGCGTGCTGGGACCTGGCGTCCCAGGGTCCCCGGGTGTACGGCGTCGCCTCGAAGCGGTTGTCAGCGATCCGACGGTAGAACGACACGCCGAGCATCGTACGGCCGGCGGGATCAGCCTCCACCGGCACCGGTGGTGGTTCGGACGGGGCACGACCCATTGGGAATGACTACCGATCCGGCTCGGGCGCCGTCCGGGCGTAGTGCAGCAGAATCAGTCCACTGTCGAACGTCCGGCTGCCGACCAGGGCGAACCGATGCGGAGCGAAGTCACGGTTGGCCAACGGAATGCCGCGGCCGGCCACGATCGGGTGCAGCTTGATCACCAACTCGTCGATTTCGGACAGAAGCTGGCCGGCGAGGTCCCCGCCCCCGCAGAGCCAGATGTCCCGGCCGGGTTGGCGCTTCAGCGCATGGATGAACTCCGCGGGATCGCCGGAGACGATCTCGACCTCGGGGTCGGCGGACGGCCCGAGCGAGCGGGAGAAGACGTACTGCTTGAGATGGGCGTACGGGCTGGTGACGCCGACCTTCAGCGCCGGGTCGTATGTGCCCCGGCCCATCACGACCGCGTCGAAGCGCCCTTGTGGTCGGTCGATGCCGAACTGGGCGTGAGCGAACGCGGGTAGCGTCTGCGGCCAGTGCGTCACGAGGTAGTCGGTCACGTCGGACTCGACCGGGAAGAAGTCGTACGAGCCGTCGGGCGCGGCGATGAAACCGTCCAGCGTGCTGGCCACGTAATACACGAGCTTTCGCAAGGCATCCCCCAATCACTACGGATGTCGTGGATGACGGTACTACAGCTGTCGTGGTTGGTGCTAGCGTTTTCCCCGTGGCACGGAACGTGGAGCGAAGGGCGGCCCTGGCCGACGCGGGTCTGCGGGTGCTGGCGGCGACCGGGGCGCGCGGGCTGACCCATCGCGCGGTCGACGCCGAGGCGGGCGTGCCGGTCGGTACGACCTCCAACTACTTCCGCTCGCGCGACGCCCTGCTCGGCGCGCTGGGCGAACGAATCATGGAGCGGTTCACCCCGGACGACCGGGTGCTGGCCGAGCTGGCGGCCCGAGAGCCGTCGGTGGAGCTGTTCACCGACTACGTGCGCTACATCCTCGAGCGGACCACCAGGCAGCCCGAGCTGACCCGGGCCCTGATCGAGCTTCGCCTGGAGGCGGTGCGCCGTCCCGGCCTGGCCCGGATCCTCGGCGAGACCCTTCGCCGCGGCTACCGGAACGACGTCGCCTTCCACGCCGCCTCCGGCCTGCCCGGCGGCGCCTTCGAGGTGGCCCTGCTGCATTACGCAGTGGACGGTCTCCTCCTCGACATGCTCACCACCTCGATCGACGCCGGGTTCGATCCCGACGAGGTGGTGTCGGCGCTGGTGACGCGCCTGGTCGCGAACGCCCCGCCCAGCCAGAACGCGCGGCCCAGCGAGAGCTCACGACCCAGCAAGGGCTCCCGACCCGGCCGGGCCCAGCGACCGGCGGCGGTGGTCACCGGGCCGGCCACGCGTGAGGCAACGACGAGAAAGACCAGGACAGCGAAGAAGTCCACGAGCGCCCCGTGACGGGTCTGATCGACCGTTGTTGATCCCGCCCCGACCCTCGTCCATCCAGGGTCCCGACTCTCGTTGATCTAGGTGTACTGCCCACAGAGGTTGGTGACAGGGACACGACTGTTGGAGATCCATAAGGGTTGAAGACCTCCGGGTGAGTGTGGAGCTGCCTAACCACCACACCGTCACCTGGAGGTCTTCGTGCCCCACG
>Ga0310834_101074_pt1 | contig 19463 bp, 16 predicted proteins | sample SM_ome_2_FD_201314 | JGI IMG/M metagenome (GOLD analysis project Ga0310834, IMG submission 201314) | Sorghum-adapted microbial communities enriched on stacked mutant (SM) sorghum from Joint BioEnergy Institute, Emeryville, California... ... | reverse complement strand
CCGCGGCGTACGGTCAGGCAACAACGGCTCCAACCGAGCCCACTCCGCATCCGTCAAATCATGACGACCAACCACAAAAGTGGTCTATCCCACCCGCCGTCAAAGATCCAGGAGACACGCCCTAGTCGGTACGGGACGCCCGCCCCGCTGATGCCGGCAGTCGGTCCGCCCGGCGGGGCGGGGAGTCGGGCCCACGCAATGGGCCGAAAGTGTCGTCTTCCCGCCTGGGCCGGGCTCCTGTCGTGGTGAGCCGGGGCGAAATGACCGTTGGCTCGTACCGGGTGATCGCCCCGAGGGCTACTGTTTGTCCATGGACCGGCGCATCTTCGGCCTTGAGACCGAGTACGGGGTCACCTGTACCTACCGCGGCCAGCGACGGTTGTCGCCCGACGAGGTAGCCCGTTATCTGTTCCGCCGGGTCGTCTCCTGGGGACGGTCCAGCAACGTCTTTCTCCGCAACGGCGCCCGGCTCTACCTCGACGTGGGCTCGCATCCGGAGTACGCCACGCCGGAGTGCGACTCGGTCACCGACGTCGTCATCCACGACCGCGCGGGGGAGCGGATCCTCGAGGGCCTGCTGGTCGACGCCGAGAAGCGCCTGCACGACGAAGGCATCGCGGGAGATATATATCTATTCAAGAATAACACTGACTCGGCCGGTAACTCGTACGGGTGCCACGAGAACTACCTGGTCTCGCGGCACGGCGAGTTCGGCCGCCTGGCCGACATCCTGATCCCGTTCCTGGTCACCCGGCAGCTCATCTGCGGCGCGGGCAAGGTGCTTCAGACCCCGCGCGGCGCGGTCTACTGCCTGTCGCAGCGGGCCGAGCACATCTGGGAGGGTGTCTCCTCGGCGACCACCCGGTCGCGCCCGATCATCAACACCCGGGACGAGCCCCACGCCGACGCCGAGCGGTACCGCCGTCTGCACGTGATCGTGGGCGACTCGAACATGAACGAGGTCACCACCCTGCTCAAGATCGGCAGCGCCGACATCGTGCTGCGCATGATCGAGGCCGGGGTGACCATGCGGGACCTGACGCTGGAGAACCCCATCCGCGCCATCCGCGAGGTGTCCCACGACATCACCGGCCGGCGCAAGGTGCGCCTGGTCAGCGGCAAGGAGTGCAGCGCGCTGGAGATCCAGCAGGAGTACTTCACCAAGGCGAGCGAGTTCATCGAGCGGCGGGGCGCCGACGAGACCACCAAGCGCGTGCTGGACCTGTGGGGGCGCGTGCTGCAGGGGGTCGAGTCCGGCGACCTGTCCGGCGTCGAGCGGGAGATCGACTGGGTGTGCAAGCTGCGCCTCATCCAGCGCTACCAGGAGCGCCACGACCTGCCGCTGTCGCACCCGCGCATCGCCCAGATGGATCTCGCCTACCACGACGTGCGGCGCAACCGCGGCCTGTACGCCCTGCTGGAGCGCAAGGGCCTGGTCGACCGGGTCGCCACCGACCTGCAGATCTTCGAGGCGAAGGAGACCCCGCCGCAGACCACCCGGGCCCGGTTGCGGGGCGAGTTCATCCGTCACGCCCAGGAGAAGCGGCGCGACTTCACCGTGGACTGGGTGCACCTGAAGCTCAACGACCAGGCCCAGCGCACCGTGCTGTGCAAGGACCCCTTCCGGGCGTACGACGAGCGGGTGGACCGGCTGATCGCGAGCATGTAGCCCGGGCCGGCGTGTCCGGTGACTCGCGTCGCCGGCCGCCGACCCCACTGCTAGTCTCGTACATGTGTCCCGATCCCGGACCGAGCGGCTCGTCAATCTGGTGATCTGCCTTCTCTCCACGCGGCGCTATCTGACCGCCGCGCAGATCGCCGCGACCGTTCCTGGCTACGAGCACGACCCGACGGACCCGCGCGAGCACGAGGCGTTCCAACGTAAGTTCGAGCGTGACAAGGCCGAGTTGCGTGATCTCGGCGTGCCGTTGGAGACCGGCACCACCAGCGTCTTCGACACCGAGCCCGGCTACCGCATCGCCCGCCGTGACTATGCCCTGCCCGACATCCGGCTGGAGCCGGACGAGACCGCGGCAGTCGGCATCGCGGCCCGGCTCTGGCAGCACGCGGGCATGGCCGCGGCCGCGTCGTCCGGCTTGCTCAAGTTGCGGGCGGCCGGGGTAGACGTCGACGTGTCGGCGACCCTCGGCGTCGAGCCGTTGGTGACCGTCGACCCGGCCTTCGAGCCGCTGCAGGCGGCCGCCCGGCGGCGCCAGGAGGTGCGGTTCGACTACCGCACGCCGGAGGACGACGTGGCCCACACGCGGCGGCTGCAGCCGTGGGGGGTGGTTTCCTGGCGGGGCCGTTGGTACGTGGTCGGGTGGGACCTCGACCGCGAGGCCGTCCGCAGCTTCCGCATGTCCCGGATCGTCGGCCCGGTGAGGCCGGTCGGCCCGCCGAACGCGTTCACCCCGCCGCCGGACCTGGATTTGTTCAGTTACGTGTCCCAGTGGTCGGCCCCGCCCGAGTACCCCAACCGGGCGGTCGTGCTGCTCAAGCCGGGCCGGGCTGCCGGTGTCCGGCGCCGGGCCGAGAGCGTCGAGCCGGGGCCGGACGGGGAACGGGCGGTGCTGCGGTACTCCGACCCGGACTCGCTGGCCCGCTGGCTGGTGGGGTACGGCTCCGACGTGGTGGTGCTCGAGCCCGACGAGGCGCGCAAGGCGATCGTCGCCCGGCTGCGCGACCTGGTCGAGACGCTCACCGGCCCCAGCTCGGGGGACGGCGCCGTGCCGCCGCCGCGGCCCGCCGAGGCCGAGTCGGCGGAGGTGCCGGCGTGACCGTCACCACCTCCGGCGAGCGGCTGGCCCGGCTGCTCAACCTCGTGCCCTACCTGCTGGCCCGCCCCGGCATCCCGATCGCCCAGGCCGCGGCCGACCTGGGCGTCTCCGAGAAGCAGCTCCGCGAGGACCTCGAGCTGCTGTGGGTGTGCGGGTTGCCCGGCTACGGGCCCGGTGACCTGATCGACCTCGCCTTCGACGGCGACCGGGTGACCGTGACCTTCGACGCCGGCATCGACCGGCCGCTGCGCCTGACCCACGACGAGGCGCTGGCGCTCATCGTGGCGCTGCGCATGCTCGCCCAGCTGCCCGGCGGCGTGGACCTGCCCGGCGGCTCGGGCAACAACCGCGACGCGGTGGAGCGGGCGCTGGCGAAGATCGAGTCGGCGGCGGGCGACGCCGCGGCCGGGCTGCCGGTGGCGGTCGGCCTGCCCAACCCGGCCGCCGCGGACCGCATCGCCCAGCTCCAGCAGGCGGTGCAGCGGCGCCGGGCGCTGCGGTTGACCTACTACACCGCCACCCGGGACGAGGTGACCGAGCGGGTGGTCGACCCCATGCGGGTCCTGCTGGTGGGCGGGCACGCCTACCTCGAGGCGTGGTGCCGCCGGGCCGAGGGCGTGCGGATGTTCCGGGCCGACCGCATCGACGACTGTGAGGAGCTGGACGAGCCGGCGAACCCGCCGCCGCAGGCGCGGCCGGCCGAGGTGCGCGACAACAGCGTCTTCACCCCGAGCCCGGACCTGCCGCTGGTCACGCTGCGGGTCGGCCGGTGGGCCCGGTGGATCACCGAGTACTACCCGTGCGAGCGGGTCGTGGAGGAGTCGCCCGACCGGTGGCTGGTCTCGTTGCGCGCCTCGGACCTCGCCTGGGCAAGGCGACTGGTCCTGGGGCTGGGCACCGACGTCGCCGTGCTGGATCCGCCCGAGCTGGTCGAGGCGGTCCGGCGGGAGGCGACCGAGGCGCTACGGGCGTACGAACGCGGGGGTGAGGCGTGACGACCGCGACGGTGGTGTGGCTGTGCGTGGGTCTGGTGGTGGCCGGCCTCGCCCTGGTGGTCGTCGCCGTGGTGCCGCTGGCCCGACGGGCCCGCACCGTGCGGCGGACGCTGCGGCGCGTGGCCCGGCGCCAGGAGGATCTGGCCCGGCTGGCCGAGCGGGCCGAAGGGCTGAGCGACCAGCTCACGGCCCTGCAGGAGCAGGTGCTGGAGCAGGCGGAGGCGCTGGCAGCCCGCCGCGCCGCGGCCGCCCGAGCCGACGTCCCGTGACCCCCGATGGTGGACTTCCGTCACCGGGTGGCCCGAAGAGCGGCGACCGGGGCGACCCGTGAGCGGCACTTCGTGATCAGATCGTCATTCGGCCGGGTTCCCCTGACCGCGACCGCGCGTACGATGGGTCGCATCCTGCGTCGTGCTCTGGGGCAGCGACCTCAGACCCGCGTTCTGTGAGGTGGACCGTGCTGAAGCCCTGGCACATCATCGTCGTGCTGCTGGTGGTCCTGCTGCTCTTCGGGGCCAAGCGTCTGCCCGACCTCGCCCGGTCGGTGGGTCGCTCCCTGCGGATCATCAAGGCCGAGACCCGGAGCCTCATGGATGACGACCTCGCCACCAAGGCGGAGCCGCAGACCACGAGGGCCCCGTTGACGGTCAGCGACGACCAGGCGTCGCCGCTCGCCGACTCCCCGACCTCCGCTCGCGACAAGTAGGTCGCGGCCCACATCCCCGCGAGCCGGAGGGGCACCGTCCGTGAGCCCGCTCAAGCGGCGCCGTCCGTCGAACTTCCAGCGCGCGGCCGACGGCTCGATGACGCTCATCGAGCACATCTACGAGCTGCGTAACCGCCTGGCCAAGGCCTGCCTCGGGATAGTCATCGGGACGGCGATCGCCTACTTCTTCGCCGACGACGTCCAGGCGTACGTCATCCAGCCGTACTGCGACTACGCCCTGGCGCGGTCGGCCGTCGACTCCTGCCAGATGAACGCGACGGGTGTGCTCGACGCGTTCATGCTGCAACTCAAGATCGCGCTGTACGTCGGGCTCGTGCTCTCGGCACCGGTCTGGCTCTACCAGCTGTGGGCGTTCGTGGCCCCTGGGCTGCACCGGCACGAGCGTCGGTACACGTACGCGTTCGCGGCCGTGGCGACCCCGCTGTTCGTGACCGGCATGTGGCTGGGCTTCGAGCTGGTCAGCCGCAGCATTCCGATCTTCCTCGGCCTCACCCCCGACCTGCAGCTCACCCTCGACATCACCGGCTACTTCGACTTCGTCACGCTGGTGATGATCGTTTTCGGCATCGGGCTCGAACTGCCGCTGCTGGTGCTCATGCTCAACTTCGTCGGTGTGCTCAGCGCCCGGCAGATGCTGCGCTGGTGGCGCGTGGCGGTGCTGCTGATGTTCCTCTTCGCTGCGCTGGTCACCCCCACGCCCGACCCGTTCGGCATGACCATCCTGGCGCTGGCGATCGCGGCGCTCTACTTCGCCGCGGTGGGCGTGGCCTTCCTCAACGACGCCCGGCGGGCGCGGCGGGCCGCGCGGGAGACGGTGCCCGACGACGAGGCGTCCCCGATCGAGCCGGTGTCCCCCGTGGACGCTCCACTGTGGGGAGTGCACGGCGACCCGGACAGCGAGCGTAAAGCGTGAGCCCGGCCGGTGAGGCCATGCGGCCGGCCCTGGGGCGGCGCCGATGAGCACGGTGGCGGTGCTGCGTAACCCGACGGCGGGGCGCGGCCGGCAGCGCGGGAATGTCGCCGCGGCCCTGCGGGCGCTGGCCGAGGCCGGCCATGTCGTGAAGACCCTCGACGCCACGACCCGGGACGAGGCGGCGGCGGCGACGCGGCGGGCGGTGGACGACGGGGTCGACGCCCTCGTCGTCATCGGCGGCGACGGTACCGTCCATATCGGACTTCAGGCGGTCGCGGGCACCGGGGTGGCGCTCGGCATCGTCCCCGCCGGCACCGGCAACGACTTCGCCCGCTCGCTCGGCGTTCCCGTCGACCTGGCCGCGGCCGGTCGGGCCATCGCCCAGGCACTGGACGAGGGCCGGCGCACCACTGTCGACCTGGCCCGGATCACCCCCGGTCTGACCGGCGAGCCGGACGGTGCCCCCGGCCGGTCGTCCTGGTGGTTCGGCGCGGTGCTCGCGGCCGGTTTCGACGCGCTGGTCAACGAGCGGGCCAACGCGATGCGCTGGCCCAAGGGGCGGCGCCGGTACGACCTGGCCGTGCTGGCCGAGCTGATCAGCATGGACCCGCGCCACTACCGGGTCACGCTCGACGACGACACGGTGCTGGAGCAGCCGGCCTGCCTGGTCGCGGTCGGCAACACGCCGTCGTACGGCGGTGGCCTGCGCATGTGCCCCGACGCCGACCCGACCGACGGCCTGCTCGATGTGATCGTGGCCGACCCGGTCGGCCGCCTGACCCTGATCCGGCTCTACCCGAGCGTGTTCCGAGGCGCGCACGTCCATCACCCGGCGGTGCACCGGTTCCGCACCCGCCGCGTCACGATCGAGAGCCGCCCGCGCCCAGCCGCGGCCCGGCGGGGGCCACGGGCCGCGGCGGACGTGATCGTGGGGTACGCCGACGGCGAACGGATCGGGCCGCTGCCGCTCACCGTCACCGCCGTACCCGGCGCCCTGCACGTGCTCGTCTGACTCCGTCTGTCGAGCCCCGGCCGGGACGGTGCCCGTATGCCCCTGGCGGTCTGTGGTCGCCAGCCTGAATCGGGCCCGCCGGCCGGATGCTCGTGGCCTTGGGCCCGCACCGAACAGCGCCCGCCCGGATTCGACCTATGAGACCCGAGTGTCCGGTCCGGCCGAGGGCGGGCCTGACGGCGCTCGGCGTTAATGCCGCGCGGGCACCGGCTAGCCTTCCTGGTATGACCAGCCCCGCCGAGCGGTACGCGGCGGCTCGCCGGCGGGCCGACCTGGCCGCCCGCTTCCCGGCGCTCACGGAGTTCGCGTACGAGCTGGACTTCGAGCTCGACCCGTTCCAGCGGGAGGCGTGCGAGGCCCTGGAAGAGGGCAGTGGCGTCCTCGTCTGCGCGCCCACAGGGGCGGGTAAGACGGTCGTGGGGGAGTTTGCGGTCTTTCTGGCGCTGCGCCAGGGCCGTAAGTGCTTCTACACGACGCCGATCAAGGCGCTGTCCAACCAGAAGTACAACGACCTCGTGCGCGTGCACGGGGCCGAGAAGGTCGGCCTGCTCACCGGCGACAACGCGATCAACGGCGATGCCCCGGTGGTGGTGATGACCACCGAGGTGCTGCGCAACATGCTCTACGTCGGCTCACCCGCGCTGCGCGACCTCGCGTACGTGGTGATGGACGAGGTCCACTACCTGGCCGACCGGTTCCGCGGCGCCGTGTGGGAGGAGGTGATCATTCACCTCCCGGCCAGCGTCACGCTGGTCTCGCTCTCGGCCACCGTCTCCAACGCCGAGGAGTTCGCCGAGTGGCTGGTCACCGTACGGGGCCAGACGCGGGTGGTGGTCACCGAGCACCGGCCCGTACCGCTGTGGCAGCACATGCTGGTCGGCCGGCGCATGTTCGACCTCTTCCACGACTCGGAGGCGGCCAAGGCGCACGAGGTTCACCCCGAGCTGCTGCGCTACACCCGGGAGCTGAGCCGCCGCATCGACGAGCAACGCTGGCGAGGGCGGGGCCGCCGGTTCCAGGGGCCCAGCCGACCCGACATCGTGGATCGCCTCGACCGCGAGGGCCTGCTGCCCGCGATCATGTTCATCTTCAGCCGGGCCGGCTGCGACGCGGCGGTCCAGCAGTGCCTGCACGCCGGCCTGCGGCTGACCGACCCGTCCGAGCGGGCCGAGATTCGGCGCATCGTGGAGAGCCGCACCGCCGCCATCCCGCCCGAGGACCTCACGGTGCTCGGCTACTGGGAGTGGCTGGAGGGCCTCGAGCGCGGGCTGGCCGCGCACCACGCCGGGCTGCTGCCCACCTTCAAGGAAGTCGTCGAGGAGCTGTTCGTCCGGGGCCTGGTCAAGGCCGTCTTCGCCACCGAGACCCTCGCCCTGGGGATCAACATGCCGGCCCGGTGCGTGGTGCTCGAGCGCCTGGTGAAGTTCAACGGCGAGGCCCACGTGGACCTGACCCCGGGGGAGTACACCCAGCTCACCGGGCGGGCCGGCCGACGGGGCATCGACGTCGAGGGGCACGCGGTCGTGGTGTGGACCCCCGACGTGGATCCCCGCCATGTGGCCGGCCTCGCCTCGACCCGGACCTACCCGCTGCGCTCCAGCTTCCGGCCGTCCTACAACATGGCGGTCAACCTGGTCGGGTCGGTTGGCGGAGCCGCGGCCCGGGAGCTGCTCGAGTCGTCGTTCGCCCAGTTCCAGGCCGACCGGTCGGTGGTCGGCCTCGCCCGGCAGGTGAAGCGCAACGAGGAGGCCATGGCCGCGCTGGCCGTGGAGATGGCCTGCGATCTTGGCGACTTCGGCGAGTACTTCGAGATCCGGCAGCGTATCGCCGAGCGGGAGAAGGCCCTGCAGCGGAGCTCGGCCGCGGCCCGGCGGGCGGCCGCGGTGGAGTCGCTGCTCAAGCTCCGGGTGGGCGACGTGATCCGGGTGCCCTCCGGTCGCCGCGCCGGGCTGGCCGTGGTGCTCGACCCCGGGGACGGCGGTCGCCTCGGCGAGCCGCGACCGCTGGTGCTCACCGAGGACCGGTGGGCCGGTCGCTTGGCCGCCGCCGAGTTCGCGGCGCCGGTCGAGGCCCTGGCCCGCGTCCGCGTACCCAAGCACTTCAACTACCGCTCGCCGCGGGAGCGCCGGGACCTCGCCGCCGCCGTCCGGTCGCTGGTGACCTCGGGCGAGATCCCCCGCCGCGCCGGCCGGGCCGCCCGGGGCACCGGCGAAGACGAGGAGCTGCTCGCCCTGCGGCACCAGCTGCGCCGCCACCCCTGCCACGCCTGCCCCGACCGGGAGGAGCACGCCCGCTGGGCGGAGCGGCGCGCCCGGCTCGAGCGCGAGACGGCCGGCCTGCGGGCGAAGGTCGAGAGCCGGACCGGCTCCTTGGCTCGGACCTTCGACCAGGTGTGCCTGCTGCTCACCGAGCGCGGCTACCTGGCCGCCCCGGGGGCCGGGTCGCGTTCTGTGGCCGCCGCAGGGGCTGAGGTGGAGACGGGCCCCGAGGTCGCAGCGGGTCCTGAGGCGGCACGGCGCGGGGACGAGGTCGAGGCCTCGCTGCGCCGACCCGGCGGTCGGGGCGGCAAGGGCGAACGGCGCGCGGTGCCGACCCCGACGGAGGTGACCGAGGCCGGCCGCCTGCTCTCCCGGATCTGGAGCGAGGCCGACCTGCTCGTAGCCGAGTGCCTGCGCCGGGGCGTGTGGAACGACCTGCAGCCGGCCGAGCTGGCGGCCGTGGTGTCGGTCGTGGTCTACGAGGCCCGCCGGGAGACCGACGAGACGATCAGCGTGCCCCGCGGTCCAGTGGGGACGGCGATCGCGGCGACCCTGGACGTCTGGCAGGAGCTGGCCGCAGCCGAGGCGGAGCACGGGCTGTCGCTCACCCGCGAGCCGGACCTGGGCTTCGTCTGGCCGATCTACCGCTGGGCCCGGGGGGAGAGCCTGGCCAAGGTGCTCGCCAGCGGGGTGGAGGCGGAGATGCCGGCCGGTGACTTCGTCCGGTGGGCACGGCAGGTGGTGGACCTGCTCGGCCAGATCGCCCAGGCCACCACCGATCCGGCGATGCGGGAACGAGCCACCGCGGCCATTGACACGCTCCAGCGCGGCGTGCTGGCCTACGCCACCACGGTGTAGGCGGCTCCGGTAGCGACCACCCATCGAGGGCCGCGAAGGGCCGGCCTCCCTGGGGCGGGGAGAGCCGTCGTCGCAGGCGACTCGGCGCTCCCGGCGCGTTGCTTGCCAACCCGCCCGGCGTTCGGCAGGATGCCGCGAGAACGGGGGATGCTGGCGTGCGCGGCTTCCGCGCGGGCCAGCGGTTTCTTGATCATCGGCGATACACGCGCCCATTGGTGGCGTGGCGGAGGCCCCTCATGCCCATCGATCACTTCTCGTACGGCGCCGTTACGCCGACGCTTTCCTACACGCTCTCCGTCCTGGGTTCCCTGCTGGGTCTGGTCTGCACGGCCCGCGCCCAGGCGATGGAGGACTCGAAGCGTCGCGCCCGGTGGCTGCTGCTGGCGGCCTGGTCGATCGGCGGGACCGGTATCTGGGTCATGCACTTCATGGCGATGCTCGGCTTCTCCGTGGCCGGCATTCCCATCCGGTACGACCTGGCCACCACCGTGGCGAGCTGGATCACCGCCGTTGTGGTGGTCGCGATCGGGTTGTTCGTCGTCGGCTTCGGCCAGCCCAACCCGGTCAAGATCATCCTGGGCGGCATTGTGACGGGCTGCGGTGTCGCCGCGATGCACTACACGGGCATGGCCGCCATGCGGATGCCGGCCATCGTCCACTACGACCAGACGCTGGTGGCCGCATCGATCGCCATCGCCGTGGTCGCCGCCACGGTCGCCCTGTGGTTCACGACCGCGGTGCGGCGCGGCTCGATGATCCTCGTCGCCTCTCTGGTGATGGGGGTGGCCGTCAACGGCATGCACTTCACCGGTATGTACGCCATGAGCGTCGAGCCCGACCCGCAGCCGGGCCCGGTCAGCGGCATCATGCCGATCTACTTCGTCGCGCCGATTGCGCTGTTCGTGATCCTCGTGGTGATCGTGCTGCTGACCGCGCTCATCAGCCGCGGCGGCATGGACGACACCGAGTCCGGGTCGGATTCCGGCACCGACGCCCTGACCCGTCGCCTGCTCGCCGAGGCGGCGGCACCCCGGCCGGGCTCGTTGGCGGCCGGAACCGCCGGTCCCGGTCGGCCCGGCACCCGAATCGCCGGCGCTTTCGGCGTCCGCCCGAGCCGCTGACGCTCCGCCCGTGTCAGGAAGGACGCCTTGCTAGGCATTGGGCGTCAAGAGGGCGTCCTTCCTGACAAAGCCACCGCAGCGAGGGCGTCAGTGAGCCGGCCGACGGGGCCGCCGAGGTTCCAGCGGGCGGCCAGGTCGGCGAGTTGGTCGGGGTGGCGGGGCGCCGGCGGCAGCGCGGTGTCCAGGGGCGGCAGCGGCACGTCGCGGGCCACCCGGACCACCTTTGGGGCCACCGCCAGGTAGTTCGCCGCCGCGACGAGCTTGGCCCGCAGGCCGGGGGCGAAGCCGGCGGTCGGATCGTCGAGCGCGGCCAGGATGGCGTCCAGGCTGCCGTAACGCGCCACCAGGCGGGCCGCGGTCTTCTCCCCGACCCCGGGCACCCCGGGCAGGCCGTCGCTGGGATCGCCCCGCAGGGCGGCGAAGTCGGCGTAGGCGGCGGCCGGGATGCCGTACCGGGCCTGCAGCTGCGTGTCGTCGAACACCTCGAGCTTGCTGACCCCGCGTCCGCAGTAGAGGACCGTCACGCCGCGGGCGTCGTCGATGACCTGGAACAGGTCCCGGTCACCCGTGGCCACCTCGATGGGGCCGGGTTCCCGCGCGGCCAGGGTGCCGATGATGTCGTCGGCCTCGTACTCGGCCGCGCCCGCCGTGGTGATCCCGAACGCCGCCAGCACCTCGAGCAGGATCGGCACCTGCGGAGTCAGCCCGTCGGGTACGACCTCCTGCCCGTCCTCTTCGCTGGCCAGCCGGTGCGTCTTGTAGCTGTCGATCAGCGCCACCCGCCAGGCCGGGCGCCAGTCCTCGTCGAGGGCGCACACGACCCGGTCCGGTTGGCGGGTGCGGACGAGCGTCGCGAGCATGTCCAAGAAGCCCCGGACCGCGTTCACCGGGGTTCCGTCGGGGGCCAGGGCGGCCGACTCCGGGATGCCGAAGTACGCCCGGAAGTACAGGCTCGCCGAGTCGACGAGCAACAGCGGTGGGTTCGCCACCCGGGCAGCCTACGACACGCCGCCGTACACCCCCGGGAACCGATCGAGCGGTCCGGTGAGCCGGGGCCGCACGGGTCGGGCACGCCCGTGACGCCCGGGACCCGCGCGGGCATCGGCCCGTACGGCGACCAGAGCGGGCGCCACCCGGACCCGTACGGTCACCGGGCTCCGGCACGCGCACCGACCGTACGGTTACGCGACCCGCCGAGCGTCGGCGCACGGTCCCGCCTCCGACCGGACCACCCGCCCGACCCGGCCAGCCATTCGGTGACGCGCCATTCGGTGACGCGGCGACCGTACGGATGGGCGGTGACCGGGCCCGGTACCGTCAGTCGCGTGGAAGAGATCGACCGGGCCATCGTCACGGCCCTGACCGTCGACGGCCGGCTGTCCTACACGGACCTGGCGGAGAAGGTCGGCCTGTCGGTGTCGGCGGTGCACCAGCGGGTGCGCCGGCTGGAGCAGCGCGGGGTGCTGCGCGGCTACACGGCCCGGGTCGACTACAACGCGCTCGGTTTGCCGCTGACAGCTTTTGTAGCGATTCGCCCCATTGATCCGAGCCAACCGGACGATGCGCCGGAGCGCCTGGCGGGCCTGGCCGAGATCGAGGGGTGTTACTCGGTGGCGGGGGAGGACCATTACCTGCTGCTGGTCCGGGTGGCGAGCCCGGGCGACTTGGAGCGCCTGCTCCAGGAGATCCGGGCCGCGGCCAACGTCACGACCCGGACCACGATCGTGCTCTCCACTCCGTTCGAGCACCGCCCGCCGAAGATCGCCTAACTCTCCACAGAGGACGGTCGCGGCGCCGGGGCCGGACCGCCACCCCGGTCCGCCCGCAGCTGGGCGACCTCGTCCCGCAGGGCCCGGATCTCGGCCAGCAGGACCGGGTCCGGGGCCGGCGGCTGCTCCGGCTGCGGCTCGATGAAGCTCACGATCACGGCGGTGAAGAGGTTCAGCACCACGAACGTCGAGGCCAGGATGAACAGCACGAAGAAGAGCCAGGCCGACGGGTGCGTCGCCATCACCTCGTCGGCGATGTCGGGCCACGCCTCCCCGGTCATGACCTGGAACAGCGTGAACAGCGAGTCGCCGAGGTGGCCGAAGCGCTCGGGCGCGGCGTTGCCGTAGAGCTGCGTGGCCAGCACGGCACCCACGTAGAGCACCAGGCCGAGCAGCGCGATGATCGACGTCATCGCCGGGATGGCCCGCAGCAGCCCGTTGACCACGACCCGCATGCCCGGGACGGTCGAGACGAGCCGCAACGCCCGCAGGATGCGCAGCGCTCGGAGCACCGAGAGGCTGCCGGCCGCCGGCACCAGCGAGATGCCGATGACCAGTATGTCGAACCAGCTCCACGGGTCCTTGAGGAACTTCACCGGCTGGGCGACCAGGCGCAGCAGCAGCTCCACCACGAAGAGAGCGATCACGACGCGATCGAGCACGTGCAGCAGGTCGCCGACCTGCGCGACGATCGCGTCGGAGGTCTCCAGGCCGAGTGTGATCGCGTTGAACACGATCAGGCCGATGACCGTGTAGTGGAAGCCGCGCGACTCGACGAGTCCAATCAGCCGGCCACGTCCGGTCATGGTCTGCATCACCTCCGCCCGGGGACAACCAGTGGACCCTACGGGATGCCCGGGCCGAGGTCGACTACCGGATGTTGGGGTGTCGCTTACATTCCCCGCCGATCCCGGCCGGCCGCCCGCGTTCCTGCTCGGCGCCGGGTGACCACCGGGCGATTCATCTCGGGTGCGCCGACCGCAATTCTTGACCGTGCGGTCCAGAACGGCGTAGTCTGACGGCCGTGCCCCGGCCGAAGGAGTTCGACCCGGACGCCGCCCTGCAGGCGGCCATGGAGCTGTTCTGGGAGCACGGCTACGAGGCGACCTCGCTGGCCATGCTCACCGAGCGCCTCGGCCTGGGGAAGGCCAGCCTTTACGCGACCTTCGGCGACAAGCGGAACCTGTACCGGCTGGCACTGCAGCGGTATCTGGCGACCCGCGACCCCGACCCGATCGAACTGCTCTCGCGGCCGGGGCCCGCGCTGCCGGCGGTGCAGGCGCTCATCGACCAGTATGTCGACGAGTCGCTGCGCGACCCGGACCGCAAGGGATGTCTACTGGTCAATGCAGCGACCGAGCTGCTGCCGGCCGACCGGGACCTGGCCCGGGTCGTCGAGTCGGGCTGGGACGCGCTTGAGGTGGCCCTGACCACCGCTCTGCTGCGCGCCCGTGCGCAGGGCGAGCTGCCGGCCGACCGCGACCCCCGGGCACTGGCCCGCTTCCTGCTGGTCTTCCTGCAGGGCGTCCGCGTGCTGGCCAAGGCGCCGGATCCCGACCGGCTGCGGGACGCGGCCCGCACCGCCATGTCCGTGCTCAATCCTTAAACCCCCCGATCCAACGATGCCTCTCAGCCGCTCGATTCGTGCCCTTATTCAAGACCGATCGGTCCATAACGGGAGTCTGGCCTTCGGCCTGCTGGCCACCGTGCAGGTGACCCTGATCCTGGCCATCACCGTGCTGGCCATCGGGCTGCCGGCCGTGGCGCGGGACCTGAGCCTGCGGTCGGGTGAGTTGGCGCTCGTGAGCGCCGGGTACGGCCTGGCCTTCTCCGCGCTGCTGCTGCCCGGCGGCCGGCTGGCCGACCGGCTCGGCCCTCGGCGGGCCTTCCTCGTCGGCGTGGCCGTGCTCGGCGTCGCGTCGGTCGGCGTCGCCACCGCAGGTGGCTTCGCCTCGGCGCTGGCCGCCCGGCTGGGGCAGGGGGCGGGGGCGGCCCTGACCGCGCCGGCCGCCGTGGCGCTGCTGCGGGTGCTGTATCCCGACCCGGACGCGTACGGTCGCGTCACCGCGCGCTGGGGCACACTGGCGCCGATCGGCGCCACCGCGGGCATCGTGGTGTCGGGCCTGGTCGCGGCCGCCGATGCGTGGCGGGCCGGCCTGCTCATCCCGGCTGCCGTGGCCGGGGTCGCCCTGGCGACCGGAGCGCGGCTGCTGCCGGCTCCGGCCCCGACGCCGTCCACGACCATCGACATACCCGGCGCCGTCCTGGTGGCGGTCGGGGCCACGACCCTGTCGTACGGGCTGACCACCGCAGGCGACCGCGGCTGGTCGGCGCCGTACGCCCTGGTAGCGCTGGCCGTGGCCGTCGCCGCCCTGGCCGGCTTCCTGGTCGTCGAGGCGAGAAGCCGGGCGCCCCTGGTCCCGCCGTCGTTCGTCCGCTCCGCCGGCCGCGCGCTCGCCCTGGGTGCGGTGCTGCTCGCGGCCGCGGCCCACGCCAGCACCGGGTTCTTCCTCGCGCTCTACTTCCAGCAGGTCCGCGGCCGGTCGGCGCTGGCCACCACCGCGGCGTTCCTGCCGCTGCTGCTGGTGTTGCCGCTGGCCGGCGCGGGGGCGGCCCGGCTGCTGCGGGTGGTTCGCCCGCTGCCCTTGGTGGCGGCCGGCCTGGCGGTCAGCGCCGCCGGCCTCTGTGCGGTCGGCCGGCTCGGTCCGGACACGCCGTACGTCGGCCCCCTCCTGCTCGGCCTGCTCATCCTGCCGGTCGGGGTCGCGTTGACCTTCGCCGCCGCGGCCGTGGTCGCGGGACAGGGCGTCGACCGGGCGCAGGCCGGGCTGGCCGGTGCGCTGCTGAACACCGCCATCGAGCTCGGACCCGCCCTGGGCCTGGCCGGACTCGTCGCCGTCGCCAGCACCCGCACCACCCAGCTCGCCGCGCGCGGCCAGCCGCCCCTGGTCGCCCAGACCGGCGGCTACGCGCTCGCCTTCACGGTCGCCGCACTGGCCCTGGCCGGGGCCGCCCTCGGTGTTGCCGTGGCGCTTCGCCGGGTGCACCCGTCCGGCGCCTCCGACGTCCCGCCGACCAGGACGCCTTCCGGCGTGCCGTCAACTGGAGAGCCCTCCGGCGGCACCCCGGACGTACCGACTACAGATCCCTCCGGCGTCCCGCCGGAGGTGCCGACCAGAAAGGGAATTGAGCCGTGACCCAACGATTCATGGGCACAGTTGCCCTCGTAACAGGGGCGGGGGCCGGCATCGGACGGGCCACCGCCGTCGCCCTCGCCGAGGAGGGCGCCACCGTCGTCGTGGCCGGGCGCCGGCCTGAGCCGCTGGCCGAGACGGTCGACCTGATCGCCACCAAGGGCGGTACCGCCACGGCCATCCCCACCGACGTCACCGACGCCGAGCAGGTGGCGCGACTGGTCGCCGAGATCGTCCGTCGCCACGGCGGCCTGCACATCGCCGTCAACAACGCCGGGGTCATCGGCCCCCGCGGTCCGCTCGACGAGATCGACGAGGCGGCCTGGCACGAGGTGCTGGCGACCAACCTCACCGGTGTGTGGCTGTCGATGAAGTACGAGATCGCCCACATGCGTCGGCACGGTGGCGGCGTCATCGTCAACGTCGCCTCCACGATCGGCGCTCACCTCACGCGGCCGGGCCTTGGTGCGTACGCGGCCACCAAGGCGGCAGTGAGCACGCTGACCCGCGTCGCCGCCAAGGAGAACATCCGGCACGGCATCCGGATCAACGCGGTCAGCCCGGGCCCGGTCGACACGCCGATGTCCCGCCAGCCCGGCGAGAGCGACGCCGACCGCGACGCGCGGATCGCCGCGGTGCTGCCCATCGGCCGCGTCGCCCGCGTCGGTGAGATCGCGGCCGCGATCGTCTGGCTCGCCTCACCCGAGTCCAGCTTCACTGTGGGCCACGACCTCGTCGTCGACGGCGCCGGAACCTACTGACGATCGCTGGGTCTCGAATGACTCCACAGTGGACAGATGGCCTGCCCAGAAAGGAGCTTTCTGGGCAGGCCGGTGCCCTCGAGGTGCCCTGGAAGTGACCTTCTGGGCCCACAGGCGTTCCGGCCGGTGACTGCGTCACTGCATGACGTAGTCATGTGGCTTCGCTGAGTGAAGGCGTGGGGGCGGGGCGTGGGCGTGAGCCATGCACAGGGATGCTCGTTATCGTGGTCGCATGACCGACGGAGCCCCTGCCGTGCCGGCACGGCGCCCCATCGCCGGGCAACGACGGAGCGTCGGACATGTATGACCCGGTCTCCATCCCGCGGCCCCTCACCCGACGCCGCCTCGGCTGCATGATGGTGGTGCTCCTCCTGCTGGTCGTGGGTGGCGCGGTCGTCGTCTGGAAGACCATGCCGCGCGAGCCGCTGCCCGAGCGCCTCACCCTCGACCAGTTGGGCATGTTGGTGCCCGACGCGGCCGAGTCCGAGGCCCTCGCGGCCATCGTCCGCAACCGGCTCGCCACCGCCGCGGCCAACGCGACGCCGCCACCCGAGCCCATCGTGTGCACGGCGCCGGAGACGCCCACCGCGTGGAACGAGACCCAGCGGGGCAATGCCACGACGATCGTCCAGGTCGGTCTGGCGCTGGAGATCCCCAAGCGTGGCCTGATCATCGCCGTGGCCACCGCCATGCAGGAGAGCTCCCTGTACAACCTCGGCCACCTGGGCGACCGCAACGACCACGACTCCCTCGGCCTGTTCCAGCAGCGCCCCTCGATGGGTTGGGGATCGCCGGAACAGGTCACCGACCCGGTGTACTCCGCCACCGCCTTCTACCTCGCCCTGCAGCGGGTGCCCAACTGGGAATCGCTGGAGCTCACCGTCGCGGCCCAGAGCGTGCAGCGCTCCGCCTTCCCCAACGCCTACGCCAAGTGGGAGACCGACGCGACCGCGCTGGTCCAGCAGATCCTCTGCGTGGTGGCCCCGGAGTTGGGCGTCCTGTGAGGACGGTTCCCGCTCGACCGTCGGACCTGGGCACCGACCGTTGGACCTGGGCATCAGCCCGCCGGCCCGCTGCTCACCGATCCGCGGGCGCGGTGGACGGCGCCGACCGGTTCGACGGCGGGAACATGCGCGCCGGCCCGATCGTTGCGCCCGATGTCGGTGTCGAGGCCACCCTGGGTAATGCGTTTGCCGCCAGATCGGCCCGTGGATAGCCTCGACAACTGTCAAGTCCGGCAACGATCGGCGAAGGAGCGGAGTTCGATGATGTGGTCGCCTTCGATGTGGTCGCGCGGTCGGCGCGGCGAGGCGGCCCCGTTCGTGGCCGTCCACCTGAGCCGATCGGTCGGTCTCAACCGCGCGCGTCCGAGCCGGTGGCGCGTCTAGCGTACGTATGCAACGATCCGTGTCGCCGCCCGCCGAGACCTCGGACCGGGCGGCTTTCCTTTGTCCCCACTGCATCCGCACCAGGGGCGAGCGGTCGCGGTACGGATGTCATTGCGACGTCCGGGATGGCGCGATCGTAGAGGTAGCCCGAGGGTTGTGACGAAAGCACGGGTTGCGGCTCCCCTGGCTCGTGGCTCGCCAGGAGCAGTGGTTTTCCGAGCGGTTGCGGCTACCCAGCGTCCTGGCTTCCTGGGGTGGCGATGTCCTTGGGGGTGAGGTGTACCAGGATTGCACGCCGGTCTCCAAAACCGGAGGTAGTGGGTTCGAGTCCTACCACCCCTGCCGGCCTCGACCAGCGGGGCCTGAAGGTTGACAACTCCACAGTGGACAGCAGGTCCCCATCGGTGGGTCAGCACCGTCCAGTCTGGACATCGTCGGACCAGGACGCGACCGGGGCGAGGGAGATGGCAACCCGCCTGCCTTGGGAGCAGGAGACACCGCGTTCGACTCGCGGGCCCCGGACGTGTGCTCGCCCTGTGCCCCGGAAGCGGGCCCGCGGGCGAGTGCCGTGGACCGTGGGAGCAGCGGAGAGCTCACCAGGCTCTCACCGGGGAGCTCACGAGTTCGAGTCCGTACGGTCTACCCCTCACGTGGCTGTAGCGCAACGGCCGGTGCGTCGCCGTGCCACGGCGAAGACCTGGGTTCGACTCCCTGGCTGTCCACGTTCGACGATGCCTCAGATCTTGGATGTTTCTACCCCTTATACGGGGTATGGAGTTCCAAGGTCACCGGGTTTCCTGCTGTCGCTTGCTCAACAATCTGTGATCTTGGAATCTTGTACCCCCTATAGGGGGTCTAGTGTTCCAAGATCTGCATGCGTTGGCTCTGGCTGAGCTGGGGCGGACGGGTAGGCGCCTGAGCTCGAAATCGTGTGATCTTGGAAGTTGGCACCCCCTAGAGGGTGGTTCAGCTTCCAAGATCCCCGCCCCTCCAGTGCCGCTGCCCGCAGTGGACCTGTCGGCGCCACATCATCCGATCGGTGGAGCCAGGACTGACCGAAAGTACTGTCGCTGACCGTGGGCGAATCCGCGTCTTGGAGTGCGCACAGGGATGCAACGCCGGCCGGCGACACATATCACTTCGTCAGGATTGGGAATCGCCATGAAGACATTCATGCCTCGGCGCGTCGCCGGGCGGAGGTGCGTCGCCGTCACCACGTCCATCGCCATCCTCGGGGCCTTCATGACCGCCGCTTGCACCGGTCAGGAATCTCCCACGTCGCCGTCGACGACGGTGTCCCCCACGGTGTCGGTGGATCCGGTGCCGTCGGGTGGTTCGGTGGTGGGTTTGCCGGGGTGGTTGTACTACTACTCGTTTGATGGCTCTTCGCCATGAATGTGGGAGGCCAGCTGCGACACGCTATCGAGGGTGATGGCTGATTGAGGGCTGGGGCCTCATGATCCGAAGCGACCAAACCACGGATCTTTGGAGGCCCCAGTGGGTGCTGACGCTACCAGTTGCTGCGCGGAAGTCATCGTTGGCCTGCCCGGGTTCGTTGTTCTCGCGGCGGGTGAGTACGGCGGTGAGCTGGAGTTGCTGGTGGAGACCACCGCAACCGAGATCTGCTGTGGGCAATGTGGCACACGGGCTGTGGTGCATGACCGGCGGGAGCATCTGCTGCGGGATGTGC
>Ga0310834_101073_pt1 | contig 19478 bp, 19 predicted proteins | sample SM_ome_2_FD_201314 | JGI IMG/M metagenome (GOLD analysis project Ga0310834, IMG submission 201314) | Sorghum-adapted microbial communities enriched on stacked mutant (SM) sorghum from Joint BioEnergy Institute, Emeryville, California... ... | reverse complement strand
GGGCGCGCGTGTAGGGGTGGGCGGGCTGGGAGAACATCTGCTCGCGCGGCCCCAGCTCGACGATCCGCCCCGCGTACATGACGGCGACCCGGTCGGCGATGTTGGCCACGACGGCGAGGTCGTGGGTGACGTACAGCGCCGCCACCTGGTAGCTGCGGCACAGCTGCGCCATCGTGCGCAGCACCATGCCCTGCGTGGTGACGTCCAGCCCGGTGGTGGGCTCGTCGAGGACGAGCACCTTGGGCCGGGGCAGGAACGCCATCGCGAGCGCCACCCGCTGCACCTGCCCGCCGGAGAGCTGGTGCGGGTAGCGGGCGAGGAACTCGTCGTCGTCGGGCAGGCCGACCTCGCGCAGCCCCGCCCTGGCCCGCTCGAGGCGCTCCTGCGGGGTGCCGACGCCGTGCAGCTCGAGCAGCTCGACGATCTGGCGGCCGATGCGGATGGCCGGGTTGAGCGCCGCGCCGGGGTCCTGCGGGACGTAGGCGATCTTCATGCCGCGGATCGGGCGGACCTGCTCCCAGGGCAGCGCCAGGATGTCCTGGCCCTCGAACAGCAGCTTGCCCCGCTCGATGACCGCGCCCGGCCGGGCGTAACCCAACAGCGCGGTGCCCGCCGTGGTCTTGCCCGATCCGGACTCGCCGACCAGCCCGACGACCTCGCCCGGGCGCAGCTCGAGGTTGATCTCGTCGACGACGTCGACGTCGCGCCGCCCGGCGAGGCCGACCCGCAGGTCGGACAGGACGCAGCCCGCTTCGGTCGTGATGGTGGTCATCTACTCGCTCCGTCCTGCGAGCTGCGCGATCCCGTCGGCCATCAGGTTCGTGCCGACGGTGAAGATGCCGATCACGATCACCGGCGCCAGGACGCCCCACGGCTGCACCAGCAGCGCCAGCCGGTTCTCGTTGATCATCTGGCCCCAGTCGGCGGCGCCGGGGTTGGTGGCGAAGCCGAGGAAGCCGATGCCCGCGACCATGCCGATCGAGTACGTCAGCCGCAGGCCCGCCTCGGCCAGCAGCGGGGCGTTCATGTTCGGCAGCACCTCGGCCACCATCACCCGCAGTCGCGACTCCCCGAGCGCCTCGGCGGCGTGGACGAAGTCGCGGGAGACGACGCCCAGCGCGACGCCGCGGGCCACCCGCGCCACGCGGGGGGCGTGCGAGGCGCCGACCAGCAGCACGATCATCCACCAGGCGGGCTGGTCGACGGCGGTGAGCACGAGCAGCGCGAGCAGGATCTGCGGGAACGCGAGCGCCACGTCGTTGAGCCGCATGATCGCCTCGTCGAGCCAGCCGCCGGAGTAGGCGGCCACGACGCCGATCACGATCCCGACCACCATGCCGAGCGCGGTGGCCAGCGCCGCCGTGACGAGGATCGAGCCACCGCCGGCGAGCACCCGGCTCCACACGTCCTGGCCGAGGTAGTCGGTGCCCAGCCAGGAGCCCTCCATGGTGAAGGGCTTGCCGACGATCTCGTTCTCCCCGTAGGGGGCGAGCCACGGGCCTACGATCGCGAGCACCGTGATCACCAGCGTGATCACCATGCCGGTGACGAGGCGGCGCTGCCGCCCGATCCGCCGCGTTGTCGTCATGACGCTCATGAGCTGATCGCCGTCCTCGCTCGCGGGGTGAACAGGATCGACAGCACGTCGGCGACCAGGTTGACCACGACGTACACCGCGGCGATCACCATGGCCAGCACCTGGACCATCGGGAAGTCGGAGTTGCGCACGGAGTCGACGAGGCTCGCCCCCACGCCGGGGTAGGAGAACAGGTACTCGACGATCACGATGCCGCCGGCGAGCCAGGCCAGCTGCAGCGCGATCACCTGGATGCCGGGCACGACCGCGTTGAGCAGGGCGTGCTTGCGCATCACGATCCGCTCGGGCACGCCCTTGAGCCGCGCCAGCTCGACGTAGTCGGAGTCGAGCACCTCCAGCAGGCTGGAGCGCACGATGCGCGCCACGTACGGCGCCACGGCGATCACGAGGGTGGCCACCGGCAGCACCATCGAGGCCGGGACGGACCAGGGCGGCGCCCCGCCGCCGGCGATGGTGACCGCGGGCAGCACGTGCAGCACCGTGGTGGAGAACAGCGCCACCAGCAGGATGCCGACCACGAACTCGGGCAGCCCGGCGATCGTGATCATGATGACCTGGATGACGCCGTCGGCGCGCTTGCCGCGGTGGTTGGCCGAGATCATCGCGATGCCGAACGCGATCGGGATCATCACGATCGCCGACACGATCACCAGCACCGCCGAGTTGACGATCCGGTCGCCGACCAGCTCGCCCACCGGCAGCCCGTTGGCGATCGAGTTGCCCAGGTTCCCGGTGAGCAGCCCGCCCAGCCACTCGAAGTACCGGACGATCACCGGCTGGTCGAGCCGCAGCGCGGCCTCGATCGCGGCCACCCGCTCCGGGCTCTGGGCGTAGTCCCGGCCCAGGATCGCGCGCACCGGGTCGCCGAGCGCGGCGGTGGCGAAGAAGACGAGCATCGAGCACAGCCACAGCGTCAGCAGGGCGAGCCCGATGCGGCGGGCGAACCACCAGAGCCAGGCCGAGCCGCGCCGGGCGGGCGGCGCCTGCGCGGGGGTCTCGACCACCTTGTCCTGCGTCGCGGTCATGGCTGCCTCACGAAGGACACCCGGGAGAACCGGAAGTTGGAGCACGGCAGGTACCGGTGCGGTTCGAGCCCCTGCACCAGGTTGGAGTAGGCGTCGAGCTGGCGCTTGAAGCCCCAGATGATGTAACCGCCGGTGTGGTACTCGATCTCCTGCGCCTCGTGCAGGAGCCGCCTGCGGCGCTCCGGGTCCGGCTCGCGCTTGGCCTGCTCGACCAGCTCGGTGAAGACCGGGTCCTCGAAGTGCGTCTCGTTGTAGGTGGCGCCCTTCACCGACGAGGTCGCCACCTGGGGGATGTAGTTGCGGGTGTTCCAGAAGTCCTGGGCGAAGGTCCAGGACAGGTACTGGTCGCCGTAGAAGACGTTGGGGTCGGCCTTGTTCAGCCGGACCGTGACGCCCGCCTGCCGGGCCTGCTCGACGAACAGGTTGGCCGACTCGACCCCGCCCGCCCCGACCGCGGTGGAGGTGACCAGCTCGACCTCGAGGTCTTCGTAGCCGGCCTGGCGCAGCAGCGACTTGGCCTGGTCGATGTCCTGCATGCGCTGCGGCAGGTGGCTCGCGTACGCCGGGTCGAACGGCGCGTACAGGTCGTTGCCGAGCACGCCGAACCCGTTGAGCGCCTGGTCGATCATCTGCTGCCGGTCGACGATGAGCCGCATCGCCTGGCGCACCCGCACGTCGGAGAACGGGGCGACGTCGACGCGCATCGTGAACGGCACCCACGCCCCGGTCTCGGAGACCAGTGGCGTCGCACCCTGCTGCTCGATGGTGCCCGCCAGGTAGCTGGGCAGGTTGTCGATGCTCTGCACCTGGCCCGCGAGCAGCGCGTTGACCTTGGCCGCGTCGTCGGCGAAGTCGTAGATGAACAGCTCGTCGACCCAGGGCGGGCCGTCCCAGTAGTTCTCGTTGCGCACGAACTGCGACAGCTGCCCGGGCACGAAGTGCTTGTAGACGAACGGGCCGGTGCCGACCGGGTGGGAGATGTCGAAGTCGGTGGGGATGATCCCGACGGTGTACTCGGCGAGCAGCTGGTCGAGCACCGCGTACGGCGAGTTGAGCTGCAGCACGATCGTGCGCGGGTCGAGGATCTTGGAGTTGTCCAGCTCGAGGATCGTGGCGAGCTCCGTGCCACCCGAGCCGGGGTTGTCGGGGTCGGTGACCGTCGCGAGGCTGAACATGACGTCCTCGGCCGTGACGGTCTTGCCGTGGTGGAACTCCACGCCGTCGCGGATGCGCACGGTCCACTGCGTGTTGTCGGCGTTCGGCTCGACCGACTCGGCGACCGACGGCTCGATCTCGTAGTTCGCGTCCCATCGGAGCAACGGCTCGTAGAGCTGCATGACGCGGCTGATGTCCGGGTTGGTGACCGGGAAGTACGGCTCGAGCGTGTCCTTCAGGCCACCGCCGGTGGCGCCGTGGCTGTAGACGCCGCCGCGGACCGGCGGCGTGCCCGGCTCCGGCCGGCTGGGCACCGCGCTGCACCCGGGTAATCCGGCGAGCGCTGCTCCTGTGAGCAAGCCCGCTCTGAGCACATCTCGACGGGACGGCGTTGTCTGTCGCATGATGCGAACCCCCTTGGAGCGATGTGAACCTATCCACCCGGGGGTCGACCGTCAACGGAGTGATGAGGATGTTGCGTCGTGGCAACACGTGAGCCGGCGGCTTCGGTCCGCATCCAGTCGGTCGACCGTGCCGTTGATCTTCTCCTGGCGGTCGCCGCCGCGCAGCCCGAAGAGGCGACCGTCCCCGCACTGGCCCGCGCCTGCGGGCTCAACCGCGCCACCGCGTGGCGGCTGCTCAAGACCCTCCAGGTGCGCGGGCTGGTCTCGGTGGACGAGTCCACCGGCCGGTACTCCATCGGGCTCACCACGATGGAGCTCGGCAACGCCGCCGGGCCGGACGCGCTGATCTCCGCCGCCCGTCCGACGCTCGAGCGGATGTGCGCCGAGACCGGGGAGACCGCCTCGCTCGCCGTACCGGGCGTCGGCGGGCTGACCTACCTCGACGAGGTCACGCCCAAGGCCGTGCTCACCGCGAGCTGGCTCGGCCGCTCGGTGCCGCTGCACGCCACCTCCACCGGCAAGGCGCTGCTGGCCCACCTGCCCGCCGACCAGGTGCGCCGGGTGCTCGCGGGCCCGCTGACCCGCTTCACCGACACCACGATCACCGACCCGGACCACCTCACCGCCGAGCTCGCCGCCACCCGCGAGCGCGGCTACGGCGTGTGCGCGGGCGAGCTGGAGTCGTCGCTGTACGGGGTGTCGGCGCCGGTGCTGGACCGCAACCACCGCCCGCTCGCGGTGCTGTCGATCTGGGGGCCGCGCGACCGGGTTCCACCGGAGCGCTTCGCCGAGCTGGGCGAGCTGGTGCTGCGCGCCGCCGCGGAGATCGGGGCGGCGCGGGGGAACGCCGCGGTCGCCTGAGGTCGACGGTCAGCGGCCCAGCGCCCGGGCGACGGCGGCCGCGATCCGCCGTCGCCGGGTCTCCGGGCGGACCGCCCGCGCGATGGACTCCAGCGCCGCCCGGCGGGCCGACGGCGAGAGCGCGGCGAAGCCCGCCGCGGCGCCCGGCTCGGCGTCGAGCGCGACCCGCAGGTCGTCGGGCACGACCCCGGCCTGGGCGCCGGCGAGCAGCGACCACGTGCCGGTCCGCTTCGCGCGGTCGACGGCGGCCTGGCCGGCGGGCGTCATCCGGCCCTGCGCGGCGAGCTCCTCGGCCAGCCCGCGGTTGAGCGTGCTCCACGGGGCGGTCGGGCGGCGCGGGCCGAACCGCTGCCGGAAGGAGGAGCCGTCGTGGCGGCGGGCGAGGCTGTCGATCCAGCCGAAGCAGAGCGCCTCCTCGACCGCCTCGCGGTGGCTGATGCCCGGCCGGCCGCTGCGGGCGTGCGGGATCACCACCCAGGCCTCCGCCGCGGTGCCCGCGTGCGCTTCGAGCCACCCGCGCCACTCCTCCCGCGTGGCCGGCTCGAACACCTCCGTGCTCACGACCCGGTCCCCCGGCCCGCGACGACCTCGAGGTAGTGCGCGTTGTGCATCACGCCGAGCACGTTGCCGAACGGGTCGACCACCGACGCCGTGACGAAGCCGTCGCCGTGTTCGGTGATCGGCTGGTACGCGGTGGCGCCCAGGGCGAGCAGCCGGTCGAGGGCGCCCTGCAGGTCGTCGACGTGCCAGTGCATGACCGCACCGCCGGGGCCCGCGGCGTGCCCGGGCGGTGCGTAGCGGCGGTCGATGATCCCGATCTCGTCCCCGTCGTCGCCGATGCGGAACTCGACGTACGCGGGCGGCGCCGGGGCGGGCGGGTTGGCGAAGTACGCCTCGACGCCGAACAGCTCGGCGTACCAGTCGCGGGCGACGGCGACGTCGTCGGCGAAGAAGTTCAGGGTGGCGAAGCCGCGGAACATCGTTCCTCCAAGTTGGTGTGACCAGCGAAAGACGTTAGCCGGTCACAGTGTGACCAGTCAATGAAAGACGCTGGTAACATCTCTGCGCATGAGCAAGGCCCATGCGCCCGCCCCGCTCGACCTGGTCCAGGACCTGGTCAACACGTGGTCCGGGCGGCTGTCGGGCGGCGGTGACGAGCACCTGGCGTCCCCGGCCGACCTCGCCCGCTGGTGCCGGGCACACGGGGTCGCGGTCGCCGACGACGCGGTCACGGCCGACGACCTCGCGCTCGCCCGCACCGTGCGCGAGGGACTGCGTGCCGCGCTCGCGCGGCACAACGACGCCGTGCAGCCGGCCGACGCGGAGGCGCTGCAGCGCCTCGACGAAGCGGCGCCCGCGCTCGGTCTGCGGGTCTCGCTCGCGGGCGATTCGCCCGAGCTGCTCCCCCGGGACGGGTCGCCGGCCCGCCGGCTGCTGGCGTCGGCCCTCGCCGCCGTCGTCCCCGCCGCGCGGGACCGGACGTGGCAGCGGCTGAAGGTCTGCCGCGAGCCGCACTGCCGCGCGGCGTTCTACGACGCGTCCCGCAACGCCTCCGGGGTGTGGTGCTCGATGAGTGCCTGCGGCGCCGCGGCCAAGCAGCGGGCCTTCGTCGAGCGCCGCCGCGCCCGCAGGGCGGCGGGGAAGGCCGCCGCGGCGAGCTAGACCGACCCCAGGAAACGGACGGCGAGCGCGGCGAACCCGTCGGCGCGCTCGACCTGCGGCAGGTGCCCGGTGTCGGCGAAGACGTGCGACCGCGCGTGCGGCAGCGCCGCGCGGGCCGCCGACAGGTGGCGCACCGGGAGGATGCGGTCCCGGTCGCCCCAGACGACCAGGGTCGGGCGCGGGTCGCGCGCCACGTCGGCGAGCAGGGCGGAGCGCCAGCCCGGCCGGATGCCGCGCACGGTGCCCAGCTCGCGGAGGACGTCGAGGAAGACCTCGGTACGGGCGGGCTGGGCCGCGACGCGCAGGGCGTGCCGGACCCGTTCCTCGGTGACGAACGACGGGTCGTCAAACAGCGCGCGCTCGGTGCGGCGCGCGGTCCGCGGGCCCGTGTGCCGCAGCAGGTGGCCGCCCAGGCCGGGGATCGCGAGCAGCCGCAGGTCGAGCACGACCTGCCGGCCGAACCCCGCGGGCGCGGCGAGGACGACGCTGCGCACCCGCTGCGGGTGCGCAGCCTGCATCGCGAGCGCGACGGCCCCGCCGAGCGAGTTGCCGAACACGTGCACGGGCCGCCGCACGCCGAGCGCGTCGAGCACGTCGCCGACGCCCGTCGCGAGCCGGGCGAGCGTGACCGGCCGTCGTGGTGGCGGGTCCGACAACCCGAACCCGAGCAGGTCCATGCTGATCACGCGGTACGCGGCGGGCAGCGCGTCGTGCTGGGGCGCCCAGTCCTCGAGGCTGCGGCCGATACCGTGCAGCAGGACGACCGGGTCGCCGTCGGCCGGGCCCGTCTCGCGGACCCGCACCCGGGTCCCGCTCGCCGCGACGAGCCGGGTCACGGGCGAACCAGCCGGGAGAGCACGGCCATGTGCCCGACGGGCAGCAGCCGGGCGAGCACGTCCGGGATCTTCGCGTTCGCGGCGATGAGCAGCCGCGCCTTGCGGCGCTCGACGGCACGCAGGATGTCGGCGGCCGCCTTCTCCGGCGGGTAGCTGAGCAGCCGGGAGAACGACGCAAGGCCCGCCTCGAACTCCGCGCGGTCCACCCCGGACCCCACGCGCGCGTCCACCGCGATCCGCGTGTTCACCCCTCCCGGGTGCACCGTGGTGACCCCGATTCCCCGCTCGGCCAGCTCCACGTGCAGCGACTGGCTGAAGCCGCGCAGGGCGAACTTCGACGCGGCGTACGCCGACTGAGCGGGCGGGGCGATCAGGCCGTAGAGGCTCGAGACGTTCACGAGGTGGGCGCCCGGCTGCATGGTCGGCAGCAGGTGGTGGGTGAGGACGACGGGGGCGTGGAAGTTCACCTCCAGCACCCAGTCGAACTCCTCGAGCGTGACCTCCGAGAACCGCCCGGCGAGCGCCACCCCGGCGTTGTTGATCAACAGGTCGGTGCGCGGGTGGTCGCGGACGATGCGCTGCGCGGCGTCGGTGGTCGCGGCGCGGTCGGCCAGGTCCACCGTGATGGGGTCGACCGCGATGCCCGGGTGGGCGGCGCGGATCTCGCCGGACACCCGGTCGAGGCGGTCGGGGTCGCGTTCGAGCAGGACGAGGTGGCTGCCCCGCTCGGCGAGCGCGCGGGCCAGCTGCTCGCCGATCCCGCTGCCCGCGCCGGTGACGACGGCGGTGCGCCCGGCGAACCGGTACGGCCTCACGGGATCGCGGACCGCAGCGGCCCGAGCACGGGCTCCCACTCGACGATCTCGCTGGAGGTGATCACCCCGGCGGCGGTGAACGGGTCGTCGGCGACGTAGGAGGCCACGGTGTCCTTGTCGTCGGCGCGGAACAGCAGCAGCGCGCCCGCCTGCTCGCCGGGCGCGTAGGGGCCGGACAGCAGCAGCTTCCCCTCGTCGGCGAGCCCGCCCAGGTACCTGCGGTGTTCGGGACGGACGCGGTCACGCGTGTCCACGTCGTCGGAGTACCGGTAGGTGACCGCGTAGATCGTCATGGGCCCCATTCTGGTGGTCGCGATCGGCCCGGTGGAAGTATCTGGGGCATGGCCTCGACCTTCGCAGTGATCTACACCTACACCGACGACACCGCCCTGCGGGAGGCCACGCGGCCCACGCACCGCGAGTACCTGCGCGGCCTCGCCGACGACGGCGCACTGCTCGTCGCGGGGGCGTGGGCGCCGTCCGAGGCCCCCGGCGGCCTGCTCGTGTTCCGCGCCGAGGACAAGGCGACGGTGCAGGGGTTCGTCGACGCCGACCCGTACACGAAGGCGGGCGTCGTCGCGAAGGCCGACATCCGGGAGTGGGTCCCGCCGCTCGGGCCGCTCGCGCCGCGGTTCAGCGGCGAGTGAGGCGCACCTCGCCGCCCATCCAGACGCCCCCGTCCTCCGACCGGAACCGCAGCTCGATGCGCGAGGGGCGGCCCATCGCCCGCCCCTGCCGCACCGTGACCGGTCGCGCGGGGTCGACCAGGCCGTCGTGCAGCAGCCCGAACGCGAGCGCGGCGGCGGCGATGCCGGTGGCGGCGTCCTCCGGGTACCCGGACGACCGCGGGAACTGGCGCGCGTCCACGACCTGTGCCGCCGGGTCGGTCACGGCGTAGGGGTACAGCCCCGTCGACCCGGCGCGGTCGCACACCGCCTCGACGCGGGCGAAGTCCGGCGCCAGGCCGTCGAGCACGGCCCCGTCGGCCACCGGGACCAGCGTCTTCACGCGGCTCGTCGACGCGTTGCGCACCGGCCGGTCCGCGAGCGCGTCCGGGTCGAGCCCGAGCACGTCGAGGATCGGCTCGACGGCGCCCCGCGGCACCGGCTCGACCGTCCCGGGCGGCTGCGCGATCTCGACACGCCTGCCGTCGCCCGTCCCGTGCAGCCGAGCCTCGACCACCCCGCTCCTGGTCAGGACCCGCATCGCCGTGAGCCGCTCGCCGGCGAGCCGGTCGAGCAGCCACACCGCCGCGAGGGTCGCGTGGCCGCACATCGACATCTCGTGCGCGGGGACCCAGAACCGCAGCTGCAGGTCGCATCCGGAGCCGGGCGGCGCCGGGAGGACGAACCCGCTCTCGAGACCGTGCTCGCGGGCGATCCGCTGCATCGCGGCGTCGTCGAGCCCGGCGGCGTCGAGGACGATCGGGGCGGGATTCCCGCCCCGCCCCCCGTCCGCGAACGCGTGAACCACGGTGACGGGCGGATCCACTCGCGCAACGCGTTCCACGCGACCATCGAACACGAGGGCCCGGAGACCGGTTCCCGCTTGCGGTGGACGGGCCCCGGTGGGCGTGGTGGAATCACACGCCGTTGATCATCAGCGCACCGAGTCGGGGGGGTCTCGTGCATCGGACGGAGCCGTTGCCAGGTCGGGTTCGCGCGCGGACGGGGGCGCGGTTCGCCGCGGCCGGGTTCGCGGTGCTGCTGGGCGTCACCGGGTGCGCCTCGACCCTCACCACCGAGGAGTACCAGGGGCTGCTGACCGGGCTGGAGCAGGCCGTCCAGCCGCCGATCGACCGGCTCGCGGCGGCGACGTCCGTGGACGAGGTCACCGCGGCCCGTTCCGAGCTGGTCGCGGCGATGCGCGCGCAGATGGAGGCGTTCCGCGACGCCGGGAGGCCGCCCGAGGAGGCCGGCGTCCAGCACGGCGCCGTGCTCGGCTTCCTGGGCGCGGCCGAGAAGCTCGCCGCCCTCGCCCCGCCGGACGGCACGACGCCCGACGAGTGCGGGATCGTGCCGACCCCCGAGGAGCAGACCGCGCAGGCCAAGGCGGACGTCCGCGCGGAGCTGGAGAGCGCGGGGGCGACGCTGACGAACGACAACATGGCCCGGGCCGGGCTCTCGCTCGCCGTCGACCTCGTCCCGCCGGGGCTCGAGCCGCCGGCGGAGCAGAACCGGCGCGGCGAGAACGGGGCGGTGCTCGACCGCAACGGACCGCACGGCCGCGGCACCCTGGAGATCAACAACGGGGGCGACTCCGACGCGGTGGTCGCCGCCGTCGCGTCCGACCCGAAGGCGCCGCTCGCGAGCGTCTACGTGCGGGGGAACTCCACGGCGAGGATCACCGGGATCGCAGGCACCTACCAGGTCTACTTCAAAAGCGGCGAGGACTGGGACGAGGAACGCAAGGCGTTCACCCGCGACTGCTCGTTCCAGAAGTTCGACGACGTGTTCTCCGCCGACAGCGCCTGGCGGATCACGATCACGCCGGTGATCGGGGGGAACGCCACCTCCAGCGACGTCCCCCCGTTCTAGCCGACCGCAGCGCCGTGATCGGTCACCACGGGATCGGTCACCACGGCCTGCCGAGGCCCCCGCGCTTGACCAGCTGGGCGGCGATCACGTTGCGCTGGATCTCGTTCGTGCCCTCCCCGACGATCATCAGCGGGGCGTCGCGGAAATAGCGCTCGACGTCGTACTCGGTGGAGTAGCCGTATCCGCCGTGGATGCGCACCGCGTTCAGCGCGACCTCCATCGCGACCTCGGAGGCGAACAGCTTCGCCATCCCGGCCTCCATGTCGCTGCGCTCCCCCGCGTCGAACCGCTCCGCGGCGTGCAGGATGAGCTGCCGCGCCGCGGTGATCTTCGTGGCCATGTCGGCGAGGTAGTTGCCGATCGACTGGTGCTGCCAGATCGGCTTGCCGAAGCTCTCCCGCTCCTGGGCGTAGCGCAGCGCGTCGTCGAAGGCCGCCTGGGCGACGCCGAGCGCCCGGGACGCCACCTGGATCCGGCCGGTCTCCAGGCCCCGCATCATCTGCGCGAACCCGCGGCCCTCCACGCCGCCGAGCACCGCGTCGGCCGGGGCGCGGTAGCCGTCGAACACCAGCTCGCACGCCTCGACGCCCTTGTAGCCGAGCTTGGGCAGGTCCTGGGAGACGGTGAGTCCGGGGCCGTGCTCGACGAGCAGGATCGAGATGCCCTTGTGCTTCGGCTCCGCGTCCGGGTCGGTCTTGCACAGCAGCGCGATCAGCTGGGAGCGGCGGGCGTTGCTGATCCAGGTCTTCGCCCCGTGGACGACGTAGGCGTCGCCGTCGCGGCGGGCGACGGTCTTCATCGCCTGCAGGTCGGAGCCGCCGCCCGGCTCGGTGAGCGCCATCGTCGCCCGGATCTCGCCGGTGGCCATCCTGGGCAGGTAGCGGTCCTGCTGCTCCTTCGTGCCGAACGCCACCAGCAGCTTCGCGACGACGGTGTGGCCGCCCATCGCCCCCGCGAGGCTCATCCAGCCGCGGGCGAGCTCCGCGGTGACCAGCGCGTAGCAGGGCATCGACACCGCCACCTCGCCCCACGGCTCGGGCACCGCGAGCCCGTAGATGCCGAGCTGCTTCATCTGCTCGATGAGCTTCTCCGGGTAGGTGTTGGAGTGCTCCAGCTCGCGGACGACGGGGCGCACGTCCTGGTCGACGAACTCCCGCACGACCTCGACGATCGCCTGCTCTTCGGTGTTCATGGGTTCCTCTCAGATGACGGCACGCGCGCGCAGCGCGGCGATGTCCTCGTCGGTGCGGCCGAGCTCGCGCAGGATCGCGTCGGTGTGCGCGCCGAGGGCGGGCACCGGGCCCATCACCGGCTCGACGCCCGCGATGTCGACCGGCGGCCGCAGGGCGCTGATCGACCCGCCGGGTACGTCGACCGGCACCCAGCGCTGCCGCGCGGCGAGCACGGGGTGGTCGAGGAAGTCGCGGACCTGGTTGAGCCGGGCGTTGGCGATCCCGGCCTCGTCGAGCAGGGCCGACGCGGCCTCGGTGTCGAGGGTCTTGAGCTTCTCCTCGATGAGCGCGTGCAGCTCGCCACGGTGCTCGACGCGGGCGGAGTTGGTGACGAACCGCGGGTCGTCGGCGAGCGCCGGGTCGCCGAGCACGACGTCGCAGAACGCGCGCCACTCCCGGTCGTTCTGCAGCCCGAGCACGACCGCGCCGTCGGCGGTGGCGACCGGCCCGTACGGGGCGATCGTGGCGTGGTCGGCCCCGCTGCGGGCGGGCTGCCTGCCACCGTAGGCGGTGTAGTTGGCGGGCGAGCCCATCCACTCGGCCAGCGCCTCGAACAGCGACACCTCCACGGCGGAGACCTCGCCGGTGGTGGCGCGCCGCAGCAGGGCCGTGAGGACGCCGGAGAAGGCGTACATGCCGGCGGCGATGTCGGCGATCGAGATGCCCACCCGGGCGGGGTGGTCCCGGGTGCCGGTGAGCGCGAGCACCCCGGTCTCGGCCTGCACGAGCAGGTCGTAGGCCTTGCGCCCGGCCCACGGCCCGTCGGTGCCCCAGCCGGAGACCGTGCACGGGATGACACGCGGGTGCGTCCGGGCGAGGCTCGCCGCGTCGACGCCGAGCCGCGCGGCCGCGCCCGGCCCGAGGTTCTGGACGAACACGTCGGCCCGGTCGAGCAGCTCCCCGAGCACCGCCCTGCCCTCGGGCGACTTCACGTCCAGCGTCAGGGACTCCTTGGACCGGTTCAGCCACACGAAGTAGCTCGAGTTGCCGTGCACCGACTCGTCGTAACTGCGGGCGAAGTCGCCGCCGTCCGGCCGCTCGATCTTGATCACGCGCGCGCCGAGGTCGGCGAGCTGACGGGTGGCGAACGGGGCGGCCACCGCCTGTTCCAGGCTGACCACGGTGATCCCGCTCAAGGGTTGTTGCGTCATGCGAGCACCACCTTCGCGGTGAGGGACGGGCCCGCGCCCTTCGCGCCGACCACGACCTCGGCCTCGTCCCCGCGCGGCCGCGCCGCGCCGACGATCCGCGACGGGGCGAACGCGGGCCGGACCAGCCGGTAGGCGAAGGACCGGACGGCGCGGTCGGGGACGTGGCGGCGCGGCAGCTCCAGGGCGAGCAGGGCGAGCAGCGGGCCGTGCACCACGAGGCCGGGGTACCCCTCGACCTGCGTGGCATAGGGGTGGTCGTAGTGGATCCGGTGCCCGTTGTAGGTCAGGGCGCTGAAGCGGAACAGCAGCACCGGGTCGGTGTCGAGCTCGAGCCGCCACTCCCCCTCCGGGTCGGCGGCGCCGGTCTCCGGCGGCGGCAGCGTGCGCGGGGGCGTTCCCGGCGGTTCGGAGCGGTAGACGATGTCCTGCTCCTCGACGGCAACCGGCGCGTCGTCGGCGAACAGCTCGGTGCGGACGGTCACGAACGCCATCTCGCCGCTGCGGCCGGTCTTGACCTTCACGTCGGACACCCGCGCGCGGCTGGTGAGCCACGAGTCGAGCGGGATCGGGGCGTCCTGGCGGAACCGCCCGCCGGCGAACATGCGCCGCCGCCCGGGGATCGGCGGCAGGAACGGCGCCTCGGCCGGGTGGCCGTCGGTGCCGGTGTTCGAGCCGGTGGGGTGGTCGAGGAGGACGAACCAGTGCCACAGCGGCGGCAGCTGCCCGGGCCGCGGCGCGTCGATCAGGTCGGCGAACGCGTCGGCGAACCACGGGTCGACGCGCCTGGCCATCTCGACGGGCGGCGGCTGCCAGCCCTCCAGCACGTCGGTCAGGGATCCCATCCCTGCATCATGCGCGGTGATGGGGCGCCGCGTGAAATAGTCAATTGTGATGGGGTGATGCGGCACCGGTATGGGGAGGCGCCATGGAGCTGCGGCAGCTCACCGCCCTGGTCACGGTCGCCGAGGTCGGGAGCGTCACGAAGGCGGCCAAGCTGCTGCACGTCGTGCAGCCCGCGGTGACGCGCCAGATCCGCCTCCTCGAAGAGGAACTCGGCGTGGCGCTGTTCGAGCGCACCCGTCACGGCATGGTTCCCACGCCCGCGGCCGAGGTGCTGATCACCCGGGCGCGGCGCGCGCTGCACGAGCTCGACGCCGCCCGCGCGGAGCTGCGGCCCGAGCCGGGCGAGGTGGCGGGCATCGTGAGCGTCGGGCTGCTGGAGAGCGTGCTCGACATCCTCGCCCGGCCGCTCACCGACGCCGTCGCGCGCCGCCACCCCGGCATCGAGCTGCGGCTGCTCACCGGCTACTCCGGTCACCTGCAGCAGTGGCTCGACTCGGGCGAGGTGGACCTGTCGCTGCTGTACAACCTCGGGGGCACGCCGGCGCTGTCGGTCGTCCCGCTGGTGCGCGAGCGGCTCTGGGCGGTGGCGCCGCCCGACGACGGGCTCGACGCCACCACCCCGGTGCCGTGGGCCACCGTGCTCGCCCACCCGCTCGTCCTGCCGGTCAGCGGCCACGGGCTGCGCGCACTCATCGACCGGGCCCGCTCCGCCGTCCCGGTGCAGCCGCGCATCACCGCCCAGACCAACTCGATGCTGCTGCAGAAGAACCTGGTGCTCGCCGGGCACGGCTGGACGGTGCTCCCCGCGGCCGGGGTCGCCGCGGACGTGGCGGCGGGACGGCTGTCCGGCGCCCCGGTGACCGCGCCGGACGTCGAGCGCTCCGTGGTGCTCGGGCTGCAGCACCGCAGCCGCGGGCTCGCCCCGGTCGAGGCGGTGGCCTCGGCGCTCGCCGGGCTCGTCAGCGGGCTGGTGCGGTCGGGCGCGTGGCCGTCGGCCCGTCCGCTCGCGCCGGACGCCACCGCAGGTGACCGTCCGACGGCGGGCGGCGGATGAGCTCCAGCCGCGGCTTCGGGCCGTCGGTCCGGCCGGTCTGGGGCTTGCGCCTGCCGGCCCGCCACGGGGCGGGCCACACCGCGCCCGGCCCGTCGTAGTCCTGGTCGACGGCGGCGTGCAGCGTCCAGTTCGGGTCGTAGAGGTGGGCGCGGCCCACGGCGCACAGGTCGGCCCGGCCGGACAGGATGATCGTGTTCACGTCGTCGGCGGAGGAGATGACGCCGACGGCGATCGTCGGGATCTTCAGGATGTTGCGGATCGCGTCCGCGAACGGCGTCTGGTACGAGCGGCCGAAGGCGGGGCGCTCCTGCGGCGTGACCTGCCCGGTGGAGACGTCGATGGCCGCGGCACCCGCCTGCTCGAACGCCCGCGCGACGACGAGGGTGTCCTCGAAGGAGATGCCGCCCTCCACCCAGTCGGTGGCGGAGATCCGCACGGTCATGGGCTTGTGGGCGGGCCACACCTCGCGCATGGCCGTGAAGACCTCGAGCGGGAACCGCAGCCGGTTCTCGATCGGCCCGCCGTACTCGTCCGTCCGCCGGTTGGTGACCGGCGACAGGAACGACGACAGCAGGTAGCCGTGCGCGCAGTGCAGCTCGACGAGGTCGAAGCCCGCCCGCTCGGCCCGCTCGGTGGCCGCGACGAACTGGGCGACGATCTCGTCCATCCCGGCCCGGTCCAGGGGCTTCGGCACCTGGTTGACGCCCTCGCGGTACGGCACCGGTGACGCGGCCACGACCGGCCAGTTGCCGGACTCCAGCGGCTCGTCGATGCCCTCCCACATGAGCTTCGTGGAGCCCTTGGGGCCGGAGTGGCCCAGCTGCAGGCCGATCTTCGCCGCCGAGGAGGAGTGCACGAACTCGGTGATCCGCCGCCACGCCTCGGCCTGCTCGTCGGTCCAGATGCCGCTGCAGCCGGGGGTGATGCGCCCCTGCGGCGACACGCACACCATCTCCGTCATGACGAGCCCGGCGCCGCCCAGCGCCTTGCCGCCGAGGTGGACGAGGTGGAAGTCGGTCGGCATCCCGTCCACGGCGACGTACATGTCCATCGGTGAGACGACGACGCGGTTGACCAGCTCCAGGTCGCCGAGCCGGAACGGGTGGAACATCGGCGGCCGGGGCGGGGCGCCCGCGGCGAACCACTCGTCGACCGCCGCCACGAACCGCGGGTCGCGGATGCGCAGGTTCTCGTAGGTGACGCGCCGGCTGCGGGTGAGGATGTTGAACGCGAACTGCAGCGGCGGCTGGTGCACGTACTGGCCGAGGTTCTCGAACCACTCGAGGCTCGCCTGCGCGGCCCGCTGCGTGGACTCCACCACCGCCCTGCGCTCGGCCTCGTAGGCGGCGAGCGCCTCGGGCACCGACCCCGTCTCGTGCAGGCACGCGGCGAGCGCGAGGGCGTCCTCCATGGCGAGCTTCGTGCCGGAGCCGATCGAGAAGTGGGCGGTGTGCGCGGCGTCGCCGAGCAGCACGACGTTGTCGTGGCACCAGCGTTCGTTGCGCACGGTGGTGAAGCTGATCCACTTCGAGTTGTTCGCGAGCACCCGCCCGCCGGCGAGCACGTCGGCGAAGATCTCGCTCACCGCCTCGACCGAGCGCAGGTCGGACTCGCCGGGCGCGAGCGCGGCCGACGCCGACTCGCCGAACCCCGCGCGGCGCCACACGTCGTCGTGCATCTCGACGATGAACGTGCTCCCGTGCGCGTCGTACGGGTAGCCGTGCATCTGCATGACGCCGTGCTCGGTCTCGCGGATGTCGAAGGTGAACGCCTCGAAGACCGTGTCGGTGCCCAGCCACATGTAGCGGCACCGGCGCACGTCGAGGCTCGGGCGGAAGTGGTCGGCGTACCGGCTGCGCACGGCCGAGTTGAGCCCGTCGCTCGCCACGACGAGGTCGTACTCGTGCCGCAGCCGCTCGACGTCGGGGGCATCGGTGCGGAAGTGCACCTTCACGCCGAGCTCCTCGCAGCGCCGCTGGAGGATCTGCAGCAGGCGTTTGCGGCCCAGCGCCGCGAACCCGTGCCCGCCGCTGGTGATGACCTGCCCGCGGAAGCGGATGTCGATGTCGTCCCAGCGGGCGAACTCGCGCTCCATCGCCGCGTACACGGCCGGGTCGGCGTGCTCGATGCCGCCGAGGGTCTCGTCGGAGAACACGACCCCGAACCCGAACGTGTCGTCGGCCGCGTTGCGCTCCCACACGGTGATCTCGTGCTCGGTCCCCGTGAGGGCCCCGAGCTGCTTCGCGAGCGCCGCGAAGTACAGCCCGCCGGGGCCACCACCGATGACTGCGATGCGCACGACAGCAGTGTATCGTTTGTTTGACGGCCGTTGTCAATGCGACATACGATGCCGGGATGACGGCGCTGACGGAGGAGCAGATCGCCTACACCGCCCGGGTCCGCGAGCTCACCACCCAGCACCTCGTCCCCCTCGCCCGCGACGACGGCCGGATCAACCGCCCGCTCGTGGCGGCGATGGGCGAGCTGGGCCTGCTGCGCGACCTCTACGGCGGCCGCCCCGACGAGCCGCCCCGCGACGCCGCCGCCCTGCAGCTGTGCCTGCTGCGCGAGACCATCGCCGCCGTCTCCCCCGAGGCCGAGACCGCGCTGGCGCTGCAGGGCCTGGGCAGCTACCCGATCCTGCAGTCGGGCACCCCCGAGGCGGTCGAGCGCTGGATACCGGGCGTGGTGGCCGGCGACGTGATCGCCGCGTTCGCGCTCACCGAGCCGGGCGCGGGCTCCGACGCGGCGGCCCTCGCGCTGCGCGCCGAGCCCGACGACGACGGGTGGCGCCTCACCGGGGAGAAGCTGTGGATCTCCAACGCCCCCGACGCCGACGTCTACACCGTGTTCGCCCGCACCTCGGACGCGGGCGCCCGCGGTGTCACCGCCTTCGCCGTGGCGGGCGACGCGCCGGGCCTGTCCGGCGAGCGCCTGGACATGCTCGCCCCGCACCCGATCGGCAGCCTGACCTTCGACGGCGTGCGCGTGGAGCGGGCCGACGTCCTCGGCGAGGTCGACGCCGGGTTCCGCGTCGCCATGCGCACGCTCGACCTGTTCCGGCCGAGCGTCGGCGCGTTCGCGGTGGGCATGGCGCAGGCGGCGCTCGACGCCACCGTCGCGCACGTGAAGGCGCGCGAGGCGTACGGCGGGCCGCTGGCGGCGCAGCAGTCGGTGGCCCACGCCGTCGCCGACATGGCCACGGATCTGGAGGCCGCGCGGCTGCTCGTCCACTCCGCCGCCCGGGCCTACGATTCCGGCGCCGACCGCTCCACCGTCACCCGCACCGCCGCCATGGCCAAGCTGTTCGCCACCGAGGCGGCCGGGCGCATCGTCGACCGGTGCGTCCAGCTGCACGGCGCGCGGGCGCTGCAGCGCGGCCACCCGCTCGAACACCTCTACCGTGACGTCCGGGCGCCCCGCATCTACGAGGGTGCGTCCGAGGTGCAGCGCACGATCATCGCCCGCGAGATCCTGGGGAGGACCAACCGGTGAGCCGCTTCCGCGCCTCGGCGCCGCTGACCACGCAGTGGAAGCACTTCGACTTCGCCGTCGACGGGCCGATCGCCACGGTCACCCTCAACCGGCCGGAGAAGCTCAACCCGCTGACCTTCGAGTCGTACTCCGACCTGCGCGACCTGCTCGCCGAGCTGCCGCACCACGAGGGCGTCAAGGTCCTGGTGATCCAGGGCGCGGGCGGCGGGTTCTGCGGGGGCGGTGACGTCAACGAGATCATCGGCGAGCTGCTGAAGATGCAGGCGGCCGACCTGATGCGCTTCACGAGGATGACCGGCGACGTCATCCGCGCGATGCGCGAGTGCCCGATCCCGATCATCGTGAAGATCCAGGGCATCGCCGCGGGCGCAGGCGCCGTGATCGCCCTCGCCGCCGACTTCCGGGTCGTGGGCGCCTCGGGGCGGTTCGCGTTCCTGTTCACCAAGGTCGGGCTCTCCGGCGGCGACATGGGCGCGGCCTACCTGCTCCCCCGCGTCGTCGGGCTCGGCCGGGCCACCCAGCTGCTCATGCTCGGCGACACGATCGACGCCGCCACCGCCGACCGGTACGGGCTGGTCTCGCAGCTCGTGGCCGACGACGAGCTCGACGCCGCCGTCGCCGCGCTCGCCGAGCGGCTCGCCTCCGGCCCCACCCTCGCCTACGCGCAGACGAAGTCGCTGCTCACCCGCGAGCTCGACATGTCGCTGTCGGCGGCGATGGAGCTCGACGCGATGACCCAGGCGCTGCTCATGACCACCGAGGACCACGCCGAGTTCCACGCCGCGTTCAACGCCAAGCGCCCTCCGCAGTG
>Ga0310834_101071_pt1 | contig 19523 bp, 18 predicted proteins | sample SM_ome_2_FD_201314 | JGI IMG/M metagenome (GOLD analysis project Ga0310834, IMG submission 201314) | Sorghum-adapted microbial communities enriched on stacked mutant (SM) sorghum from Joint BioEnergy Institute, Emeryville, California... ... | reverse complement strand
CGAACCGCAACCCCTGACCGAACAACACCTCAATCTGCGCCCGCTCCTGAGGCGACAACCGTTTCCCAGGCATGAACCCGATCCTCCAAGATCCATACCTCGTTGCAACAACCGGTTGAAGCCGCGGTGTGGGATGAAATCCACGACGCGCTGCGCGACCAGGTATGCCAGGCCGAGGGCCGCGATCCGCAACCGAGCGCGGCGGTGCTGGACCTCCCAGTCGGCTAAATCCGCCTGGGGCGGCGAGCAGCTCGGATACGACGCCGGCAAGAAAGCACGAGGTCGCAAGCGGCAACTGCTGGTCGACACGTGGGGGCTGCTGCTGGTCTGCGTGATGCACTCCGCCTCGCTACAAGACCGCGCCGGGGTCAGGCTGGTGCTGTACTCCATTGACCGGCAGTACCCCACCATCGAGCTGATCTAGCTGGATGGCGGGTACGCCAATAGTGTCGACGCCAGCCTCATCGACTGGGCCGACCGTGAACTGGGCGTGCGGTTGGAAGCCGTCAAACGCAACGACGACGTCGAAGGCTTCCAACTCCTACCGCCCAGGTGAGTGGTGGAGCGGATGTTCGGGTGGTTGAGTCGCTGCCGTCGGCTGTGCCGCGACTACGAACGCACCATCCCGCACGCTAGGGACTTCATCAAGATTGCGACAATTCGGCTGATGGCCGCCCGGCTGGCCCAGCAGCAGATCCACTACCGCGGGATCCGCACGGCAGTGGCGTGACCGTACGTCGTGGCCCAGTTAAACAACACTCTCTGAGGCCGCGGGTTCAGGATGCGGGGGACCAAAAGACTCTTCCTACGGCTGCCGATCGGCAGCAGCGCTTCGCATCCAGAGACCGGGCGCGGCGCCTCGGATGGATCAGATGGAAATCCCACCGTCCACCGGAAGGATCACGCCAGTCACGTAGCCGGCCTCCGCGGAGGCGAGGAAGCCGACAGTCGCGCACATCTCGCTGGGTTCGGCGAACCGGCCCATCGGGATGGCGGCGGTGAGTTCGGCGCGCTTGTCGTCCGGAATGGATGCGACCATCCGCGTCGCTGCGTTCGGTGAGATCGCGTTCACCGTGATGCCGAACCGGGCGAGTTCTTTCGCCGCCGTCTTAGTGAAACCGATGATGCCCGCTTTTGCGGTGGCGTAGTTCGCCTGGCCGACGTTGCCTCGCAAGCCCGTGTAGGAGGTCACGTTGATGATCCGACCGAAGTAGCGGGCGCGGAAGTAGGGTACGCAGGCGCGGGTGAACCGGAACGTGCCGCCGGCGTGAGTCGCCATGACCTGCTCCCAGTCCTCATCGGTGAGCTTCCACAGCACTTTGTCCCGAAGGATGCCGGCGTTGTTGACGAGTATGTCGATCCGGCCCGTCTCCTCGATCACCTTGGCTACGACGGATTCGACATCCTCCGTGCTACTCACGTCAGCACGCAAGCCGATGCCGCCGACCTCGGACGCCGCACGCTCCAGCTCGTAACTGTCAATATCTACCAGGCAAACCCGGGCGTTAGCCCGCGCAAAGAACCTGGCCAGTTCGAGCCCTATTCCTCGGGCCGCACCCGTAACGATCACCGTCTGCCCCTCGAAATCGAAGTTGAGGTTACGCATCAAGCCCTTTCCGAACATCTTCCACTCCCGTCAACCATACGATGCCCGCAGGGATCCCATGTCCATAACGGACGATGACGGTATCGGAAACCGAAGTCGTGACTTTCCATACCCATCCTGCCCCACGGCTGTTGCCGGATCGACGACCCCGTCGGGGTTTTGTGTGTGTGTGTGTATGAATCTGGTCGCTCGTTTGCGGTCCGTGGATGCCAACCACGGCGGCGCGTTCTGGCGTTCAGTCCAGTCGCTCGATGATGGTCGCGTTGGCCATGCCACCGCCCTCGCACATCGTCTGCAGACCGAAGCGGCCGCCGGTGTCCTCGAGGTAGCTCACCATCGTCGCGAGGAGTCTGGTGCCCGAGGCACCGAGCGGGTGGCCCAGCGCGATAGCGCCACCGCGGGGGTTCACCCGGTCAAGGTTCACGTTCAGTTCCCTGGCCCACGCAAGGGGGACCGAAGCGAAAGCCTCGTTTACTTCGAAGACGTCGATGTCGCTGACGGACAGACCAGCTCGCTTTAGCACGAGCGAGGTCGCGGGTATGACACCGGTCAACATGAGCAGCGGGTCACTACCGGTGACGGCGAAGGCGCGGAACCGGGCTCGCGGCCGGAGACCCAACTCTATGGCCCTCTCCCGACTCATGATCAACGCGCCCGACGCGCCGTCGGTCAACGGAGAAGAATTGCCCGCGGTGATGTTCCAGCCGATTTCCGGGAAGCGCGACGCCAACTCCTCGTTGTAGAACGCCGAAGCCAGCGTGGCGAGCCGTGCCAATGTCGTGTCCGGCCGGATGGTCTCGTCCTTAACGTGGAAGCGAGCGGAACCCTCGTCGGTCGTCGTCCGGACGGGAACAATCTCCCGCACGAACGCGCCGGCGGCGCTGGCGTCCGCCGCAAGGGCATGGGAACGCGCCGAGTACTCGTCCAGCTCACGACGGCCTAGCTTCCACCGAGCCGCGATGAGTTCAGCCGAAATTCCTTGAGCGACCAGCCTATCAGGGTATCGAGCGGCCAGCGGGGCGAACGGATCGCCGCCGCTTACGGAGGAGAACATTGGCGAACGGCTCATGCTCTCCACGCCGCAGGCGATGACTACGTCGTACGCACCTGAAAGAACCCCCTGGGCGGCGAAGTGGACAGCCTGCTGGCTGGAACCACACTGCCGGTCCACGGTCGTGGCCGGCACCCGCTCGGGCAGGCCCGCCACCAATGTCGCCGTCCGTGCAATGTTCAGTGACTGGTCACCAGCCTGGGTCACACAACCGGCGATCACGTCATCGATCTCCGCATCGGTAAGGCCGTTGCGCTGAACCAACTCGCGGATGACCGTAGCGAGCAGGTCGGCTGGGTGTACTCCGGACAGCGCGCCGCCCGGTTTGCCCTTACCCGACGGGGTCCGGACCACGTCCACGATGACGGCATCGCCCATGACAGCCTCCACATCACCTGAACGGTCGCTAACGCGAACGTAGCGACGCGCGGATGACCCGTCAATGCGCGCGGTTGTGGCCTTCATCGTCGGCGGAACGAGTCGTGGCGCGCCAAGCAACGCATCCACTCTTACGTCAGGTTCGCTGCTTTCGGTGGAAGCCTTCAGATCGTCTACGCGATCAGCGTGGCGGCCGTCTCGGCCAGTGTCGATGGGTGAGGCGTATGTCGAAGTCTGCCAGCTCGTAGTGCTTCATCGCCTTGCCGTCCTCCGATGCTCAAAGGCCAGGGCCTAGCGGTAGGGGAGATCGCCGTCGGCTCGGTCGTGATCCTTCGACCATCTCCGGATTGCCCCACAACGCGGCCAACTCGGGGAGGGAAGCTGGACTACCGGGGCGCCGTGGCGCAGCGGGAGACAGACCTGCTCGCGCGCCGTGCGAAAGCGTCGAAGTTGGTCATCAACTACAGATTTGGTCGAGCTGGCGCAGTCGGGATGTGGGCAGGCGAGCGGGTGGTGGAGCCGGGATGACCACAAGGCACCCGGTGTAACTCATGACTTGACTCTGACGTCGAGTTCGAGTGTGATACCTCTAGCAAGTGTCCCTGGCCCTCGCTGGAGTGCACTAGCCGGAGGAGAACCCGGATGACCGCCGTTGAGAACCCCACCTCCGCGCCACCGGAACAAAGAGCGCGAGAATGGCTCAGCGCCTTCGAGGAAGCCGTCCGATCGTCCAATTCACGAGCTGCGGCCGCGCTGTTTCTTCCCGACGGATACTGGCGTGACGTTCTTGCATTCACGTGGCATTTGCGCACGTTTAGTGGTGCTGATCAGATCGAGTCCGTCCTCGCGGAGACCCTGCCCAATGTACAGCCGAGCGGCTTCACCCTCAGCACCAGCACGCCGCCACGACAGGTCCGTCGGGCGGGAGAAGACGTCATCGAAGTGATTTTCCACTTCGAGACCGTCGTCGGCCGCGGGCGGGGAGTTGTCCGATTCATCGCGGATCAGCCAGGACAGCCGCTGGCGTGGACGCTGTACACCGCCCTCGAGGAGCTGAAGGGACACGAGGAGCACGTCGGCGAACGGCGACCCCACGGCGAGCCGTTCTCCCGCAACTGGGGTGGCATGAACTGGCTGGAAGAGCGCCAGGCCGCGGCGGAGTACAAGGACCGCGATCCGGCTGTCCTCGTCGTGGGAGCAGGTCAGGCCGGCCTGAGCATCGCCGCCCGCCTCAACCAGCTCGATGTCGACACCCTGGTCGTCGAGCGGCTTGAACGGGTTGGTGACGTGTGGCGTCAGCGCTACCACTCACTCGCGCTGCACAACGAAGTCTGGGTCAACCACCTGCCGTACCTGCCCTTCCCCGACACGTGGCCGGTGTACGTGCCCAAGGACAAGCTGGGCAACTGGCTCGAGTTCTACGCCGACGCGATGGAAATCAACGTCTGGACGGGAACCGAGTTCGTCAGCGGCGAATACGACGAGGCGCAGCAGCGGTGGAACGTCGTGCTCCGGCGCGCCGACGGCACACAGCGCGTCATGCACCCACGCCACGTGGTCATCGCGACCGGAGTGACCGGAATTCCGAGAATTCCCGACATCCCGGGGCTGGGCGACTTCGCCGGCGAGGTCATCCACACGGAGAAGTACCGGAAAGGCTCGGACTACGTCGGCCGGCGCGCCATCGTCATCGGCACCGGCACCAGCGGCCACGACGTAGCCCAGGACCTGTACAGCTTCGGTGTCCCGGTGACGATGGTCCAGCGCGGTTCCACCACCGTGGTCAACGTGGAGCCCACGGCGCAGAAGGTGTACGCACTCTACAAGGAGGGTCTGCCGCAGGACGACGCGGATCTGCTGCTGCCGTCGCTGCCGTTCCCCGTTCTCAAGCGTGCGTACCAGCTGCTGGCACGGGAGATGGAGAAGGACGACGCGGAGCTGATCGCCCGCCTCAACTCCGTGGGCTTCCGTACCGACCCCGGTCCGGACAACGCCGGGTTCCACATGAAGTTCCTGGAGTACCACGGCGGTTACTACCTCAACGTCGGCTGCTCCGACCTCATCATCGAACGCAAGATCGGGCTGATACAGTACGCGGACGTGGACCGGGTCGTCCGGGACGGGCTGCTGCTAAAGGACGGGACGACCGTACCCGCGGACCTCATTGTGCTCGCCACCGGCTACTACACTCAGCAGGAGCTGGTGCGTTCGCTGTTCGGCGACGCCGTGGCGGACCGGGTCGGACCCGTCTGGGGCATCGACGAGGAGGGCGAGCTGCGCAACATGTGGAAGCGGACCGGCCAGCCGGGCCTGTGGTTCCACGGCGGAAGCCTGTCGCAGAACCGCGTCTTCTCCCGGTTCCTGGCCCTGCAGATCAAGGCCTGCGAGCTCGGGCTCATCGACGGCAGGCTCACCCCATCAGTAGGGACGGCGGCGCTGTCCACGGCGTGACCGGCTGTCGCACGAGAGAACCCGCCGGCGTTCGTCGGCGGGTTCTCTCGTGCCCGTTTCCCGACGTCGGTGTCGTGCGCTGCTCATGTGGCTGCCGAATGGCGTCCGCTGTTTGCGTCGGCTACGTCGCCCGACGCCTGGTCGTGGTCTTCGGCTCGAGGCCGATGCCCCGAATCCACAACCGGGTGAGCGTGTGCACCGCCTCGTCTTCGTCGTAGTTCTCCCCGAGCACCATCGAGACGTAGCAGAAGTTGCTGACCATGGACGTGAGCGCTTCCGCTGTGCACTGGGGGGGCAGCTCGAGGTCACCGATCCCCTGCTCGTGCAGCCGCCGTATCCATCGCTCGGTGCGCCGGCGAAAGGTCTGCCGGATCTGCCGCCGCATCTCCCGGAACTCGGCGTTGAAGGTCGCCACCTGTTCGAGGATGCCGATGAGACCGGCGTGCTTGCGGTAGGCCTGCACATACGCCCGCGTGACCTGCTCGATGCGCTCTTCGATTCCCTGTCCTTCCTCGTGCGGCAGGGACAGCGCATTGTACATCTGTTCGTTGACTTCTCGGATCAGTGCCGAAAAAATGGCTTCCTTCGACTTGAAATAGGTGTAGAAGGAACCGTTGGAAACGCCCGCCGTCGCGGTGATGTCGGTGATCTTCGCGTTGAGGTAGCCGTCGCGTTCGAAGACGATTCCGGCAGCCTTGAGCAGCCGTGCCCGAGTCCGCAGCCCTCTCTTGGTGAGCGGCTGCACCTCCTGGCTCGGCTCCTGCTGTCCGACGTCTGCCCTGGCGGAGGCCACCAGCGCCTCGAACTCGTCGTCAGTCGCGGCGTCCAGTCGCTGGTCCCTCTCCTTCATGCGAGTACTCCGCGTGGTCGTCACGATATATCAACCTACTCGACTGCGGGACCGCCGAGGTAAGCAGCGATGACCTCCGGGTTACGGCTGACCGCGGCGAGCGAACCGGACGCGATGATGTGTCCCTGGTTGAGCACGACGACATGATCAGCGAGCGCCTGGACCGCCTGCATGACGTGCTCGATCATCACAATAGCGACCCCTTGATCACGGCAGGACCGGACCCGCTCGATCACCAGGTCGACCTCGTGCGGCGTCAGACCGGCCATGACCTCGTCCAGCAGCAGCACCTTCGGCTGGGACACCATGCCGCGCGCGAAGTCGACCAGGCGCATGGACGCGGTCGGGACGTCGCCGAGGCACTCGTTGCGGTACTGCCAGAGGTCGAACCGTTCCAGCTCCATCTGGGCCAGCCGGTTGGCCTCCCGGTAAGAGCGTGCCCGGCGGTAGGCGGCCACCGCCACCGACTCGAACACGTTCAGCGCGGCCACGTTGCCCGACACCTGGAACGTCCGGGCGATACCGAGCCGGAAGGCCTGGACCGCGGAGACGCCGGTGATGTCTCTGCCGTCCAGGATGAGCCTGCCGGCGTCGGGCTTGAGCACGCCGCCGATGATGTTGACTAGGGTGGACTTGCCGGCGCCGTTGGGTCCGATCAGCGCCGTGACCGCCGCCGGCTCTGCCCGGAACGAGACGTCCTCGAGAATGCGCAGCCCGCCGAAGCGCTTCGCGACGTGTACGACGTCCAGCATCAGTGCGTCCTCCCCCGCGACAGTGCGGCCTCTTCCGTGGCTTGCGCGGCCACCCCACGCGCGGGGCCTTCGTGGCCGCGCTCCCCGCTCTGCCCGGCGTCCTGCCGGTGCCGACCCGCCGGTGCCGCGCCACCGCGACCGGCGAACAGGCGTCGCAGGCCGCTGTTCCACATCGGCACGATCCCGTCCGCGCCCAGCCGCATCAGCACGATGACGATGATTCCGTAGATGATCTGGGTGTAGGCGCCGACGTTGGAGCTGGAGATCTCCATGCCGCGCAGCAGCTCCTCCACGATCGCGATTCCGATGCCGCCCACGATGGGTCCGGCGAGCGTGCCGGCTCCGCCGACGATGGTCCCGAGCAGCATGCTCACGCCGATCTCGACGGTGAGCACCGATTCGTAACTGGCGAACTGGACGAACTGCGCCAGGAGCGCCCCACCCACGGCGGTCAGTCCCATGCTCAACGCCATCGCAATCGCCTGGTGACGCACCACGGGGATGCCCATGCTCGCGGCGACCGTCGAGTCCTCCCGAATGAACACGAGCGACCGGCCGAAGCGGGTGTACTTGAGCATCAGCGCCGTGCCGACCGTGACCGCGACGAGGAACGCCAGCGCCAGGTAGTAGAACGGTGTCGGATCGACGAACCACTGCAGGTGCAGCAGCCCTTCGTCATCGCTGGTGCTCTGCAGACCGTTCGTGGCTCCGACCACGTTCCAGCTCGCCGCGACGCCGTGCAGCGCGGCGGTGAGGGCGAGGGTGCCGAGGGCGAAGAAGAAGGCGTTGACCCCCAACCGGCTCATCAACAGGCTCACCGCCGCACCCAGGATCACCGACAGGAGCACGCCGACGAGCATGCTCAGCCAGGGGTTGACGCCGTGCACCCAGGTCAGCACCGCGACCGAGAACGCGCCGATGCCGAACGCGGAGGCGTGTGCCAGCGACAGCTGCCCGCAGTAGCCACCCGCGATGTTCCAGGTGAAGTTGCGGTAGGCGTACACGAGGGCGACGAAGGCGACGCCGACGCGGGCCGGGTCGGAGAAGAGCGGCAGGGCCACCGCGGCGACGAGCGCGACGACCACGACGACCGTGTTGACCAACCGGACAGGGTCCGCCCGCAGGTTGCGGACTGCCCGCCGGGCGGCAGATATCACCGACGACGTCATGCCCGTGCGACCCTCCTTGCGATCCCTTGCGGGCGAAGCAGAATGATCAGGAAGAACAGCGCGTAGACCAGGGATGTCGCCAGTGACCCGGGCGCGTAGACGCTCCCCAGCGCTTCCGCGACGCCGAGGATGACGCCGGCCACCGCGGTACCCCACAGCGACCCGCTGCCCCCGATGACGACCACCACGAACGCCTTGATGGTCAGTTCCAGGCCGAGGATCGGGGACACGGGCTGAATCGGCAGGAGCAGCCCACCGGCGACTGCGGCACATGCGGCGCCGAGGGCGAAGGTCAGTCGGTAGGTGCGTCGGACGTTCACCCCGACGTGCATGGCGCCGCTGAGGCTCTCCGCACACGCGCGAATGATGCTACCGGCGCGGGTCCAGTAGACCAGGATCGAAATCAACACGCCGAGCACGAGACTCGCGACGCCGGCGGCGATCCGCGGCATGCTGATCGTCACACCAAAGGCGGCGAACGCCTCTCCCCACGGGTACGGGTTCGGGATGCTCTCGAACGGCTCTGGAAAGAGGACCTGGAACACGTACTGCAGCACGATGCCCAGCCCGAGAGTGATCACGAGCTGGCTGTGACCAGGGCGGGCCAGTCCGGGCTCGATGAGGAACCGCTCGATGAGGTATCCGATGGCGGCGGCGACCAACGCCATGACGACGAGCCCCAGGAGGTAGTCGCCGAACGTGCGGGGCTCGAGGATGAGCATGCCGTACATGCCCACCAGCACCAGGTGGCCGTGCGCGAAGTTGACCACCCGCATGACGTTGAAGATGAGGTACAGGCCGAGCCCGATGAGCGCGTAGATCAGGCCCTGCAGCAGCCCGGTGAGCGTCACCTGGACCAGAGTCGCGTTCATGGCGCCACCACGCTCCCCCGTGCCGACCTACCGAGGTAGCCGTGGCGCACCAGGTCCGAGCCGGCCAACTCGTCGGTCGTGCCCTCCGCGATGACGGCACCGTGCTCGAGCACGTACGCCCGGCTCGCCACGGCGAAGGCCTGATGGATGTTCTGCTCGACCAGCAGCAATGTCGTCCCCTGTCTGCTGATGTCGACGATGGTGGACACGATGACACCGACCACTTTGGGTGCCAGGCCCAACGATGGTTCGTCGAGGACCAGCATCTTCGGCTCCGACATGAGGGCACGGCCGAGGGCGAGCATGGTGCGCTCGCCCCCGCTCAGCGTGCCCGCAGCCTGACCGCTGCGTTCCTTCAGCCGTGGAAAGAGCGAAAAGACGCGGTCCAGGGCCGTCGACTCCCGCCTTCTGGTGCGGCTCGTGGCGCCGAGCATCAGGTTCTCCCGCACCGTCATTCCGGCGAAGAGGTCCCGCTCCTGCGGCACCACGACCAGGCCGCGCCGGACCCGTTCCCACGGCGGCAGGCCGTCCAACCGCTCGCCATCGAACATGAGCCGGGAGCACCTGGCCGGGAGGACGCCGAGAAGACCTTCGATGAGCGAGGTCTTGCCCGCGCCGTTCGACCCGACCAGGCAGACGCATTCGCCGCGGCCGACCACGAGGTCGACGCCACGGACGACTTCCGACCGGCCGCGGCGAACCTTGAGGCCCTCGACCTGCAGGACGTGTTCGACGGGCATTCCTGCCTACCCTCGGGCCGGCCGCGGGTACACGATCTGCCCGGTGGCGACGGACTCGGGGTACACCGGCACGTACTCGCCGTTCTGGATCTGGGTGACCAGACCCTCGGCGCGGGTGTTGAGCCCTTTGGAGTCGAACTTCACGCCGTGACCCACGATGAACATCCCGTTGCTGTCGCCGCCGGTTTCGGGGATATCGATGTCATGCAGTGCCTGTGCGATCTTCTCGGAGTCCTCCGCGGTCCCCGCATTCGTGATCGCGTCGGCGACCAGCCCCATGCAGGCGTAGTAGTACGCCCCGACACCGTCGGCCGTCTGGCCGCTGTAGGTGGCCTTGTAGTCGTCGAAGAACTTCTGCGGGGAGAAGTCGCTGCCTTCCTTGCCCCGCAGCTTCGGAGTCCAGTAGGACCCGGCGATGTCCCACTCGGCCGCAGCGGCGCCGACGGTCTCGATGAACTTCGTGTTGGTGTTGCCACCGAGGATGCCGACGGTGGCCTTGGGCTTGAACCCCGACCGGTGAAGCGCCGGATAGAACTGGAACGCGCTCTGGGGGTTGCCGCCGAAGAACAGCACGTCGGGCGAGGCCGCCTGGGCCCGGCTGACCAGAGGAGCGTAGTCGCTGGTCGACGCCTCGTCGAAAGCGATCATGTCGAGAATACGCACCTTCGGGTACTCGTTCTTCAGCGTCCGCTCCCACGCCTGCCTGGCCTCGGGGAAGGCACCCGTGCTGGCATGCATGATCATGATGGTCTGCGGGGGTTGGCCAGCCTTCTCCGCTGCGCCCATGACCGCTCGCACCGTCTGCGCGGCCCACCCGTTCTCGGCCAGGACGGACGGGGCCACCTTGAAGACGTACTGCCGCCCCTCGCCGATGATCGCGTCCGCCGCCTCCATTGGGACGATGAGCGGCACCTTCAGCCGGTCGGCCGTCTGCGCGGCGACGATGGTGGCCGGGCTCGCCGACGCGCCGAACAGCACGTGACAGCCCTCGGTCATGAGCTGGCGCATCAGCGACGGAACCGTGTCCGGCTTGGACTGGTTGTCCAGCGCCTTGATCTCAACCGGCCGGCCCAGAATGCCACCGCGCTGGTTGATGTCGCGGGCCGCCATCTGCAGCGCGTTGAGTGTCTGCGTCCCGTAGGCAGCGACCGCGCCGGTCAGCGCCGCGACGTACCCGATCATGATCGGCTTCTTGTCCCCCGCCGAACCGCCTCCCCGTCCGCAGGCGGCCAGCACGCCGGCGGCCGCGAGGCCGCCCGCGCCGAGCAGAAGCGTCCGGCGGCTCAGCTCAGCATTCCATGAACCACGTCGCTCACCAGCCGACATGATTGTCCTCCTTCGTCTCCGCGACGGCTGACGTGTCGTCCGCCGTCCCTGGCTCACGCTCACCCACCCCCCGCTCACGTCAGCGTCCTGTCCACTGTGGCTGGCGCTTCTCGAGGAACGCCGCCGCGCCCTCGCGCCGGTCCTCGCTGAGGTACGGGCTCGGCCCGGGGTCCAGCCGGAGCGCGGCGGGCACCGGCAACGTTGAGCCCATCTGAACCATGGCCTTGTACCGCCGCAGGGTCAGCGGTGCCCGTTCGGCCAGGGCGCGCGCCACCGCCCGGGCATGGGTGGTCAGCTCCTCCCGCGGCACCACCCAGTTGACCAGCCCGACCCGCTCCGCGCGCTCGACGTCGATCGCCTCGCCCAGGTACAGCAGCTCGTAGGCGACACCCATGGGAACCACCCGCGGCAGCATCTGGCTGCCGAAGTTCGCGCCGAGGCCGACCTTGGACTCCGGCAGCATCAACCGTGTGCCCTCCGCCGCGATCCGCAGGTCGCACGCCAGGGCCAGCTCCACTCCCCCGCCGACGACCCAGCCGTGCAGCACCGCGAGCGTCGGCTTGCGGCACTCGAAGACCACCTCGTAGGGATTGCGCTGCGGACCCGTCATCGGCAGGTACGGCGCCAGTCCGGCGAGGTCGCGCTCACGCATCTCCTTGAGGTCCGCGCCCGCCGAGAACGCCCGGTCACCGGCCCCGGTAAGGCACACCGCCCGCACCTGCGGGTCCTGGTCCAGGTCGGCGAAGGTCCGCACGAGCCGCTCGAGCAGGCTGGTGCTCAATGCATTGAGCCGGTCAGGCCGGTTCAACGTGACCGTCGCGACCTGGTCGGTCACGTCGACTAGCAGCTCGTCGTCGGCCGTCATGCTGATTCCACCATGGGCGCCAGACGCAGGGATGCGCTGATGATGGGCCACAGCTGCTCCGCACCCGCCGCGACGACCTGGGCTCCGATCCGGCCCGCCCACCGGTCGGCTGAGCCGAACTCGTCCTGCCAGGACCACAGACGCGTCGTGTACCAGGGCAGCGCGTGCTCGTCGGTGGTGCCGATGGCGCCGTGCACCTGGTGGGCACGGGCCGCCACCTCCTCCGCCGCCTTTCCCGCGGTGACCTTGGCCGCCGCGAACGCCAGCGGCTGCTGTCGCTCCTCGACGATGGCCGCCGCGCGCACGGCCATGTCCGCGCAAGCGGTCTCCTCGACGATCGCGACCAGGTGGGCCTGCACCGCCTGGAACGAGGAGATCGGCTTGCCGAACTGCCGACGCTCCTCGGCGTACCGCAGGGTCATGTCCCGGGCGGACTCCATGGCGCCCACCATCGCCGCGCTACGCAGCAGGGCTCCCCTCATGGCAAACGTCTCGAGATCCACATCGGACGACGCGACGTGCTCGACGGGGATCAGGACCTTGTCGTACGAAAGCGTGTCCCGACGCTCGCCCGCGTGGTTGCGACCGGACTTCACGGCGGACGACGGCGGCAGGAGCACGGCCATGCTGGCGTCGTCCACCCGCGCCAGGGCGACCACGTGGTCGGCACTCGCGCCCCACGGGACGCGGTGCACTGTGCCGTCGACGAGCCAGCCATCGCCGACCCGGGTCAGCCGCAGGCAGTCGGACGGGTGCGCGGCGGCGCAGGTGAGGATGCCGTCCGGGGCCGGCAGCCCGGTCACGGCGAGCAGCCAGGTCGCCAGGCCGGACATCTCCATCAGCGGCACCGGCACCGCGGCCCGACCGACCTCCCGCGCCACCGTGGTGAGTTCGGGCAGACCGGCGCCGCTGTCCGGCAGACCGAGCCTGGTCAGCCCCGCCTCCTCGAGTGCGCGCCACACGTCCTGCGGCATCGCACCGTCTAGTTGCGACCGGTCGTCCCGCCCGAAGTGCCGGGCGAAGATCGACCGCAGGGTCTCCGCAAGCAGGTCCAACTCGTCGCTCATGCCGACCCCTTCAGTGCCCGCAGCAGGTGCTTGGCCGCGAGCGTGCGCAGGATTTCGTTAGTGCCGCCCCGCAGCGTGAACGTCGGGGCGGTGACCGTTGCTTCCGCCAGCAGCCGGTCGAACAGGTCGCCGTCGGGATCCTGTTCCCGCTCCGTGAGGCTGCGGACGACCCGAACCACCTCCTGTTCGAAGACGGTTCCGATGTCCTTGACGAGCGCAGCCTCGACCGTCGGAACCCGACCCTCGTCCAGAGACCTCGCCACCGAGAAGGACAGGTTGCGCAGCACCCAGTACCGGGCGACGAGCCGCCCGATCTGCCGCTCGCCTTCCCGGTCGAGCCCGCCGTTGAGGCGGTACATCATGAAGTAGCGCAGCAGCGGGAAGGTGGTGAGGAACCGGTCGGGGCCGGACCGCTCGTAGGCCAGCTCCGACGTCACCTGACGCCAGCCCTCACCGACCGTGCCCAGCACGCAGTCGTCCGGGACGAACACGTCCTCGAAGAGGACCTCGTTGAAGTGGTGGAACCCGTTGAGCAGGCGGATGGGGCGCACGTGCACCCCCTTCGCACGCAGGTCGACGATCATCTGGCTGAGTCCGGCGTGCCGGACCTCGCCGAGCGGAGACGTCCGGCACAAGGTGACGGCGTAGTCCGCGTAATGGGCTCCCGACGTCCAGACCTTCCTGCCGTTGACCAGCCACCCGCCGTCCACCCGTGTGGCCCGGGTGCGGACCGACGCCAGGTCCGAACCGCTATCCGGTTCGCTCATCCCGAGGGCGAAGAACACTTCTCCCCGCACGATCGCAGGGAGGAAGCGACGCTTCTGTTCCTCGGTGCCGTAGGTGAGGATGAGCGGCGCGGTCTGCCGGTCCGCCACCCAGTGGGCGCCGATCGGCGCTCCGGCGACCAGGAGTTCCTCGACCACGATGAAGCGTTCCACCGCGGTGCGGGCCGGCCCTCCGTACTCCTTCGGGACCACCATGCCGAGCCAGCCCCGCTCGGCGAGACGCCGGCTGAACTCCGGCGACGCCTCGGCGTTGATGCCTAGACAGGGAAGGTACGACCCCAGCGGGAAGTGCTCCGCGATGAACTCCCGCACCTCCGCGCGGAGCTTCTCCTCCTCCGCGGTGAGACTCGACGGACGAAAGTCGATCATTTCGCCGCCTCCTCCATCTGCGCGGCCGTGGCGAGGTTGCGCAGCCGGCGGGCCTGGCTCCACAGCTGCACTCCCCGCTCCACCTCCAGGGCGGCCGGCCAGGACAGAGCCGAGCTGTCGGTCTCCAGCCGAAACGAGCGCACCACCCGCCGCGCCATCAGCGGATCCCGCGCCACCCGTTCCGCGAGCTCCAGCGCCCGGCTCTCGACCTCCCGGTCCGGCACGGCGAGCCACGCCAACCCGATCTCCACCGCGCGCTCGCCCGACACCTCCTCGCTGAACAGGCCCATGGCGGCCGTCGCCTCGCGCCCGGCCACCCGCGACATGAGGGTGAAGAAGCCGCCGCCGGGATGAATGCCGGCGCGGAGAAAGCCGGCGAGAAGCCGCGCGTCGGTGCCGACGATGCGTAGGTCCGTGGCGAGGGCGAGGTTCATCCCCGCGCCGACGGCGGCACCGCGCACGGCCGCGATCGTCGGCACCCGCACCTGCCCGACGCGGACAAACGAGTTGTACATCGTGTCCGTGTCCGCGTAGGCGCCGTCGCTCGTCGGGTCGGCGTAGGTGGTGGCCCACGTCCGCGTGTCCGCCCCGGAGCAGAAGGTCCCGCCGGCTCCGCGCACGACGAGGCATCCGACGCTGTCGTCGCGGTCGACCTCGTTACACGCGGCCGTCAACTGGAGCGCCATGTCCAGCGTCAGGGCATTCTTCACTTCGGGGTTGCTGACGGTCAGGACCGCGACGGCACCGTGCCGATCCAGCTCGATCGATGGGGTCATGCACTCATCCTTCAGGCGGTAGGTAACGTTGCCGCGCCAACAGACGACGATGTGGGTTCATGCAGCCGCAGGAGGAAGTCCAGTGCCACGGCGGCTGCGCCGTCGTCGCACAGGCGCAGCGGGTTGATCTCAAGCTCGACCAGCCGCTCGCCCAGCTCCACGCCGAGCCGGCTGATTCCGGCGATCGCGCGCGCCGCGGCCTGCAGGGCGACCCCGGGTCGTCCTCGGAACCCGGTCAGGAGCGGGGCGGAGCGCAGTTGTCGCATCATCTGCTCGGCCTGCTCCTCGTCCACGGGCGCCAGCCGACTGGCGGTGTCACGGAAGAGCTCGACCGCGACACCGCCCATGCCGACCGTGAGCAGGGGCGGAAACCCGGTGCCGGAGCGGGTCATACCGACGACGAGCTCCGGGCCCGGGCCGACCATCTCCTGCACCAGCACACCGGCCCCGGGCACGTCCGCGAACGCGGCGTCGAGTTCGTCGAAGACGGCCGCGGCGTCGGTGGGCCGGACGCCGACCCGTACGCCGCCCCGGTCCGTCTTGTGCAACACCTGCGGCGACTGGATCTTCATCACGACGGGGCCGCCGATCGCCTCGGCCGCCTCCCGCGCGGCCGCGGCGGAGGTCACCAGGTACTGCCTCGGCCGTCGTATTCCGGCCAGGTCGAGCAGCTGTCCGCCGTCGGCCTCCAGCACCACGGGGCCGCGGAGATGCTCGAGCGCGCCGAGCAGCTCCCGGCTCGGTCTGGCCGTCATGGCCCGGGCTCGCTTTTTCGGCCACGGGGTGCTCAGTGCCCGCAGGACCGCGGCCGCGGTTCGCGGCGACTCCAGCAGCGGCAGACCTCTGTCGCGCAGCACCATGCGCGCCTGCGCGGTCTGCTCCCGGGCGGCGAGCCAGACCACGACCATCGGCTTGGGCGCCTCGATCCACAGCGCGCTGAGGTGCTCCGCCAGTTTCGTGGCCATGGGGCCGGTGACGAGCGTCAGCGCCACGAGTACCGAGTCCACGGTCGGGTCGGCGATCACCTTGCGACACACGTCCACGAACGGTTCCGGCTCGCCGGTCCGGAACAGCTGAGCCGTGACGTCGACCGGGTTCCCGACGGCCCCGAAGTCGGGCATCACCGTGGACAGGTCGGCCTGGGTGGCGGCGTCGAGCGGGTCGACGGTGAGACCGGCGTCCTCCACACTGTCGGCGGCGAGGCACCCGGCGCCACCGGAGGTGGTGACGATCCCGACCCGCCGTCCGTCGGCGCGGGGCAGGACGCTCAGAGCCTGCGCGGTCGCGATGAAGTCCTCGATGTCCTCGGCCACGATGACGCCCAGCTCGCGGGACATCTCCAGGAAGGCCGCGTTTGTGCCGACAATGGCTCCGGTGTGCGAGGCCGCGGCGCGTGCGCCGCCGGTCGAGATTCCCGACTGCAGGACGACCAGGGACTTGCGAAGCTGCGCGGCCCGCGTGGCGATGCGCTCGTACGCGCGCCCGTCGACGGCGCTCTCCAGATAGAGCATGAGAATCCTGATCTGATCGTCTTCGATCAGATACTCGCCGACGTCCAATGCGGTGAGATCCGCCTGGTTCCCGGTGCTCGCCCAGGCCGCGATGCCGAGACCCCGCTCGCGGGCGAGGCTCAGGATCGATCCTCCCACCGCGCCGCTCTGCCCGATGTAAGCGACGTTCCCGGCCCGGGGATGCCCGTCCTCGACGGCGGCCGTGAAGGTGGCCGCCATCCGGTGCGGCACCGACATCACGCCCTGACAGTTCGGGCCCAGCACGCGGATGTCGTGGGCACGCGCGAGCCTGACCAACTCCTCCTGCAACCGCCGCCCCTCCGGGCCCGCCTCCGCGAACCCGGACGCGAAGACCACCGCGGCACGAGCGCCCGCGGCGGCAACGGCCGGCAGCTGGCGCACCGTCTCGCGGGCTGACACGAGGAAGAGCACGAGATCCACGGGGCCGGGGAGACTGGCGAGATCGGGATAGCAGGGCACGCCGTGCAGCGACTCGTACATCGGGTTGACCGGATAGACCGCGCCCTCGTATCCGAACTGCAGCAGATACTGCAGGGGCCGGGCGAACGGGTTTCCCTGCCGTCCCGACGCCCCAACGATCGCGATGGCCCGGGGGGCGAACATCGCGGCGAGTGGCGATTCCTGCCCGTCGGAGCGAGGCCTCTCTTCGCGAGACGAACCGGTCATTTCCTTCGGCGAAATCAGCACATTCGCTCCCCTCAGACCGCGGAGCAGCCAGCCGGCGTCCCACAACCGCGTCCGCGGCGAACCGTCGCGCAATCGCGGCGCGAGGTGGCCGCCTGTGTGTGATACCGAACTTGAAAATGACGTCGCTGTCAAGTACCTTCTCGCGCAAACACGCGAGAAGGAGCGAACAGCGTGAAGCTCGGGCTGTCGCACGCGAACATCGGTCGTTTCAGCGAACCCGATGCCGCTGCAGAGCTGGCGAGCGCGGCCGAAGCGGCAGGCTTCGAATCGCTGTGGACCGTCGAGCACGTGGTGCTGCCGACGGTGTACGAGCCGCGGTACCCGGAGACGCCCAACGGGCAGTTTCCGTTCGACGTGACGGAACCGATCGCCGATCCGTTCGTCTGGCTGGCATTCGTCGCCGCTCGGACCCGACGCATCAAGCTCGGCACCGGAGTGGTGGTCCTTCCCCAGCGCAACGCGCTCGTCGCCGCGAAGGCGGCGGCGACACTCGACCGACTGGCCGGGGGCAGGCTGATGCTCGGTGTTGGCGCAGGCTGGCTGCGGGAGGAATTCGACGCACTAGGTGCGGATTTCGCGCGACGAGGTGTTCGGCTGAACGAGAGCATCGAGCTCATGCGGCGGCTGTGGACCGGAGAACCAGCCACGTTTTCCGGTGAGACGTCCGCTTTTTCCAACGTCATCAGCCGTCCCACGCCCGCGCGCGCCCGCATTCCCGTCCACGTCGGCGGATACTCCACCACCGCTGCGATCCGGGCGGGCAGGCTCGGCGACGGCTTCTTCCCCGGAGGCTACGGACAGCGGGAACGGCTGCGCACTCTCATCGCCAGGGCACGCGCGGAGGCCACCGCCGCGGGGCGGGACCCCGAGGCCCTGGAGATCACCGCCCGGTGGACGAAGAATCCCGACGAGCTGTCCGACCTCGACGCCCTCAAGGAGCTCGAGGAGATGGGTGTCCACCGGGTACTGATTCCCGTGTCCGTCTTCGACCCCGGAGATCTCTCCGGCGCGCTGCACCGCCTGGCCGATCGCGTCCTGAACACGTTCGCCTCGTAACCCCGTCATCCGGCCGCCAAGTCGAAGGATCGCCAGATGCCTGTTGTCGAGACCATTCGAGGTCCCGTCCCCGCGGACGACCTCGGCGTCGTCCTCATGCATGAGCACGTGTTCGTCCTCGACATGGAGATCGAAACGAACTACCCCGGTCGGTGGGACGAAGAGCTCCGCAGACGCGACGCCGTCGAGAAGCTGCGAGAGCTGGCCACGCGGGGCGTGCGCACCCTGGTCGACCTGACCGTCATCGGGCTCGGCCGCGACGTCCGACGCGTGCGGGACGTGGCCGAACAGGTGGACATCAACATCGTCGTCGCGACGGGTCTGTACACCTACGACGACGTGCCCATGTTCTTCCGGTTCCGCGGCCCCGGCAGGCTCGTCGACGGGCCGGAGCTGCTCGTGGACTTCTTCATCCGCGATCTGACCGAGGGCATCGCGGACACCGGCGCCAAGGCGGCGATTCTCAAGTGCGCGACCGACAGGGCCGGCCTCACGCCCGGCGTGGAGCGGGTCCTGCGTGCGGTGGCGCGGGCACACCGCGAGACCGGTGCACCGATCTCGACCCACACCGACGCGGCAACCCGCCGTGGTCTGGACCAGATCCGCGTGTTCCGGGAAGAGGGTGTCAACCTGGAGCGTGTGGTCATCGGCCACTCGGGTGACACCACGGATCTCGACTACCTGCGCCAGCTGATCGACGCCGGGGTCTACATCGGCATGGACCGCTTCGGCCTGGACCTCATGCTGCCGTTCGAGGACAGGGTGAACACCGTGGCGGCGCTGTGCCGTGAGGGGTACGCCGAGCGCATGGTGCTCTCCCACGACGCCTCATGCTTCACCCACAACTTCGACGTGGAGGTGAAGCGCGACATCCTGCCCAACTGGCGCTACACCCACCTGCACGACGAGGTTCTGCCCGCACTGAGAGAAAGAGGAGTCACCGAACGCGACATCGAGCAAATGCTCGTTGTCAACCCGCGCAAGATTCTCGCGGGAGTGTAGGGCAGTCCCGCGGTTGCGGGAGGCGATCACAGGAAGAGGGAGCTCCTCGTCTGGCTAGGGCGTGTCCTGTCGATCATTTCAGCCAGATCAGAGCGGCGATCAGGACCAGGCAGGCGCGGTAGATGCTGGCGCGTTTGGCGTAGCGGGTGGCCAGGTCCCGCCAGTGTTTGAGCCGGTTGAAACAGCGTT
>Ga0310834_101070_pt1 | contig 19548 bp, 17 predicted proteins | sample SM_ome_2_FD_201314 | JGI IMG/M metagenome (GOLD analysis project Ga0310834, IMG submission 201314) | Sorghum-adapted microbial communities enriched on stacked mutant (SM) sorghum from Joint BioEnergy Institute, Emeryville, California... ... | reverse complement strand
CCACCGCGGGCAATTCGGCTTTGGAATGCAGGTGTTGTATCACAACCGCAGCCGGAAACCGGAGGCCGAAACTAGACTGGGTGCGACCTATTGCACCTTGGATGAGCTGCTGAAGGAAGCGGATTTTATCGTGCTAATCACGCCGCTCACACCGGAAACGCGCAAGCTGATTGGCGCTCGGGAATTTGCTTTGATGAAACCGACCGCCGTGTTCGTCAACGCCAGCAGAGGGGCTACCGTTGATGAGCAAGCGCTGACCGCCGCCTTACAGAACCGCCAAATCTACGGCGCAGGATTGGATGTGTTCGAGAAGGAACCGATCGATCCGGACCATCCACTGTTGAAGCTGCCGAACGTAGTAACCTTGCCGCATATCGGCTCAGCAACAGATCAAACTCGCCGGCAAATGGCGATGCGAGCCGCAGAAAACCTGGTGGCTGCCCTCGAAGGCCGAACACCGCCAAGCTTGGTCAAAGAATTGCGACCGGATGCATAAAAAAAATCCCCGGATACCGTCAGCGCAAGCCGCGCACGGTACCCGGGGAGTTTCTTTTTATTCCTCTTCGTTGAGTAAATCAACCGGCTCGCGGTTCCCTAGTTGTCCGGCCTCAGCGTCTTTGAGCAGCCGCCGCAGCCAATTAAGCTCTGTCCGGGCATGCTCGTAACGTCCCACCATCAAGTGCAGTACGCTCCTTGGCACGATCCCCCGATGTTCTTCGTAAACCTGGTAGCTCAAATTGACCTCATGCTCCGCATTACGAATTCGGTCTTGCAGCATGGCGATCAGCTTCTCCCGATCCCCATGTCTGGCAAATGCCAAAGCAACATGCAGCGGATGATAGGCGGACACTTCCTCCTGGAACCGTTCGATCAGCAGCTTCTGAAAATACTCCCGACCCTTGTCCGTGATCCGATAGACCGTCTTGTCCGGACGTCCCTCGCCGTAAATCGTTTCCACTGCCTCAATATCTCCCGATTTGGCCAACTGGTCGACGGCGTAATACAGCGAGCCGATTTTGAAATTGCCGTGCTGATCGAGGAACCGATCCCGGATGCGGATGAGCATCTCATAAGGATGCTGATCCTCCTCAAGCAGCAAACCCAAAATACAAAGACGGATCGCTACACCTTTCATTCCCGATTACCCCCGCTGTTCCGACGGCTTTAACGCCTTGCGCTCGATCCGGTCCTTCGGCATGGCGAGTACGACGAGCACGGCGCCAACGGTAGGAACGAGGGCCCACATAAACGTATGGGCAATTGAAGTGGACAACGCCTCTGTAATCTTGTCCAAAATCTCAGGCGGAATCAGCGCTCTTTTCTCGGGGCTTAATGCTTCCTGAGTATCGCCAAAGTTCCCGCCGCCTTGTCCCATTCCAGCAAATGCATCGGCCATCGCCCCCGACATCAGGTTGCGCTGCACGATGCCAAAGATCGTAATCCCCAGCGTCATCCCTAACGATCGAAGGAACGAGTTGGTTGAGGTCGCCGCTCCGCGCTGCCGCATGTCAAAGTGATGCACAGATGCCATGCTGAGCACCGAGAAGGAGAAGCCAACGCCAAATCCGGTCAAGATGCTGTAAAGCGTAAGCAACAAGCGAGACGAATCATTCGTTAACGTACTAAGCGCAAAAATACCGCCAACGAAGCAAATCACCGACAAGCCCATCACCGTGCGATAGGGGATCCGGGAAGCGAGCATCCCGCCCAGCATACTGCCAACCACCGAGCCGATCATCATGGGCATCAGAATAATGCCGGAATTGGTCGCTGAGCCGCCATAGACGCCCTGCACGAAGATTGGAATATATACCGTCGCAACGATAAATACACTCCCGTAAAATAACGCCAACAAACAACTTGTCGCGTAAAGCCGGTTTTTGAACATTTCAAATGAAATGATCGGCTCTTGCGCTTTCGTCTCGTACAGCAGGAACGCGACAAACAGCACGGCAAAACCCGCAAACAATCCCAAAATCACGGCAGAATTCCATGCATATTTCTCGCCGCCCAGTTCCAAGGCAAACATCAGACACACCACGGCGCCAACCAAGGTAAACGCCCCGCCCCAGTCGATCTGCTGCTTCGCATGCGTCAGCGACTCCTTGTAGTAGAGGATAATCAACACCAAAGACACGATGCCGATCGGTACATTAATATAGAAAACCCAATGCCAACTCAGCGAGTCCGTGATAAATGCACCCAGCAACGGGCCAAAAATACTCGACGTGCCAAACACGGCACCCATTAGGCCGGTCATTTTCCCGCGTTGCTCCACCGGGAAGATATCGTAAATGATCGTAAACGCAATCGGCATCAGCGCTCCCCCGCCGATCCCCTGGATCGCCCGGAATATACTCAGCTGCACGATGCTTCCGGCGAGCCCGCATAACACAGAGCCAAGCAGGAACATGGCGATGCCAAATAAGAAGAAGCGTTTCCGGCCATACATATCTGACAGCTTGCCAAAAATCGGCGTCCCCGCCATCACCGTCACCATATAGGCCGAAGTCACCCAAACGAACTGCTCTATCCCACCTAAATCGGCAACGATCGTTCCCATCGCCGTTGTTACGATCGTGTTGTCCATCGCCGACATCAGAATCCCCAGCATCAATCCGAACAAGATGAGCCGGGTCGATTTTTTCGTTGCGGTAGCCAATATCTTCTCTCCTTTGTTTATATTCAAATTTGAATATGATAACCTCTTTCTATTTTATTGAAAATATTTAAAAAGTAAACCTTTTGCCTATAATAGTCATCCGCCTCACCCCTGCCCGCCCGGTGCAACGACTCTAACTATCGTTCCTCCCTGCTTTGGCCTATAATGGAACAAGAGACTGAACGAAAGGAAGTTTTTTGCCAAATGAATAATAAATGGACTGCATTAGAACGCAAAATGCGTGATTCCGGCGTCAATACGCTGCTAATTACGGATCCGAAGCATGTGTATTACCTGACCGGCTTTCTCAGCAATCCGCATGAACGCTTCCTCGGCGCCGTCCTTCAGGCGGGAAGCGAGCCTTTTTTGGTTGTCCCTGCACTGGATGAAGAGGCTGCCCGTAAAGCGGCGAACGTAACGGAGATCCTTACCCATGGCGACACAGATGATCCTTACGCGATCTTGAAGCAACGACTTGGGGGCTCGCTAGGGACGCTGGGCTTTGAGAAGGAGCAAGTCTCGGTGGCAAATTTTGAGCGGATGCAGGAGAAGCTCTCCTTCTCCGAATCAGTTGACATTGGACCTTGGCTTCGGGACATGCGGGTGCGGAAAAGCCCGGAAGAGGTTGGCAAAATCAAACATGCCGTAGATCTGATCGAACAGGTGCTCAGCGAATCGCTGAAAAAAGTAAAGGAAGGCGTAACCGAAAATGAGCTGGTTGCAGAAGTCGAGTACCAAATCCGCAAGCTTGGTGCAGACGGACCTTCCTTCGATTCCATGGTGCTGTCCGGCGAGAAAACCGCCCTGCCGCATGGCGTCCCCGGTGATCGGCAAATCCGGCGCGGCGACCTGCTGATGTTTGACATCGGCGTTTATGCGGATGGCTACGCCTCCGACATTACGCGTACCTTTGCGGTGGGCGAGCTATCTGAGGAACTGGTCCGGATTTATGAAACGGTGCTGGCAGCTAACGAAGCTGCGATTGCCGCCATTCGGCCAGGTGTCACCTTCGCCTCCATTGACCGCGCCGCCCGCGAAGTGATTGAAGCTGCCGGCTATGGACCTTATTTTATCCATCGCCTTGGCCATGGGCTGGGGATCGACGTACACGAGTTCCCATCGGTTCATGGGGAGAACGATTTTCTTCTCGCAGAAGGCCACGTCTTTACGGTTGAACCTGGCATTTATGTGCCTGGCGTCGGAGGAGTTCGTATCGAAGACGACGTTCTAGTCACCGCAACCGGCGTTGAAGTTCTCACTTCTTATCCCAAACAATTAACCCATATCTAACATGATACGTTACTTTTCTACTCAAAGAGCTCTGGTGATCTGCAAAAAGGGTCGCAGGGCTCTCTTTTTATCCATTTTCCGATAGATTTAGACGTTTTTTTTGAAACTTTTTACGAAAACCAAAAAAAGTAGTATTTTTTTCATTTTCAAAGGACCTTTTTTCCTATAAAATGATACTTATGAACCGCTGGTTAAAAAGAATAGAGAGACAGCCAAGCGTATACATCACATTTTTAAAGGGGAAACGGAGAGGATTCTCGTGTTCAATGTCATTAATCGCTCCATCAGCCGCAGATTAATGAGTACCTATGCGGCGATTATCGTCGTATCTTCACTTTTATTTAGTGTCAGCTTTTATAACATTTCCATGGGGATCATCGAGCAGAATGTGCTGCCACAGTTTGATAAAGTGCTGCTAACTAGTACTCAAGACATCTTCAAACGGTTAGATACGACTCAATCCCTGCAATTGCTCAGCGGCAAAGATAACTCTCGTTTTACGGTGGAATCGTATTTAACGAAGAGCACTAAAGACTACAACTTAAGTAATGCATACTTACTACATATTCAAGAAGACGGCGCTACCGTTCTGGCAACAAATGAGAACTCGGAGATGGCTCCCGGCGACAAGCTGGAGATCCAACCGGCCATGACCGCTGCAGCTGGTGGCGGGGTACAAATCAGTGAATTATATAGAGACAAATTCGGCTCGCACAAAACAGCTTTTATCGCGATTCCCGGCAGTAAAGCCATGCTCGCCGTAGGCCTTGACGCTACCTTCATCGATAAGAAGAAAGACCAAATTTTGTTCATCTGTATCGGCATCACCTTACTTGTCATTGTGGTGGGCATGGCCGCAGCGTATTTTGCAAGTACGCGAATCACGAAGCCAATTCGCAAGCTGGTGAAGGTCACGGAGCAAATGGCTGGCGGAGACTTCCGTCATACCATCGAAGTGAAAGGACATGACGAAATTGCCCAACTCGCCGGAAGCTTCCAAACGATGACGCTTCAGCTCAAAAACATGTTCGCTGCAGTGATGCAAACGTCCCAAGTGGTCGTAGACGGATCTGAGAACTTATCCCGATCGGTGACAACGTTTGAAGATTTGATTGCCCGTTCCAATGCAGCTACGAAGGAAATCGAAGCGGGCAGCATGACGATTGCTTCCGCAGCAGCCGAAAACGCCCGGGCCATGGAAGAAATTTCCCAAGGTGTACAGCATATTGCGTCTTCGTCTGCCGAAGTCACGGAACGGATTGGACAAGCTGCAGAGGAGGCTGACGCCGGAAATCATTTGGCGCAAACAGCGGTTACGCAAATGCAGCATGTCGAAGATGCGGCTAATCGCACGTTGGAGCATATCCGCACGCTGAATGATCGTTCCGAGTCCATTTCGAACGTGGTAGGTACCATTACAGAAATTACGAAGCAAATTAATATTTTGGCGCTGAACGCAGCGATTGAAGCTGCACGTGCCGGCGAACACGGCAAAGGCTTTGCTGTCGTGGCCGAGGAAGTTCGTAAGCTGGCTGAACAGTCCCGCCAAGCGATGGAGGAAATCGGTGAGAACCTGCTCAGTATCCGAGAAGAATCGGAAAATTCGGTCAACGCCATGCAGCGGGCCAGCGAGGAAATCGTCTCCGGAACCGAACGGGTGAAGCAAGCGGGTCAAGCGTTTGAACAATTAACGAAGCTAATTCAGAACGTGAACTTAACGATTCAATCGGTTTCAGCCTCCACCCAAGAGGTATCTGCCGGTACCGAGGAAGTCACCGCATCGGTAGAGGAATCGGCCAATATTACCGCCAAATCGCTGGAGAACATGGAGCAAATCAGCAGCTACTCGCAGCAACAGCTGGACGAAATGGAAGCGCACGCGCGTACAGTTCGCTCACTGTATGAGCAGGCGTTGTCGTTGCAGGAATCGATTGCAAAATTCCGGATCTGACTCTAAAAATAAAACGTACCCTTCACGTTCCCCTGATCGGGGAAACGGAAAGGGTACGTTTTGTTTTATCCCTTAAATCGTCACTGGGCTTGCAGAAGCCGCATCTTCTGTTGTCTGATCCGATTGCGTATCCGCCTTCGAATCCAGCTTCTTTTCCGGCTTCTTCCAGTACGCTTCACTGCCTGGCAAATCGTCAAACCAGGTCGCATCATCCGGGCAAGGCAAAATCATAAACTTGCCGTATTCACCGTCCCGGGACTGATGATACTTGAGATAGGCCTGCCCGTTTTCGATAGCCAGGATTTCGATTTTTCCTGAAGAATGACTCATCGATAATCGCACGCGCTTTCCAAGCCCTGAAGTACGGGCTTTCGCTTCCTCTACTAGCTCATACGCTCGTTTCAATGGGATGACAAAGTCAGCATTTCCGGCTACGGGACGATTAATAAAGAAATAGTACGGAGTGACGCCAGCCCAAGATAAGCGATCTAGCAATTCACCAAGCACGGCCGCATCATCGTTGATGCCTTTGAGAATCGGCGTTTGATTGACCACGATAGCCCCGGCGTCGTGCAGCGCCTGGAACCCTCTTTTGGCCTCAGGGGTAATTTCGCGCGGATGATTGATATGCGCCATAACATAAATCCGTTGATCAACGGTGGAGAACTCCCGAATCAGATCCAGCAACTCCGGATCTTCATAAATACGCATAGGATTAAACACAGGAATTTTGGAACCGAGGCGGATGATTTTTACATGCTCAATAGCTCTTAGCCGCTCGAGAATCGAACGCAGCTTTCTGGTCGCTAAGATCAAGCTGTCACCGCCGGTTAACAGGACGTTATTAATCTCCGGATGCTGTGCGATGTACTCAATGCCAGGTGTGACATCCGCCATCGCTTCCTTCACATCGTTGCGGAATAACCGTTTACGGAAGCAGTATCGGCAATAGGAGCCGCAAACCTCGGACACAATCAGCAGCGCGGTCGTTCGATATTTGTGCTGGCAGCCAGGCACCACGTAGTTCGCCGCTTCGTCAGAAGCGTCCCAGCGCCCATATTCCTTCAGTTCTCCCGTATTGGGGATCACCAACTTGCGGATCGGGTCCTCCGGATCATTCCAGTCGATCAAACTCAAATAGTAGTCGTTCACCCGAAAAACAAATTTGTCGGTAATCGGTTTCAAGTCCTGCCGCTCCTGCTCGGACAACTGGCTCACCTTGGCAATATCGGTGATGTACTTCGGACTAGCCATAAATCCTCTCCTCCTTTATTAGTACGATGCGTAAAGAAGAAGCTCGAAACTTGCAGTGAATGCGAGTACTCCGCCGAATGCTCGGGTCAAAGGTCTTGCAGAACGCAAAAAGACCCCGCTTCAAAGAACAGGGTCATTAAATGATGACTGAAATAATATTAAAAATGACCCATCCACTGCAAACGAGGTTAGCTGACGGGCTCGGGAAGATGGTTCCCTACGTTAAACTTGCAACGATTCGCCCCAAAAGATTGGTTCCCCCGCTTTTCGACTTTACCCATCGAAAATTAAGCGTACTTTTATCCTACCTTATCCTTACCCAATTTGTCAAAGCTTACCTTGGATCCCAATAATGTCGTAAATGAGATTCATGCGCAAATGCCTGCGAACCTGCTCCGCTAACCGATCGAAGGCTTCCTCCTTCCGCGAGGAAGAAACAAAGGTGACGCTCAAAGGTTCGAGCCCTTTGCTCGTACGCAGTCCGTCCAGCCAAGCACGTCGCCAGGCATCATTATGGAACACTCCGTGCAGATACGTCCCAAACACCCTGCCATCGGCGCGGGCTGCGCCTTCCGGATGTGTTTGCGCTTCAAGCTGATCCGCCCTCTCAGCGACTCGAAGCAGAAATAAAGGTCGAGTGTCCCGCAACTGCTGGGTTGATCCGGCATGAATCTCATAGCCTGAGATCGGCAGCTCCTGGTTCTGAGGATGCAAGGTGATCGGATGGTCCTCGCACGTATATCCGTGCACGCGCACCGTTTTTTTACCTGGGAGAAAGGTTGTAGCCAAGGGGAGCAGGCCCAGACCCAATGCCGACCTCGGTTCATTGGACTCTACGCCTTCAGGGTCATGCAGTTGTTCGCCCAGCATTTGATATCCGCCGCAAATTCCGACCAGCTGGGTGTGCGTCCCCTCATCGATCAGGTTGCAAACTGCCCCTGCCAGCCCTTGCCCGCGCAAAAATTCCAGATCGCTGATCGTATCCTTGGTCCCCGGCAAAATCACCACATCGGGATGTCCAAGTTCTGACAGCTTGCTTACATAACGTAACGATACGTCCGGTTCGGCTGCCAACGGGTCAAAATCCGTGAAGTTAGAAATATGCGGGTAACGGATGACTGCGATGTCCAGTTCCTTACTTGGCGCTTGCTCTGGATGGGCAGGATAGGTATCCAGGACAACGGAATCCTCTGCTTCGATATCCAGATCAGGCAGAAAGGGGAGCACTCCTAGTACGGGAATTCCGGTCCGCTGCTCCAGCCAATCCAGCCCGGGCTGCAATAGAGACAAATCGCCGCGGAACTTGTTGATAATGAACCCTTTTACGCGGGCGCGTTCGTGTGGCTCAAGCAGCTCCAGGGTACCAACGAGAAAAGCAAAAACGCCGCCGCGGTCAATATCCCCCACCAAGATCACGGGAGCATCCGCCCATTCAGCCAAGTTCATGTTGACGATATCCCGTTGCTTCAGGTTGATTTCCGCCGGGCTCCCAGCCCCCTCGATCACCACAATGCCATGCTTGTCGCGGAGCCGGCTGAGCGCTTCCATCACCAGCGGCTTGGCTTTAGGCAAAAATTCCTCACGATAATCAGATGCGCTTAAGTGGCGGTAAGGACGCCCATGAACAACGATCTGCGAATGCATGTCCCCAGTTGGCTTGATCAGTACCGGATTCATGTCGGTGGTGGCGGCAATGCCGCAAGCCTCCGCCTGAATGCCTTGGGCCCGTCCAATCTCTTGGCCGTCCGCTGTAACATACGAGTTCAAAGCCATATTTTGCGACTTAAACGGAGCTGGTCTAAGCCCATCCTGCGCAAAAATACGGCACAGCGCCGTCACGATCACGCTCTTGCCCACGTCAGACGCCGTCCCTTGAACCATGAGTACAGCACCTGATGCTGATGCGCTTTTTTCCTGATCCTGATCCAGAAGCTTCTTATGATTTTCGCCCATCGCGTTCCCCTCCTTTCCAAACCGTGCAGCAGTGTAGTATCTTGCCAGGGCCTTTTACACCATTATCCCCTTCGATCAGGTGGTGGTGATGACGCTCGACCTTTCCACCATTATCCCTCTCGATCAGGTGGTGGTGATGACGCTCGACCTTTCCACCATTATCCCTCTCGATCAGGTGGTGGTGATGACGCTCGACCTTTCCACCATTATCCCTTTCATTCAGCATACGGTGATAATGCACGATTTTGATTCTCCGCTACTTAACAGTCGACCTGTTTCTCTTAGGATTCTCGATTAATCTGTCCAGCTCTAACCTTCTTCTTTTCTCCTTGGTTCTGATTCAAGGGGATAATGATGCAAAAGCGCTCGCCGTAGAAGGTCCCCTCCCCCAAGAGCACCTCCGCTCCGCGAGTTATCAATGGGCAAAAATCAGCACTGCAAGCAGCAACAGGACAGCTTCCAGCCCTTCGCCCAGCGCCCCGTAGGTATCGCCGGTCAAACCGCCGAGCTTGGCATTGATTCGTCGAGCGGCCCAAGTTCCCGCCGCCCAGGCGATAAAGGGAGACAGGCCGATAAACAGCAGCGATCGCAGCAAAGCCGATTCCTCCATTCCTCCCAGCAACACGAGCAAAGTGAGCAGCAACACTACAACGGATATCGTCACCGCCATGATGGTGCTCCCCCAGGCATCCCGTTCACTGAAGCCGTGGAATTGCGCAGCCAATCCCTCACCTTGCCGGGCCATGGGCCAGCGGTGCATCGCCCGGGTCATAAACCACCGGCTCCACAGAGGTGCCAGCCATATCGCCAGCCCTGACGTCAGCAGGCCCCCTTGGAAGAGCGAGGTCAGCAGCGAGGCTTTGAGCATCAGCAATAGGACGCAGGCCAGCACGCCCATGGCGCCTACCCGGCTGTCTTTCATGATCTCAAGCATCTTGTCGCGTGACCGGTAGCTCAGCAGTCCGTCGGCCGTATCCATCCAACCGTCCAAATGCAAACCTCCAGTTAATCCAACCCAAATCAATAAGGAAAGGATGGCTGCCGGGTACGAAGGAAGCAGCCAGTCGGCAAGCAAGCCGCCTGCCCAGACGACAGCGCCGATTGCTGCTCCGACAAGCGGATAATAGGGGATACTGCGCCGCAGCAAGTCCGTTGTAAAATCCAGTTCAGCCCGTACCGGAAAGCGTGACAGAAACTGGAAGGCCGCCAAGATCGGCTGCAGAGCTCCATGCTTACCCGCCCCGGAGGGCGCTTTGTGCTCTGGTCCGTTCGTCATAAGCGATACTCCCTGCTTTTCAACTCGATGGGGATGCCGGCGGTAACCAGAAACACCTGATTCGCGATCGACGCCATCGTTCGGTTCAGCAGCCCGGCCCAATCCCGATATTGCCGGCCAAGCGGATACTCCGGCACGATCCCGCTGCCGACCTCATTTGTAACCATCACCAAAGTGCCGGGAAAAGCCTCGGCCGCAGCGGTCAACCGCTCAATTTCCCGCGTCAAAACGGCGTCCACACCATCGGCCTGTTCCGATGCGCTCAGCAGCACGTTCGACAACCATAACGTCAGGCAGTCGACCAGCACAACCGGACCCGCGGCTTCGGCGGCCGCGCCCTCCTTTGCAACGGGCCGCTTACCTAACTCCTGCAGCATCTCTGCTAGTTCAAGCGGCGCTTCATGCGTCGTCCAGGTGAACCCGCTTTGCTCCCGCTGGAGCTGGTGCAACCTGATACGGGCCTTCATCTCATCGTCAAACGCTTGCGCCGTTGCAACGTAATCAGCGGATGTTGCCTGTTTCATGACCCAACGTTCAGCGAATGTGCTTTTGCCGCTGCGGGCTCCGCCGGTCACCAGGATCTTCATCACTCGGTCCCCCCACCATTTCCTTCACCGGACGCGACGCCCGCGCTTTCGAACGTCGCCATTTCAGCAACGATCCGGCAAGCCGCATCTACAAGATGGAGCGCCAGCACGCCGCCTGTGCCTTCCCCAAGCCGCATATCCAGCTCCAGCATCGGGTTAAGGCCAAGCTCCTGCAGGAGCGCACGGTGTCCCTGCTCGTGGGAGACGTGCGAAGCAATAATATAGTCGGCCACATTCGGCTGTATACGTACCGCCAGCAGCGCGGACACAGTTGAAATAAAGCCGTCGATCACGACCGGGCAGCGATGAGCTGCGGCTCCCAGAATGACGCCAGTCATTCCGGCAATCTCCAGCCCGCCGACTTTAGCTAGCACGTCCAGCGGATCGTTGGCATTCGGGCGATTGACCTCCAGCGCCCGCTCCACGACGGAAATTTTGTGCCGAAGCCGTTCATTGTTGACCCCGGTTCCACGCCCAACGCTCTGCTGCGGTGCGATCCCCGTCAGACTGCTCATGATCGCAGCGCTGGCTGTGGTGTTTCCGATACCCATCTCCCCGGTGACGAACAGTCGAACGCCTTGGGACACCGCATCAGCCACCACCTCGGCCCCAACTCGAACGGCGGCTTCGGCTTCCTCCCGGCTCATCGCCGGTCCCTTGGCCATATTTCCTGTCCCGTAACGCAACTTACGTTGCAGCAGCCCCGGATGTGACATCTCTGCATTCACCCCGATATCCACGCAAACGACGTCAGCCGAAGCCTGGCGTGCCAGCACATTCACCGCTGCGCCGCCGGCCAAAAAGTTATGCACCATCTGCGGCGTCACTTCTGCCGGAAACGCGCTGACCCCTTCCTCACAAACGCCATGGTCCGCCGCCATTACGATTACCGACCGTTTTGGAAACTCCGGACGAATGATTCCCGTGATGCCTGCCAGCTTCACTGCCAATCCTTCCAACTTCCCGAGACTTCCCGGCGGCTTCGTCAACTGGTCCAAATGGACCTGCGCCGCTTTCATCGCTGCTTCGTCCAAAGGAGTAATTGCTTGCGCAAGCTGTTCGACTGAATTGTATGCCATAACCATATTCCCCTTTTCTGTATTACTGACTCGTACCCTTAACCTAAACTTGCCCGGCGCAGCAATAGCTGCGGAACGTCCGAATCCGGATGAACCACTTGGTGGGCCTGAACTCCAAATACGGTTTCAACCAGCTCCGGTGACAAAATGCCGTCCGGCGCGCCTTGTGCCACAATTTGTCCGCCGCTCATCACTAAGAGATGGCTGCAAAACAAGGCAGCCAAATTCAAATCATGCATCACTGAAACGACGGTAAGTCCGGCATCGCGCTGCCATTCGGCCACCAGCTCCATAAATTGCATCTGGTAACGCAAATCCAAATAGGTTGTTGGTTCATCGAGCAGCACCAGCTCGGGCTGCTGAGCCATCACCTTCCCAAGTGCTACCCGCTGGCGTTGCCCCCCGCTAAGCGCACTCAGCGGACGATGCTCCAGCTCCTTCAGGTCGAGACGTTCCATAATTCCATCAATGAGGCGTTCGCCTGCCTTCGCCCCGCCGATCTCCTTGCCGCGCCAATCCTGATGGGCGAACCGCCCCATTTCCACCACTTCACGCACCGTAAAAGCCACAGCCGGAAGCCCGTCCTGCTGAAGGACGGCGACCTTGCGCGACAGCTCCTTGCGCGAATACGACGAAAGCGGTCGTCCGCTCAACGCAATCTCGCCGGCATCCGGCTTCTCCACGCCGGAGATCAAGTTGAGCAAGGTTGTTTTGCCGCTGCCGTTGGGTCCAATCAAGCCCCAAAACTCACCGGAGCCAACCTGCCAGTCCACACCGTGAAGCACCTCCAGCCGGCCAAACGCCTTGGCAACCCCAGACACCTTGATCAACGCAGCTCCTCCTCCCTCTGTTTCTTCTTCCGATACAACAGATACCCAAAGAAAGGCGCCCCCACAAAGGCGGTGACGATGCCCAGCGGGACCTCCGTTGGAGCCAGCAGCGAGCGAGCCGCCAAGTCGCTCCACATCATAAATATCCCGCCGCCCAGCGCCGACAAAGGAATGATCAGCCGATAATCCGGGCCGGTGATCAGACGGATCATATGCGGAACGACCAGGCCTACGAATCCGATTACCCCTGACACGGATACCGCAGCCGCCGTCATCAGTGTAGCAACGAGCAACACAGCTAGTTTGGTTCGTTCTACGGCCATCCCGGAATGGGAGGCTTGACGTTCACCTAAAGTCAGCAGGTTCAAATGTTTAGCCCGGCTCCAAAGGAATAAGGCTCCCAGCAGCAAATACGGCAAAAGGATGGCCGTATACGACCATCCGCGCAAGCTTAAACTGCCCATCGTCCAATAGTAAATTTCATTAATGGTTTTCTTCGACATTGCCGTTAAAAAGGAGACAACAGCCCCTAGGAACGATTGCATCACGACGCCGGACAAAACCAGACTTTCAATCGGCAGCCGTCCGTTCTCTCTAGCCAGCCAAATCACGATCCATAACGTAACCGCCCCCGCCAGGAACGCAACCATCGGAAGCGTAAAGATCCCAAACAGGGAAAACTGCCATCCGAAAAAGATCAGCACCGCCGCACCGATTGCCGAACCTGACGATACGCCCAGTGTAAACGGATCCGCCAGCGGGTTGCGCAGCACCCCTTGGAAGCCGGCGCCCGCTACGGCGAGCGAAGCGCCGACCAGCATCCCGAGCAGCACGCGAGGCAACCGGACCTGGACGACGATTTGCTCGGCTGCCGTCGTCCAATCCGGCGTGATCAGGCGGTCTAACCCCGGGAGCCTGTGCAGCAAGATCGCCGCGATTTCTCCAGCAGGCACATAAACGGAGCCGATGCCGATGCAGAGCAGCAGCGTCACAACCAGGAGCAAGAGCCCGATGACTCCGTATCCGGCGAATTTGCCGCGCTTCATGGCTGGATCAAATCCGGGTGAACCGCCTTGGCCACTTCAATCAGCCCTTGCGTGACGCGAGGGCCCGTACGGCTCAGCAGGTTATCGTCCAGAGCGATAATGCGGTTCTCCTTCACGGCCGTAATTTGGTCCCAGCCTGAACGGCCTTTGATGATGTCCGCTAACGTCTTGTTATTTTCGTCAACAACGCTTTTCGCGTATAAAATGACGTCCGGGTTCGCTTGGATAATTTGTTCCTCATTGATCTCGGACCATCCCTTGACATCGGAAGCAACGTTGATGCCGCCAGCTAACGTGATCATCTCATCCATGAATTCGCCTTTGCCAACCGTCCATCCCGGAGAAAACTCGATGTAGACCTTCTTCTTCTGGTCTTCACTTAGCGAAGCTACCGCATCAGTTACCGTTTGGACCTCTTCCTTCATCTTGCCGACCACTTCAGCAGCTTCAGCCTGATGGTTGGTAATTTCGCCGATCGTCCGAATATGCTCCATTACTTCGTTGATCGTCTTCGGATTGGACTGGAACACTTTATATCCCATATCCGTCAAGTTTTTGACCGTTGCTTCATCGATCAGGCTCGCCGCAAGAATTAGGTCCGGCTGCGCCGCCACGATTGCCTCGACATTCACCTGGAACCCGCCCATCCGCGGTTTGTCCTTCACCGCTTCAGGATAATCATCCAGGTCGGATACGCCAGCGACTTGCTCGTCCAGTCCCAGTGCAAACAGCGTTTCCGTCTCCGAAGGCGCCAGCGAGACGATACGTTCCGGCGCGGCTTCAAACGTAAACTCTTTGCCAGTCGAGTCCGTTACGGTATAAGGATAAGTCGTCTCCTGTCCCGCCGAATTGTCCGCCCCTGCGTTCGTTCCCGCATTTTGCGTTGGCTGTGCAGCGTCAGCGGTATTCCCTGATCCCGGGGTGACAGCGTTATTGTTACCGCAGGCTGCAAGCACCAGCAGCAACGCCAGCAGCCACAGGCTTCCAAGTCTTCTCCAGTTTTTCATCTCCAGATCTCCCCTTGCTTTATTTTTCAGTAAATAAAGAAACGCCTTGTGTTCCAGCGGTACGTTGTGCAGCCGGCGGCGAAGAAGTCCGGCTAACCCTCTACCGGCACAAAGAAAAAACCCCAATCCTAGCGGATGGGGTTACGTCTACAAAGTCATGCTGTGCGCACGCAAAGCGGAGAGACTCCACGATGGCAGCGCCAAGCCATGATGCTCTTGGCAGAACGTTATCCTTTCCTCGAAGGACCGTCTTGAATTCCCGTGGCAGGTCTCCTGACTTCCAGGTCTCGACGAAAACTCGCCTTCCCATCTCCCTTCGCGGGCGACAGTGGCATCATGAGCTCGTCCCTGTTTACAGTGGCGGGACCGTGCCGGATTTGCACCGGCTTCCCTTTTAACCCGAAGCGGTACGGCATGCTTCACCGTTGCTCCAGGACCTACGGGCACAAATTGTACGCTTGTCTTAAGGCTTTCTTCTCTATTGGATTATAGGGGAAAAGCGGAGGACTGACAATAACTAATCCGTTATTCCTTTGTTTAGCCCCGTTCTAAAGACAAATCGGCTCCCAGGACACCAATGACTTCACCTTCCCGGACAATCGGCACGGCCAGCGTCATGCAACGCCGCTTGGTGATCGCGGAGATATACACTTCGGAGACGACCGTCTCTCCGGCAATCGCCTGGCGGAACCAGTCCCGTCCTTTGGCGTTAAGCAAGCCGGCTTCCGGAATGGATACGATAAAAGAGCCGTCCTTGCGGTTCGACCAGGCCGCTTCTAGACCAGGCTCTGCGGCTAACAGCTGCTCCAGTGCAGCCCGGTGACTAGCCGGCTCCAGCATGCGGAAACCTGGCTGTTCGGCTGCCTCCAGCAGCTTCCGGGCATAGGCTTGACCAAGGGCCACCGCGTCTTCGCCACCGGCAGCCGGATCCGCCCCGGAATGGACGGAGTTCAATGATACCATCAGTTCGCCCTGGGCCCGATCCAAGCCCACGACCACCGTCTGCAGCTTGGAAATATGCTCTCGCTCCGATTCCATCCGAGCCAGCGCTCCCTCCACATGGGTGATGCTCCGATTGAGAGCCTCATGCACCTCGCTTAGCATCGCCTCCATATTCCGCGTCAGCTCGGCTTGTTCCCGGCTTCGCTGTCCCGCCTCGGCAACCAGCCCGTTCACCTCTGCCACTTCATCCGCAATGAACCGGATGTCCTCCCCCATTCGCTTCATCAGCGAAATTCCTTCCAGGGCCGAGTCACGTCCCTCTATCAGCGTGGACTTCACACGCTCGACATCCGCCGAGATTTGCTGGAACAACGGGGCGGAGGAGTTGATCGCCCTGGTGCTTTGATCCGCCAACTGGCGCATGCGCACGGCGACGACATCGAAACCTTTCCCCTGCTCGCCCAAACGAGCCGCCTCGATCGACGCATTCAGCGCAAGCAACGCGACCTCTGCCGCGATCTCCTCCAAGCTCCGATACAATGCGCCCAGCTTCCGGGTGTTCCCCTCCAGATCCTCCATCGGCCCCACGATCGACTCTTGGGATTGCGCCAAAGAACGAATGGTGCCGTCTACGGTTTCGAGCGCTCCCGCCATACGCATGGCCTCGGCTCGAGTGTTTTCGCTGCGGGTAAGCAAATGCCCCGCTGCGTCATGGATTTGGGAGGCCGAGGCCGCCACCTCTTCCATTGCCGCCAGGCTCTCCTGCACCTGTTCCAGCGAACGTTCGCTGCTTTGCTTGAGCTTCAGATCCTCGGCCGCTGCAGTATCGGCTAATCGTTGCAGCTGCTCGAGGCTCTCGCTCACTTCGCCAACCGCCGCCTGCAGTCGATCCGCCGCCACTAGCGACTCATTGAATACTGCCGTCCAATCGGTTTCCTCCCGCTGGGATTCACCTGTCCCCGAAGGAGAACGCTTGCCCGCCAGCGCCCCGCCTCCCAGTGCTGCCCGCAGGCCGGTTCCAAAGAACAACGAAGACCCCAAGCTGAGCAAAGTAAATAGCACAAGGCAGGGGATATACCATGGCGTCTTTGCCCATAACGCACAAACAGCCAGGACCGCCGTGAAGCCGACACTAAGCCAAGCAGCGATTCTTCCCAACCTTTCGTTCCGATTCATACTCCCACCCCTGATATGTAAATTTTGCTAACATTATAGAATAGGACTAAAGGCATAGAAAGGAAAAAATGAACCATTCCGAAGTTGAATGCAAATAATCGACGGATTTCTGTAAATAAAAAAAGATGAATGTAACACGATATGTTACATTCATCTTACATTTCTCTTTGAACTTCCCAGACCAACCGTACAAAATTCCCTTTACTGACCGTACAGTGATCTGTGATGGAGAGCCCTGCATCGGCAATCTCCTGCTCCAGCGGTTCCGTAGAGACGATGACGGCCCTCGGGGCGATTCGCCGCACACTTTCCAGCATGCGCTGCCGCTCCGAAACAGACAGTACCGAGCACAAATTGTACGGCAAATCAACAATCGCCGCATCATACGCTCCCTCAAGCTCATTCAAATCACCGATCTGTACGCGATTTTCCTGAAACCCGAAATGCCGCAAATTGCTTCTTGCACCGCGGATCGCCAGCGGGTTAATGTCCCGGCCTACAATGTCAACGCCCATCGACAGCGCTTCGATCAGCACATTCCCCATGCCGCAGCACGGGTCAATTCCCCGCTTCCCTTCCGGTCGGGGCAGGGCGATATTCACCAGCGCCCGGGCCACCACCGTCGTCAGCCCGGTGGAGTAATTGTGCGGCTTCGCTTTGTGAGCAAGCCAGACAGGCTCGGCGTGATGACAGATCCCCAGCACCCAGTCCTTCTCCCGCGCTAGCAGCCCTAGCGTTATGTCGGGATTCCGCATCTCCGCAATCCCGCGAATCCGGGCGCCGATCTGGCGCTCCACGCCTCGCTCCCCTTCATACGTCAGCCGCTGTCCGCTCTTAAGATAACGCACTTTGAAGGTGCGCCCGTCCAATTCCAGCGTTGCCGCCATCTCTCCCAGCTCCGCCAGTGATGACGCAGCGAACAGGACGTCTAGGCGCAGCTGGACGTACGGGCTGCGATTGGGCGCCAGCCGCAGCGGGCTTTCCAAATAAGCGGCGCTATCTGCATCATGCCCAAACAGCGCACGTTGTTCCATCAGGCAAAGCTCCCGCTCGCTCTCATGGGCAGCAAACGGATAAATATACATGATGGGAGATGAATTCAAGCTCAATCTCGGGTGCAATCTCGTGACATCCTCTCTCGTCGAAATCGTTCATTCTCCCATTGTACACCAGAACGCTCTTCCCTACTTACTCGGTTTGCCGCCGCTGCCCAGCAAAATGTTGATCTTTTGCTGTTGCCGATATTCATTGGGCGTAACATGATACTTCTTGCGGAACATTTGCGCGAAATGGCGGATGTCCTGATAGCCGAGGTACTCTGCAATCTCTCCGACCTTCAGCTTCGGGTTCAACAACAGCTGCTTGGCTTGCTCCAGACGGAGCGAGGTCACATATTCCTTGTAGCCAAGTCCCACCTTCTGTTTAAACAACTGGCTGAAATAAGCCGGGTTCAGGAAGACGATCGAAGCAACCTTCTCCAAAGAAAGCTCCTCGTTGTAGTGCTCCTTGATATATTGAAGGGCGACTTCGATCGCTTTCTCCCCGCTACCCTTCGGCGGGTCCAGCAAAGCAACCGGCGAGTCGGAAGCCTGCTTCATCCGCATGACCACCTGCGGCACAGATTGAAAATCGTTGTTTAAGCCGGAATGCACAATTTGAAAAGGCACCTTCAAATAGTGCTGCAAATGCGCCTTCACTTCCTCCTGAAACCGTTCGATCCGCTTCGGCTCCCGCGGCGTGATCAGACCCAGCAGGCTTTGGCGGTCATAGCTCACGACAAACCCTCGGCCGTGGCGCTCGATCAGTTCGGACAACACATTTTCGACGATAAAATGCTCCAGCCGCACGTTTTTGTCCCCAGCATCCATCTGAACCATCATCAAATAAAAGCTTTGATAGTCCTCGATAAACGGCGTCAGATCCAGATTCCCGATATCTAACCCCGAGGCTAATCGCTGAAATACACCCTCACGTAAATATTTCAGATTAGCTTTTAAGAGCTCCTCTTCCTTCGTCTGCTCGCTTTCCTCGCGAACCTCTGCGGCCAGGGTGCTGATAATTTCCTGCAGGCGCGTTTTCCCAATCGGCTTCAGCAAGTAATCGCGGGCCCCCAGCCGCACCGCCTCCTGGGCATAGGCGAATTCGCTGTGCGCAGAGATCACCACCCACTTCACCCAAGGAAATCGGCGTTTCGAAATCCGCATAAATTCCAGTCCGTTCATACCCGGCATCAAAATATCAGTGAGCACAATGTCGAATCGCTTCTCGCCCATCAGCTTCGCGGCTTCCTCTGCCCCTTCAGCCAGTTCAACCCCATACTCCGGATAAATCCGGTTGATCGTTCGCTTAATGCCTTCGCGAATCGCCCGTTCATCATCCGCAATCAAAATATTCATGTTGCAACGTCCCCCTCCATCGGAAGCGGCAGCACGACGGCTACCCTGGTTCCTTGATCAGGAATGCTTTCGATCTCCAGACCGTAACGTTCACCGAAC
>Ga0310834_101064_pt1 | contig 19661 bp, 21 predicted proteins | sample SM_ome_2_FD_201314 | JGI IMG/M metagenome (GOLD analysis project Ga0310834, IMG submission 201314) | Sorghum-adapted microbial communities enriched on stacked mutant (SM) sorghum from Joint BioEnergy Institute, Emeryville, California... ... | reverse complement strand
GACCACCGCCAGGCCGGCGACGGCAACCCCGATCTTGAGAGTGATCCGCCCGGTCGGGTTCGCCCGGATGAGCTGGTAGGTCGCCGAGATCCGGGTACGCCAGCGGGACAACCGGGTCACTGGCTGGTCAACGGTGCCGGAGGTGGGTGCCGCCGGTGGCGTGGGCGGAGGCGAGTCCGTCATCGATTTTCGCTTCCCGTGTCACCTGGCCGTCACTCAACCGTACGACCGGACGTTACCGGATTGGGTCGACGTCTGATTGGCACCCGGCGCTGAACAGAGGAGAGTACCCGCAGAGAACCAGACAACCAACCGACGAGCAGGACATAAACGGACATATCTTCGCTTCGGCTTCCCACTACTGGGTGAGATCAGCCTAGGGCGAAGCGTGACAGCGAGTATCGCCTGAGTATGGAAGGGCGGGGGCGCATACAGCCCCAGCGGTGCCGGGGGGAGTACGTCCAATGAGTGCCATCCGACCGACGACCGTCGAGGTCGAGACGTCGCTGAGGCTGGTCGCACCGGACGCGACCGCGTTGCCGGTGCGCGCCAGCCTGCGTTACGACCCAGCCGATCCATACGCGGTCTATGTGCTGTTCCACGCCGAGACCGCCGGCGGCGAGGAGGTCAGCTGGTCCTTTGCCCGGGACCTGCTGGTCAGCGGCCTGACCGAGCCGGCCGGCATCGGGGACGTGCGGGTCTGGCCATGGACCACGCCGCGGGGGGACTTCGTCGCGCTCGCGCTGTCGTCGCCGGACGGCAACGCGCTGTTCGAGGTGCCGCGCAGCGTCCTGGTCAGGTTCCTGCGCCGCACCTACATGGTGGTGCCGCGCGGCCGGGAGAGCGAACACCTGGACGTGGACGCCGCGGTCAGCCGGCTCCTCGCCGGCCGATGACGACGCCCAGCGGCGCGTCCCGGCGCGCTGCCCTCGGCGCCCGGACGGCTGTGACCAACCCGAATGGTCCGGCTCCCGACCCAGACCGGGGGATCTTATCGTCCACCGGGCGTCAAGGTCAACGATGCCCGTCGATCGGTGGCGAACGGGCGCGGCCGGCCGCCACTACGGTAGCGAAACGCCAGTCGACGGGCCGACACTCCGCGTATCGCGTGCATACGGCCCCGGTCCCGGCTACCGTCGCAGGCGGGATGGTCGATGTCAGTCCGCCGACGCCGGCAGTGAGCGTGCAGCCCCGGCCTGCGCCGACGGTCGCCGGGCCGAGCGGCGTGCAGACGCTGACGCTGACCGAGCTTGCCGAGCGGGTGCCGCGGGACCAGCTGCGGCGGCCGCACCGGCTCGACCACCACCTGCTCATGCTGGTCACGGTCGGGCACGGCAGCCAGACCGTCGACTTCGTCCGCTACCGGTGCCGGCCGGGCACGCTGGTCTGGGCGCGCCCCGGCCAGGTCATCCGGTACTGGCCGGAGCCGGGCTTCGACGCCGCCCTGGTCCGCTGGGCGCCGGGCTTCCTGCCGCCGCTGCGCGCCGCCACCGCGCTCGTGGAGGACCCGTTCGGCCCGGTGTGGTGCCAGCTCGCCGGCGAGGACGAGGACGCGGTGATCAACGAGGTGACCCAGCTCGGGGTGGACTGCGAGCGGCATCCGGACAACGGGCTCGGCGAGGAACTGCTGCGCCACCAGCTCGCCGTGCTGATCCTTCGCGTGGCGATGCTGCTGCCGCAGGAGCACCCGGCGGCGAGCACCCTCGACGGCGCCGCCGAGGCGGCGGCGTTCCTGCGCTTCCGGCGGGAGATCGAGCGCTCGTACGCGGACACCCGCCGGGTCGAGGAGTACGCGGCCCGCCTCGGCTGCTCGGTGCGGACGCTGACCCGGGCGAGCCTGGCGGCGACCGGGCGCAGCGCCAAGCAGCTGATCGACGACCGGGTGGCGTTGGAGGCGAAGCGGCTGCTGGCCTACACCGACGAGCCGGTTGCGGAGATCGGGTACCGGCTCGGCTTCCCGGAGCCCACCAACTTCGGCCGGTTCTTCGCCCGGGAGGTCGGCCTGTCCCCCGGCGCCTTCCGGCTCAGCGCCCGCGAGTGAGCCCGGCACGGGACGCGCGGCGCGGCCACGGCATGATGTAGGCGTGCAGATATCGGCCCGCGGTGAGTACGCGGTGCGCGCGGCGCTCAGTCTCGCGGCGGTGTACCCGTCGGTGATGTCCACCCAGGCGGTCGCCCAGCAGCAGGACATGCCGCGCAAGTTCCTCGAGGCGATCCTCGCCGACCTGCGCCGGGCCGGGCTGGTGCGCGCGCAGCGGGGGGCGGAGGGCGGCTACACGCTGAGCCGCCCGCCGCGCGAGGTGACCATCGGCTCGATCCTGCGGGCGGTGGACGGTCCACTTGCGGCGGTGCGGGGCATGCGTCCGGAGGAGACGCGGTACGAGGGCGCCGCGGAGAACCTGCCCCGGCTGTGGGTGGCGGTGCGGGCGGCGGTGCGCGAGGTGGTGGACGAGGTCAGCCTCTCCGACATGCTCAGCGGCCGGATGCCCGCGCACGTGCGCCGGCTGATCACCCGGCCGGACGCCTGGCAGCCTCGGTAGCCAGCACCTGCTGGGCGATCGCGAAGGCGCTGTTGGCCGCCGGGACGCCCGCGTAGACGGCGACCTGCAGCAGCACCTCCTTGATCTCATCGGGGGTCAGGCCGTTGCGCAGCGCGGCCCGCACGTGCATCGGCAGCTCGTTCTCGCAGCGCAGGCCGGCCAGCAGAGCCAGCGTGATGCAGCTACGGGTGCGCCGGTCGAGGCCCGGCCGGGTCCAGACCTCGCCCCAGGCGTACCGGGTGATGAAGTCCTGGAAGTCGGCGGTGAACTCGTCCGTGCGGGCCTGGGCGGCGTCCACGTGCGCGTCGCCGAGCACCTCGCGCCGGACGGCCATGCCCCGCGAGTACTGGTCGGTCATCGCGCCTCCTCGAAGTGGCGGAGTAGCAGCCCGGCCACGGCGTCGGGGTCCTCCACGGCGGCCAGGTGCGCGCGCCCGGGGAGTACGACCAGGCGGGCCCGCGGTATGGCGGCGGCGATCGCCTCGCCGTGCGAGGGCGGGGTGGCCATGTCGTCGCCGCCGGCCACGACGAGCGTGTCGGCGGCGATCGACGGTAGCTCGGCGCGCAGGTCCATGCTGGCGATCGCCTCGCAGCAGCCGGCGTACCCCTCGGCCGGGACGCGCAGCAGCATCTGCCGGGCCCGCTCGACCTCGGCCGGGTGGCTGGCCACCCAGTCCGGGCTGAACCACCGGCCGAGCGCCAGGTCGGCCACGGCCTTCATCCCGCCGGCCCGGACCCGCGCCGCCCGGTCCAGCCACCCGTCGGCCGGTGGCAGCCAGGCGGAGGTGCAGCACAGGGCGAGCCGGTCCACTCGCTCGGGGGCGTGCGCGGCCAGCCACATGCCCACCATGCCGCCGAGGGAGAGCCCGCAGTAGTCGACCCGGTCCAGCCCCAGGTTGTCGAGCAAGGCGAGCAGGTCGCGGCCGAGGTCTTCGATCGTGTACGGGCCGGGGGTTACCGGGGAGCTGCCGTGCCCACGGTGGTCGAAGCGGAGCAGGCGCAGGCGTCCGCCGAGCGCCGCCGCCACACCGTCCCACATGGACAGATCGGTGCCGAGGGAGTGGCCGAGCACGAGGACCGGGGCATCGGGTGGGCCGCTGAGCACGTGGTGTGGGGTCATCGCCGGCTCCGGTGGGCGGACAGCGCACGGTCGACCAGCTCGGCGGCGGCTCCGAGGTACGCGGCCGGGTCCAGCGCGGCGGCCATCTGCTCGGCGTTGAGCGTGGTGTGGGCCTCGAGCAGGCTCCGCAGCGGCCGTCCCTCGGCCAGCGCCGCCCGGACCAGCTCCTGGGCCTCGGCGCGGCCGAGGTCCGGCGCGAGCCGGGCCGCGACGCTTTCGGACATCAGGGCGTCGCCGCTGGCGGCGAGGTTGCGGCGCATCCGCCCGGCATCCACCTGCAGTCCGGACAGAAGCTCGCGGGTGGTGGCGGCGGCGCCGCCGACCAGGCGCAGCGCCTCGGTGAGCGTCTCCCACTCGGCCTGCCAGGCGCCGGCGGCCCGCTCGTGCTCCTGCGCCATGGCGGCGAGCAGCGTCGCCACGAGTGCGGGGACCCGGCGGGTGCCGGCGAGCACCCGGACGGCGCCGACCGGGTTGCGCTTGTGCGGCATCGCCGACGAGCCCCCGCGACCGCCGTCGGCGGGCTCGGCCACCTCGGCGACCTCGGTCTGCGCCAGCAGTACGACGTCGAGCGCGACCTTGCCCAGGACGCCCGCGGCGACGCCGAGCGCGCCGGCGAGCTGTCCGATGCGGACCCGGTCGGTGTGCCAGGGCAGGGTCGGCTCGGGCAGGTCCAGCTCCTGCGCGAGCAGGCGCACCACGGTCGGGCCGGATGGGCCGAAGGCGGCCAGGGTGCCGGCCGCGCCGCCGAGCTGCACGGCGAGCGGCACGGCCGCCAGGCCGGCGCGGGCCTCGTCCAGGGCGACCAGCCAGCCGGCGCACTTGAGCCCGAACGTGGTGGGCAGCGCGTGCTGCAGCAGGGTCCGCGCGGCCAGGATCGTGTCGCGGTGTGCCTCGGCCAGCGCCGCGCAGGCGTCCGCGGCCGCGGCCAGCTCCTGCTGCACCGGCTCGAGTGCCCGCCGGGTGACCAGCATGGCGGCCGTGTCCAGCACGTCCTGGCTGGTCGCTCCGAAGTGGACGTATGCGGCGGCGTGCCGGGGCACCTGTGCGGTGAGCGCCTTCACCAGCGGGACCACCGGGTTGGCGGCGTCCCGGGCCTGCCGGCCGAGCGCGGCGGCGTCGTACAGCTGCGGGCGGCACGCCGCGGCGACCGCGTCGGCGGCCTCCGGCGGGACCAGGCCGGCGCGGGCCTGCGCCCGGGCCAGTGCGCGCTCGACGTCGAGCATCGCGGCCAGCCACGCGGAGCCGTCCAGCTCCCGGTCGACCCGCTGGTCGCCGAACATGGGTCCGAACAGGTCAGACGGCGAAGAAGACGGTCTCATTCTCGCCTTGCATGCGGATGTCGAAGCGCAGCCCGGCGCCGTCCGGGGTGGCGACGAGGGTGCCGCGGCGGGACTCCGGCACGGCGTTGAGCACCGGGTCGGCGGCGTTCGCCTCGGCCTCGTCGGGAAAGTAGATCCGGGTGACGAGCCGGTCGAGCAGCCCTCGCGAGAAGACCGACACGTTCAGGTGCGGCGCCTCCATGCCGCCCTCGGGTGCCGGCAGCGGGCCGGGCTTGACGGTGAGGATCTCGTACCTGCCCTGCGCGTCGGTCGGGCAGCGTCCGAAGCCGCGGAACCCGTCGAGCGCCGGCGGCTGCGCGCCGCGCGGGTCGTCCGGGTGTGCGAACCGGCCGTCCGGGTCTGCCTGCCAGGTCTCCACGATGGCGTCCGGCACCGGCTCGCCCGCGCCGTCGATGACCTGGCCGGTGATCCGGATCGCGCCCGGCGTCCCTTCCGGTACGACGTACGGGCCGTCGGGCCAGGGCAGGCCGATGTGCAGGAACGGGCCCACGGTCTGCGACGGGGTGAGGCCCAGGCGGGCTGAGCCGGCCGGGCCGGGGGTTGTGGCGGTCATGGCCGGGGCTCCTCGAACGGTGTGGCGGCCGGGCCGCGCAGCACGATGTCGAACCGGAAGCCGAGCGCCCATTCCGGTGTGGTGACCTCGTGGTCGTAGACCGAGATGAGGCGTTCCCGGGCCTTGGGGTCGGGGATGGAGTTGAACACCGGGTCCTGGAAGAACAGCGGGTCGCCGGGGAAGTACATCTGGGTGATCAGCCGCTGGGTGAAGGCGCGGCCGAACAGCGAGAAGTGGATGTGCGAGGGCCGCCAGGCGTTGGGGTGGTTGCGCCACGGGTACGCGCCGGGCTTGATGGTGGTGAACTGGTAGTGCCCGTTGGCGTCGGTGAGCACCCGGCCCCCGCCGGTGAAGTTGGGGTCGATCGGCGCGGGCCAGTTGTCGTTGACGTGCCGGTAGCGGCCGGCGGCGTTGGGCTGCCACACCTCCACCAGGGTGTTCGGCACCGGCCGGCCGTCGGAGTCGAGCACCCGGCCGTGGACGATGATGCGCTGGCCGAGTGGCTCGCCGTCGTGCTGCCGGGTCAGGTCGTTGTCGCCGGGGCGAATCCGCTCATCGCCGAACAGCGGCCCGGTCACCTCGGTCAGCCGGTGCGGCAGGACCACCAGTGGCTGGCTGGGCGCCCGCAGGCGGGTGGACGCGTAGTCGGGGAAGCTCAGCGGTGGATGGGTACCCTTCGGAGGTTCTTCATAGGACGGTAGCTTCAGCACGATCACACCCCTTCCAAGACGACGGCGAGGCCCTGGCCCACGCCGATGCAGATCGCGGCCAGCCCCCATCCGCCACCGCGCCGGTGCAGCTGCCAGGCGAGCGAGCCGAGGATGCGCGCGCCCGAGCAGCCGAGCGGGTGGCCGATGGCGATCGCCCCGCCGTTCGGGTTGACAATCTGCGGGTCCAGGTCGGGCCATTCGGCGAGGCAGGCCAGCGACTGCGCGGCGAACGCCTCGTTCAGCTCGACCGCGCTCAGTTCGCCCCAGCCGATCCCCGCGCGGGCCAACGCGGTGCGGGCCGCCTCGACCGGCCCGATGCCGAACAGTTGCGGCTCGACGCCGCTGGCCGCCCGGGCCACCAGCCGGGCCAGCGGGGTGGCGCCGAGGCGCCGCAGCCCGGCCTCGTCGGCGAGCAGCAGCGCGGCGGCGCCGTCGTTGAGCGGCGACGAGTTGCCCGCGGTGACTGTCCCGTCCGGACGGAACACCGGCTTCAGCGCGGCCAGCTTCTCCAGCGAGGTGTCCGGGCGGACGCCTTCGTCGCGGTCCAGGTCTGCGCCGGGCACCGGCACCACCTCGTCCTTGAAGGCGCCGGCCGACCAGGCCGCCGCGGCCCGCTGGTGGCTGCGCAGCGCGAACCGGTCCTGGGCCTCGCGGTCGATGCGGTACTTGTCGGCGAGGATCTCCGCGCCCTCCCCCAGCGCGACCGTCCACTCCGGTGGCATCTTCGGGTTGACCATGCGCCAGCCCAGCGTGGTGGAGTGCAGCGTCTCGGAGCCGCGCGGGAAGCCGCGTTCGGGCTTGGGCAGCACCCAGGGCGCCCGGCTCATCGACTCCACCCCGCCGGCCACGCAGATCGAGGCGTCCCCGCAGGCGATCGCCCGGTTCGCCGCGATCACCGCCTCCAGGCCGGAGCCGCACAGCCGGTTGATGGTGGCGCCGGGCACGCTCGGCGGCAGCCCGGCCAGCAGCGCCGCCATCCGGGCCACGTTGCGGTTGTCCTCCCCCGCGCCGTTGGCGTCGCCCAGGTAGACGTCGTCCACGGCGGCCGGGTCCAGGCCGGGCTGGCGGGAGACCAGCGCGGCCACCACGGTCGCGGCCAGGTCGTCCGGGCGTACGCCGGAGAGCGCCCCGCCGTACCGGCCGATCGGCGTGCGGACGGCGTCCACAATGTACACGTCGGTCATCGGGTCCGCTCCAGCTTGCGCAGCGTCGCGAGCTCCGCCGCGGTCGGCGGCGGTGTTTCGGCCAGGTTTGGGGCCACCTTCAGCGGCCAGCCGGTGGCCTCCCGCACCTGGTCGAGGGTGGCGTTGGGGTGCAGGTGGGTCAGCGTCAGCTCGCAGGTGTCCGGATCGGGTTCGAGGATGCCCAGGTCGGTGATGAGCATCTGCGGGCCGGCTCCGGACAGGCCGAGCCGCTGCCGTTCACCGGGCCCGCGGCCGAAGCCGACCGAGGTGACGAAGTCGACCCGCTCGACCAGGGTGCGCCGGCTGTGCCGGACCATGATGATCCCGCGGCGGGCGGAGGCGGCGATCTCCGGTGCGCCGCCGGCACCGGGCAGCCGCACCTTCGGGCGCCGGTAGTCGTCGCCGACCACGGTGGTGTTGATGTTGCCGTACCGGTCGACCTGGGCGGCGCCGAGGAAGCCGACGTCCACCCGGCCGGGCTGCAGCCAGTAGTTGAACACCTCGGGCACGCTCACCACCGCGTCCGCGGTACGCGCCAGGATGCCGTCGCCTATGGAGAGCGGCAGCCGGTCCGGCTTGGCGCCGATGGTGCCCGACTCGTAGATGAGCACCAGGTTGGGTGCGTGCGTGGCCCGGGCGAGGTTCGCCGCGGTGCTCGGCAGGCCGATGCCGACGAAGCAGGTCTGGCCGTCGCGCAGCGCCCTGGCCGCGGCCACCGTCATGATCTCGTCGGCTGTAAAGTCGCCAACCATCGGGCGAACTCCTCGCGGTCGCGGCTGATCGCATCCCAGCGTACGTAGAAGTCGTTGTCCCGCTCCGAGTAGCCGTGCGCGTACGAAGGGTGGGCGCCGCCGGGCACGTGCGCCACCCGGGTCACCACCCAGCTCGGCAGGATCACCTGGTCCGGGCGCGGCTCCAGCTCGTCCACCACCTCCTCGACGGTGACCAGCGACCGGCTGGCGGCGAGCACGGCCTCCTTCTGCACGCCGGTGATGCCCCACATCTGCACGTTGCCCGCCCGGTCCGCGCGCTGGGCGTGGATGATCGCCACGTCCGGGCGCAGCGCCGCCACCGCGGTCAGCGTCTCGCCGGTGAACGGGCAGGTGATCGGCTTGACGGTCGGGGTGTGCCGGGCCAGGTCGGTGCCGACGTAGCCGCGCAGCACCGCGAACGGCAGGCCGGCCGCGCCCGCCACGTACCGGTTGGCCATCCCGGCGTGGCTGTGCTCCTCGATCTCCAGCGGCACCGGCCAGCCGTTCTGCACGGCGTCGCGGAACCGGTGCAGCGAGCCCACCCCGGGGTTGCCGCCCCAGGAGAAGATCAGCCGGCGGGCGCACCCGGCGCCGATGAGCTGGTCGTAGATGACGTCGGGGGTCATCCGCACCAGGGTGAGGTTGCGCCGGCCCTGCCGGATGATCTCGTGCCCGGCGGCGAACGGGATCAGGTGCGTGAAGCCCTCCATCGCGACCGTGTCGCCGTCGTGCACCAGCTCCGACACGGCGTCCGCGAGCGGGACGATCGAGGCCACGCCATCTCCTGTTCGTATAGCGAACTCACGTTCTTAGTACGAACACTCACGCTAGGCGTTCGGATCCCCGCCCGTCAACGGTCTCCCCGGTCGCCAACCCGCACGACCAGTGCCGCTCGCGCCTGCGCGGCGACGTCGTGCGGGTGACTGCGCACAGGCCATGCCGGGCAGTAGAGGATCCTGTCCTCCGATATCCGCGCCGCTCTCAGCGATAACCCGGCAGCGTCACACCGGTGACCGTGGCGTCGCGGTCCGCGCATACCGTCCAATATGGACACTCTCGGCCGGTCAGGTGCGGCGAGCGGGCAGGTTCGGCGAGCGGGCAGGTGTGGCGGCCGGTGCACCCGCACCGCCGGAATGTCGAACGGGAGCCGGCTGACCCAGGCTGGCCGTGGCCGGCGAGCACGGGCAGGAAATCACCTCACGGCGCCAACGGCGGCGCAGCTCGCCCGCCCGGGTGGCCGCGCAGCCTGGGCCGCCGCGAAAACAGTCAGATCTTGACGAGTCGTCGTCGCCTGTAGCAGCGACAACGCACTCAGTTCTGGGCGAGGCTCAGTCGAGGTGGAAGATCTCGGTGAGCGGGACGATGCCCTCGTCCGGGCGGCGGCCGTCCAGGTCCTCGAAGAACGGCGCCATCTCGGCCTGCCACCGGGCGTTGACGTCGGTGGCCGCCATACCGTCCAGTGCCGCCTGCAGGTCGTCGGTCTCCAGGTAGCCGACGAGCAGCCCGTCCTCCCGCAGGAAGAGCGAGTAGTTGCGCCAGCCGGTCGCCCGCAACGCGTCCAGCATCTCCGGCCAGACCGACGCGTGCCGGCGGCGGTACTCCTCCAGCCGATCCGGACGGACCTTCAGCAGGAAACACACTCTTTGCATGTCCGGCGATCCTAATGACCTTCCGCACACGAGGAGCACAGCCGAGGCGGCGCCCGGCTATCGTCACGCCGTGACCGCACCCGAGATCACGGCGGCCAGCCCGGCAGACCGCGAACAGGCGGTGGCCTCCCTGGTCGCCGCGTTCGTCAAGGACCCGGTGCTGCGCTATCTCTTCCCCGACGATGCCAGCTACCCGCAGTACGCGGCCGCGTTCTTCGGTCACCTCTTCGACAAGCGGGTGGGGCAGGGAACGATCTGGACCATCGGGCATGGCGCATCGCTGGCGATGTGGGATGCACCGCACGCCACGGGCGAGCCCGCCGCCGACGCCCTCGCTGACCGGCGCCCGGCCGAGGCCCTCGCTCGCGCGCGCTCCACCGACGCCCTCGCCGACCGGATCCCGGCCGACGCGCTGGCCCGCGTCGACGCGTACGAGCGGGCCGTGTTCGGCGCCCTGCCGGCCGCCCCGTACTGGTACCTCGGCGTTCTCGGCACCCACCCCGACTACGCCGGTCGCCGCTGGGGTCACGCCGTCATGGAGGTCGGGCTGCGTCGGGCGGCGGCAGCCGGCCTGCCGGCGATCCTGGAGACCGGCAACCCGGCCAACGTCGAGGTCTACCGCCGTGCCGGCTGGCAGGTCCGGGACACCCTGGCGGTCGGGCCCCTGCCGATCTGGGTCATGCGGAACGGCTGATTATTCTGGGCGCGATGGCAGACACCTTCACTGTGCGCGTCACCGTACGCGGCTACGAGCTGGACACCCAGGGGCACCTGAACCAGTCCGTCTACCTGCAGTACGCCGAGCACGCCCGCTGGGAGCTGCTGCGGGCGGCCGGGATCAGCCAGGACGCGCTGATCACCAGCGGTATCGGGCCGGTCGTCCTGGAGACCACGATCCGGTACCTGCGGGAGCTGCGCGGCGGCGACGAGGTCGAGGTCTCCTGCGAATTCGAGTGGGGCGAGGGCCGCACGTTCCGGATCCGGCAGGACTACCGGCGGCCGGACGGCACCCAGGTGGCCGACCTGGTCGCCGTGGCCGGGCTGCTCGACCTGCGCGAGCGGCGGCTGGTCGCGCAGCCGCGGGAACGGCTGCGGGCGCTGGCCCGCTCCCCCGAACTGCTGGCCGGCTAGGGCGTGGTCACAGCAGGTAACGCACCAGCGTGGTGGCCACGCAGCTCGGCTTGGTCTGCCCCTCCACCTCGATGGTCACGGTGTTCTTGACCTGGACCCCGCCCGGCACGTCGGTGACCTCGTCCACCGTCGCCCGGCAGCGCACCTTGCTGCCCACCGGCACGGGCGCCGGGAACCGCACCCGGTCGCAGCCGTAGTTGATGCCCGCGGAGAAGCCCTCGACCTGCAGGATTTTCGGCATGAGGTACGGGATGAGCGAGAGCGTCAGGTACCCGTGGGCGATGGTGCCGTGGTACGGGCCGGCGGCCGCCCGCTGCGGGTCGACGTGGATCCACTGATGGTCACCCGTCGCGTCGGCGAACAGGTTCACCCGCTCCTGGGTGATCTCCTCCCAGTCGCTGGGGCCCAGCTCGCGCCCCACCAGTGACTTGACCCCGTCAACTCCGGTAACCCGCATAGGCACACGTTAACCGATCGACTGCGTCAACCGCACCAGGTGCGCCCACCGCGGCCCACGCCGGCCCCGCCTCCCGGAGGTCGCCGGCCGGTCTGTCCTCTCGATACAGTGACGCCGTGACGACGGAGCTGACGGTGCAGGTGATCGGGGACGACAACACCGCCGCCGGGCGTCTCGACGAGTTGAGCCGCCAGCTCGCCGCCGACCTGCGCGCCGCCGCTCCGCTCGCGGTGCGGCCGCTCGCCATGGCGCCGCCACAGTCGGTGAAGTCCGGCGCCGCCGAGCAGATCGGCTACCTCGTGGTGTCCGGGCTGCTCTCCGCCAGCACGATCGGCGCGATCAGGGACGTCATCGTGGCCTACCTGGCGCGGACCAGGGCCCGCGCGGTGCGGATCCGCAGGGGTGACCGGGAGGTGACTCTCGACGGCGCCTCGGCGGCCGACCTCAGCGCGGTGACCAAACAGCTGGCCCGGCTGCTGGAGGACGACCCGGAATGAGCCGCCGGCTGGCGCTGGTCGTCGCCAACGACAGCTACCGCGACGAGGGGCTCACCTCGCTGTTCGCGCCGGCGCACGACGCGCAGATGCTGCGCGAGCTGCTGCGCGACCCGGAGATCGGCGGCTTCGACCCGGCCGACATCCTGGTCAACGAATCCAAGGCGGAGATCGAGCGGGCAGTGGAGCGGCTCTTCCTCGCCGCCGAGCCCGGCGACCTGGTCACGCTCTACTTCTCCGGACACGGCGTGCGCAGCCGCAGCGGCCGCCTGCACCTCGCGGTCAGCAACACCGAGCTGAAGCTGCTCGCGTCGACCTCCGTCTCGGCCTCCTTCATCAAGGAGCTGATCGAGGAGTCCGACGCGTCGAGCAAGGTGGTGCTGCTGGACTGCTGCTACAGCGGGGCGTTCGCCGGGGACGGGCTCAAGTCCGATCCGCAGATCGACGTGGGCCGCGAGCTGCAGGCGGGACGCGGCACCTACGTGCTGACCGCGTCGAACTCGGTGGAGAGCGCCGACGACGGGCGGCCCGCGGCCGGCGGCCGGCCGCGCATGCTCTCCGCCTTCACCGAGGCGGTGGTGCGCGGGCTCTCCACCGGCGCGGCCGACGTGCGGGGCGTCGGCCGGATCACGCCGAACGACCTGTGGGAGTACGTCCGTCAGGAGGTGCCCAGCCGCACCACCCGGCAGACGCCCACCCAGTACGGCTACGTCGAGGACGAGGTGCATCTGGCGACCGTCCGCCGCGCCTACCCGACCGCGGCCGGGCCGGGTGGGCTGCGGGTGCACCTGGGTGACCTGCTCGGGCCGCTCACCCAGACCGCCGAGCACGGGCTGCGCGCCGAGGAGTGGCTGGGCACCGGGCGGCTGGTGGTCCCGATCGGCCAGGTCTTCCGCGGCAGCGAGCGGGCCGAGCCGGTCTGGCTCGACCTGGCCCACTCCGACGGGCACCTACTGGTGGTGGGCCGGATCGGCAGCGGCAAGAGCACCCTGCTGCGGACGCTGATCGGCGCCCTGGCGCTGACCCACACCCCGGACGAGGTGCGCTTCTACTGCCTGGAGTCCGGTGGCAACAAGCTCGGCTCGCTGCGCCGGCTGCCGGCCTTCGCGCGGCTGGCCGGCGACGACGAGGACGCCGCGGTGACCGGGGTGCTGGACGAGATCCAGGCGATCATCGACCGGCGCAAGCAACTGTTCCGGAAGTACGACATCGACTCGGCGACCCGGTTCCGGGCGCTGCGCGGCAACCTGCCCGACGGGCCGCACCCGGACGTCTTCCTGTTCATCGACCGGTGGTCGGAGTTCACCCGGCACGCGGACCGGATCCGGGCTCTCGCCGCCAGCGGCCTGGAGTACGGCGTGCACCTGGTGGTGGCGGCGCGCGGCTGGCGGGACGTGCCCGACGAGCTCGAGGAGCTGATCCACTGCCGGATCGAGCTGGCGCTGGGCCGGGCCAGCGAGTCGCATGTGGACCCCCGGCTGGCCGAGCAGATCCCGGCCGACCGGCCCGGCTGGGCGCTGTTGCGGCGCAGCCGGTTCCTGGTCGCGCTGCCGGAGCTGCGCACCGCGATCGGCACCGGACCGCACGAGTGGACCCAGGAGGTGTCGGACGGCGCGCTCGACCTGGTCGACCGGGTGGCCAAGGCGTGGACGCGGGTACGCCCGCCGAGCCCCCAGACCGGTGCCGCGCCGACCCGCCCGCTGTCCACCTCGCCCAGCATTCTCGACCTGCTGGGCGGCACCGAGATCCCCGTGCGGGCGCCCCGCAGCGGGCGTGCACTGCTGCGCGTGCCCATCGGCGTGGACTCGACGGGGACCCCCATCGAGCTGGACCTCAAGCCGTCCGCCGAGGACGGGATGGGGCCGCACGGCATGGTCGTCGGGGCCAGCGGCTCGGGCAAATCCGAACTGATGCGCACCCTGGTCATCGCCTTGGCGGCCACGCACAGCCCGGACCAGCTCAACTTCGTCTTCGCCGATTTCAAGGGCGGCAAGCTGTACCAGCCGTTCGACGACCTGCCGCACACCGTCGCCACGGTGACCGGGCTGGCCGACGACCTGACCCTGGTCGACCGGCTGCAGGACACGATCAGCGGCGAGCTGGTCCGGCGCCAGGAGGCGCTGCGGGCGGCCGGCAACCACGCCTCGGCACGCGAATACCAGCAGGCCCGCGCCGGCGGCCAGCCGCTCGAGCCGCTGCCGTCCCTGCTGGTCATCTGCGACGAGTTCACCGAGCTGCTCGCCGCCAAGCCGAAGGTCCTCGACATGTTCCTCCAGATCGGACGGGTCGGCCGGTCGCTCGGGGTCCACCTGCTGCTGGCCAGCCAGCGGCTGGAGGAGGGCCGTCTACGAGGGCTGGACACCTACCTGTCCTACCGGATCGGCCTGCGCACCTTTTCGGCCATGGAGTCGCGGCTGTTGCTCGGTGTGCCGGACGCCTACGAGCTGCCCCGCTCCCCCGGCCACGGATTTCTCAAGTACAGCGCCGACCCGCCCACCCGGTTCCTGGCAGCCACGTCGTTCCAGGCGTCGAGCACGGATGGCGGCGACGGGGAGTCGGTGCCCGTGGTGGAGCAGGTCACCCGAGCGCTGCGCGCCGCCTACCCCCCGGCCCGGCGCATCTGGCTGCCGCCGCTGACCGAGCCACCGGCGCTGGACACCCTGCTCGGACCGGTCGTGGCCGACCCGCAGCGCGGGCTCACGGTCCAGAATGGACAGCGGCACGGCGGCCTGCGGATCCCGGTCGGCCTGGTCGACAAGCCGCTGGAGCGCCGGCAGGACCCGCTGTGGCTCAGCCTCCCCGGGCGCGATGGGCAGGTGGCCGTGGTCGGTGGGCGGCGCACCGGCAAGTCCGACCTGCTCCGGACCGTGGTCTGTAGCCTGGCGCTCACCCACACTCCGGCCGAGGTACAGGTCTACTGCCTGGACTTCGGCGGCGGCTCGCTCGCCGCCCTGCGGGACCTGCCGCACGTCGGCGGGGTGGCCGGACGGGCCGAGCCGGAAGGGGTGCGCCGCGTCGTCGGGGAAATGATCGCCCTACTCGACGAGCGCGAGTCCGGCACCGCCGGCCCGGACACAGGCGGGACCACCGGATCCGGGCCGCGGCGGTTCGGCGAAGTCGTGCTGGTCATCGACGGCTGGGGTACGCTGCGCGACGGCTTCGAGGACCTCGACGAGCCGATCCACCGGCTGCTCGCCACCGGACCCACCCACGGCATCCACATCGTCGCCAGCGCAGCCCGCTGGGCCGACTTCGGCGTCGCCGGGCGCAGCCTCTTCGGCACCCGGCTGGAGCTGCGGCTGGCCGACCCGACCGAGTCGGAGGTGGGGCGCAGGGCCGCCGGGAGCATCCCCCTCGACCGCCCGGGGCGCGGCATCACCGCCGACGGCCACCACTTCCTCGCCGCCGCGCCCGAGCTGTCCACACTGGCCGGCGGTACTGAGGCACTGGTGACCGCGGTCGCCCGGGCCTGGCCGGGGCCACCGGCGCCGCGCGTCCGGCCGCTCCCCGCCGACCTGCCCTACGCCGAGCTCGACCTGGCGGCGGACGGCGGAAACCCGCTCGCCCTGCCGGTCGGCGTGGGCGAGATCGACCTGCGCCAGGTGGCGGTGGACTTCGCCGCCGACTCGCACTTCCTGCTCTTCGGCGACGTGGAATGCGGCAAGTCGAGTTTCCTGCGCGCCCTGGCCGCCACGATCACCCGGCGGATGGCGCCGAACCAGGCCCGGATGATCCTCGTCGACTACCGGCGCAGCCTGCTCGGCGCGGTACCCGAGTCCCACCTGCTCGGATACGGCATCGACGCCACCACCACCGCCCGGCTGGTCGAAGGGCTGGCCAATGCCCTCCAGCGCCGGCTGCCCGGGCCGGACGTCACGCCCCAGCAGCTGCGTGACCGCTCCTGGTGGAGCGGGCCGGAGTGCTTCGTGCTCGTCGACGACTACGACCTGGTCGCCGCCGGGTCGACCAACCCGCTGGCGCCGCTGCTGGAGTACTTGCCGCAGGCGCGCGACATCGGCTGGCACCTGGTCCTCGCCCGCCGCTCCGGCGGCGCCCGGCGCGCCCTCTTCGACCCGGTCATCCAGCGGATGGTCGAGCTCTCCTCGCCCGGCCTGGTGATGTCCGGCGACCGCGAGGAGGGCCCGCTGATCGGCGGCGTCCGCCCCGGCCCACTGCCGCCCGGCCGGGGCTGGCTGGTCAGCCGCAAGCAGGGCAGGCGGCTGGTCCAGCTCGCGTACCTCCCGCCGCCGGACTGACCCGCCGCCCGCCACCCCCGAGCGTGCCGGTGACCAGGCCCGCGCCGTACTGTGGTATCCGCCGGAATGGATCACCATGATGCCGGTGTTGGCGGGGATGCGGAGTATCGTTTGCCAGATCAGGAGGAGGTCCGAACCGGTGCTCGACCCGCACGAGTTGTACCAGGTCGCCGACGACCTGCCCGACCTGGGCAGGCCAGTGCTGATCCAGGCGCTCACCGGGTTCGTGGACGCCGGCGCCGCCACCCGGCTGGCCCGCGAGCACCTGCTGAGCACCCTCGAGTCCCGGCCGGTGGCCACCTTCGACGTGGATCGGCTGCTGGACTACCGGTCCCGCCGCCCGGTCATGATCTTTGTCGAGGACCACTGGGAGGCGTACGACGAGCCGCAGCTCGCCCTGCACCTGGTGCGCGACGACGTCGGCACCCCGTTCCTGCTGCTCGCCGGCCCCGAGCCGGACCTGCAGTGGGAGCGGTTCACCGCGGCCATGCTGGAGCTGATCGAGCGGCTCGGCGTCCGCCTCACCATCGGGCTGAACGCGATCCCGATGGCGGTCCCGCACACCCGCCCGACCGGGCTCACCGCGCACGCCACCCGGCGCGAGCTGATCAGCGGGTACGAGCCGTGGCTGCAGCGGGTGCAGGTGCCGGGTAGCGCCGGCCACCTGCTGGAGTACCGGCTCGGCCAGCACGGCCGGGACGCCATGGGCTTCGCCGTCCACGTGCCGCACTACCTGGCCCAGGCGGAGTACCCGGCCGCCGCCGAGCTGCTGCTCACCTCGGTCTCCCGGGCCACCGGCCTGCTGCTGCCCACCGAGCGGCTGCGCGCGGCGGCCGAGGCGGTCCGCGAGGACGTGGACAAGCAGATCGCCGAGACCGAGGAGGCGCGGGCCGTCGTGCGCGCGCTCGAGCAGCAGTACGACGCGTTCATCCGCGGCCGGCAGAGCACCACCCTGCTGGCCGGGGAGAGCGGGCCGCTGCCCACCGCCGACGAGCTGGGCGCGGAGCTGGAACGCTTCCTGGCCGAGCACACCAAGCCGAGCGACCAGTAACCCGCTCGCCACCGGCGGGCCGCCAAGCCAGGATCGGGTCCATGGCCGCACCATGGATGCTCGACGAGCTGGCGCACGCGGGTCCGGAGCACCTCGATCCGGCGTTCGTCGCCGGGTACGACCGCAAGCAGGGCTACCCCGACTTCACCGAGGACGTGGCCGTCCTGCGCGCGCACGGGCTGACCAAGGAGTCCACAGTGGTCGACCTGGGCGCCGGCAGCGGGCGCTTCGCGCTGGCCGCCGCCGCCGAGTTCGGCCGCGTCATCGCGGTGGACGTCTCACCCGCGATGCTCGACGTGCTCCGTTCCCGGACGGCACTGTGCAACGTAGAGTACGTCCGGGCCGGGTTCCTGAGCTACGAGCACGCTGGACAGCCGGCGGACGCGGTCTACACCCGTAACGCGCTGCACCAGCTACCCGACTTCTGGAAGGCGGTCGCACTCGACCGGATCGCCCGGATCCTCCGGCCCGGTGGCATCCTGCGCGTGCACGACCTCATCTACGACTTCACCCCCGCCGAGGCAGACGAGGTCTTCGGGCGATGGCTTGCCGGCGCCGCCACCGACCCCGCCGAGGGGTACACGGCCGAGGACTACGCGGAACACATCCGTACGGAGCACAGCACGTTCCGGTGGCTGTTCGAGCCGATGCTGGAGGTTGCCGGCTTCGAGGTGGTGACCGCCGAGTTCCGCTCCTCCGTCTACGGCGCCTACACCTGCGTCAAGCGCTGACCCGGCGCCCGTCCGCGGGCTGACCCGGCGCCCGTCCGCGGGCCCGGCGCGCGTTGCAGGCCGGCGATCGGGTACGCGCCGCGCATGCTCCCGGACGAGCTGGCCCGGGCGATCGCCGGCCGCCCGCACTGGAAGGCCAGTGACGGCTCCGCGGTGTACGCGCCGCCGCGGGCCGGCTACGTCGTCCGGGTACGCCAGACCTACCAGCCGACCCGGAGCGCGGAACGGTGGCACGCGGCCCTCATCGTCCGGGGCGCGGCGGTGCGGGCGGCGACCCAGTTCTCCGCGGCGGCGGCGGTCAGCTGGGCCGAGCAGGTACGACTCCACCGGTAGTGCTCTCGCGCGTGCAGTTGGTACCGTCCGAGGCGGCGCTGCTGCAGACGGGTGGATGGGACCATGGCCGCCGCGATCCAATTACTCACCGTCTTGGTGCTGGTCGTCGTAGGCCTGCTGGTGCCAGAGTGGGCCCCGGCCGGTACCGCGTTCGGTGTCCGGGTCCCGCCGGAGCGGGTCACCGCCCCGGTCGTGCTGGCCTGGCGCCGGGCGTACCGGACGGGCGTGCTCGCGCTCGGCCTGCTCGCCGCGACCGTCTCGGCCGGGGCCGCCGCCGGCCGGCTGCCCGTCCTCGCGGTGCTCGCCACCGTTGGCCTGGCCCTCTCCTACTACCTGCTCTACTACCTGGCCCACCGGGCGGTGCGCGCGGCCAAGGCCGAGCAGAACTGGTACGCCGACCGACGGCAGGCGATCGCGGCGGACACCTCCCTGCGGACGGATCCGGTCCGCTACCCCTGGATGTGGCTGTCCCCCGCGTTGACGGTCATCGCCATCACGACGATCTACGGCGCGCTCCGCTACCCGGACCTGCCCGATCGGCTGGTGCTGCACTACGACGCGGCGGGCCGGCCGGACCGGTACGCCGACCGCACCCTTATCACCGCGTTCGCTCCGGTCCTCGCCCAGGTGCTGCTCACCGTGCTGATCGCCGTCCTGGCCGCGGTGGCGCTGCGGGCGCCCGCAACGCTGGATCCGGCCGATCCGGTCCGTGCGGCCAGGCTCTACCGGTCGTTTCATGCCGTGCTGTCCCGGGCACTGCTGCTGCTCGCCGCCGACGCGTGTCTCGGGCTGTTCTTCCTGGCCCAGCAAGTGTGGCGGGAGGGCGGCTCGCCCGGCACCGCCGCAGTGGTGGCCGCCGCGGTGGTCGCGCTGGGCGTCATCGGGGTGGCCGCCACGATGGCCTACGCCGGCGGGGCGGCACGGCGCGGCACGCCGCCGGCGGAGCCGGGAGCCCCGCGCGCCCGGGACGACGACGCCAACTGGCGCGGCGGGTTCTTCTACGTCAACCGCGACGATCCGGCGCTGCTGGTGCCGCGGCGCTTCGGACTGGGTTGGACGCTGAACTTCGGCCACCCGATGGCCTGGCTGGTCCTCGCGGTGATCCTCGCCATTCCGGTGCTCACCTCCATCCTCGCGGCCCGCACCTGACTCCCCAGCGAGACTTGACGATGCCCGGCTGGGCGGTAAACCAGTTGCGCCCTACGGCGCCCCCGGCCATCCTTCAGGCGATGGACGATCATCTTCCCCGCCCGGCGGGCACGCCCGTGCCGGAGGCCGTCGCCTACGTTTCCGACCTGCTCCGCGACCTCGACTCGCCATGGTTCCTCTGTGGTGGGTGGGCCGCCGACGCCTGGCTGGGC